>VYME01000593.1_pt1 | contig 10995 bp, 5 predicted proteins | sample 5115281 | NCBI WGS metagenome assembly VYME01 (sample SAMN12291780, study PRJNA351875) | freshwater metagenome | isolation source: freshwater lake | place: USA: Michigan, Wintergreen Lake | collected 2013-08-08
GTCGGCGTGACGGCGAGCGAAGTGCAGATCGCGACCGCGCGGCAGGAAGCGGCGCGTCGCGGCCTCGCCGCACAAGCGACGTTCGTGCACGGCGACTTCACGGCGCTGCCGCCCGGCCCGTTCGACGTCGTGCTGGCGATCGAATCGCTCGGCCACGCGCAGGACCTCACCGCCGTGCTGCGGGCCGTGCACACAGCACTCGCACCCGACGGCGTGCTGCTGCTGGTCGACGACCAGCTGCGCGCCACGAGCGACACCGACGACGCCGACGTTCGCGAACTGGCTCAGCGCTGGCGATCGCCGCGACTGCGCAGCGTCGACGAGCTCGGCGACGCACTCACCGCCGCCGGCTTCACCACGCGTGCCGAGTTCGACCTGACGCCGCAGGTGCCCGCGAGCGACGAACGCACGCTGCGCGCGCGACGGCGCTGGCTGCGGCTCGCGTCGCTGCTGCCACTGCCGTCGCTGCGCCTCGTCGTCGACGCCTTCCTCGGTGGCATCGCGCTCGAGCGCCTGCACAGCCGCCGCCTCTGCTGCTACCGCGCCCGCATCGCGGTGCGCACCATCGAACGCCCATGACCGCTCGCCCCGACGACGATCGCGACCTGCGAACGTGGACCCCGCGGCGCACCTGCGTGGCGCTGACGATCCTGCTCGTGCTGCAGGTCGTGGTGTCGGCACCGTGGAGCCTCGACGTGCCGGTGTGGCTCGCCGCGGCGTGCCGGCCGTCGCCGGACCTGATGGCGCTGGCGGCCTTGGCGCTGCTGGCGCGCGCTGCGGGTCGCGTTCGCCTCGGCGCCTGGATCGCCGGTCTGCTGCTGTGGATCGTCACGCTGCTCGGCCAGCCGATCGTCCTCTTCCCACTGATCTTCCAGCGGCCGTTCGAGCTCGTCGACATCCTGCAGGTGCAGGGCCTCGTGCACCTGCTGATGCAGCGCTGGCCAGGCTGGCTGCAGGCGACGGTGCTGCTGGCCATCGTCGCCGCCTTGCCGCTGTTCGTGCTCGCCTTCGCGCGCGCGACCACCGCCGTGCAGCACCGCCGCTCACTGCGGGCGCCGTTCACGCTGTTCGCCGCGTGGATCTTGTTCGGCCTGATGCCGTCGCTCGGCTGGCAACCGTCGACACTGCTCGCCCTCGGCAAGTGCACGCAGCGCGCCATCGTCGTCTGGCTCGACCTCGACGGCAGCCGGGCCCGCATGCACGAGGACATCGCAGCCGGCATCGCGCGCATGCAGGCCGCTCCGCACGATCTCCAAGGCCTGCGCGGCATCGACGTGCACGTGCTGTTCGTCGAGTCGTATGGCGGCGTCGCCTGGCGGCATCCGGATCTCGCCGCGCGCACGACCGCGCTGTGGACCGAGCTGGACGCCGAGCTGCGTGCGCGCGACTTCGCGTCGACCTGCGGCTTCGTGCATCCGGCGTTCACCGGCGGCGGCTCGTGGAAGGCGCACCAGGAACTGTTCACCGGCATCCGCGTGCCCGACCAGCGCACGTGGGACACGGTGATGACCACGAACGGCCCGCGGCTGCCGAAGCTGTTCGCCGCCGCCGGCCGGCACACGGTCGAGGTGATGCCGGCGATGCCGGAGCCGTGGCCGGAAGGTGCCAGGTTCTACGGCTTCGCGCAGTCGCTGATGCAACCGGACCTGCCCTACGACGGGCACGTCTACACGTTCGGGCGCATGCCCGACCAGGTGGCCCTGCTGCACCTGTTCGAACGCGTGGTGCAGCCCGCCGAGCGCCCGCTGTTCGCGACGTTCATCTCGGTGTCGAGCCACTCGCCGTGGAGCGAGACGCCGCGCTACCTGCCGGACTGGACGGTGCGGCCCGGCGACTTCGCGCGCCCCGGCATCGTGCACAACGTGTCGTGGACGCAGGTGCCCGCGGGCGACGAGCTGCTGCCGGCCTACGCCGATTCGATCGAGTACGCGCTGCGCACCGCGGTCGGCTACGTGGCGCGCCTGCCGCGGCCGTCGCTGGTGCTGCTGCTCGGCGACCACCAGCCGCCGCTCAGCGCCGTCGACGTGGCGTGCCCGGAAGATCGCCGGCTCGACGTGCCGGTGCACGTGCTCACGAACCGCCCCGACCTGCTGGCGCCGTGGCGCGAAGACGGCTTCGTGCCGGGCAACGATCCGCGGGCGGTCGCGGGCACGTGGCCGCTGTACGAACTGGCGCCGCGCCTGCTGCGCCACTACGCGCAGAACCGGTGAGCCGCGCTCAGCGATTCTGTAGCGCCCACAGCTCCGCCTTCTTCACCGCCTCGCGCGCGCCCTCGGCGTCACGATCGGCCAACGGATCGAAGCCGAACGTATCGCCGGCGATCGCCGCCAGTGCCTTCGCCGCAGCGCGCCGCTGCGTCACCACGTCACTGCGCATGCCCTTCACCACGTCCGCCATCGCCGCCTTGCCGCGCGCCGTCAGCTGCTGCGCGCACGCGTCGACGTCGGCGTCCTTGCTGGCCGGACCGAGGTTGGCGAGGTTGACGATGTGGGGCGTGTAGGGCCCGCTCGGCGTCTTCTGGAACTTGCGCCGCAGGAACAGCACCGCGAACGAGGTCGGCACGAGATCGCCGCGACCGTTGCTCTGGTGGCCACCCGGCATGCCGTCGGTGGGGCTCTGCCAGCCACCACCGGTCAGCTGTTCTTCGAGCAGCATGCCAGCGCCCTCGGCGTACCAGTCGACGCGCCCCGCGACCTTGTCGACGTCGCACAGGATCGCCGCGCGTTCGAGCCCGTAGTGGAAGTAGAAGCTCCAGCGCTCCTTCTTGTCGCCGATCGACTTGGCGTGCGCGTCGAACCAGGTCCAACCGCGGGCGATGCGCTGCGACAGCTTGGTGTCGTTCTTGCCCGACTCGCCGAGTGCTTGCTGGCAAATCGCCAGCACGGCGATGCCGGCGGCGGTCATCGACGCATAGCCGGAGTCGGCGTCGGCATGGCGCTGGACGTAGCCGAAGCCGCCATAGCGGTCCTGCTGTTCGCCGATCTCGGCGGCGAGCTTCGCCCAGACGCCGCGATCGATGTCGACGCCCAGCGCCGCGGCCGCGCGGAGGCCGAGCGCGCCATACTGCGTGTTGCTCAGATCCCACGTCGTCGGCGAACGCCCGTACTGGAACGCGCCCTGCTTGCTGCGATGCGCCAGCAGGTCGCGCCCGTCTTCCTTGCTCAATCGCTCGCGCTCCGGCACGTCCGGGCACGCCTCGAGCACCAGCAGGCGCAGCGCGATGTCGTACGTCTGCTCCGGCCTCGCCTTCGCCAGCTTCCGCAGCGCCTTCGCCATCAGCTTGTCTTCGGACGGCACGCCGTCGTGCACCGCCGCCAGCGTGACCAGCGCCAACTCGCCGGGTCCGCCTTCGTTGGTCGCGGCCGCGAGGTGTGCGAGCAGCGCCGGCCGCGCCTTCTTCAGCGCCGCGTCGACGCGCTGGTGCAGGTCGTTCTGCGCGTTGGCAGCGAACGCGAACCCGGCGATGGCGACGACCAAGCGAAGCAATCGGGGCGAAGCGACCATGTCGCGGCCATGATAGACGCGAGCTGCATCCGGCTGCGACTCCCCCACGAAGCCGCCCCGCCCACCCCATGCGCATCGCCATCACCGGAGCTTCGGGATTCGTCGGCCGCGCGGTCGTGACCGCGCTGCAGCAACAAGGCCACGAACTGGTCCGGCTGGTGCGGTCCCGCGATCCCGCGGCCGGGACGGCGCACTGGGACGCAGCGAGCGGTGCCGTCGACGTCGCGGCCCTCGGTGCGATCGACGCCGTCGTGCACCTCGCTGGCGAGAACGTCGCCGGCGGCCGCTGGAGCACCGCCAGGAAGCAGCGCATCGCCGACAGCCGCGGTCCGGCGACGCTGGCCCTGTGCCGCACGTTGGCCGCTTTGCCGAAGCCTCCGCGCGTGCTGGTCGCAGCGTCGGCGATCGGCATCTACGGCGACCGCGGCGACGAGGTCCTCGACGAACGGAGCCCCGCCGGCGACGGCTTCCTCGCGAACGTGGCCAAGGCCTGGGAGGCCGGCGCCGAGCCGCTGCGAGCGTGCGGCACGCGGATCGTGCACCTGCGCATCCCGATGGTGCTCGATCCGTCGGGCGGCGCTCTGCAGCGCATGCTGTTGCCGTTTCGCCTGGGTATCGGTGGCCCGCTCGGCAGCGGCCGGCAATGGGTCGGCTGGATCACCCGCCACGACCTCGTGCGCGTGATCACGACGACGCTCGCCGACGAGCGCTACCGCGGACCGGTGCTGGCCACGACGCCGACGCCGGTGACCAATCGCGAGTTCGTGCGCGCGCTCGGCAAGGCGCTGCACCGGCCGGCATTCCTGCCGGCACCCGCGTTCGCGCTGCGACTGCTGCTCGGCGAGATGAGCGACCTGTTGCTGTTCAGCCAGCGACCGCGGCCGGGCGTGCTGCCGGCCAACGGCTTCGTGTTCGACCACGCGCAGCTCGATGCAGCGTTCGCAGCGATGTTCGCGCGCGGCGCGCACACCGCCACTTCGTAGTCGCGGTGATCCCTGCGGTAACGCCGCGAGCATTGCAGCACGCCGCCGAGCGGCGTCGCTCGCGGCGGCGAGATGCGGCGCCGCTGTCGCGGTAACGCAGCGAGGCCGAACACCGCGATCTGCGGCGATGCAGCGCGCATTGGGCCGAAACGGCACGTGCTTTGGAACGCGTCGCCGCCGCCCGGCGAGGGAAGTCCAACCCACTGCACGCTGGGCGGCGAGAGCCTGCCCATGAAGACCCCTTCGCCCAAGCCGGCCCACCGCCTCCCAGGTGGCGCCGAGCGTCTCCACCCGTTCGCCCGTTGGCTGGTGCCGCTGGCGCTCGCCGCTGCGTGTTCGCGCGGCGGCGGGGACGGCGGGCCCACGCCCGATCTCGACACCGTGCATCCCGAACTGATCGCGGTCGAGTTCGGGCGGCTCGTCGACGTCTACGGCCTGCGCACGACCGCGACGGGCAGCGTGCTGGCGCTCTACGAACGCGACGTCGTCGTCGGCCTCGACCTCGACGACCAGCGGCCGGCGACGTCGACGCTGGGCGACGCCGAGGTGCTCTACGACTTCCTCGCCAACGACCCCGACACGCTGCAGCCGCGCCTGCTGATCCCGCGCGAGCTCGGCAGCGACGAGTTCGCGCGCGCGTTCGCCGACCTCGACGACGACCTACGCGAAGTGGCACCGATGGGCTTCGGCCAGGGCGGGGCGGGCCTGCCGTACTCGGTGGTGCCGCGCAACGCCGCGCTGCGGCTGCGCTTCTCGGCGCCGCTCGGCATCGACGAGTCGTTCTTCGTCGCGCGCGGCAGCGACGGCCGCGTCGCCGGCATCGTCAACAACGAAGCCGTGCAGCTGCTGCAGATGGGCGGCGATCCCGAACAGGACGGCAACCTCGCTCCACTGCCGGTGCGCGTGATCCCGCGCGAACGCAGCCTCGTGCTCGATCCGGTGCTGCTCGGCAGCGAAGGCCTGCAGTACCAGACCACGAACAACGCCGCCGGTCTGCCCGCGTCGACCAACTCGCTCGGCGCCAACGTGCGCGTAGCACTCGCCCTCGAGGGGCCGCTGGCGATCCCCGGGCTGCGCGCAGGCGGCACCGGCCCGACCGGGCGCAACAACAGCGCGCGAGCGTCGATCGTGCGCGACTTCCGTTCCGGCAACGCCGACGACACGTCGGCGGCGATGACGCGCGGCTTCGTGCGCGATCCCCTGCCGCTGCGCCTCGTCGGCGAGATCCCGATGTTCCTCGAACGCGTCGACGAAGCGTCCGCCGGCGCGCTGGAGGTCACGGTGTGGAAGGGCGGCCGTTCGCACGAGATCGACCGCGGCGACACGCTGCGCTTCCTGCGCGACGACGGCACGCTGCTCGGCACCGCCGACGTGATCGTCGATCCGATCGACGACCGCGACGTGCCGACGGCGCAGCACGTGCGCGTGCGCATCCGCCGCCTCGAGGGGCTCGCCGAGCTCGATCCGCGCCAGCTTGCCGGCTACCCGGCCGAGCTCGCGGCGCGCGAAGCGTGGCTGCGCCTCTACGCGCCGCGCGTCGTCTGCCTCGCCGAGTTCACCGCGGGCGGCGAGACGGGCCGCGACGATCCGCGCAACTTCGTGACCTTCACGCCCGGACCGGTGCCGCTCGCCGGCGTGCAGCCCGAGCCGAACGCGATGCTGTCGCCGTTCGTCAACGCGGTCGTGCGCTTCAACAAGCCGGTCGACCTCGACACCGTGAAGTGGGCCGACACGCTGTTCTTCGCGATGCGCAACCTCGCCGATCCGGCGGCCATCGCCGAGTTCGTCGCGAACGTGCCGAACCAGGCCGGCGGCCAGGGCATGGACCCGGGCGCGTTCGACCTGGCGAAGTACCGCACGCCGTTCCTGATCGCCGCGCGCGCGCTCGACGAAGACGGTTCGCAGACGTCGGTGCGCCTGCAGCCGACCGCCGGCTTCTACCTCGACGACGCCATGCGCGACCAAGCGCCGGGCACCGAGTTCCCCTACTTCGTACACCTGATCGCGAACTCGCCGACCGAAGGCGGGGTGCGCGACCTCGCCGGCAACCCGCTCGACCTGCAGGGCACGACCTCGGCGCGCTCGGCCAGCGTCGTCGTGCCGTTCACGCTCGACACCCGGCGCAACGGCGACCAGGCGATGCAGCCCGACAACCTCGTGGTGTCGATCGTGCGGCGCTACGCGTCGCGCGACGAGGACCCGCAGCCGAGCTACCTGAAGCCGTCGGAAGTGCAGCCGCCGGGCGCGCTGCCGGTGGCCGCAGCGCTGCCGCTCGACGACGTGTTCGGCGGCGTCGTCTACCTCGACGGCCAGCTGCTCGCGCGCCCGAGCTCGCGCACGCGCGTCGCCGCCGACAACCGCAACGCCCCGACGATCGTGCAGCAGTCGCCGATCGGCCAGCCGCCGCAGCCGCTGGCGATCTGCCCGCAGGCGGTCACCACGTCGTTCAACCAGCAAGGCCAGTCGGTCAGCAGCGCGGTCGGCAACCTGGTCGGCATCCCGATCCAGAACCCGATGAACCCGAACGGCGCGCGCCTGCAGACCCTGTGGCGCGAGATCGACCTCGGGCTGTCGCGCACCGACCCCTTCGACCTGAACCTCGACGTCGAGCAGATGTACTGGGCGCCGTTCCTCGGCCGGCCGACGCTGTTCGACGAGTTCGATCGCACGAGCCTCTGGCTCGGCCACTCCGAGTACCGGCCGGTGCCGTGCGTCGGTTCCTTCAGCGCGCTGCCGTCGTTCCCGGACTCGGGCCTGCGCGGCACGTTCGGTCGCAACTTCGTGTGGAACCCGGCGCCGAGCGGCGGCAACACCGTCGAGTCGCAGCCACAGCGCCACCCGTGCTACGTCGACGCGCCGATGAGCATCGACCCGTCGCAGTTCGTCAAGGAACCGAGCGGGGTTCTCGACTACCTGCCGCTGCCGCGCTTCCAGAAGCCGTACTTCGTGTTCCGCGACGAGACGGTGATGGAGCAGGGCTGCGACTCGGGCATCGGCACCGACCTGACGCCGACGTTCGGCACCGGGCCGGCCGCGGCCTACGCGCCCCACATGATCTCGCCGTTCCTCAACGGCATGGGCCGCCGTCGCATCGCCGCCGGCGGCGGCATCGAGTTCGTCAACTCCTACTGGAACGACGCGCCGAACTTCCGCCTCGACAGCCCGAGCGCGCCCGAAGCGCTGACAGGCGGCCTCGTCGGCAGCGTGGCCTTGCCACTGCTCGCGGACTTCTGGACCTGGTGCGACTCGGCGTCGCTGCCGGCGGACGCGCCGTACGTGGCGCAGGGCCTCAACGGCTGGCAGACGTCGGTGACCGTGCAGTCGAACCTGCGGCCGTGCTTCCGCGTGTTCAGCGGCGGTCGCCCGAACGGCGCCACGCAGGGCGGTCTGTGCATCGGCATCGGCGACAACGCCTGGCAGGTGGCCGCCGGCGGCTGGGCGCCCGGAGCGAGCCCGACGGCGCCGTGGGTGCCGACGCCGAACGATCCGCTGAAGGGCGACAACACCTTCTACTGGGTGATGATGGACATCGTGCGCCGGCAGACCGTCGCCACCGCGGGCTTCGTCGACCTGCTCGATCCGCATCGGGTAGGTGCCGGCATCGGCGATCCGCGCCTCGGCCCGTGGTTCCTGCCCGGCGGCCAGCCGGCGCTGCCGAGCGACGTGCTGCCGGAGTTCGGCATCGCGTTCGACCCGCCGCTGACGCGCCTGCCCACCGGCACGTCGGTGACGCCACAGTTCCGCGGCGCCGATCTCGTCGATCCGCAGCCGTGGTACTGGACGCGCTGGATCTCGCAGCCGAACGCGCTGTTCCCGGCACCGACGCAACAGAGCCCGCTGTTCGACCCGACCGCGCGCGCCGACCTGCGGCCGACGGCGGACAACTTCCCGCTCGACCCGCTGAAGGCCGGCGACGCCCACATCCGCAAGTGGGACACGCGCGCGGGCAGGAACTGGTGGTCGTACCTCTACAACCGCACGGTGACGCCGTACGTCGAGGATCCGAACCAGCTGATGGACGCAGCGTGGCTGGCGAGCCTCGGGGCGCCTGGTCTGCAGCCGAGTTCGCTGCGCTACGTGAACTGGCGCTTCCTCATGGCCAACAACGTCGACGCGCAGCCGCCCACGGCGCCGGCGATCGAGACGTTCGCACTGACCTATCGCTTCGCGCAGCGGCCGTGACCTTCGGATGAAGTTCCGATGCGACTCACGCATCGGACGGCGGCGAGGCAGAATGCGTGGCAGTACGCAGCAGAGGCGACGACCTTTGTGCTTGCGTGGCCGGAGGCGCTCGCTTTGCTCTTCCGCCCGCAACTGCGCCACGATGATCATGCCCGGCTCACCACGCATCTCCGGAGAAGCGTTCGCCATCGAACGACTCCGTGAGGACCCCGACCTCGACTACGCCGCCGTCCGCCGCCTCGCGGACGAGGCCGGGGTCGCGATGCAACCGATCCTCTACGGACGGGCACGTCGCCACCTCGGTCTGCCCCCGGCGCGCAACAAGGGCCCGGTGCTGACGACCGGGACCCGCCGCGAACCGACGCCCGAACCGATCGAGATCGAGGCCCGAGACGAGACTCCGATGGACACCACTCCCGAAGCCGACACCGGCGATGCGGCCGAAGAGGCCGCGCCGAGCCCGAAGAAGAAGGGCTCGGTCGCCTTCGAGTTCCTGGTCGCCGAACTGCGCCGCGAGCCGAACATGCTCTACGCGGAGCTGCGCCGCCGCGCCGAAGCGAAGGGCTTCCCGATCGCGCCGATCATGTACGGCCGCGCCAAGGCCGTGCTCGGCCTCGTGCCGGTGAAGCCGCGCGGCAGCAAGAAGGACAAGGAAGCCGCTGCGGCGACGACGCCGGCCGCACCGCGCGTGCTGAAGCAGGTCGAGTCGGTCGCCGCCGACCGCTTCTCGCAGAAGCTGGAAGAGGTGCGCAACATCGACCAGCTCGTGCAGGCGGTGAAGGAACTCGACGCCGAGCGGCGTCGACTGCGCGGGCTGCTCGAGAAGATCGTGACGATGATCGACGAAGCCCTCGGGTGAGGTGAGCCTGCTCGCCCTGCGGGCGACCCGGCTCAGGCTTTCCCGCGACGACGCAACGCGGGATCCATCCACACCGAAGTCGACGCATTCGGCCCCGCTGCGTCGTCTGGCTTTTCCTGCTCGCCCTGCGGGCGACCCGGCTCAGCGCGCGAACTCGCGCAGCATCGTCGCCGCCGAACGGCAGGCGCCTTCGAGCGTCGCCGGGAAGCCGGTCGCGGTCCAATCGCCGCACACGCGTAGATTGCTCGGCCCTGCCGGCAGCTTCCCTGGCGCTGGTCGCATCGCCGCGGTGCCGCAGGCGGGCACGAACGTGGCGAGGTTCTCCTTGCGCACGATCACGTCGGCGCCGGCGAACGACGCCGTCGGATACCAGCGCCCGAGCTGCGCCAGCGCGCGCTCGGCGATCGTCGCCACCGGCTGTCCGTCGAACGAACGATCGCCGCCGCTGAGCAACGCCACGTGCCGCGCATCCTCGCCGGGCCGCCGCAGCACGAAGTGGAACGGCGCGCCGTCGACCAGCGCCGTCACCGGCCCATCGTCGGGCAGCGGTTGCGCGGTCGTCACATAGGCGGTGACGATCGGCGCCGCCTGCAGCTCGCGCGCGCGCGGCAGCACCGAAGCCGGCAGCAGCTCCGCCAGCGCGAACCACGGCAGTGCCGAGACGACGAGGTCGCGTTCGCCGAGTTCGAAGCGTTCGCCGGCGAGCGTCGTGATCGCCGCGATGCGGTCGCCGCTCGTCGCCAGCGACGCGATGCGCGCACCGAGGTGCAGGTCGATGCCGGCCTGCGGCAAGGCCGCACGCGCCGGCGCGTCGATCAGTTCGCTCCACGGTCGCCGCGGGATCCAGAACGCCGCGCGCGCCGCACTGCCGAGGAAGGCTTCGCGCAGCGTCGCCAGGAAGCCCGCGGCTTCGGCTTCCTCGGGCTCGCAGTTCATGATCGCGCGGCACAGCGGGCGCCACAGCATCGCGTCGGGCACACCGTGCTGGCGGCGCCGCGCGTACCAGTCGCCGAGCGTCCACGCAGCGGGCGCGCCGAACAGCGAGCTCGCCATGCCGACGAACGCGCGTACGCGGGCGCCGAGTGGCACCGGCAGGCGGAACAGCGCCCACGGCATCGCCAGCGGCACCGGCAGGCCCGACAGCGACAGCCGCGCGACCGCGCCGCCATCGTGGCGGTAGGCCATCGTCAGGCGGCGGTCCTGCTGGAAGCCGCCTTCGGTGCCGAGGCGCCGCAGCAGCGCGCGCATCGCCGAGTAGCAGCCGAGCATCACGTGCGGGCCGTTGTCGAGCACACGCCCGCTGCGCCGCTCCGGCGACGAGAACGCGCGCCCGCCGAGCCAGCCGCGCGACTCCAGCAGCGTCACCGCGAAGCCGGCGTCGCGCAGGCCGAAGGCGGCAGTGAGGCCGGCGACGCCGCCGCCGAGCACGAACGCGCGCGTCACGCGCGCACCCCGAAGAACACCTGC
>VYME01000597.1_pt1 | contig 10980 bp, 16 predicted proteins | sample 5115281 | NCBI WGS metagenome assembly VYME01 (sample SAMN12291780, study PRJNA351875) | freshwater metagenome | isolation source: freshwater lake | place: USA: Michigan, Wintergreen Lake | collected 2013-08-08
GGGCGAGCGCCGTCGTGCTCGAGCGCCGCGAGCAATACGACGAGCACAAGCTCGAGCCCGGCGCCATCACCGGCCGCGAACCACCGGGGATGCTCGGTGGCCGACCGGTGCCGGAGCCGGCGACGTGGCTGCTGCTCGGCTCGGGGCTGGTGGTGATCGCGTGGCGGCAGCGGCGCCGTTCGCTCGCAGCGCGCACGCCGTCGGTGTAGTCGTGCAGCACCTTCCCTCGAGCGACGATCGCCTTCGCCGGCGATGCACTCGGCATGACGCGGACCCGCGAGCTGCCGAGCGGAACGAAGCCGCGCCGAACGAACGGAGAACTGCACGGCAACCTGCCGATGATGGCCGCATGCCCCGCTCGTCACGGAGCCTCGCCCCGTCGCTCTTGGCCGCCGAAGCCCTCGTCGTTCTCGCGGCTGCGTGCGGCGGCGGTGGCAGCGCTGCCGCACCCGCGCCGGCACCGACGCTGACGCTGTCGTTCACCCGCGTGCCCGGCCCGGGGCTCGACGCGGTCGAAGTCGCGGTCGACGTCAGCGGCAGCGAGGCGACCCCTTCGCTGGCCGTCGACCGCGGCAGCCTTGGCCCCATCGCCAGGACCGGCGGCGGCAGGTTCGTCAGCACCCTGCTGCCGACGACCACCGGCGAGTACCGCGTGACGGCGACGCTTGCCGCGACCTCGATCGTGCGCACCGCGTTGGTGCTGCAGGACGTGCATGCCGACTGGGGGCAACCGCAGTCGGTCGCCGGCCTGGTCAACACCGACGGCTACGAGGACGGCGTCACCATCGCCCCCGACGGCCAGACGTTGTTCGTGCAGTACGGACCGTTTCGCTGGTCGAGCCTGCTGGTGTTCCAGGAGTCGCGAGCGAACGGCGGCTGCGGTGGCAATCGGCTGGTGCCCGACCGCTGCACGCACCCTTGGCTCGACACCACGATCGGGCCGCTAGCCGGCCCCGAGCGACCGGGCTTCTTCACCGGCCGCTTCAACGGCACCACCCAACTGCACAACGCGGCGTCGTTCGGCATCGGCCCCGACGGCGCGCCGGTGCTGGCGCTGACGACGATGTTCTACGGCTTCCGCAAGCAGCTCGACGGCAGCTTCGCGGCGCCGTTCTCGCTGGCGTTCGACGACCTCGGCGACGGCATCGTCGGTCCGTTCGGACTCTCGTTCCAACCGATCGGCGGCGACGGTCATCGCGCGGTGTTCACGCTGAAGGACGCGGTGACCGTCGGCAACGGCTTCGACGTCTACACCTGTGAGGTCGTGTTCGGCACCACCAACGTGCTCGGCACCTACGTGGCGACGACCCCGGGCAACCCGCCGGCGCGAAGCACGCCGTTCCCGTCGGTGCTGCTCGACCTCGGTGACAACACCGGCACCCAGGGCAATCCGAGCCTCTACTTCGGCGTCGGGGGCGACGTGCGCTCGGTGTGGACCGACGACGAGTACGACGGCGACGCCGACACCGGCCGCATCACGGTCCACGTGCTGGGCAGCGGTGTGTTCCCGAGCTCGAACGACTTCACCAAGGTGGTGTTGCCTGCTGTCGTCAACGTGCCGGGCACCACCGCGATCCAGCCGACGTTCCGCGACGAGGGGCTCTACTTCACGCAGGACACCAGCATCGCGTTCGCCGCCTATGCCGGCACCCATGACGCGGCGGCGTTCGGCGACGGCAACAACTGGTCGGCGCCGGTGACGCTGCTGCAGAAGGACACTTCGATCGCGAGCCTGCGCGTCACCACCGCCGACCTCGGCAAGATCGTCGCCATCGGCGAGCCGACCGTGGCCGTCGTCGACGGGCGACGAGTGCTCTACTTCGTCTACGCCTGGGTTCGCGGCATCGACCCCATCACCGGCTTCGCCGACCTCGATTTCCAGGCCGGCTTCGTGCCGGCTGCCAACTGAGGGACCGCGTGGCGGCAGCGCCGCGCAGCGCTCACTCGGCGACGATCTTCTTCGCCAGTGCTGGACTCAGCTTGTAGAGCAGCAAGCCCGCGCCGGCGACCATCGCATACGCGAGCGCGGTGTAGAACGTCATTTCGTACGCCGCGCCGCGCAGGCCGCCGCCAAACGATCCGCCCGTATGCGGCATCACACGCGTCGCCCCGGCCATCGCGACCACGGTCACGGCGACGAGGATGGCGCCGACGAGGATCGTGACGACGGCGATCAGGCGGAGAACGGTGCGGACGGTGGCTTCGGTCATGGGCGTTCGGATGGTTCGTCGTTGCGGCAGGCGGCGCTCACGTCTGCGGCCGATGCGCTTCGTGGCGCGCGCGTTCGTTCGGGCCCACGAACCACCAGAAGAACGCGACGGCGACGACGGCCGCGGCGAGGTGCGGCGCGGTCGGGCCCCAGCTCCACAGCAGCAGCGCGGTGAACAGCACGATCGCGACACGTTCCTTGGTGAGCTTCGTCATGGCTGTGGGGTTCTTGCAGGGCGGAGCCAGCAGCATCACAACGGCCCGGACTCTCGATCCGCATGCTCGCCGATGCGCGGCGAGTAAGGAAGTGCTCGGCCACTCGCCAGCAGCACCTGCTGGTAGTGCAGCAGGCGGGCGTGCAGCAGTTCGTGCAGTTCGGTGGCCGTGTCCAACAGGTCTTCGTCCGTGCTCTGGCTCGCGCGTCGACGGAGGTCGCGCGCCAGGGAGTACAGGTTCGCGAGCGAGTCGCCCTGAATGGCCGAAGCCGGGAATCGCCGCCCGGCCAACTGGACGACCGCCACGTCGGTCGCGTCGGACAGAACGGTGACCTCGGTGCTGCCGCCGGTCTGCGGCGGCGGCCCGGACTTCGGACGGTCGCGATCGGACAGCAGCAAGCCTTCGAACCCGACCGCGTCGACATTCGCCGCTGGCACGCCGAAGACGCGCAGGCTCTCGGCGAGCAGCGAGGCTGCGGTGTGCAGGCCCAGCTCGCGACCGTCCTCGAACGGGTCCGTCGATTTGCCTTCCGCGGATGGTTCGCGCGGCGGCACGTCGTCGGCGACTTCGCGCAGCAGCCGGGCGAAGTGCTCGATCACGCTGCGGTACTTCTCCTCCATGTCGGTCATGTGTGTGCCTCTCGCCAGACAGGGACGGCTCGTCAACCGTTCGTCGCCGTCGCCGCAGTTCCGGGTCGACGGCGCGCGAGCTGCCACGCCATCGCCAAGGCCGCCACGTCGACGAAGGTGCTCACGCCGACGTTGATCCAAGCGCGCAGGGTGATCTGGTCCTCGCTACCGCTGTACCACGCGATGAAGAGCTCCATCGCGGTGAGGTAGAGCAGGTAGGTGGCTGCAATGCAGACCAGGATGGCGAAGGCGCTTCTCATGCGATGCGGTGGGTGATGTCGGTCGCTGCGGGCGGGATCTGCCGGATGCACTGCTCCCGTGGGCCGTCGCAGCGCGGCGAGCGACTCTTCGCACCATCATGCCGGCGGCGGTCCGGTTGTCGTCTGGGCGGCCAGCGCGATCTGGTTCCCGTCCGGATCGCGAACGACGGCCGACGGTGCTTTGGCATGCGCATGGTCGCGAACGACGGTGCCACCGGCTGCCGTCGCTGCAGCCAAGGTGGCGCGCACGTTCGTGACCCGCAAGCCGATGCGGATCGGGCCGCTCGCATCAGCGGTGGCGGGATACAGCTCTAGCACCACGGTGCCGAGGTGGTAGGCGAAGTGCAGCGGCCCGCGCCCATGCTGCTCGCGCGCGAACGCCATGCCCAGCGCTTCGTAGAAGGCGCGCGAACGATCGAGATCGCGACAGCGGAGCACGAGGTGGTCGAGTTCGAGGTTCGGGCTCGGCTTTGCTGGCTCCAAGCGCGGAAGAGTCTGGCTGTCCGGCAGCGACCGTAGCCTCTGCTTGCGGAAATGGCTGGCGGCGAGCGCGAAGGCCAGCATGGCTCCGGCAATCCCTCCGGCCAGGCTGATGGCGAAGATGAGGATCAGGGCGTTCACCCGTTCGTCCTCGCCGAGCGAGGCAGGAGTCAGGCCGACGAGCGGGAAGGCGAAGTAGCAGCCCCACAAGGCGGTGAAGTAGCCGACGAAGAAGCCGCAGATGCTCGTGATCGCCGAGCAAAGGATGGCGCCGAACCCGTGCAGTTTGCTCGTCGTCATTCTGGGCTTGCGGGTGAGGGTGTGCGGGCAGCCGTGGCTGTGTCGGCCGGGCCGCTCAGGACGAGCGCTTCTTCGCCTTGCGCTGGCTGCGCTTCGCCGCGTTCGACTTCACGATCGTGCGCGTCTTCCCTTCGCCCGGCAAGGCGCTGCCAGCACGCGCGATCGCCGTCGCGAGCAGTTCGTGCACGGGGCCGCGGTCGAGTTGCGCGGCGCTCTCGAGCTGCACGCTGCGCACCTTGCCGCCCTTTCCGCCGAGCAGTCCCTCGGGATCGGGCGTGTCCTTGCCGACATAGAGCAGCACGCGATCCTCCTGCATCGCGAGTGCGACCGTCGCTTCGTGCCCGCGGTCCGAAGCACCGAACGACACGACCAGCGACGCCGCATAGTCGTAGACGAGCTGATGGCAGCCCGGCAGTGCGCGCCGCAGCTTCGGCAAACAGCGCTTCGCCAGCGCCGAGATCTCGGTCGGGAAGCGCGACAGGGACTTGGTCAACTGCGCGCTGGCGCTCGGCTCGCGGGTGGGCATCGGTGCTCCTCCGCGCAGCGTAGGTCAGAACACGCGTTCGAACGAAGTCCCGTTCCAACGGAAGACGCCGTGGCCCGCGAGCCAGAGGTCGTCGTTGCGATCGCGATAGATGCCGAACACGTCGTTGGTCGTGAGTCCGTCTTCGGCCCCGAAGTGGCGAACGGTCTTGCCGTCGTAGCGCCAAGCACCGCTCTCGACGGTGCCGAACCAGACGTTGCCGTCGCGGTCCTCACCGATCGAGAACACGCGGTGCATCGACGGGCCGTCGCCGAGGAGATCGCCGGGCAGCGGCGTCATGCGGCCTGCTTGCCGGCCGGCCCTGCCGAGTCCGTGCAGCTGGGTGAAGTCGGTGACGTTCGTGCCGTCCCAGAGCAACACGCCGATGCCGTTGTTGCCGATCCACAGATTGCCGCGGCGATCCTCGAACACGCAGCGGCAGTGCATGCGGCCGTTCGCGTCGGTGCGTTGCAGTCGTTCGTCGCCGAGGGTCGTCAGCGCCGTGCCGTCGAAGCCGAAGACGGCGTTGTACGTCGCGAACCAGACACGGCCGCTCTTGCCGCGCGCGAAGCCCGTGGTCGCATAGGCGGAGTTCCGCGTCTGCGCGAGCGGCAGCGGATAGGCGTGGTAGGTGAAGGTCGTGCCGTCGTAGCGATAGACGCCCGGTTGGCCTTCCTGCGCGTTGGCGCCCATCTCACCGTCGTCTTTGAACCACAGGTCGCCGTCGCCGAGCGCCCAACGCTGCTTCGAGGTGTAGTCGCGTGAGCCAGGGGCAATGAGTTTGCTGCCGTCGAAGCCGGAGAGGCCGGCACCACCTTCGAACCAGACGACGCCGTTCTTGTCTTCGTAGATCGAACGGATCTGGTCGTGGCACAGCCCGTCCTTCGTCGTCAGGTAGTTCAGGCTCGTGCCGTCGTAGCGCGCGACGCCTTCGTTCCAGCTGCCGAACCAGTAGTGGCCTTTGCTGTCGTGCAGGATCGAGCGAACGGTCTCGAAGCGCAGTCGCGGTGACGTGGCTGTCGGGGCGTTCGCTGGTGTGGGGTCGCTGGGCGACGGCGCGGCGCAGCTCGTCAGCACGGTCAGGGCCAGCGCGGCGAGAAAATGCCGGACGGGGAGGTTGCGGTGCCTCGGCGAGCGGGCGTGGCGCATGTTGGGCATGAGCATGGAAGTCGTCACCATGCGCTGGGGGTCACCAGCCACGGTAAGGCGATTGTCAGCGGGCGCCGTCTGCTGATGCGGGCTCGGTTGGAGCTGCTGGCTCGTCACCGATGCCCCGCAGCCACCGCGGCCAAGAACGAGCATCGAATGGTCATGCAGAAGGTCGGTCGTGTCCCTTTGCACGGAGGGGGCGGCGACTCAGCACGCTGATCCACGCACGAGCAGGAGGACGACGAAGAACGCGCTGGCCCGCAGCCACGGCGAGTCGGGGTAGAGGGAGTATGGCGTGTGGAAGCTCCAGCTCGTGCCCGGCCAAGCGAACCCGTAGCTGGCCCAGCTCGCCGCGAGAGCGGCGACTGCGAGGATCGTCAGCAGCAGCAGTTCCTTCTTCATCGTTCCGTGCCGCATGGCGTCGGCTCGTGCGAGCCGCGATGGTCGAGGTCATCGCGAGTGGAACTGCCGCTGCTTCGACTCGGTACGCAGGGCATCAGTCGCACTGCTGCAGGGACAGCACGATTCTGTCTCGCTCACACAGCAGGAACAGGACCTGGACGAAGGCATTGCCCGTGAACCCGGAGCCGCCGAGCGTGTCGTCGCCCACGCTCGCAAGGAAGGTCATCGGATGGCGACAGCGTGGACATGTGCTGCGCGGGGTGCCCTGCAGGAAGCGTGGCTCGCCGCCGATCTGGTGCCTCGGCACGGCGAGCCGCCTCGCCGATCTGCCGAGAGAAGGCGTGCTCACCTCGCCGGCGTTGAGGGCCGCGAGGGTCCGCGCCTCGCGCGGAGCGACGGCAGCGAGCGTGAAGCGACGTCCGGGAAACGCGCGCGGATAGTCGCGGTACGGGAACGTCTTCGAGACGCCGCCGCGGCGGTGCTGCAAGAACCGGATCCCGCCATTTGGCAGCAAGCGATACGCGGTCTCGCCCTGTGCTAGATGGCACGTCCAACAGAACAGCAGGTGGACGTGGGGCAACCCCAGTGCCTGCAGCCCGAGCCGCCGGTCGCGCGTGTCGAGCGTCAGCATGCGCAGCAGGGGCTTCCGGCAATTCGGGCACTGGGCACCGGGAATCGTGTGCTCGCCGCAGAACCAGTGTTCGAACCGGCTCCGGTTCGTGAACTGCAAGGTGAAGCCGCGCGCAGGAGTCGAGACCAACGGCGGCGCGTCGGTGTCGTCTGCTTGCTTCATCCAGCCGCCGTGATCGCCGCGGCGGGCGATCCAACCCGAGCGCAATGGCCAGACTTTGCGGAGTGAACGGTCGTGCTGGAGCATCCGTCGTGCGTCGACGAACACCATGTCGCGTTCGCGGGGCTCTCGCGCGCCGAGGAACAACCAACCGCCGTCGCGTGTGTGCACGACGAGGAGGACGCGGTCCTTGCCGACGAGCACCTGCTTGGTGGTTGCGACGGTTCCTGCGGGCTGGTTGCGGTCGTTCATTCGGCAGCGAGGATCGGCAACGCTACCGATGGCCCTGTTCCTCAGCGATGGTCGAGCGGGCGGCCAGCATCCGCGACCAGCCACTCGGCACACCAGACTTCGCTGCCCGCTGCGATGTCCTCGATCGCGAGGCCCTTCCCGAGGCAGGCGCGGTCGAAGGCCAGCACGCCATCGTCGATGGCCTGCAGGGTGCGATTCAGGTGCTCGCGGCACAGCATCACTTCACACGGTAGGACTCGGCCGTCCGGCCGACGCAGTTCGGCAGCTGTGTCCTGCGCGAGCTTGCCCGAGCCCCAGGCGAACGGCGGCAGGACGACGAGCCTGCGGTTCGCGATCGCGAAAACGTTCGCGACCGAGTCGATGCGAAGCAGCATGCGCAGGGTCGGCTTCATGATGCGCCGCTCCACTGGCGCCAGTAGGCCAGGGCTCCGCCGCGCAGCAGCGACCCAAGTGGATGGTCGGGACTGGCAAGGTTCTCGAGGAAGCACGTGCACACTGCCTCGTCCAGCTGCGCGTCCTGACCGCCGACAGCCTCGTTGACCAGTTCGGCGAGCACCGGCCAGACGTCGGATCCTTGCGGCACGGCTCGAACGAAGTGACTGCACGCCGCGAAGACGCCGTGCAGGGAGTCCAGGTCGAACAGGTTGTCGCCGGACAGCGACCACGCGCGGAAGCCGGGCGCGGCGGCGTCGAGCAGCGACAGCAGGGACTCGGTGCTTCGTCGGGACATCGAACGATGGCGCAGACTGGCAGGCCGCGCACCACGCGAGGTCCGGTCCGGTTTGCCTTCGCGTTCTACCTGGGCAACTGGAAGAAGAGCTTCCCTGCGACCTTCGCGCCACCCGCGATCTCGCTCAGGTTCCAGAGATGGTCCGAGAAATCGTCCTGGGCCCGCGCACGCGGGAAGACACGCAGGAGTTCGACGAGCAGCATGCGAACGTCCACTGGCTGCGCGCTGCGCGAGACGTCGGCTTGCAGGAGTCCGGCACCGGGGCCAACGTGGGTTGCGATGTTGACGAGGTCCGCAGGCTCGAATCCGTCTCGTTCCGACAGGTCGCCAATCGACAGGTAGAGGACCGCCTCACCTGCTGTCGGCAAGTTCCAGCGGTTCGCCAGGACGGGAGCGGCGTTCGTATCGAGCCAGGAGCGGACGCGTTGTTCGTCGTCCGATGGGTAGATGAGGAACACGGATTCCATGCTGGCGTCGGCTCGTGAGCAGTTCGCGTTGGGCGACAGAGCAGTTCGAGTCGCCAGTGGATGAAGCCGTTTCGGTCTCTACGGCTCCGCCAGCCCGCGCAGGATGTCGAGCCGGTTCGGCGGCGCGTTCGGCGACAGGAAGTCCGGGATCGTGTGCGCCGTCCGCCGTGGTCGCCGCAGGAACTTCACCGGCCACTCCGCGACGCGCACTTCTCGCATGTGCACGAAGTGACCGGGCTCCGGTTCGTCGAGGTACTCGTCCTGGCGGATCAGCGCCAACGGCTCCTCCGCGCCCGGCGTCTTGGCGGCGAAGGCCGCGGCCTCGGCGTAGGTGGCGAACGCGTAGTAGTAGTCACTGCCGTCCGCTTCGTCCGGCGCGCCGTCGTGTGGGTGGCACCAGACGCGATACTCCAGCACGGCGTCCCAGACATAGCCGCCGCCCGCCTTCGCCAATGCGGAGTAGCTGCCGACGAGTGTGGGGTCGACGACGGCGGGAGGTTCGAAGTCCATGGTCGTTGGATCGGGATGCGGCGGTGTCGTCACGCAGCCGGAGTCGTCAGCTTCCACAACGTGCGCCACACCGCCAGCGACGCCAGCGCCACCATGCCCGCGAACGCGCGGATGATGTAGCCGTAGTCGTCGTCGCCGCCGAGCAGCACCGGCGTCACCACCAGCACCGCCAGCACCGCGAGCACGAGCCAGCGGCCGCGACCGAACGTCCAGTCGACGGCTGGCAGCATCGGGAGGCCGAGGCACAGCCAGACGACGTCGATGTGGTGGTCGGTCACCATCGCGCCGGGCGTCACTTCGCTGAGGCCGGTGCGGCCGCTCAGTAACTGCATCAGGCCGAAACCGGTGAAGCCGAGACCGGCGAGCAGGAACGCGTAGCGGGCGCACCACAGGAACCTGCGCGCGAGGCGGCCCAAGGCTTCGATCTCGGGTTCGCGGGGTGTGGTGGGCTCGGGCGGAGAGGCCATGGGAGGCAAGGATGCCATGGGGCGACGTGCTCGCTATGGTTCGCGGCCTGCAAATGGCCAAGAACCCTCCCTTCCGCCGCGTGCTGATCGCCAACCGCGGTGAGATCGCGGTGCGCATCACCCGCGGTCTGCGCGAACTCGGCATCGAGTCGGTGGTGGTGCACAGTGACGCCGACGCACGCTGCGCGCACGTGCAGGCGGCCGACCACGCGGTGCCGCTCGGCGGCAACACCGCGGCCGAGAGCTACCTCGACATCCAGAAGGTCCTCGCCGCGGCGAAGAAGACCGGCGCCGAGGCGATCCATCCCGGCTACGGCTTCCTCAGCGAGAACAGTGGCTTCGCGCGGGCCGTGCGCGACGCGGGGCTGGTGTTCGTCGGCCCCAACCCCGAGGCGATGGAGCGGCTCGGCGGCAAGAAGGCGGCGCGCGAGGAGGCGATCGCGGCCGGCGTGCCGGTGATCCCTGGCACCGAGAAGGACCAGGGCGACGCGTCGCTGATCGAGTTCGGCAAGAAGATCGGCATGCCGGTGATGGTGAAGGCCAGTGCCGGTGGCGGTGGCCGCGGCATGCGCATGGTCGAGCGCGAAGAGGACCTCGCCGAGGCGCTGGCCGCCGGTCGCCGCGAGGCGAAGGCGTCGTTCGGCGACGACCGCATGATCCTCGAGCGCGCGGTGTTCCCAGCGCGGCACATCGAGATCCAGCTGATGGGCGACAAGCACGGCCACGTCGTGTCGCTGCACGAACGCGAGTGCTCGGTGCAGCGTCGCCACCAGAAGGTACTCGAGGAGGCGCCGTCGGCGGTGGTCGACGAGGCGCTGCGCCAGCGCATGGGTGCGGCCGCGGTCGAGCTCGCCAGGCGCGTCGGCTACGACAACGCCGGCACCGCGGAGTTCCTGCTCGATCCGAAGGGCAACTTCTACTTCCTCGAGGTCAATACGCGCCTGCAGGTCGAGCACCCGGTGACCGAGCTGGTGACCGGCGTCGACCTCGTGCACCTGCAGCTGCACGTCGCCGCCGGTGGCAAGCTCGAGCAGCTGCTCGCCGGGCGCGACCTGCGGCCGCGCGGCCACGCGATCGAAGCGCGCATCTGCGCCGAGTCGCCGGAGACCGGCTACATCCCGGCCGCCGGCCTGCTGAAGCTCGTGCGCGAGGCGGAAGGGCCGGGCGTGCGCGTCGACAGCGGCGTCTACAGCGGCTGGGAAGTGCCGCCCTACTACGACTCGATGCTCGCCAAGCTGGTCGTGCACGCGCCCGATCGCGCCACTGCCTGTGCGCGCCTGAGCCAGGCGCTGCGCGAGATGGTCTACCTCGGCATCCCGACCAACGTCGACTTCCTGCGCCGCGTCGTCGACGACGAAGCGTTCCGCACGGCCAACATCTCGACCGACATGCTGAAGCACCGGCCCGAGCTCGCGGCCGGTCCGCAGCAGCCGCCCGGCGATTACACGCTGGCGGCGGCGGTGCTGTGCCAGGCGCTCGGCAAGGGCGGCAGTGCGGCGAACGCGCCGGCCGCTGGCGGCGGCACGAACGGTTCGACCGCGGTGTGGCAGACGTTGGGCGGCTTCCGCCTGTTCGAGGGCGCACGATGAAGATCACC
>VYME01000601.1_pt1 | contig 10888 bp, 10 predicted proteins | sample 5115281 | NCBI WGS metagenome assembly VYME01 (sample SAMN12291780, study PRJNA351875) | freshwater metagenome | isolation source: freshwater lake | place: USA: Michigan, Wintergreen Lake | collected 2013-08-08
ACCGCCGCCGCCAGCAGCAGCCCGCCGAGCGACTGCACGACGAAGCAGGCGGCCAGATCGAGCAGCCAGTGCCAGGAGGCCGCGAACACGGCGAGTGCCGGCACGGCCCCGAGCATGGCGAAGGTGCTGACGATGCGGATCGCGGGCGCGCGCATGCCGCGACCATGGCGGCAAGCCGGTCCGACCGCCAGAGGCGGCTACTTCGTTGCCTCGTGCGGCGCCCATGGCGATGATCCGCCGCCCGCGATGCCCTCCGAACTGCCGCCGAACCCCGCCACGGTGCTGGCCGAGATCCGCACCTTCGTCGCCCAGTGGTTCCGCGACGGCCGCGAGGACGGCCTCGAGGCCGACACGCCGCTGGTGACCTCCGGCATCGTCGACTCGGCCGGCGTGGTCGAGGTGGTGGAGTTCCTCGAGCGCCGCTTCGCCGTGCGCCTCGGCGACGACGACATCTCGCTGCGAAATTGCAACACGCTGCGCGGCTTGAGCCAGCTGGTGCTGAGCCGGCGGTGAGCGGGGCGGCGCGACGCGAACGCGCGGCCTCAATCCACCTTGATGCATCGGCGTTGCCCGGCCTCTCGAAACCGGCAGCGCAATCGCTAGCCTCGTCGGACCTTTTTCCGCGCGCCACGGTGTCCACGGTCCTTCTCCCCATCCTGGTCTTCACGGTCCCCGTGCTGGCGATCGTGTTCCTCGCCCTCGGCGGCCGCCGTCTGTCCGGCTCGTGCGGCGGCACCAACCCCGATGGCTCGTGCAAGCGCTGCGGCAAGGCGGGCGACGCTCCTGGCGTCGACGCAGGGGAACCGTGCCACCGCTGATCGCTGCTCCCTCGATCGCCGGCGCCGCGGCCCCGGGGCCGCACGCCGAACGCCTCCGCTCCTTCTTCCTTTTCGTTCCGTCACCGCTCGGATGACTACCCACACCATCAAGAAAGGCTTCGACCTGCGGCTCGCAGGTCGCCCCGAGCTCCAGCTCGTGGAGGCGCCGGAAGCGGCGCGCGTCGGCATCGAGACGGCCGAGTTCCCCGGCATCAAGCCGAAGGTGCTGGTCAAGGAGGGCGACCAGGTCACGACCGGCCAGCCGCTGTTCCTCGACAAGACCGACCGCGACCTCGTGTGGTGCTCGCCGGTGACCGGCACCGTGTCGCGCCTCGACTTCGGCGACCGCCGCTTCCTGCTGCGCCTGGTCGTCGACAACGCGGTGGCGAGCGGCGGCAAGGAACAGTTCGCGGCGATGCCGAAGCCCGGCAACGACCGCGCGTCGCTGATCCAGTCGATCAAGAACGCCGGCTTGTGGCCGCTGTTCCGCCAGCGCCCGATCGGCAAGATGGCGAACAGCAACAAGACGCCGGTGGCGATCTTCGTCAACGGCATGGACAGCGCGCCGCTGGCCGCCGATCCGGCGTTCGCCGTGCAGGGCCGCAAGGCCGACGTGCAGGCCGGCGTCGACCTGCTGCAGAAGCTGTGCAGCACGGTGTTCCTGGCGCTGCGCGCGGGCGGCGATCACCAGGCCGAGCTGCGCGACCTGAAGGGTGTCCAGGTGCACGACTTCCACGGCCCGCACCCGTCGGGCCTGGTCGGCACGCACATCAGCCGCATCCGGCCGCTGAAGGCTGGCGAGGTGGCGTGGACGCTGACGCTGCAGGACGTGGCGCGGCTCGGCGAGTGGGCGCGCACCGGCCGCTACCCGGCGAAGGTCGTGGTGGCGCTCGGCGGCAGCTCGGCGCCGACGCGCAAGTACTACCGCATGCGCCAGAACGGCGCGGTCGCGGCGATGAACGGCGGCCAGCCGTTCGCCGGCGACGTGCGCGTCGTCAACGGCACCGTGCTGCACGGCAACGTGCTCGGCAAGGACGGGTGCCTCGGCTTCTACAACGCGACCGTCACCGTGATCCCGGAAGGCACCGGCCAGCGCGACCTGTTCGGCTGGGCGCTGCCGCAGTTCGGCAAGCTCAGCTGGCACCGCAGCGTGTTCAGCTGGCTGATGCCGAAGAAGGAATACGTGCTCGACGCGCGCCTGAACGGCGGCCACCGGCCGATCGTCAACCTCGGTGCGTGGGAGGGCGTGACGCCGCTCGACATCCACCCGTCCTACCTCGTGCGCGCCATCCAGGCGAACGACCTCGAGGAAGCGGTGAAGCTGGGGCTGCTGGAAGTGACCGAAGAGGACGTCGCCCTGTGCACGTTCGTCGATCCCTGCAAGATCGACGTCGGGCAGGTGATCCGCCAGGGCCTCGACATGTACGAGAAGGAGGGCTGAGCCGTGCAGTTCCTACGCAACCTGATCGAGAAGCAGAAGAAGCTCTACCACGCCCCGGACAGCAAGTTCCACAAGGTGTGGCCGCTGTTCGACGCGTTCGAGACGTTCCTGTTCGCGCCCGACCACCGCACCGGCACCAGCCGCGTGCACGTGCGCGACTACGTCGACCTGAAGCGCGTGATGAACACGGTCATCCTGGCGATGCTGCCGTGTCTGCTGTGGGCGATCTGGAACGCCGGCGTGCAGCACTTCCACGGCTGGCAGATGGTCGCCGACGCGGCGGCCAAGGCTGGCAAGCCGGCCCCCGAGTACGTGCTCGGCTGGCTGCAGTCGCTGCTCGGCGCGCCGAACCTCGGAGCGCTCGGCGCCTTCGACAACATCGTGTTCGGCCTGCAGCGCATGCTGCCGATCCTGATCGTCAGCTACGGTGTCGGCCTCGGCATCGAGATGACGTTCTCGGTGATCCGCAAGGAAGAGGTCAGCGAGGGCTACCTGGTCAGCGGCATGCTGATCGCGCTGATCGTGCCGGCCTCGATCCCGCTGTGGCAGCTCGCCATCGGCGTCGCGTTCGCGGTCGTGCTGGGCAAGGAGGTGTTCGGCGGCACCGGCATGAACATCTTCAACCCGGCGATGATGGTGCGCGCGTTCCTGTTCTTCGCGTTTGCCGGGCAGATGTCGGGCGACATGGTCTGGGTCGCCGGCAACCAGTCGCCCGCCGGCGTTCCGGGCAGCCTGATCGACGGCTATTCGCAGCCGACCGCGCTGGCGGTGGCGAAGGCCTCGAGCATGATGGAGCCCGCGGTCAGTGCGTCGCAGGCGCTGGCCAACGCTGGCTTCACGCACGCCAACATGTTCTTCGGCAACATCCCGGGCAGCGCCGGCGAGATGAGCAAGCTGTGCGTGCTGATCGGCGCGTTCGTCCTGATCGTGACCGGCGTCGGCAGCTGGCGGACGATGCTCGGCGGCGTGCTGGGCCTGCTGGTCAGTGCCTTCCTGATGAAGGCGATGCTGGTCACCCAGGTGAACGGCGCCGATGTCGGCATCCTCGCAATGGCGCCGTGGGAGCACCTGCTGTGCGGCGGCTTCCTGTTCGGCATCGTCTACATGGCGACCGACCCGGTCAGCTCGCCGGAGACCAACGTCGGCAAGTGGATCTACGGCGCCCTGATCGGCTTCGTGACCATCCTCGTCCGCACCGTCAACCCTGCCTACCCGGAGGGCACGATGCTCGCGGTGCTGTTGCTGAACGCCTTCGCCCCGGGCATCGATCACTTCGTCGTCGCCGCCAACATCAAGCGCCGGATGGCTCGCGCATGAACATCAACAGCAACGGTTACGTGCTCGGCTTCGCCGTGCTCGTCTGTGTCGTGATCAGTGGCGGCCTCGCTGCCACCTCCAACGCCCTGGGGCCCATCCAGGCTTCGGCGGCCGAGTTCGACCGCCAGAAGAACGTCATGGTCGCCGGTGGCCTGATCCAGGACGGCGATCCGCGGCCGCGGGCCGAGCTCGAAGCGATCTACAAGTCGCGGGTCCAGGAACGCGTGGTCGACCTCGAGACCGGCAAGATCGACGCGGGCAAGACGCCTGCCGACGTCGACGCGATGAAGGACCTGAAGGACAAGGCCCGGTTCCGGGTCGTCGCCGTGGCCGTGGACGACAAGGGGCAGGAGGCCGCCTTCATCCTGCCGACTTCGGGCAAGGGTCTGTGGAGCACGTTGAAGGGCTACCTCGCCCTCGATCGCGACGCGACCACCGTCCGCGGGATCACCTTCTACTCGCACGCCGAGACGCCCGGTCTCGGTGGCGAGGTCGACAACCCGTCGTGGAAGCAGCAGTGGGTCGGCAAGTCGATCCGCGACGAGAAGGGCGAGCTGGTGAGCATCACCGTCAAGAAGGGCAAGGTCGACGCCAGCATCCCGGTCGAGAAGCGGCACTTCGTCGACGGCCTGTCGGGCGCCACGATCACCTGCAATGGCGTCAACAAGTTCGTCAAGGAAGACTTGAAGGCGTTCAAGCCCTACCTGTCGCAGTTCTGGAAGTAGTCAGCGCATCCACTTCGAGGCACAACCCATGACCGCCGTAGCGACTCCTCCGAAGAAGACGGGCCTGTTCGGACCCGACGAAATCAAGGTTCTCAAGGACCCGCTCTGGGACAACAACCCGATCGCGTTCCAGATCCTCGGCATCTGCAGTTCGCTCGCCGTGACCACGCGCCTCGACAAGGCGCTGATCATGGGCATCGGCGTGACGCTGGTGACGGCGCTGTCGAACGTGCTGATCTCGTGCATCCGCAACTTCATCCCCAGCAAGATCCGCATCATCGTGCAGCTGGTGGTGGTCTCGGGCGTCGTCATCATCTTCGACCAGTTCCTGAAGGCCTACATGTTCGACCTCAGCAAGCAGCTGTCGGTCTTCGTGGGCCTGATCATCACGAACTGCATCGTCATGGGCCGTCTCGAGGCCTACGCGATGGGCAACCCGCCGTGGCGCAGCTTCCTCGACGGCATCGGCAACGGCCTCGGATACATGTGGATCCTCGCCATCGTCGGCACGGTCCGCGAGATCTTCGGGTCCGGCAAGCTGCTCGGCATGCAGGTGATCCCGGATTCGCTCTACGCGGCCGGCTACGTCAACAACGGCCTGATGGTGCTCGCCCCTGGCGCCTTCTGCCTGCTCGGCATCATCGTCTGGGTGCAGCGCTCCATCTCGGGCTACTCGGAGAAGTGATCCATGACCGCCATGCTCGCCTTCTTCAATGACGAATCGCTGTTCACCGTGCTGGCGAAAGCGATCTTCGTCGAGAACATCCTGCTGTCCTTCTTCCTGGGGATGTGCAGTTACCTCGCCGTCAGCAAGCGCGTCGACTCGGCGATCGGCCTCGGCATCGCCGTGATCTTCGTGCAGGTGCTGACCGTGCCGATGAACTGGGTGCTGCAGCACTACGTGCTCGGCCCCGGGGCTCTCGCCTGGGCCGGCTGCCCGGACACGGATCTCAGCTACCTGCAGTTCCTGACGTTCATCGCGTCGATCGCCGCGGTGACGCAGGTCGTCGAGATGGCCGTCGACAAGTTCAGCCCGAAGCTCTACGCGGCGCTCGGCATCTTCCTGCCGCTGATCGCCGTGAACTGCGCGATCCTCGGCGGCTCGCTGTTCATGTATGAGCGCAAGTACGACTTCGCGCAGGCCGTGACCTACGGCTTCGGCTCCGGTGCCGGCTGGGCACTGGCCATCGTCAGCATGGCGACCATCCGCTGGCGCATGCGCACGGCCAACATCCCGGCCCCGCTGCGCGGGCTCGGCATCACCTTCATCACCACCGGCCTCGTCGCGATGGCCTTCATGACCTTCGGCGGCATCGGCGTCTGAGGAGCGAGGATCCCATGCAAATCCTGATCGGCGTCGTCGCCCTCACCGCGGTCATCGTGCTGCTGGTGGTGGTGTTGATGTTCTGCGAGAAGAAGCTCGTCAAGAAGGGCAAGGTCAAGCTGCTGATCAACGACGATCCGGCGAAGTCGCCGGAGGTGGACATCGGCAGCAACCTGCTGATGGCGCTCAGCAACCAGAAGATCTTCTTGCCGTCCGCTTGCGGCGGTAAGGGCTCCTGCGCGATGTGCAAGTGCCAGGTGTTCGAGGGCGGTGGCGACATCCTCCCGAGCGAACTGACGCACATCAAACGCCAGGAGGCCAAGGAAGGCTGGCGCCTGTCGTGCCAGGTCAAGGTGCGCGGCCCGATGAAGGTCAAGGTCCCCGACGCGGTGTTCGGCATCCGCAAGTGGGAGTGCACGGTCACCAGCAACGACAACGTCGCCACCTTCATCAAGGAACTGAAGGTCAGCCTGCCGCCGGGCGAGATCATCCACTTCGAATCGGGTGGCTACATCCAGATCGACGTGCCGGCCTACCAGAACCTGAAGTTCAAGGACTTCGACGTCGCCGAGCGCTTCCGCGGCGACTGGGACAAGTTCAAGTTCTGGGACCTCGTCGCCAACAACCCGACGCCGGTCTTCCGCGCCTACTCGATGGCGAACCACCCGGCCGAAGGCAACATGGTGATGCTGAACATCCGCATCGCCACGCCGCCGCCGAAGCAGATGCAGCTGAACCCGGGCATCTGCAGCTCGTACGTCTTCTCGCTGAAGAAGGGCGACAAGATCACGATCTCGGGCCCGTACGGCGAGTTCCACATCAAGAAGACCAACCGCGAGATGATCTACATCGGCGGTGGTGCCGGCATGGCGCCGTTGCGCAGCCACATCTTCCACCTGTTCCACACCGAGAAGACGAAGCGCAAGGTCTCCTACTGGTACGGGGCGCGCAGCAAGCGCGAGATGTTCTACACCGAGGACTTCGAGGCCATCGAGAAGCAGTTCCCCAACTTCAAGTACCACGTCGCCTTGTCGGAGCCGCAGCCGGAGGACAACTGGACCGGCTTCAAGGGCTTCATCCACCAGGTGGTGTTCGACAACTACCTGAAGAACCACCCGAACGTGGACGACATCGAGTTCTATCTCTGCGGCCCGCCGATGATGAACTCGGCCGTGCAGAAGATGCTCGGCGACCTGGGTGTGGAGAAGGACATGATTGCGTTCGACGACTTCGGCGGCTGACGCCGCCGAAGGCGCCGAACGGGCATTCCCGCGCAGGCTGCGGGATGCCAACGGGCGAAGGGGAGCAATAGGCCGCTACGCCTGCGCGAGTGCGGCGCTGCGCGCCGCGTTGGCGACGACTCGGTGGCTGAGCCGCCGAAGGCGCCGAACGGGCGCTCCCGCGCAGGCTGCGGGATGCCAACGGGCGAAGGGGAGCAATAGGCCGCTACGCCTGCGCGAGTGCGGCGCTGCGCGCCGCGTTGGCGACGACTCGGCGGCTGACGCCGCCGAAGGCGCCGAACGGGCGCTCCCGCGCAGGCTGCGGGATGCCCACGGGCGAAGGGGAGCAATAGGCCGCTACGCCTGCGCGAGTGCGGCGCTGCGCGCCGCCTGGGGCGGCTGACGCCGCCGAAGGCGCTGAACGGGCATTCCCACTCCGCCTTCCGTCGACCAGCCTCAGCGCGTCGTCCCGGCTTCGCGGCGGCAGTCGCGCAGCAGCCAGACGCACAGCAGCACGAGCCCCAGGTGCAGGAACGCGCCGCCGTCGAGGGCGCGCCACAGCGTCTCGCCGAGCAGCTTCATCTGGCGCAGGGTCATCGCGAACAGCAGGACGAGCGCCGTCAGCCACCACAGGACGTCGCGTCGGTTCGGCATCGTGCGTTCGCCTCGGCAGGCGCCGCGGCAGAACAGTGCGAACGCGAGCGCCGCGGCGGGCAGGTGGTAGACGCGCAGCAGCGGCGAGAACAGGCTCAGCGCCATGGCTGTCGCCGATGCCTGGTGCAGCAGGCGCTGGGGCAGCGCGAGGCGTCGCGCGCACCAGAACCATGCCCCGAACAGCAGTGCCAGCGCGACGGTCCAACCCGTTCGCACGATCGCCACGGTGGCGTCACTGCACGCGAACAGGTTCGCCGTGTGGCCGGCGGCGTCGGTTGGTTTCGGCTGCAGCAGGTAGTCGATGGCGCCGCGCACACTGGGGCCGGCGTAGCTCTGCGTGACCGTCGTCTGCTGCGGCGCCAGCACGGCGCCGAAGGTGCGGTCGACGAAGTCGTGCAGGTGGCGCAGGTGTTCGTCGGTGCCGCAGAACGGCCACGGCACCAGCAGCACGGCGACCAGCACCGTGGCCGCCATCCAGACGGCCGCGCGCCATTGCCCCATCAGCGGCAGAGCCAGCAGGAACAGGCCCGGCGTCAGCTTCAGCGCCGTGGCGCAGCCGAGCCAGACGCCGGCTGCGACCGGTCGGCCGCGCACCAGTGCGGCGGAACCGGCGACGACCGCGGCGCCGACGAACAGGCTGAGCTGGCCGTGTGTCAGGTTCTGCGCGACACAGCGCTGGAACAGCACGGCGAAGGCGACCCAGCCCCACACCGGCATCGGTGCGTGTTCGCGCAGCGTGCGGGCCAGCACCGCCACGAGCCAGGCGGCGGTGGCGCCGAGCCCGAGGCTCCAGACGATGCGGGCGCCGTGATCGCCGCAGAGTTGCAGCAGGGCGACGAACGGCAGCGCCGCCACGTGCGGATACAGCCACGGTCCGCTGTTCGGCCGATCGCGGCACAAGTCGACGCCGCCCGTGTGGAACTCGCGCGCCACGTCGAGGTAGATGCCGAAGTCGCCGTAGCTGCCGATCAGGCGCTTCAGCGCGATGCCGCTGCCGATCGCGAAGACGACGAACGGCACCGCGTGTCGCGTCGTCAGCGTGCCGATCAGGCGATGGAGGAGGCTTGGCACGAGGCGGTCCGCGGGGCGGCGATTGTCGTCGTCGCCGAAGGCCGGGCAAGCGCGCATTCCGCGGGCGCAGCGGACGGAGCTCGGCGCTAGCCTTGGTGCATGGTGGCGATCCGCCGTTCTGCCTCGCTCCTCGTGACCCTGCTGCTCGTCGCCTGCGAGCCGGCCGCCGATCGCGTCGGTGGCGCGACGACGGCTGCGCCGGGCGACGAGCCGGTGGTCCATCGCTTCGGCGGCCCGACCATGGGCTCGACCTTCGAGGTCAAGTTCGTCGGCATGGCGGCGGTCGCCGACGTGCAGAAGCTCGTCGAAGAGGAACTGGCGGCGTTCGACCTGGCGTTCAGCCAGTGGCGGAACGACAGCGAGATCGCGCGCGTCAACGCGCACGCCAGCATCGAGCCGCTGCCGCTGTCGCCGCGGTTCGCCGCCGTGCTGCAGGACGCCCTCGCCGTTGCCGTCGCAACCGAGGGCGCATTCGACCCGACCGTGAAGCCGCTCAGCGAGCTCTATCGTGCGGCGAAGAAGTCGGGGCAGGCGATCGAGCCGGCGGCGCTGGCGGCGGCCAAGGCCCGCGTCGGCTTCCGCGCCGTGCAGGTTCGCGATGGGGCGCTGGTCAAGGCGCGACCCGACGTGCAACTCGACCTCGACGGCCTCGTCGCCGGCGCTGCCTGCGACGCGATCGCCAGCAAGCTGCCGCAGCTCGGCGTTGGCGCCTTCTACCTGGAGATCACCGGCGAAGTGCTCTGCCGCGGCGAGAAGGCGCCGGGCGTGCCGTGGCGCATCGGCGTCGTCGATCCGCGCGCCGACGTCGTCGGCGACGACGAACCGCTCCGCGTGCTGGCGCTGCGCGATGCGTCGTTGTGCACCAGCGGCGACTACCGCAACCGGACGTTGGTCGGCGGCAAGCTGCTGCACCACGTGTTCGATCCGCGCACCGGCAGCAACCCCGAACATCGCATCGTCAGCGCCTCGGTGCTGGCCGAGCGTGCGGCGATCGCCGATGCGTTCGGCACCGCGTTCCTGGTGCTCGGTGCGGACGGGGTGCAGACGATCTGGCCGCAGCTCGCCGCGTTCGGAGTGCGCGGGGCGCTGCTGCTCGGTGTCGATGGGCGAGGCGAACTGGAAGCGAAGGAGTTCACGTGGCCGCAGGAGGAACGATGACGACGATCTCGCAGGTGCGCATCGGTGCGATGGCAGCGCTGATGTTGGTTGCGACCGGCTGCCAGGCGCTCCCACACGGCGCCGAGTGCCTCGCCCTCGACGGCCGCGCCTTGGTTGCCACGGTGCCGGCCGGCGAAGCCGGGGATCGCTGGCGCGCCGACCTCGCCGCGGCCGAGGCGGCGCTGGCTGCGAATCCGACCGACCGCGATGCGTTCGTCTGGCTCGGCCGCCGCCTCGGCTACCTCGGCCGCTACCGCGAAGCGATCGACGCCTTCTCGCGCGGGCTCGACGAACATCCCGACGATCCGGTGTTGCTGCGCCACCGCGGCCATCGCTGGATCACGCTGCGCGAGTTCGGCAAGGCGGCGTGGGACCTCGAGCGCGCCGCCGAACGGTTGCGCACGGTGCCCGACGAGGTCGAGCCGGACGGCCGGCCGACCGCGGGCCGCGCTCCGCACAGCACGCTGCACTACAACGTGCACTACCACCTCGGCCTCGCCTTGTTCCTGGCCCGCGACTACGAACTGGCCGAGCGTGCGTGGCTGCGTTGCCTCGCCGTCGTCGGCAACGACGAATCGCGCGTCGCCGTGACGCACTGGCTGTGGAGCGTGCGCATGCGCCTTGGCGACGTCGCCGGCGCTGCTGCCGTGGTGGCGCCGATCCACGCCGGCATGGACGTCGTCGAGAACCAGAGCTACCTGCAGGCGTGCCTGCTCTACGCCGGCAAGCTGCGCCGCGCCGACGTGCAGCCGCTCGCTGGCAGTGCCGGCAGCGCGTTGGCGTTCGCCCTCGCCCACCACGACCTCGTGCGCGGCGATCGCACCTCGGCAAGGGCGGCGATGGAGCGCCTGGTTAAGGAGCCGATGTGGTCGGCGTTCGGCGTGATCGCCGCCGAGGTCGAGCTGGCGCGCCGCTCGTCGTGGTGATGCGCACGCTCGTGCGCCCGCGGCATCACTTCGGTGCGATGCGCCACAGCGGCCAGTCGGCGAAGGCGTGCTCGGTGACGGAGAACCGTTCGCGCAGCCGCTGCTCGAGGCGCTGCGTCGCTTCGCGCACGCGGTCTGGCAGGTCGCTGCGCAACTGGTAGCTGACGTCGAGCACGACCGGGCCACTGGCGACGAAGCCGTGCAGCAACGGCTCGAGGCCGGCGATCCAGACGT
>VYME01001135.1_pt1 | contig 10866 bp, 9 predicted proteins | sample 5115281 | NCBI WGS metagenome assembly VYME01 (sample SAMN12291780, study PRJNA351875) | freshwater metagenome | isolation source: freshwater lake | place: USA: Michigan, Wintergreen Lake | collected 2013-08-08
AAACTAATAAAACGGAGAGCCTATGGCTTTAGAAACTTTCGGAATTTTTGGGTTAGAAGTATGTTGTCTTGGCATCTTGTCTGTTGATTTAGCATAAAGGGTAACGAAGAGCCGTAAATCTTACCATCGTCCTGTTTGACTGCGGAACCTTGGGAATAGGTCTTACTCGCATAGGTGCATGATGCGGCTCCACCTCTTACAGCTTTTTGTTCATCTTCAGACAGATCGACTAAAGACTCGTCTAAAATTAAAATGTTGGTCATTGGGATTATTCTCCTATTTTATAAACTTTCTAGAGAATTAGTTAATCAACTAATTTAATCTACATTTTAGGCCTATAAAAAATATAAATCAACCTCTCAATTCACCTTACTTGAACATAAATAAGCTAATTTGGTTAGGATTTTACTCCTAGTCTAGCGCATCAAAAAATTATCGATACTGAAAAAGCCTTGATTTTCGTTATCACAAATTAAATATAAATAAGTTATTTATGTTCAAAAATATTCAAGTTTATATCATTGTGTACAAAAAACAAAATAAATGACTTATTTATAGCAGTTTTCATCAGAATGAGGCATGGGCAAGGGGCTTAAACCCTTTGTTGGCAAAACTTGTCGATACCTCAGTAACGTGAAAAGCGCTATAAGTAAAATAATCCGTAGGTTGGGTTAAACGAAGTGCAACCCAACACATAAGTGGGTGAGTGGAATTAAATATAAGATGAACGTAGGTGGGCTTGAAGCATGAAACCCAACGCCCGCATGGGTTACGCTACCGCTAACCCATCTTACAAGTAATTGTGCCTCCCTACTTAACATGAAGAACAATAGGGGGATGATGTTGGGTTTCCGTTGTCAACCCAACCTACAAAATAGGCGATCGCACTAGGCTAAAGTGGACGAACACTTCCGTACGGTTGTTTATCTTGATGCTTACTACGATTACCACCAAAGATAGCTTTAATATCCTCTTCAGTCAGGGATTTTAGTTCTTCATCGTTGGCGATTTCCCTTAAAATCCAAGAACAATCTTGGTAATTATTGGCCAGATTAGAACTTTCACATTTCCCTAGTTCACAAGACATAACCAAACTCCTATTTTGCGAAAAATTCAAAAATCAATCAGGACAAAGACACGGAGCCATATTTGGGTCTTATAGATGCTTTCGCTAAAAACCCTCCTAGAATCGAAGCCAGTTCACGCTCGTTTAAATCTTGAACTTTATCTTTTAAGCATTCTGCTTCTAAAAGTTGACAAGTGTAAGTTTCAAATTCCCGCTCTGTAAATTCATAATCTGATTCTTTAGCGAGCTTGGAAAACTCCTCACAGTTTTTTAGATTTTGAAACCGAGAACGAAAATCTTCATCGGTAGCGATTCTTTGATAAAAAGCTTTGGTTTGTTCAACGGACATGATAGACTCCTAATTTTTTTGTAGATTGACTTTGTGCTATCTAAACAACTGGCTCCGCAACTTCAGCCATGATTTCAGAGGGATTATAGTCATCCGTAACGACTTGTGGACATCGAAAACAAGCGGCCTTTCCCTCTTGTAACCACCAGCGACAGCTTTGGCGTATACGGCAGGGAGGAAGAGTAAAAGTATTTAGCTGGAGACTAAGCTTGTATCACCTGTCTGCTTTAAGATTAAACGCTATCCAAATAGATTGCAACCCCTCGCAAAGGTTGTTTTGGAACATAAAAAAGCTAATTAAGTTTAATTTGGGGAAAAGAAATTAATTGAAAAACGAATTATTCTTCCAGCAGACTTTATACTAAACCCTTGTATTGACGCATGATACGTCGAACATAAATAATTGATTTATGTTCAAAATTCATAAAAAACCTAAAGTCACTGGTATGACTTTGGTAAAATAATCCGTAGGTTGGGTTAAACGAAGTGCAACCCAACACATAACATGAAGAATAATAGGGGGATGATGTTGGGTTTCCGTTGTCAACCCCACCTACAAAATAGGCGATAGAGTTCGCGTTCACCCGCTAATTTCAGTTCAGAAGCGGCTTCAGGAATATAGGAAGTTTTCGTTTTAGAGACCATACCTCCCTGTTGTTCCCGCAATTGTTCTAGACGCATGGTACTCCAATCGGTCAGCATCGAGTTACCTAGCCGGGGGGCTAATTTGTTAATTTTCTCGACGGCGGAGATCCCCAATTCATCCATCTGTAGGGAAGCTAGATAGCAATCACAGGCGATGTCTATCTCTCCTAATCGTTCGTGACATTGCCCGGCCATAAACCAAGCGATCGCCATTCCAGGCGGGCCGAGTCTAGTGGCAGAACGATAGATTTTCGCCGCTTCTTCAAATTTATTTTGTTTTAGTAAAATTTCCCCCAGTTTCAGGCGATAACGAGAGTAAAGAGGTTCCATCGCCACCATTTTCTTCGCTCTCTCTTCGGCGAGATCGATATCGCCTAACCAGAGAGCTTCTTTTGTTCGGCTCTCGAAAACCGTTATTAGATTGTCGTAGGCGGAAAGTCGTTCGCTCTCGTTTTTACACTCGCGAGTTAGTTCTTCCGCTAGGGATTGACAGAGATCCATTTCACGGACAACCGTTTCTCGCTCACCCCGCAGAAGTGGAGCGAAAACAGCCGCACGCTGGAAAGCACTGGTTAAATGTTTAAAATCGAAACGATCGAGGGAAGGTTCGAAGTGAGAGAGTGCCTCCTTCGCTACTTCTCGCCAATAGGCGACTGCGGCTATATCTCGAAAGGCAGTAGCCTGCAAAACGATTAATTCTACGGCCGCCCCGAAAACCACCAGGCTTTCTTTAGAAGCGTATTGAACGATTCGTTGAAAATCTTCGAGATTTTCTGATGTACCGACACTTTCTTGACAGAGGATTTTAGACATCGCCAGGCTGTAAGCTAATCTAGCGATCGTGGAATCTCTCCCAATGTTTTCATCGGTAATTGCGGGAATATAGCGAATAATCGCTTCATGAAAGCATAAACTCGATAATAAATTAATTGTTTTCAGTTGAGTAGCGGGTGAAAGCTCACGATAATGCTCTAAATGCTCGCAAAGAACTCTCCAACGTTCGGTTCTCAACTCATCGGGGAGGGCGAGAGGATCGTTAATTGGGTATTGAAAAAGACCGGTCTCTCGAATCAATTGCTCTCGAAAAGAAGCGGGGTGAACGAGAGCAACCGGGGTAACAGATGATGTATCGACACCTCGTACTTCGGAGACAAGATTTCGATAACTATAGTCAATTCCCTGAATATGCCAAGCGCCAGATTGATAGGGACTAAGATCGAAATAAGGACGATGGCTCCAAGGGATCGGAAAATGGTTTAAAGACAACATAATACATACTCTCAATAATGCAATTTGTACCCGTTAGTATTTTCACGATAGCTAACATCTATATAAAATCCCGAAGACTTCGGGATTTTATAAATTAGTAGCTGATTTGACTTGGGTGCATCTCAATATTGCAGAAATCCCCACTGCCGAGTAATTATCAGCGACTCTTAAATTAATACAAACATCTGAACAATTGCGTGTGAGCATCTCATTAAAAAGCTAATGCCCTCCAGCGTTCGGGGGAGTTCTACCCCCCAACCCCCCGTTGGGGGGTAGAACCCCCAACGGCTTGGATTGAGTAATAAGCTAAACGGCTTTTACTTCGGATCACCGATATAGACTCCAAAAGGGTTATAGCTATTGGATCATGCAGGTTAAGCGCCGTTTAGCTTAGAATCGCAAATAATGCCCAATCCTACTTGACAGTAAGTATCTGGGTAAAATTATTTACCCATAGCGATCTTTGTCTAGTAAGGCTTACCGTCGGACTGGCCATTTGGAACCAGCACCGCCCGCAACTTGACGTAAAGTTTTAAAAGCGGTGATGCTTTCTGGACTGTCGTTAGCGGCATCGGTGCGAAGCTCGATAATTTCGTCAGTCACCGTGTTTTTGATCTCGTTAATTTTGATGTTAGCCATGAGATGTATTCTCCAAATGTTCGCTAAATGAATAAATCAAATTATTGATTCAAGAAAACAATAACAATTTTTTTAAACCAGATCAACTATCAAAATCGAACAAAAAAAACATAATTTAGTTATTTATGTTCTTTTTGAAAGACTATTTTTTGCAAAAACATCATCAAAACCGATTAAACAACGGGCTTTCAAGCTATTTAAAGAAACAAAAATAAGTAATTTATGTACAAAAAACTCTGAACCTGTCTTGTTGGAAGCAAAGAGAACCAACCACGCTAACTTAATTGAGTTATTTAGGGTTTGCTGAAAAAGTTTGTTGGTGGGGTTAGGAGTCAGGATTCAGTAGCCGGTCGTCGGTCGTTTCAGGCTTTGTTGCCCTCCTTTTTTTGTACCAGCTTGTGTACTATAAAAAGGATAATGCCAAGTTTTTGAAGGTCACAATCCTATTTTCGCAGCATGAACATCGGATTTTAACAGGTCAAAAGCCTTATTGTAAAAGGGTTTTACCATTATTCAGCAAGCACTATTTATTTTTTTTATTAACTGGGAATTCTGTTAATGAATAGATTCAGGAATTTTTAAAAGTGTATGTATTAAAAATCGCTTTGTTGGTTTTTATGCTAAATAAGCTCACTCAAGAATAATCGGATTATTGGTATTTTATTAATCCATATTGTATTAATTTTATAGTAAAATAATCCGTAGGTTGGGTTAAACGAAGTGCAACCCAACACATAACATGAAGAATAATAGGGGGATGATGTTGGGTTTCCGTTGTCAACCCCACCTACAAAATAGGCGATCTGACAGATATCCGCAGGGACTTGTTTTAAAATCATGATATAATTATCCCTCTCTAAAGTAACGGTAACAAAACTCGATCGAGTCGTACCATATTTACAGATCACACATTCCATAACTCTTATCTTCACTTGCTACGTTTGCGGGGTGAGTATTACCCACCCCGTCCACAATTAATTACTTAACTCGTATTTTATTTCCTGAATCTTCTCCTTTACCCAACCGTTAAACAACTCGGCACGGATTTGCAAAGCCAACTCCTCGGTTAATTTTGGCTTAAGGATTTCCTCGACGAAAATCAGGTGAAAACCTCGATCGCCTTGCAACGGTTTCAACAATTGAGAAGAATCCGATGCGAAAATTGCGGCCGAAAGATTCGGTCGTAAATCCTTACGGTAAACAGTACCGCGATAACCTCCCTTGCGTCGTAATTCCACATCCTCGATATAGCGGTGCGCTACTTCCTGAAAGCTGATTTCCTCCTCCTGAATCGATTCATACAACTCCTCCGCCATCGCCTGATCTGCTAACACCACCTCATAGATCACCGCGCCGGTATAATCTAGCTGGTGTTCGACGAAATAGGATTCAATTTTGTCTGCGAAAAGATGTTCGGCTAATTTACCCGATAGTAAACTGAATTGAACGATCGCCTCGAAATCGTCTAGGGATAAGCCCTGTTTTTGCAACCAATTCCATGTATCTTTGGCGTTATGTAATTCTTTGGCGAGACGGAATTGATCGGCCGCCTGTTGTAACTCGGCAGTCGTGTTTTTAATCCCCGCTGCCGTGGCGGTTTCGGTGATGATTTTCCGAGCGATAATTCCCTCGACTATTTCGGGAACTTTCCCCGATAGCTTAAGCTGTTGGATAAGGTCTTGATTGCTGATGGTGATACTATGGGACATAATGACTCCTGAAACAGTTGTGCGAAATTAATTTCCTAGTTGAGATAGGCAAGAGGGTTAGGGAGGGGTGTAAGTAATTTGGCTTTGATACCTAAAAAAACTACAGTTTTAACCCGTCTTTTTGCAGATCCTTAAAGGGATCGAGGATGTAATCGATCACCCGACGCTGACGGACGATCGCCTCTGCGGTAGCCGTATCCCCCGGATTGAGGGGAATACATTGATTTCCCTTTTGAATACAGGAGCGATCGAGTTGAATTTCTAGCTCGAAAACGTTAATTTTTCCGGTCGCCGTTTCCTTTTCGATCGCCGTCGGTGATTTCTTGGTGATCTTGCCGCCGATAACCCCGTAATCCTGAAAAGGATAGGCATCGAACTTGACTTTTACCGGCATACCGGCGCGGAGAAATTGACTTTGATCTGTGGGCATTTCTGCCTTGAGAATAAACCGCGATCCTTTCGGTGCTATCTCCGCGATCCGCGTTCCTGACTGCACCACCGCACCTGCGCGTTTAATCGGTAATGAAAAGATCGTGCCGTCGGTATTCGCCTTTAAAACCCTCTGACTTAGTTGGATTTGGAGCGCTTGCCGTTGGCTCTCGCTTTGGGCGATTTCCGATGCCAGTGTTGCGATCTCCGTTTCTAGATTTTTAATCTGCTCCTCTATCCTTAAGAGTGCCAACTCGTTGGAATGGCGGAGACTTTGATAACCCCGCTGCCGCTCCTGTAATTGCAGACGCGCTTGGGCGATATCCGCGCTCGTTTGTTGACTGGTCTGACGGTAGGTGCTTTCTAATTCCGCTAGTTTATGTTGATTTTCTTTCACCTCCGCTTTTCCCCGCTCGTAGAGTTGTTGGCGCTCTTTGGCATTGTCCTCGCGCTCGATGAATTGCACCTCCGATATCGCGCCATCCTCCCACGCTTTTCGGTAGCGATCGACTTCTTTTAAAGCCGTTTGATAACGACTTTTTAGAATCGGATAATCGGTTTGACTGCGATCGAGGGCGGTTTTCGCTTGATTTATCCGTGCCTGTTGTTCTTCTAGGGATATTGTGGCTTTCTGGACTAACGCGCTGACATTTTCCCTTGCTTGCTCGATCGAGGCTTCTTTTTCCGCCTCTGCAGCGCGATTCTGTTGGCGTTGAGTCGCTAGGGAAACCTCTAACTGACTTTTCATCACTTTCTGTTGGGAAAGACGGCTTTTTTGTCCTTCTATTTTCTCCTCGATTTGTTGTATTTCCTGGCCGATTAATGAGGAATCTAGGGTTAAAATCGGTTGTCCTGCTTTCACCTCTTGGCCTTCACGGACATAGATTTTTTCCACTTCTCCTGCGGTGATTGCATCGAGTTTGACTGCTTCCCCTTGGGGTTCCAGTTTTCCTGGTCCGACACCGGTTTCATCGACTTTTGAGAATATCGCCCAGGGGAGAATGATCGAGACGAAAATAATCAGAAAATAGAGTAAACCCCGCGTCCAGGGTAGGGGTAAAGTATCGATCAATTCCTTGGTCTGGAAAGACCAGTTATCGCGCTCTCTGTCTAGATTGGTTGTCATAGTTATTCACTCAATTGATTAGAGTTCAAATTACGGTAAATACCGGGACGGGACATTAATTCTTTGTGGGTTCCTTGATCGACTAATATCCCTCGATCGAGGACGAGAATCAGATCTGCGTTCCGTACTGTAGAAAGACGGTGAGCAATAATCACCATTGTGCGATTCTGCCGAATTTTCTGGAGATTATTTTGTATGATCTGCTCTGATTCTGTATCGAGGTGGGAAGTGGCTTCATCGAGGATTAAAAGCCGCGGTTCTCCCATCAACGATCGAGCGATGGCGATCCGTTGTCTCTGTCCCCCGGAAAGTAGCCCTCCACCCTCGCCGATTTGAGTTTCATAACCCATTGGAAGCGATTGGATAAAGTCATGAATTCCCGCTAATTTTGCCGCCTCGATAACCGATTCTAGGGGGCGATCGGGATGTCCTAAACTGATATTTTCCCGAATCGTAGAACCGAACAAAAATGTATCTTGATCGACGACTCCCACCTGTTGCCGTAGGGAACTGAGGGCGATTGTACTCAGATCGTAACCGTCGATCGAGATTTTCCCGTCGGTGGGAGGATAGAGGCCGATCAGTAATTTCGAGATCGTGGTTTTTCCCGAACCGCTCCGACCGACGAGGGCAACGGTTTGACCGGGTAAAATCTCAAAACTCAGGTTTTCTAAAATATTGCGATCGCTGTCAGTATGGTAGCGAAAGGTGACATTTTCAAAGCGAATATGTCCCTGTAATTCCGGGAGAAACTGACGGGAAAGTTCCTCTAAATTCTCCTCCGGCTTTGCGTCTAGTACATCGTTAATGCGCTCGACGGCGATATTGACTTCTTGAAATTGCGTCCAGAGAACGGTTAAGCGTTGAAAAGGCGCGATGATCTGGGCAAAAAGCATATTAAAGGCGATTAATTGTCCGATCGATAATTGATTTTGAATTACCAGATAGGCACCGAAACAGAGTAACCCCGTTGTCGCGAAAGATTCGATCAGATTACTGACGATTTGGAGATTATTGCCGATAATCTGCCCGGAGAAATTTTTCTTGACCTCCACCGAGAAAAGGTCTTCCCAGTGCCAACGGGTTGATCGCTCTGTTGCGGTAGATTTGACGGTACGAATACCGGTTAAAATCTCGATCAGGTAACTGCTTTCTTTAGCGATCGCCTGAAAAATATCCCGGGATATTCGCTGGAGAAAAGGGGTAGAAATTAACGCCAGCAGAAAGAACGGTGGCACGATCGCTAAACTGATTAGGGCTAATTGCCAGCTATAGCGAAGCATCACCGCCACATACACGAAAACTGTTAATAAGTCAAGTAAAATCGAGAGAGCTTCCCCAGAGAGAAAACGCTGAATCTTGCGATTTTCCTCGACGCGGGAGATAATATCCCCCACATAGCGGGACTCGAAGTAACCGAGGGGCAGGCTGAGAGTATGGCGAATAAAACCGGTGATTAATGCCGTATCGATGCGATTAGCGGTGTGATCGAGAAGATACGCGCGTAAACCAGTAATTGCCACCCGAAAAACCGCGAAAATTAGCGCACCGATACCCATCGCCCAAAGGGTGGTTAACGAACCCTGCACGATCACTCGATCGAGGATTAACTGGGTGAAAATCGGCGTAATTAAGCCGAATATTTGGATAAAAAGCGAGGCGACGAAAATTTCCAGCAGCACGAACCAATGGGGTTCCAGTAAGCGATAAAACTGCCAGAGTGAGGCTTTATCCTCTTTCGTGTCCCGGAATTTCTGGTTCGGTTGGAGCAGAAGGGTGAATCCCGTCCATTTACTGGCGAATTCGGCACGACTTAGGGTTAATTGCCCGATCGCCGGATCGCCAATAATGACCTGTTTGGCGGTAATTTTCCAGATAACAACGAAGTGTTTGCCTTCCCAGTGAGCGATCGCCGGTAGGGGTTGTTTAACTAATCCCTCTAGAGTCGCTTTTACCGGACGGGTGGAGAGGCCGATATTTTCCGCTGCCGTGATCAGTCCCTTCAGGGATGCTCCGTCGCGGTTGACGTTGGCCATTTCCCGCAAACGGTTGACGCTGATTCTTTTGCCCCAATAACGGGCGATCATGACTAAACCGGCCGCCCCGCAATCGGAGGCGGACTGTTGCTCGAAAAAGGGATAACGGCGGAGGGATTGCCCGATCCAGTGACCTAACCGCTGCGCCGGAGAGGGGAAATAGGCTCGATCGCTTTTTTTGTCCGTTTCTTCTGTCTTCGTCCCAAGAACTTGCTCAATTTCCCGCGCCCGTTGCAGTAATGTTTTTTTCAGGGCGGGGTGTTTTTTCAGGATCGGCCTCAGCGCGGACTCGGGGATAAGAAGTAGTTCCGCCTTCGCCGAGACTCGAACCGAGTAGGGAAGAAAACCCGATCGGGGAAAGAGGGAGAATTCTCCGAAAAATTCCTCGGTTTTGAGCGCTATCATCTCTTTTTGCTGCGAGTTCGCTATACGAACTTTGCCGCAAACGACTAGGTATAATCCGGGCTGTAGGGACAAGGTACCCGCTTCGGGAGAGAGGGCGATCGCCGTTTTCTGGAGACTCCGCCACTGGGTTTCGGACAGGAATTCCGGCCACGGATTCACGAGGCTGTGAGTATCGAGCATAGTTGTTTTAAGCTTTGGCTGAAGGAGAAAGATCGACGATGCGGAGCGGCTGTAGCTGTTTGCGGAGGCGATTGATGTGGGTGGGGGTGAGCGCAACCCCGAATTCTTTCTCTAGATGCTGCGCTAACCAAACTCCCGACCATCGCTTAAAGGAATAGCCGAAATCCCGGGGGGATTTACTAACCAGTTCCTTCAGGCGATCGAGGTAAGATTGATCAACTTTCGACGGGCGACCGCGGCGGTATTTCTGCCAGCGATCGATCTTGCCACTCTCAGCGATCAGTATCCATTTACTAGCGGTGGCGGCAGTACAATCGAGAAGCTTACGGATATCGGCCTGGGATTTGCCCTCGTCAGCGAAAAGAATGATTTGAATCCGTTTGCGATCAACATCAGAGATATTCGGTTCTGTTAAGATTTCGAGAAGTTGCTGACGTTCGGATGAGGATAGATATTTACCGGTGCTTGATGACATTGAGATAGCCTTTGCAACTATAAGTAAAAGCAGACAGCAGCATAGAGGAACGTTGAGGCAAGAAAGTTGTAAGTAGGGAGGCACAATTATTTGTAGGATGGGTTAGCGGTAGCGTAACCCATGCGGGCGTTGGGTTTCATGCTTCAACCCAACCTACGTTCATCTTATAGCGTTTCCTGTTGACAAGAGGTACATTCTCAATCCTGAAAAGCTTAATCAGCAAAGGTTAAAGTGTGCCACACAGATGTGAGAACCGTTATATATTTAATTCCACCCACCTACTTATTACTAGGTTGTACAATGGGCTGACTTCCCCGGGTGACGATCTCTTTCGCTGTCCTTAAATTATTATTTCCGCTGCAAAAGTGAACATTACGGAGTCTATTAAATTCTTTTTCTCTCGCCCGATCAAACCTCTCTAACACCTAATGGGACTTAAACAAATTTTAAGCCCAAACAAAGCCTAAACTGGCTTTGTAAGCGGCAAACACATCCCGATTCTCAGTCAGCCACTCAAAGAAACGGAAAGACATCGCTG
>VYME01000602.1_pt1 | contig 10849 bp, 8 predicted proteins | sample 5115281 | NCBI WGS metagenome assembly VYME01 (sample SAMN12291780, study PRJNA351875) | freshwater metagenome | isolation source: freshwater lake | place: USA: Michigan, Wintergreen Lake | collected 2013-08-08
CGCGGCCGCGAGCAGCGCGGCGAACCCGCCGCGGGTCACCGCTCGCCGTCGCGCGGCACCGACGTCGCCAGCTGCGCGAACCAGCGCGCGTAGACGAGCGGAAGGGAGAACGTCGCCACCAACACCACGATCTGCAGCAGGTCGGCCATGGATCACCATGGCGGGCAACCTAGATCGGGGCGATCCCACCGGCGATGCGGAGTGCATCAGGACCGGCGCTGGCCGCATCAAGAATGCATAAGGAGTCGTGCCACCGCCTGGCGCTTCGCGGGCGAGTCCGCTCAAAAGCGAACGGTGACGTCGAAGCCGAGGATCCACACGCCGCGATCCTGGCCGAGGTCGAAGGTGCGGGTGTCCCAGTTGCGGTAGTAGACGGCCTCGGGTCGCACCTGCACCGACGGCGTCGCATTGAAGGTCAAGCCCAGGGCGTGCTCCGTGTAGTTGCCGGCGAAGCCCGTGCGCGCTCCGTCCTCGTCGCGCCACCACTCGTTGCGCATGGTGACGAAGGAGCGGTCGTCGAGGCGGAGCATCGAGTAGTTCAGCAGGCCGTAGCTCCACGTGGTGCCGGGGATGTCGGCACCGATGCCACCGCCACCGCCGAACGAACGCACCGGCCCGAGGCTCGGCCGGCCGCCGACCACCGCGTCGCGTTGCCACAGCGCGATGCCCTGGAACTTGGTGTGGATGTCGGCGTCGACGCGGTGCTGCCAGGTGCCGGTCACGTAGTTGTAGTTGTCGGCACCGGCTGGTTGACCATCCTGTTCGAAGCGCTGGAACTTCGCGTCGTTGATCGCATTCATCACCAGGTACACGGAGTCGTCGTTGTCGGCCGCGACCCAGCGCACGCCGAGGGTGCCGGTCAGCGTGGCTCCCTCGAACCACGGGGCCATGTCGGTGCCGGCGTGCACGCCACCCTGCACCTGCCACTGGTCGTTCAACATCGTCGTCAACATCGCGCCGGTCACCGTGTAGGTGTCATACGAGAACATCAGCGAGTGCGTCGCCAGGTAGTTGTCGAACGCGAACTGCACCTCGATGTCCGGGGTCGCAACCCAACGACCGAGGCGAAGGATCGACCCCTCTCCGAGACCCGGCGCGTAGAGCTCGAAATAGAACTCCGGCGTGTCGAAGCCGTAGAGTTCGTTGCGTTCGAGCAACTGGTCGCTGTACCAGCCGCCGGCCGTCATCCAGCGGTAGTTGGTGCCGTACAGCATCGACACGCGAAAGCCCCAGTCGACGTGGTCGCGCTGCACGCTGTCGACCTCGCGCTCGAAACGCAGCGCGCCCTGTTCGAGCTGCACGCTGTTCGGCACCTGCCAATACGCCGAAGGCAGATTCGAGTTGCGCGAGCTGCTGACGTTCGCCGAGGTGTTCAGCCAACCATAGACGCGAAACCGGGACGGCTCGAGGGCAGGGATCGCGGAGTAGAGCAGGTCGGTCGTGGGCCACCGCGTCGTGTTCAGCGGGACGCCGACGATCGGGACGCCCTGATACTCAGCCGACGGAAACGGCGGCGAGGGGAACGGGGCAGGCAGGCCACGGCGATCTGGGGCGCTGGCCGCCGTCGGAGCCGCCGGATCCTGCGCCGGATCCTGCTGCGCGCAGAGCGAAGCAGCGAGGAGCGCGGCGAACCCGCCGCGGGTCAGCATGCGCAGCGGCACGGGCCCACCTTCCATGGCTCCAGATCGGCCATGGAGGCTCCTGGTTGCGGCAGTCGAGTTCCTGGTTCTAGAGACTTGGTCGTTCGTGTAGCGAGTCACTTGATTGGCCCGTGTCGAGCTGGAGAGGCACTCGGTCCGAGCCACGGCTCGTGACGGCGAGGAGGGTTCAGCAACGTCAGAGACGAATGGGCGGACGGTCAGAAGCGCATCGAGAAGCCGAGCCCGTAGAGACTCTCGTCGAGGTGGTCGCCGATGCGCCAACCGATGCGGCCGTCGATCTGCACGTTCGGCGTCAGGTAGAAGTAGAGCCCGTAGTTGTGGAAGTGGTCGCTGTGGTCGTCGGTCGAGCCGTGGCGCTTGAACATGAACCACTCCTTGAAGATGCCGACGCGCTTGCTGACCTGCATGTAGCTCGAGAACGCCTGGCTCCACTCGAGCCACGCATCGCGTTCGATCTCGAGCTCGGTCGGCACCACCGGCGTGCCACCCACCGTGCGGAAGCGGAACTCCGGCTGGTTGAACAGGTCGATGCCGGTGGCGCCGCGCAGGAACCACCAGCGGCGGATCTGCCAGTTGTAGATGTACGACAGGCCCGGCTCCGGACGGTGCGCCGTCGCCTCGGGGGAGCCCACCGGCAGGTTGCAGCGGAACACCAGCGTGTTCATCGGGATCAGGTCGTCCTGATCGCTCATGATCCACTTGAAGCCGAGTTCGGTGTCCGCCGTGCCTTCCTCGACGCCGCGCGCGCCGGTGCCGAGGTCGGTGACTTCGTTGCGCACGTAGCCGCGCCACTTCAGGCGCCACTCGAAGTGCGAACCTTCGCCGATGCGCAGCAGCACGTTCGGGATCGTCTCGGTGACCGTGCGCGTCTCGCCGTCGTCCTTGCGGATCTGCACGAAGCCGGTCTCGATCTGCACCACGCCGGCGCCGACCGTCGCCCCGACGTCGGTGAAGTCGGGGCGGTCGGTGTTGATCAGCTTCAGCGGGTCCCACTCGTCGGTCGCCCGCTCGCCGACGATCGTGTCGCGGTGCGTGTACCAGAACGCGTTCGGGTCGTCGACGTCGGTCGACGACACGTGCACGTAGGGCGCCGGTTGCTGCGGTGCGCTCGGCGCCGACGGCTCCTGCGGGATCGCGAGCGGTGCCGCCCACAGGCCGCTGGCGGCGAAGTCGAGCGTGCGCCGCTCCGGGGCGAACATCGCCGCCCCGCGCGCGCCGCCTTGCGGACGGCGCGCCCGCGACACGCGGTCCTCCTCGACCTCTTCGGGGAGCAGCAAGCTCTCACGCTGCGGTGTGCGCAGCGCCCCCGGGGACTGCGCGAAGGCCAAGGGGACGAACAACAACGCCGGCAGGGCCAGGGCGACCAAGGAAGTCAACGCGTGGGAGATCATGGCAGCGACGGAGGGACAGTCGGTCGCGCCCGAGGGGAGAGCGCGGCGATCCAAGCGGCGGAAGCGCGAGCCTTCGCCGACTTCGCCGCCCCTCTACCAAGCCCCTCGCGACGAGGTCCACCGCGCCAACGCCGGATTTGAGGCCGCATTGACAAGTGGCCACCCGTCTTGATGCCGTCTTGAGGTCCTGCACGCTGGACCGCGGGCAACGCGTCCTCGCTGGAGCGTTGCCCCGGTCGGCGCCGCCGACGATGCTGCACCGTGTGACGACGAACACGTCTGCGGGTTCCGTCGCCGGTCAACGTCGCCGGGCCGTCGGATCGCCGCTGCACCGGTTGCTGAACGTCGGCCCCGAGCCGCGCCATCCGTACGCCTACGCACTGGTCGTCGTCGCCATCGCCACCGCGGTCGCGTTCGCGCTGTATCCGTTCGAGGATCTGGCGAACCTGATCATGGTGTACCTGCTGGCGACGGTGATCGCCGCGGTGCGCCTGGGCCGCGGACCGTCGATCATGACGACGATCGTCGGCACCGCGGCGTTCGTGTACTTCTTCGTGCCGAACCGCTACTCGTTCGTGATGGCGGACCTGACCTACCTGCAGACGTTCAGCATCATGATCGTCGTCGGCATGATCGTGTCGACGCTGACCTCGCAGCTGCGCGCCGAGCTGCTGGCGACGGAAGCGCGCGAGCGCCGCAGCCGCGCGCTGTACGAGTTGTCGCGCGCGCTGACCGGCGGCGAGACCATCGCCCAGATCGAGCAGATCGTCCGCGAACAGGTCGAACTGGCCTTCCGCGCGCGCGGTCGACTACTGCCTGCACCACCACGCGAAACGCCGCCGGAGCCGGGCGTGGAGGCGCCGCTGCCGGTGTCGGTCGCCGACCTGTCGGCAGCCGAACGCGCCTGTGGGACGCGGCAGCCGCAGCGCACCGGCGCCATGCACCTGCAACCGCTGATCGTCGCCAACGAGGTCGTCGGCGTGCTCGCCTGCGAAACGATCGAACCGAGCGCGATCACCAGCCCCGGCGACGTGCAGCTGGTCGAGTCGTTCGCCAACAACATCGCCGTGGCGCTGCACCGCGTGCTCGCCGGGGAACAAGCGCAGCGGGCCCACCAACGCGCCGAGGAGGAGCGCCTGCGCAACGTCATGCTGAGTTCGGTCAGCCACGACCTGCGCACGCCGCTCGCCGCGATCACCGGCGCGGTGACGACGCTGCTCGCCGACGGCGCGCGCCTCGACGACGCCACGCGCCGCGACCTGCAGGAGTCGATCCGCGACGACGCCGACGCGCTGGAACGGCACGTGCGCAACCTGCTCGACCTGACCCGCCTCGAGTCGGGTGGGCTGCAGGCGCGGGCCGACTGGTGTTCGCTCGAGGAAGTCGTCGGCTGCGCGCTGCGCCGCGTCGATTCCCTGCTGGCCGGACGCCACGTCGACGTCGCGCTGCCGGCCGACCTGCCGCTGGTGCGCGTCGACGGCACGCTGCTCGAACAGCTGCTGGTCAACCTGCTGGAGAACGCCGCGCGCTACACACCCCGCGGCAGCCCGCTGCAACTCGGCGCCAGCGTGCACGACGACCTGTTGCAGCTCGTCGTCGCCGATCGCGGCCCGGGCATCCCGGCGGCCGAACGCGAGCACGTCTTCAGCAAGTTCTACCGCGGCGAAGGCCACCGCCACGCCACCGGCGCCGGCCTCGGCCTCGCCATCTGCCGCGCCATCGCGCACCTGCACGGCGGCGACATCCGCGTCGAGGACCGCGACGGCGGCGGCGCTTCGTTCGTCACCACGCTGCCCACCGGCGGCCAACAACCGACGTCGCCGAGCGACGGCGAGGATCCGGCATGAACCACGGCGGCACCGGCCCCCACGTGCTCGTCGTCGAAGACGAAGAGCAGATGCGGCGCTTCCTGCGCGTGACCCTGCGCGTCAACAACTACCGCGTGACTGAAGCGACGACCGCCGCCGCGGCGCTGGCGATGGCGCAGGAGCAGCGCCCCGACGTCGTCGTGCTCGACCTCGGCCTGCCCGACGGCGACGGCATGCAGGTGGTCATGGGCCTGCGCTCCTGGTTCCGCGGCCCGCTGCTGGTCGTGTCGGCGCGCCACCAGGAGAGCGACAAGGTGCAGGCACTCGACGCCGGCGCCGACGACTACCTGACCAAACCCTTCGGCACCAGCGAACTGCTGGCGCGGCTGCGCGTCGCCCAACGCCACTTCGCTCGGATGGCGGGCTCCGTTGGCGCCACCGACCGCGGCCTGTTCGTCGCCGGCGAACTGAAGGTCGACCGCGACCGCCACGAGGTCACCGTGCGCGGCGAACCCGTGAAGCTGACGCCGATCGAGTACAAGCTGCTGGTGACCCTGATCCGCAACGCCGGCAAGGTGGTGACCCGCCGCCAGCTGCTGCGCGAAGTCTGGGGCGAACAGCACCTCGACGAGGCCCACTACGTGCGCGTCTACATGTCGAACCTGCGCCGGAAGCTCGAGGTCGACCCGGCGCGGCCGCAGCTGCTGCTGACCGAGCAGAACATCGGCTACCGGCTACAAGTCGACGCGTAAGCTTGACGGCGGCGACGGCGGCGCCGACCCTTGCCCGCTCGATGTCGAAGCCGAAGGGCCTGCCACTGCGTGCGTTCGCGATCTTCCTGCTCGCCGCAGGAATCGGCGTCGCCGGCGGCCTGCTCGGCAGCGGCTTCCAGACCGGCCTCGACGCGGTGCAGTCGCTGTTCACCGGCCGCGCGCTCGACACCGACCCGCTGCAGCCGGGCAACCAGGCCGAGCCGCTGTCGGAGGCGGTGCGCCGCGACCTGGTGTGGTGGGAGACGCTGCTGCTGCCGACGGTCGGCGGCGCGATCGCCGGCCTGCTGCTGCTGCTGCTGCGCGGCAAGAAGCCGCCGTTCGGCCTCGCCGACCTCGTCGTCATGGTGCAGCTGCGCAAGGGTGCTTTGCGCTTCCGCGACAACGTCTGGCAGCTGCTGTCGTCGGCGTGCACCATCGGCAGCGGCGGTTCGATCGGCCGCGAAGGCGCGAACTCGCAGCTGGCGGCGCTGGTCGCGGCGCTGGTCGCGCGCTGGACGAAGGTCGGCTCGCGCCCGCGCGCGGTGCTGATCGGCTGCGGCGTCGCGGCCGGCATGGCGACCTCGTACAACGCGCCGATCGCGGCGGCGATCTTCGTCATGGAGGTCGTGCTCGGCAACTTCGCGATGGACGTGTTCGCGCCGGTCGTCGTCGCCTCGGTGCTGGCGACGATCGTGCGCAAGGAACTGCTCGGCGACCTCGCGGTCTACCAGGCGCAGGTCGCCCCGCTGTCGCCGAGCCTGGTGCTGGCGGCGCTCGCGCTCGGCATCCTGTGCGGCGTCGGCGGCATCTTCTTCCGCGCCGGGCTCGACCAGGGGCGCACGTTCTTCCAACGCCTGCGCCTGCCGCTGCCGCTCGGCATGGCGCTCGGTGGCGCCGTCGTCGGCGCGATCGGCATCTTCATGCCGGAGACCTGGGGCAACGGCATCGACGTCATCAACGAGTGCGCCAAGGGCTCGACCACGATCGGCGTCGTACTGACGCTGTTCGTCTGGAAGCAGCTGGCGACGGTCGCCACCGTCGGCAGCGGCGGCCTCGGTGGCATCTTCACGCCCAATCTGGTCATCGGCGCCGCGTTCGGTTCGATGTTCGCACACGTGCTCGGCTTGGTCACGCCGCTGTCCGGCGACCACACGGCGACGTTCGTGTTCGTCGGCATGGCCGGCCTGACGGCGGCGACGATGCACGCGCCGGTGACGTCGGTGGTGCTCGTGTTCGAACTGACGCGCCACTACGAACTGACGCTGCCGGTCATGCTGTGCAGCATCGTCGCCAGCATCACCGCGGCGCTGATCGACCAGGACAGCTACTACACGGCGGCGATCAAGAAGAAGGGCGAGGAGCTGCCTGGCGGCGTCGAGGACCTGGCGATCCGTTCGACCTACGTGCGCGACGTGCTGCGCCAGGACACGCGCACCGTGCGCGACAGCGCCGGCTTCGCCGAGGTCATGGCGCTGCTGGGCACCCACCGCGGCGACACCATCTACGTCGTCGACGGCAACGAGGCGCTGGTCGGGCGCATCGAGCTGCAGGACGTGAAGAACTTCCTCAACGACCCGAGCCTGACCTCGGTCGTCATCGCCGCCGACCTGACACGGCCGGTGGTCACGGCGACGATGGAGCAGTCGATCGCGGCCATGCTGCCGCTGTTCGACGATCCCGAGCTGCGCGAAGTGGCCGTCGTCGCCGGACCGCAGCGCCGCCTGCTCGGCCGCGTGCGCCACCAGGACGTGCTGACCGCGATCGGCGACGAGGTGCTGAGCCAGCAGCGCCGCAGCAGCCGCGTCGCCGTCGGCACCGACGAACTGCAACTGCCGGCCGACCACGAGCTGCGCACCGTGCCGCTGCCCGACACCTGGGCCGGCCTCGCCGTCGACGCCTTGCCGCCGGCGAGCGTGCGCGAGTTGGTCGTCGTCATGGCGCTGCGCCCGGCAGCGGGCGGCGACGAAGTGGTCGCGGCGACGCCGGAGCTGGTGCTGCAACCCGGCTGGCGCGTGGTCGTGCTCGGCAAGCGCGCCGCGATCCGCAAACTGCGCGAGGACGCCGAGGACGGCGACGAGTAGGCTCTGCGCCCTGATCAGGGCAGCCGGATCGGCGTGTCCCTCGACGGTTCCTCGTCATGTACGTCGACAGAGTCAAGCTGCAGAACATCCGCGGGTTCGCCGACCTCGAGTTCGACCTGCGCCGTCCGGATGGAACGTATGCCGGTTGGACCGTGTTCACCGGCGACAACGGCTCGGGCAAGAGCGCCCTGTTGAAGGCCATCGCGGTCGCTCTGCTGGGTCGCGACACGGCGAGGCTCCTGCAGCCGAGTTTCCACCGTTGGATCCGACACGGCAGCCAACCGCATTCGGCATCGATCGAGATCTCGGTGGTCAAGGGCGACGACGACCGTGTCGTCGAAACGGGGCGCGAGCCGAAGAAGCCGTTCCCGGCGAAGATCGCGTTGACCAACGGCGGCAAGGAAACGCATCTGGTCGACGCCTTGCCGGACGGTCGCGACGCATCCTACGTGACGCCGCAGCGGACGATCTGGGCCGCCGACGCCGAGGGCTGGTTCTCGTGCGGCTACGGGCCGTTCCGCCGCGTGTTCGGCGACTCCTCGGAGGCTGCGCGCCTGATGGTCGCACCGTCGACCGAACGGTTCGTCACCATGTTCCAGGAAGCGGCATCCCTTGCCGAGGTCGACCGCTGGCTGCGCAGCTTGAAGCACAAGGAACTCGAACAGCGGACCGAGGAGGCGCAGCAACTGCGACTGCTGGTGGAGTTGCTGAACGACGATTTGATGCCGAACCAGATCCGCATCGACCGCGTCGACTCCGAGGGTCTGTGGTTGGTCGATCGCAACGGGGCGCAGCTGTCCTGGAGCGAGATGAGCGACGGCTACCGGTCGTCGCTCGCCCTGTTGGCCGACATCGTTCGCCACCTCGCCAAGGCGTTCGGCGCCGCTGACCTGATCCGCCGCGACGACGCAGGCCACCTCGTCGTGACGAAGAGCGGCGTGGTGCTGATCGACGAGGTGGACGCCCACCTGCATCCCGAATGGCAACGGGAGATCGGTTTCTGGCTGAAGCGCCACTTCCCCAAGATCCAGTTCCTGGTCACCACGCACAGCCCACTGGTCGTGCAGGCCGCGGATCAGGACGGCATCTACCACCTGCCCGAGCCCGGTAGCAGCGCTGCACCACGCCGGCTGTCGCCGTCCGAGTACGAGCAGGTCGTCGCCTCCCGCCCGAACAAGATCCTCACCGGGCCGGCCTTCGGCCTGTCCTCGGTGCGATCGCCCGATGCGATCGCCAAGCGCTCGGCCTTCTCACGCCTTGCCGCGAAGCGCCGTGCCGGCGCCACACTCACCGAACAGGAGGAGAGTCGCTTCCGGCAGCTGGAACTCTTCAGCAGGCTCGACGCGGACGACGTCGACAGCATGGACTGACCGCGGATGCGTCGTGTCGTGCGTCAGCCTCTGGCTCCCGGCGACGCCGTCGCCCTGGCGAAGCGCCAGCGAGCCGTGGACACCGAACGGGCGAACGGCGACTTCGACGCCGGGCAGCGCTGGGCGAACGCACGCCGCACCAAACTGCTGCGCCGCGTCCTGGAGACCCTGGCCGGGATGGCGGGACCGGCGGAGCGTTGCATGTACTGCCTCGACTCGCACGGCACGGACATCGAACACTGGCGGCCGAAGGCCCGCTTTCCCGAGCGCATGTTCGTCTGGGAGAACCTGCTGCTGTGCTGCGCGGAGTGCGGAAGGTGGAAAGGCGACGAGTTCCCGACCACGTTGGATGGCCAAGCCCTGCTGCTCGACCCGACGGCGGTCGATCCGTGGAACCACCTCGACTTCGATCCGCTGACCGGAATGCTCGCTCCCCGCTTCGATCCCGTGGCTGGGATGTTCGACGTGCGCGGCGAAGCGACGATCGCCCTGCTGCGATTCGCCGAACGGGACGCGATGCACGAGCAATACCGGCGCACATGGCGGCGCATCTGCCGCGTCGTGCGAGCGGCCCTGGCGCGGCCCGATTCGGTGAGCACGGCACTGCTGCGCGAGCTCACCGACGAAGACGACCACGGGCTGTTGGCCTGGTGCTTTTCGACCCGGGGCGCCGCGGAGTCGCCGTTCCGTGAGCTCCAGCAACGAAGCCCGAAAGCGTTCGCCGAGTGCGCCGCCGCACTGTCTTGGCAATGATCCGCAAACTGCGCGAGGACGACGGCGACGACGACGAGTAGGCTCTGCGCGCTGCGCGGTCCCGCGCGCGGCAAGGAGCCCTCGGATGTCTCGTTCCCTCGTCGTGCGCACCGCGGCCGCCGTCGCCGCGTTCGCTGCGCTCTCGTTCGTCGCCAAGGCCCAGGCGGCCGCCCAGGCACCGGCGACCCAACCCGCCGCAGCTCCGGTCCCGGCCCACCTCGGCCTCGGCGACGAGATCCCGTGGCGCAGCGACGGCCAGGAGTTCAGCGAACAGGAGAAGCGCGCGCCGAAGGTCGTGGTCGACCGCATGGAGCTGGTGCAGCAGGCCTGCGCCGAAGCCAAGGCGAAGGGCACGCTGGTGCTGTGGTACGTGCACCGCATCCAGGAGAAGACGCTGCAGGGCAACCAGCTCTACCGCTCGCCGGTGCTCGACGTCTACGCGCGGCAGGTGCTGTGGTCGGACCCGGACCTCGCCGAGCTGGCGACGCACGCGTTCGTGCCGCTGCGCTGCGTCATCGACCAGAAGCTCAGCGACCACTACGGCCTGAAGCCGCTCGAGTTCGTCGAGCCGGCGGTCGTGTTCCTCGACGGCGACGGCAAGGTCGTGCACTTCGTCGAACGCATCCGCACGTTCCACGCGCCGTGGTTCGCCGACCTGTGCGTGCGCGTGCTCGAACAGAACCAGGTGAAGCTCGCCGGCGACGGCGCCGATGGCCTGCGCCGCGTCGGCCGTTGGCGCGACGCGCTGGCGGCGCTGAGCCAGCAGGAGACGAAGACCGCCGGCGACTGGCTGGCGCTGGCGCGGCTGCAGCGGCTTTTGCACCAGTGCGACCAGGCACTCGCCAGCGTCGACAAGGCGCTGCTGGCGCTCGGCGGCGCTGCCACCGACGACGCGAACGCACCGCGGCGCCGCCGCCGGGGCAAGGACGAGCAGGCGCTGCTCGGCGATGCCGCGGCCGAACGCGGCCTGTTGCTGACGCTGCGCGGCGAACTGCTGGCAGCGCAGCCGCACCTCGAACAGGGCTGGCGCAGC
>VYME01000603.1_pt1 | contig 10844 bp, 8 predicted proteins | sample 5115281 | NCBI WGS metagenome assembly VYME01 (sample SAMN12291780, study PRJNA351875) | freshwater metagenome | isolation source: freshwater lake | place: USA: Michigan, Wintergreen Lake | collected 2013-08-08
TGAGGCCACGGCCACCACAGCGCCGCCCTCTCGACGTACCCGGACAGCCCACGCCCGCCAGTGATCGCGTTCACGCCGGGACAGGCGAGCCGGTCGCGAAGCGCGGAGCAGATGCACGGTGGCGCTGGGAGTGTTGGCAGACAGCGATGGGGTGGCCTCGTCGTCCGGCCTCACGTCACGCCATCCGTCAACCACCGCATCGAGCGCGTCTCTCGTCACGCTGCACCGACGGACACGCACCGCCGGGGCAGCCAAGCGCCAACCGGACAAGCGCCGGGCCGCGATCAATGCGGGGCTGCCAGCCAGCGCTGCGAGCAACACGCGCGCGCTCGCCGGGTCGTCATGATGCACGACGACGCAATCGCCACGATGCACGGTGAAGTGCACGCGATCGAGGAGTCGTACACGGGCGCTGCAGGAGGGGGGCGTTCCGGCCTGCCATTCGGCGGTCGCGCCAACCAGCGCCAGGAGTGGAGTGGGAGTTGAGCGTGGCATGGACACACACTGGGGCATTGGCCCTCGGTGTGTGACACCACCTTTACGACGACGGTACCATTCGAACGCGACGATCGGCATGAAACGCCGCGACGGCATCGGCAATCGGCGCGGCATCGAATCGCACGGGATCGGTGACGGGCAAGCCGGTGTGTTCCTGCGCCTCGTGAATCGCGCGATGGGCCGCCTGCTCGTCGAGATCGTACGTGTTGAGCGCGAGGGCAATGACTGGCGACGCGCGCAACGGGCGCATCATGCTTTCGTACAGCGCAATGACGTCGCGCAACGGGGGAATGTTTACCCACGCATTGCGATTGATGGTCGTGCGCGAGGGCTGTGCACAGAGCACCATGGCATGGGGCAACGCGCCGTGCATCAGTCCCAGCGTGACACCGGAATACGCCGGATGCAGCAAAGACCCTTGTCCTTCGACCAGCACGATGTCGGCGCCAGCGGCGGCGGCGATGGTGAGTGACTCCGCAGCGCCGGCAATGAAATCGGCCACGACGGCGTCGACGGCGATGCCGCGTCCGGCAAGGAGAATCCCGGTCTGCCCGGTTGCGGCAAAGTGCACGCGTGGGCCACGCCGCTGCACGGCCTGCTGCACCTGCAGCTGCGTCGTCATTTTGCCGATGTTGCAATCGGTCCCCACCGTGAGCACGACCGTCGCCTCGAGCTCCCGCACGCGACCAGAGCCCACGTCGAGGTCGGCCGGCGCGCGACGCAAGTCGAAAATGCTGGCCCCGTGTGCGGCGGCCAGCGCGGCGAATTCTTCGTCATCGCCGAGCATGGTGTGCAGACCGCTCCACACATCGAGCCCGGCACGAAGCGCGTCGGCCACGACACGGCGCCACGCCGGGGAAAACTGTCCGCCGGCGGGAGCAATGCCGATGAGCAACGCCGACGGACGATGAGCCAGTCCGTCGGCGAACGACGCCACGACAGGGATGTCGCCACCAAAACCCAGCACGTCGTGCGCCGTACGCCCCACTTGCGTGGAGTCGAGCACCGCGACGACCTCCGTGGGCACGTAGCGAATACAGGCGTTCGCGGTCTTCGAGCTGAGCGGGCCGAAGTTGCCTTCGGCCAGAATCAGAAAACGGCGGGACAACCGCGTCAGGAGCGCGGGTTGATCTGGCCGAGCTGCTCGATCTCCGCAATGAGATCGGCTTCAGCCGTCTTCTGCTCGGCGCTCTTGGGCGCAGCGGTCGACGCCGGCAACTGCGCCGGCGCTGCCGCCGCTGGCGCCGCTTCGGTGGCACCAGCGGCCAACTGCCGCGTGGGCGCGGGACTGCCCGACGCGAGCATGCCCATGCGCTGCTTGAGCTGCATGAGCTGCAAGTCGGCCGACGCGCCACCCGACGAGCGTTCGAGTTGCTTGAACTGGCTCGCCAACCGGTCGCCACTGAACTCTTCGTCGATTTCCTGCGCGGCCTGAAGCTGCCGTTCGTTGGAGGTGATCTTTTCCTCCATGCGGGCGAACGCTTCGAACGCAGAGTTCTCCGAGAGCCCCGACATCGTCTGTGAGATACGCGCCTGCGCCTCGGCGCGGCGCTGACGCGCGAGCAACAGATTCTTCTTGCGCTTCGCCTCTTCGATCTTGTCGTTGAGGTCACGGAGCGACTGCTTGAGCTTCTCCGTTTCCATGCGATGCGCTTCCCACGTCGATGCGAGCTGTTGCCCGTGTTCGAGGTGTTCCTGTCCGCGCATGAGCGCCTGCGTCGCGAGATCATCGCGCCCTTCCTGCACGGCGAGAATCGCGCGCTTTTCCCAGTCGTCGGCGAGCTTGAACTCGGCGTCGGCCTGATCCTTGAGTCGCTTTTCGTCGGCAATGGCGGCCGCAACCTGCTGCTTGGCCTTGGCCAACTGATTGCGCATGTCGAGGATGATCTGATTGAGCATCTTCTCGGGATTTTCGGCCGAGGAGATGAGGTCGTTCAGATTGGACTTTATGACGGTGGAAAGACGATCGAAGATGCCCATGGATCAGCGAGCCTCGCGGAAGGCGGCCAGCTCACGCAGATGTCCGGTGAGCGAAAGTGTCATGCTTTCGAACGAGGCGAGGAATTCTTCGAAATCTAGGTGCGCCAGTTCGAGGGCTTCGGTGAGTACCACGGCATCGCCGTCGATGCCATAGGCGCCGTGGAGCAGGTCGGTGGCATTGAGCTCGAGGAGACGCTTGTTGAGCGCCGCCGCATCGGCCTGTTCGGTTGGCAACGGCATGACCTTCACGCGCAGCAACACCACGGGGGGATTGTGCGTCACGACGACGTCGAAATCGAGCGAGCCGCCGGGGCGGACAATCCAGAGTCCGGGGTCGACTTCCCGAAAGGTGGCGCCGTCGGCACTCAGCCGATCGAGAAACGCCTCGATGTCCTCACGCGTGACCATAATTCGCTTCCTGTAGGTTCGGATGCTGAGCCATACGGCGGGCGGCGCGGTTTCGTTTCGACACGTACACCGCACCTTGGCAACATACCCTCAGGGACAGCGACCGGTATACAGGGGGGTGCGCTTTCCCTCGTTCACCAACACGATGCGGCCGTCGGCCAGCCAGGAGACCCCTTCGGCGTTTTCCTCCGGGATAGGCAGCGCGCATCGCGCGAGCAGCCGTCCGGGCCGGCCCGTAGCGGGGTCGGCATCGAGCACGTGCACGGCACCGTAGCTCAGGAGGACGAGACGTCGTGACCCGTCGGGTTGGCGCGCCCCCAGACTCGCGTCGGTGATCAAGTCACGGGCCTCGCCCGCCATCGGGGTGATGGGCACAGAATCGACAATCCGGGCCATATAGCGTCCGGGTTGCAGCCACGCGGAGGGCGGTACGTGGTAGACTCTCGACGGGCGCGCTTGGCCCATGGCGCCACGCGTGGGGCGCTTCGTGACCAGCCACAGGCTGCCGTCCGGGCCGGCGTACATCGCCTCCACGTCATGTGGTCCGTCCTGATAGGCGAGGGTGAGCGTGGCGAGCACCGGTGCCGTTCGGCTGCCCACGGCGGGCTCACGTACCCGATGCACGGCGACGCGGTCGCGCCTCCCGCGATTGTCCCCCAGATCGCCGATGAACAGGCACGTCCCTTCGACACACGGTCCGGTGGCTAACGCTTCCCAGTCCCGGTTCCTGACGCCCGGCACCTGCACGTCCCCGACCGAGCGGCCCGTGGAATCGATCGCAAAGAGGCGCTCGTCGTTCCCGCTGTCGTTGAGGAGCCAAAGGACGCCGTCGTCGCGCACCGAGGCCGCGGCCCCCGAGGCTTCGCCGACCCTCGTGTCGGTAAGCGTCCCCGCTCGCTGCACGTCGCGCATCACCGTGTCGCCTCGGCGCACCCACCGCTGGGCGTGCGCAGCGCCTTCGCTACACGCGGACGCCATCGACAGCAGCATGGCGACCGCAGGAACGCGCAGCCCCTTCACCGGGTCAGCCGCCGGCGCGCTTGATGTCGTACAATCGTTCACGCGCGAGCCGACGGCCGGTTGGCGTTGCCGCCAGTCCGCCGCCGGCGGTTTCACGATAACGCACGTCCATGCTCGCACCGATCTCGCCCATCGTGTCGATCACCTCATCGGCGGGAATCGCGAATTCGATGCCGGCCATGGCCATCTCGATAGCGGCCAAGGCAATCGCCGCTCCGGTGGCATTCCGAAACACACAGGGCAGTTCGACCAGGCCGCCCAGCGGGTCGCACACCAACCCCAACGTGCCTTGCTGCGCGAGAGCGGTCGCGTGCCCAACCTGTCGCGGCGATCCGCCGAGCATTTCCACCGCCGCGCCGGCCGCCATTCCTGCCGCAGCACCGGTCTCCGCCTGACACCCCCCCTCGGCACCCGACAACGACGCGCGCTCCGCCACCACGGCACCAATGAGCCCGGCGGTGGCCAATGCGTCGATGATTCGGTCATCGCTGATGCCTTGCGCAGCGGCGAGACCGGTGAGCACGGCCGGGAGTACGCCGGCACCGCCGGCCGTAGGAGCTGCGACAATCACGCCCATCGCCGCGTTCACCTCCTGCACCGCGAGGGCGCGCGCCAGCACATCGCGGAATGGTGTCCCCGCCAATGGCCCGGACGGACCGGTGCGCAACTTGGCGGCATCGCCACCCACCAGGTCGGACGCACTGCGCAAGTCACCCACCATGCCACGCTCCACGGCGCCCCGCATCACCGCCAACGCGCGACCGAGCGCCTCGCGAATGTCGCTCACCGGTCGCCCTTGATCACGTGCTTCCGCATCGAGCGCAACGGCCGAGAGGGTCGTTCCGCGCGCTTCCGCGTCGCGGATGGCTTCGGCAAGGCTGCGATACATCAGCGTACCCGGGGTACGGGGATCATGAGGCGCTCACCTTGTCGAGACGAAATGCCCAGACCACCCACGGGAGATCACGGATGGCATCGCGCACGGCTTCCCCTGGCTGATCATCGACCTCGATCACCATGAAGGCGGCACCGCCCCGTTCCTTTCGCGACAACTTGAGCGTCGCGATGTTCACGTTCGCGTCGGCGAGTATACCGGCAATGCGCGCCACCGATCCCTTCACATCATTGGCGACGAGCACGATCGTGTGCAGGTGACCCGAGATGTCCACCGGATACCCATCGATCTCGGTAATGAGCACCCGCCCCGCGCCGAGCGACGCGCCGACCATGCGCGATTTCCGCTCGCCGCGTTCCAGCGAGATCCGCACGGTATTGGGGTGTGCGTCGTCGCCGAGCGAGGTCTTCTCGAACGTGTAGTCGAGGCCCTCGCGCTCCATGATGTCGAGTGCGGTGCGCAGACGCTCGTCATCGGGACGAAAGCCCATGAGCCCGCCGACGATTGCCTTGTCGGTCCCGTGTCCTTCCCCGGTGCGTGCAAAGCTGCCGTGCAATTCAATGTGCGCCTGTTCGGGCGTGCCGCCGACGAGGCAGCGTGCCAGCAGCCCTAGGCGACAGGCGCCAGCCGTATGGCTGGAGCTCGGCCCGACCATGACCGGGCCGATGATATCGAGGAGAGAAACCATGACCATCAATGTAGCGCGCGCGGGGAGCGACGCGAACGGGTCCGTCGTCGTTCCAGCGGTGGGATACGCGCGCGTGGCGCGTACCCTCCAACCAAGCACTCCGCGAGCCCACCCGCATGGATGGCCATACGCCAACAGGCTACCCGAGCATGGGCGCGAGATATCGTCCGGTATGGCTCTGTGCAACCGTCGCCACCTGTTCCGGTGTGCCCTGCGCCACGATGGTCCCGCCGCGCGTCCCACCGTCCGGACCGAGATCGACCACCCAATCGGCGGTCTTGATGACATCGAGGTTATGCTCGATGACCAATACCGTATTGCCGCGATCGACGAGCTTGTGCAACACGCCCAGCAAGACGCGCACATCTTCGAAGTGCAGCCCTGTCGTGGGCTCGTCGAGGATATACAAGGTACGCCCGGTGTCCCGCTTGGACAGCTCGGTGGCAAGCTTCACACGCTGCGCTTCGCCACCGGAGAGTGTGGTGGCACTCTGCCCGAGGTGGATGTAGCCAAGCCCGACATCCCGCAGCGTTTCGAGTCGTTGCACAATGCGCGGTTGATTCTCGAAGATGCCACACGCATCCTCCACCGTGAGATCGAGCACGTCCGCGATGCTGAGCCCCCGATACCGGACTTCGAGGGTCTCGCGGTTGAATCGCTTCCCTTTGCAGACATCGCACGGGACGAATACATCGGGAAGAAAGTGCATTTCGATCTTCACGAGGCCGTCGCCCTGACACGCTTCGCAGCGCCCCCCCTTCACGTTGAAGGAGAAGCGGCCCGGGCCATAGCCACGGATCTTGGCTTCGGGCAGTTCCGCGAACAGCTCGCGCACCGAGGTAAACACACCGGTATACGTCGCCGGATTCGAACGCGGCGTCCGGCCGATGGGACTCTGGTCGATATCGATGATCTTGTCGAGGTGCTCGAGACCGGTCACCCGGCTGTGCAATCCTGGCAAGACCCGTGCGCGGAAAAAGTGTCGCGAGAGCGCCTTCTGCAGGATGTCGGTGACCAGCGTGGACTTCCCCGAACCGGACACCCCGGTGACGGCGACGAACAGCCCCAACGGAAACTCGGCCGTGACGTCCTTCAGGTTGTGTTCACGTGCCCCGTGCACCACGAGCGTGCGCGCGGCATCCCGGGGGCGGCGCTGCACCGGCACCTCGACAGCGCGCGTACCACGCAGATAGGCGCCCGTGATGGAGCCTGGGGTGTCCATCACCTGTTGCACCGAGCCGGCCGCGATGACTTCACCGCCGTGCTTCCCGGCGCCCGGACCAAGGTCGATCAGATAGTCCGCTTCACGAATCGTGTCTTCGTCGTGTTCCACGACAATCACGGTGTTCCCCAGATCGCGCAGTTGCCGCAGCGTGTTGAGCAACCGGCCGTTGTCGCGCTGGTGCAGCCCGATGCTTGGTTCGTCGAGGATGTACAGCACGCCGACGAGCCGCGAACCGATCTGTGTCGCCAGCCGAATGCGCTGTGCTTCGCCACCGGACAACGACTCGGCACTGCGATTGAGCGTGAGGTAGTCGAGCCCGACGTCGACGAGGAAGCGCAGACGTTCGCGTACTTCCTTGAGGATCGGACCGGCAATTCCTGGATCGAGCCCGGGATGGCCGGCGCTGCGCACAGGCACCGTCTGAAAAAACGCCAGCGCATCGGCGACGCTCTGGCCGACGACGTCGCCGATGTTCATGCCGTGCACCGTAACCGCCAATGACTCCGGGCGGAGGCGACGACCACCGCACGCGGGGCACGGGGCGGCGACCATGAACGCCTCGAGTTCGAGGCGCACGCCGTCGGAGCTGCTTTCGTCGTAGCGACGCTGCACATGCGCCATGATGCCTTCCCACGACGTCTCCGGCTCTTTGGCAGTCTTCGCCGCCGTTTTGGTGGTCTTCGCCATCTTCTTGACGGCCGTGCGTGCACGGGCCGGTGCATCGCCCATGCCATACAGCACTTGCTGGCGCACCTTGGCGGGAATCTTTCCCCACGGCGCGTTGAGGTCGAAGCCGAGCAGCTTGGCGAGTCCCGGGAGGATCACCTTTCGCAGGTAGCCGTCCGGCTCGCCCCACGGAAGAATGACCCCTTCGAGAATGGAGATGCTCGGATCACCGAGCATGAGTTCTTCACTCACGCTCCTCGTGGTTCCGAGGCCACTGCATGTTTCGCAGGCACCGAACGGTGAATTGAAGGAGAAGTGCCGTGGCTCGAGTTCCGGCATGGAGATGCCGCAATTGGGGCAGCCGTAGCGCTCCGAGAACATCTCGGTTGTGGGCTCGCTGCGGTCGTAGCGCACGACTTCTGCCAACCCCTCTGCGAGGCGCAGGGCGGTTTCCACCGAGTCGGTAATGCGCCCGCGATCTTCGGAGCGAACCACCAGGCGGTCCACGACGACTGAGATCGAGTGATTGAGGCGCCGGTTCAGCTTGGGGGGATTGGCGAGTTCGATGAGTTCGCCGTCCACGATGGCGCGCACGAAGCCCTGCTTGCGCGCCCCCTCGAACAGCTCGCGGAACTCACCTTTGCGTTCCTGCACGAGCGGCGCACGGATTTCGAGTCGCGTGCCGTCGGGCCAGGCGAGCACCTGCTCGGCAATCTGGGTTGGGCTCTGGCGTTGTACCGCGCGCCCACACTTGGGGCAATGCGGCGTACCGGCGCGGGCGTACAGCAGACGCAGGTAGTCGTAGATCTCCGTGACCGTGCCAACGGTGGAGCGCGGGTTGTGCCCCGCCGATTTCTGCTCGATGGAAATGGCCGGCGACAGCCCCTCGATGGCGTCCACGTCCGGCTTCTCCATCAGTCCGAGGAACTGACGGGCATACGCCGAGAGCGACTCGACGTACCGGCGCTGCCCTTCGGCGTAGATGGTGTCGAACGCCAGCGAGGACTTCCCCGACCCGGACAGGCCCGTAATGACCGTCAGCTGGTCACGTGGGATGGTGACACTGATGTTCCGGAGGTTGTGTTCACGGGCGCCACGCACCACGAGCGCGTCGGACGCGGGGACGCCCATGGCGGGAGCCCCCGTGCTGTTGGTCGGTTCAGGCATAGGTGCGGAAGCTGCGGAAAGCCGTTGGGGGACACAACCCTGCAGGGATAGCTCTCACGGCAGCCCGCGGGTTCCCGGTTCGCAGGGGGGGGGCCGAAACGCTCGATGCTGGCCACGTGACGGTGCACGGCCCGGAGCGTGACGGGGATGTTGCCAACGCGTGAGGGTCAGTCGTCTGGCCGGCATGATCGAGATCTCCTCGCTTTTCAAGCGCTTCGGTGATTTCACCGCGGTGCGTTCGCTCGACCTCGTCGTTCCCGCCGGCGAACTGTTCGGCTTCCTCGGCCCCAATGGTGCCGGCAAAACGACCTCCATGCGGATGATCGCCGGCATCTTGCAGCCCACGGCGGGCCAGATCCGGATTGCCGGCCACGATATGGTGGCGCAACCGCTGTTGGCGAAACGCGCCCTCGGGTTCATCCCGGACCGTCCGTTCATCTACGACAAGCTCACGGGCATCGAGTTCCTGCGCTTCAGCGCGGGGCTGTACGGCGAAGCCGGCCCCGACGTGGATCGCCGGGGCCACGAGCTGCTGGCGCTGTTCGATCTGGAACCATGGCGCGATGAACTCGTGGAAAGTTACAGCCACGGGATGCGGCAGAAGCTCATCATTGCGAGTGCCTTCGTGCATCGACCGGCGGTGATCGTCGTGGACGAACCGATGGTGGGACTCGATCCGAAGTCCTCGAAGATTCTGAAGGATCTCTTTCGCGAGTACACGCGGCGTGGCCATACGGTCATGATGTCGACCCACACGCTGGAGATCGCGGAAGGCATGTGCGACCGCATTGGCATCATGCAGCGCGGCGAGCTCGTGGCCTGTGGCACGATGGACGAACTGCGGGCATCGAGCGGGACCGATGAGGCCCTCGAGGACATCTTCCTGCGTCTCACCGGCGATCGTGTCGCCCGTGAACTCGTCGAGGTGCTCGATGCCTGAGGTGGTGGCGAGCGCCTCCCCCATGGTGGCCGCGCCGGGCGCGTTGTCGCTCCTGCGTCCCAAGTGGCAGATGGCACGGAATCGGACGCGCCATCATCAGCGGGGCGATCTCCGCCGCGTCGTGGTCATGAGCGCGGTTGCGCTGGGGTTCTGGAGCGTGGCATTCCTGCTCGCCCTCAAGCTGCTGCGCTACTTCCGCAGTGCGGAAGACATCGGCGCGTTACTCGCGTCGAAGTTGCTGGCGATGATCCTGTTGTCGTTCGGATCCATTCTGCTGCTCTCCAATACCATCGCGGCGCTGTCGAACTTCTTTCTGTCGCGCGATCTCGATCAGCTCGCCGCCGCTCCCGTGGGAAGTGGCGCGCTGTATCGTGCGCGGTTGGCCGAGACGGCGATGCACTCGAGCTGGATGGTCGCGCTGCTGCTCGTGCCACTCGTCGGGGCCTACGGCGTGGCCTATCGGGGCGGTCTCGACTTCGTGCTCTTTGCGCTGGCAGTGTTCGTACCGTTTCTGCTCATTCCGGCGGCGATGGGATCGGGGGTGACGCTGCTGCTGGTGAATGTGTTTCCGGCCAGGCGCACCCGTGATCTGCTCAGCGTGATCGCCGCCATGGCCGTGGCCGGGCTCGTCCTGCTCTTCCGGGCGGCCCGGCCGGAGCAGTTGGCACGTCCAGAGGGGTTCGCCAACTTCATGCAGTTTGTCGCCGCCCTCGATACGCCGTCATCGCCGTGGCTGCCCAGCGAATGGGTAAGCGAAGCGGTGGTCAAGTATCTGAGCGGTAAGGCGGCGTGGCAGCCGCTCGTACGCCTGTGGGCGGTGGCCGCCGTGCTCGTGGGGATTGGCCATCTGTTGTACGCGCGAGGGTGGCGGCGGGCCTACAGCATGGCCCAGGAGGGTGCGACCAAACGCGGAACCGCCCTTACGCAGCGCCCGCGCCTGGACCGCGCCTTGGCATGCCTTGGCCCGTTGCGGCGTGAACTGGTCCTCAAGGAACTGCGCGTGTTCAGTCGCGACAGTACGCAATGGTCGCAGCTGGTGCTGCTGGCGGTCTTGCTCGTGGTGTACGTGGCGAACGTGCGGTACCTCCCGCTCGACGGGGAAGGCGTCACTGTGCTGCTGCGGAATCTCATCCCGTTTCTGAATCTCGCGCTTGCGGGTTTCGTGCTTGCCTCCATTGCGGCGCGCTTCGTGTTCCCCAGCGTGAGTCTCGAAGGGCGCGCCTGGTGGCTGCTGCGGAGCAGCCCGCTGCCGGTGCGCGAACTCCTGTGGGCCAAGTTCTGGGTGGGGGCCATTCCGCTGTTGGTCCTCGCGCTCGTCCTCGTCGGTGCGACGAATGTGATGCTCAGGGTGCAACCG
>VYME01000673.1_pt1 | contig 10800 bp, 10 predicted proteins | sample 5115281 | NCBI WGS metagenome assembly VYME01 (sample SAMN12291780, study PRJNA351875) | freshwater metagenome | isolation source: freshwater lake | place: USA: Michigan, Wintergreen Lake | collected 2013-08-08
TTGTCTGTTTACCTTTAGTTTGTACTGGTAGGTAAGCGTTATCACTGTCGTTCGTTTCGTGATGTACAATTAGATTATAACACTTACCGCCTAATATGTAAACTGATTACAATCTTGGATTTCGCTCTGTTTATAGACTTACCGCTCAGGTCGTATTCGTCATCAAATACCGGCCATTGCTATTAACGATGAAATCTTAGCCCGACTTAAAGAAATTTTTGTGTCAACGCTCACGAAATGGGAAAGCTCGTTGCTTGATTTCAACGGTGAATCGGATTACGTTCACCTGATTATCGATGACAAACCTGACATCGCTTTATCCAAATTAATCGCTAACCTTAAAACAGTTAGTAGTCCCATTAATTAGAAAGTAATTTCCGGATTTGGCGGCAAAGTATTTCTACAATAAACCTTATTTTTGGACGGGAGCTTATTTCGTGGCTAGTTGTGGCGGCGTTACTGTCGAACAACTAAAAAAATACGTCGAGAACCAAAACTCCCCGAAAGTGGAAACGCTACCGCGTTAGTTTTATTCTGGTGGCGATTTCTCGGCGTAGCTGATGGGCAAAGAGTGAAAAATTACAAGGTTTCTTAATATTAATTTACAATAATCTCGTCGGCGCTGTCGGGTTGGTTCATTTCCGTTAGGGTTTGCCAACCTGATTGCCAGAGATTCGCGTCTTGCAACTGTTTAGCATTAATCCAGAAGCGGACAGTCGGATCGCAGGAAGCGACTAATTCGGCAAAAACCCATTGACCGCGATTTTGACGATTGATCACTTGAAAATGTCGCCAGCCCCATGTTTTTTGTTTTGCCGTCCATTTTGATCCCAAGAGATGGGGATATTTCTGTTTTTTGGGCATAAAAGTTAAGACATCTGAGTTCGGGATAGGCTAAAACCCTTATATTATCCTATGTCTGCCAACCCGATTCTTTTCCCGGAGCGATCGACTCGATGACAAACTGAAAAAAAGCCAGCAGAACAAAAGTCAAATTATCGGGGCGCTTAAGTGCGCCCCAGTTTTGGCTAATAACCGCGCCAAACACCAACCAAAACCCCTTGCACTTGTACTTGTTCGGTATTGGCTGTAATTGGTTGATATTTTTGATTAGAGGGTTGGAGAGTGATGATTTCTCCTTCTTGGTAGAAACGTTTTAAAGTAGTACCGTGGCCTTCGACTCTAGCGGCGACGATTTCCCCATTGGACACCGCTTCATTACCCGTCAGAGAACGCATAATCACCAGATCCCCATCGGCAATATGATCCTCGATCATACTGTCTCCGGAAACCCGCAGAGCATAACAGTCTTGACTGCGTTGCAACAGGTTAGAAAGATCGAGTTTTTCTTCCACATCGGTGAAGGGTTCCACTAAACCACCAGCAGCGATCGCACCTAGAACCGGTAAACCTTGCACTGGTTGTTTGAGAATCCGCAGGGTGCGTGCTTTTCCTTCTGTCCAATCAATATAGCCTTTGGCGCGTAAACGTTCTAAACGGCTTTGAATCGGTGCGGGAGAGCGTAAATTCATCGCTCGCATCATTTGCCGGATGGAAGGGGCGTGTTGAGTAGTGCGAATATACTCAATTAGCCAGTCGTACAACTCCTGTTGCGCTTGAGTAAGGGTTTCGAGGTTAGTCATGATCTATTTTCCTATCCTTGGGTTAAGATAATTTGTACTTTAGTTCATTTGTGTTTAACCTAGTACATCTTAACTTCATCGGCTGACTAAATCAACTGGTTATTAGATCTCTTGCAAAAATCAAAAATTGTCGTGGTTGGTTAGGAGTCGGTCGTCAGCCTTGAATCAGTTATCAGTTATCAGTTATCAGTTATCAGATGCGAGTTACAGCGTTTCTCAGATAGATGAGGTTCGTTCTTGCGGCTAAAATACTTGATTAGCAAGGGTTAATCTGTGCTTCACCTTGACGAGAAAGGCTGTATCGGTTCACTGATTACTGATTACTGTTCACTGATAACTGAAAAGTTTCCCCACTTCCCCACTTCATAATTAATAATTCATAATTCCCTCTCCCTGCTCATAGACAGTCTTAATGAGTAATTTAGATAGTCAACAGCTTATCTTCTGACCTAGCACTTTTTTTTAAAAAGTATCATTAATTTTTAAGTAGTCGGACATAAATTCTGTTGTCTATCTTAAGAAATGTAAATTGCCGCAATTCTTCCTGACGACCGACGACCGACGACCGACGACCGACTCCTTACCCCACCCACAGTTAACTTTACTTTTGTCCAACTACTTATTTATCAATTCTCAATATTAATTAACCCCAGTGTCGGTTGCTGGCAAACTCAGCAGCGTATTAAGAAAAAATAACGAATTGCTAGAAAGCCGAGAATCTGGATAATGATCGAGGTGGAGACAGAAAAATTGCTCTACTTAAGCCTGTCTGCCGTAAGCGTCCAATAGTAGATAGGGAGTCAAAAGCGACGCTCAAAGAAGATCCTTCGGTTGTCAGGGAAACGAGAGGATATTTAGTGCGAAATTGAGCCGTAAAAAAACTTAAAATCCCGACAAATATCGTAAAAACTAAGGGGAACACATGACCAAAAAAACCTATGCAACCATAGACGGTAACGAAGCTGTTGCGCGCGTTGCCTATCGTCTCAGTGAAGTAATCGCTATTTATCCTATCACTCCCTCCTCGCCTATGGGTGAATGGTCCGATAGTTGGGCGGCCGAACGCAGAGCTAATCTCTGGGGAACCATCCCTTCCGTAATCGAAATGCAGAGCGAAGGTGGGGCAGCGGGAACCCTGCACGGAGCGCTACAAACAGGATCTTTAACTACTACTTTCACTTCCTCGCAGGGATTATTATTAATGCTCCCCAACTTCTACAAAATTGCGGGGGAATTAACCTCTTCAGTGGTTCATGTGGCGGCCCGTGCTTTAGCAGCCCAAGGATTGTCAATTTTTGGGGATCATAGTGATGTCATGTCTGCCAGAAGTACGGGTTGGGCGATGTTAGCGGCTAATTCCGTTCAAGAAGCTCAAGATCTGGCGGCTATTGCCACAGCTACCACCCTAGAAACAAGGATTCCTTTTCTGCACTTTTTTGATGGGTTTCGTACCAGTCATGAGGTGCAAAAAGTCGAATTAATTAGCGATGAAACTCTCAAAGAACTGATCGATGAAGACCTAATTATTGCCCACCGTCAAAGGGCTTTAACTCCCGATCGACCGGTTTTACGAGGCACGGCACAAAATCCCGATGTTTATTTCCAGGCAAGGGAAAGCGTCAATCCTTTCTATTATGCTTGTCCCGATATAACTCAAAAAATTATGGATCGTTTTGCCCAATTAACAGGACGGCAATACCATCTCTATGAATACCACGGTGCGCCCGATGCCGAAAGAGTGATTATTCTAATGGGATCGGGAGGGGAAACCGTCCATGAAACCGTTGATTATCTCAATCAAAATGGGGCTAAAGTTGGGGTTTTAAAAGTTCGTCTCTATCGTCCCTTTGCCGCCGAAAAATTACTGGCAGCTTTGCCCACCACGGTGAAAAAAATAGCCGTTTTAGATCGCTGTAAAGAACCCGGTGCCGGGGGCGATCCGCTATATTTAGACGTGGTAAATGCCTTTATGGAAGACTACGAAGGCAAGCTGCCGAAAATTGTGGGAGGACGCTACGGTTTATCTTCCAAAGAATTTACTCCGGCCATGATTGCTGGTATATTTGATAACTTAAGTCTCGACAAACCGAAAAATCACTTCACTATTGGTATCGTTGATGATCTCACCTTTACCAGTCTGGAATATGACCGCAGTTTTTCCACCGAACCGGACGAAGTAGTGCGGGCGGTTTTCTACGGTTTAGGTTCCGATGGTACGGTGGGAGCTAACAAAAATTCAATTAAAATTATCGGTGAAGATACTGATAATTATGCCCAGGGTTATTTCGTCTATGATTCCAAAAAATCTGGGTCTGTCACCGTTTCTCACCTACGCTTTGGCCCCCATCCGATTCGCTCTACCTATTTAATCACTGATGCTAACTTTATCGCCTGTCATCAGTGGGAATTTGTCGAACAATTTGACCTGCTAGAAACCGCTAAATCGAACTCAATTTTTCTCCTGAATAGTCCCTATCCACCGGAGGAGGTATTTAGTCACTTACCCCGCAATCTCCAGCAAACTATCATCGATAAAAATCTGCAAGTTTATACGATTAATGCCACTCAAGTAGCCAAAGAAGCGGGGATGGGCAGTCGGATTAATACCGTGATGCAGGTGTGTTTCTTTGCCCTAGCGGGGGTTTTGTCTCGGGAAGATGCGATCGCACAAATCAAAAAAGCTATCCGCAAGACCTACGGCAAGAAAGGCGAAGAAATCGTGCAGATGAACATCAAAGCTGTGGATTCTGCCCTAGAACACCTCTATCAAGTGCCAATTCCCGCCACTGTCACCCCGGAAGCTTTTGAATTAAGACCTTCGATTCCCGACACCGCACCCGCTTTCGTCCGAGAAGTCCTCGGCAAAATTATCGCCCGTCACGGGGATGAATTGCCCGTTAGCGCCCTTCCCAACGATGGTACTTATCCCACCGCCACTAGCCAATGGGAAAAACGCAATATTGCCCAAGAAATCCCCGTTTGGGACGCTGATGTCTGTGTTCAGTGCGGTAAATGCGTTCTCGTTTGTCCCCACGCCGTTATTCGCTCAAAAGTCTATGATGAGGCCGAATTAGCCACGGCCCCGGAAACCTTTAAAGTCGCTAATGCCAAGGATCACGACTGGAAAGGGCTAAAATTCACCATCCAAGTGGCCGCCGAAGATTGTACCGGTTGCGGTATCTGCGTTGATGTTTGCCCCGCTAAAAACAAATCGCAACCGCGTCTAAGAGCGATTAATATGGCTCCCCAATTGCCCCTGCGGGAACAGGAACGAGTTAACTGGGATTTCTTCCTTAATTTGCCTAATCCAGACCGTTCAAGCCTAAATCTTAATAAAATTAACCATCAGCAAATGCAGGAACCTCTCTTTGAGTTTTCCGGTGCTTGTGCCGGTTGTGGTGAGACTCCCTACGTTAAATTGGTCAGTCAGCTATTTGGCGATCGCATGATAGTGGCTAATGCCACCGGTTGTTCATCTATCTACGGAGGTAATTTACCGACAACACCCTGGGCAGTTAACGCTGAAGGTCGCGGTCCAGCTTGGTCGAATTCCCTCTTTGAAGATAATGCCGAATTTGGCTTAGGATTCCGAGTTTCCATCGATAAACAGGCAGAATTTGCCGCCGAACTGTTAGCAACCCTCGCTAGTGAAATCGGAGAAAGTCTAGCGGCAGATATTCTCAATTGTCACCAAGTCGATGAAGCGGAAATTTACGAACAACGGCAACGGGTAGAGGCCTTAAAATCCCGTTTAGGGCAATTAACCCCGACCACGCAGGTGAAAATGTTGTTATCCGTGGCCGATTATCTGGTCAAGAAAAGCGTCTGGATTGTCGGGGGTGACGGTTGGGCCTACGACATCGGTTACGGTGGCTTAGATCACGTTTTAGCTAGTGGTCGCAATGTGAATATTTTGGTCATGGATACGGAAGTTTACTCGAATACGGGCGGCCAGGCCTCGAAAGCTACTCCCCGCGCCGCCGTAGCTAAATTTGCTTCTGGTGGCAAACCAGGACCGAAAAAAGACCTCGGTTTAATGGCCATGACCTACGGTAACGTCTATGTGGCCAGCGTGGCTATGGGGGCAAGAAACGAGCAAACTATCAAAGCTTTCCTAGAAGCGGAAGCTTACAACGGGCCATCGCTAATTATCGCCTATTCTCACTGTATTGCTCACGGGATCAACATGACCACCGCCATGAACCATCAAAAAGAAGTGGTGGAAAGCGGTCGCTGGTTAATGTACCGTTATCATCCCGATTTAGCTAAAGAAGGCAAAAATCCCCTGCAATTGGACAGCCGTGAGCCTAAGCTTACCGTAGCGCAAACTCTCTACTCGGAGAATCGCTTTAAGATGTTGGCCACCAGTAAGCCGGAGGAAGCTAAACGTCTCCTCAAAGAAGCACAAGCAGATGTGGACACACGCTGGCAAATGTATCAGTATTTAGCAGCAAAAGGTACAGGGAGCAAGGAATAGTTATGAATCTACACACTACCTACATGGGTTTGCAATTGCGATCGCCGCTAGTCATCGGTGCGGCCGCACCCTTGAGCGAGGATATCGACAATATCAAGAAAATGGAAGACTTCGGAGCCGCTGCCGTGGTTTTACACTCCTTTTTCGAGGAGCAGATTAAACAGGAAAGACTGGCTTTACACCATCATTTTACCCACGGAGCCGAGAGTTTTGCGGAAGCTTTGACTTATTTTCCCGAACCGGAGGTTTTTCACATTGGTTCCGAGGAATATCTCAACCATATTCGCAAAGCCAAAGAAATGGTCGATATTCCCATTATTGCCAGTCTCAACGGTGAGACCTCTGGGGGATGGTTGGAGTATGCCATTCAAATTCAACAAGCGGGCGCTGATGCTTTGGAGTTGAATGTTTATTATGTTCCTAACGACCTGGAATTAACCGGAAATCACGTCGAACAAAACTATATTGATATCCTCAAAATTGTCAAATCGGAGGTATCAATTCCTGTCTCGATGAAGTTAAGTCCCTACTTTAGCAATACGGCCAATATGGCTAAACAATTAGCGGAAGCGGGGGCCGATGGGTTGGTATTATTTAACCGTTTCTATCAGCCGGATATCGACTTAGAAACCTTGGATGTTCACCCCAATATTATCCTCAGTAATCCCCAAGCAATGCGTTTACCCCTGCGCTGGATTGCCATGCTTTACGGTCGTGTACCGACGGATTTTGCCGCTACCAGTGGTATTCATAACGCCATCGACGTGATCAAAATGATGATGGTGGGGGCAAAAGCGACTATGTTAGTTAGTGTTTTATTACGCCACGGTTTGGAGGAAATTATCAAGATCGAACAGGGTTTATTGCATTGGTTGGAAGAAAATGAGTATGAATCGATCGAGCAGTTAATTGGCAGTATGAGTCAAATGAATTGCCCAGATCCTAGCGCTTTTGAACGGGTACAGTACATGAAAGCTCTGCAAAGTTACGAACCTGTTTGGAAACGTTTTCAAACCACCAGCAAATAAAAGTGGGAAGTGGGGAGCTTTTTTCAGCGATCAGTAAACAGTAAACAGTAATCAGTGAACAGTAAACAGTAATCAGTTATCAGTTATCAGTTATCAGTGAACTGATAACTTAAGTAGGTAGGCGTTAAAAATTATCAGACACCCCCCTTATCAAGGGGGGATTAAGGGGGGATCGAACCTAAAATCCATTTTTAATTTAATTATAACCAGCTACTTAACTGAAACCTGAAAACTAACATCTGATAACTAACATCTGATAACTGATAACTGATAACTGATAACTGATAACTGATAACTGATAACTGATAACTGATAACTGACTCCCGACAAAGAAAAAAAATCCTGGAGGATATAACCATGAGCGAGAATCAAAGGAAAAAAATTGGTATTCTGACCAGTGGTGGCGATTGCCCGGGGTTAAATGCGGTAATTCGTGCCGTGGTGAAAGCATCAAAACTCAAGGGTTGGGATGTGTACGGCATTCCCTACGGGACCGACGGTTTTATGCAGATTGCCGAGGGAAAATATCACCCCCAAGATTTGATCCTGACTCACCATGGCTATAACCTGCCCGGGATATTGAAAGGATTAGACGTTTTGCAGTTTCTTAGTGGTAGTGTCTTGGGTTCTTTGAGCAAAGGACATCCCGAAAACCCAGAAATTGCCACGAAAATCCTGCAAGGATACGAAATGCTGGGATTAGATGCCCTGATCGTCGTCGGGGGCGATGGGAGCATCGATATCATCTACGATCTCGCCCAGAAAGGCAATTGGAATATTATCGCGGTTCCCAAAACCATCGATAATGACGTTCCCTATACGGAATGGGCCGTCGGTTTTACCACTGCCGTCGATATCGTCACCCAAGCTTTGTATGATCTCACCTTTACCGCCGCTAGTCACGAAAGGGTGATGATTGTGCAGGTGATGGGTAGAGATGCCGGTCATTTAGCCCTTCATGCTGGGATTGCTGGGGGTGCCGATGCGATTTTTATTCCCGAATTAACCCCTGCTCTCACTCCCGAAATTATCGACGGTTGTTGTCGTCATTTGGCAGAATTACGCGCTCAAGGTCGTCAATTCGCTCTCATTGTAATTTCTGAGGGTGTTAAAAACGAAAATAACCAAAAAGAGAAGTATATTGCCGATTATTTAGAAAAATTGATAGTTGACAAAACTCGCTCTTTGTGCGTTACCGATCCCGTCTTCTGTTATCTCAATTCCATGGATGTGCGGGCCATGTCTTTGGGACACCTGCAAAGAAGTCGTCCTCCTTTGGCCATGGATCGACTGTTAGCCACGGCTTTCGGCATTAAGGCTGTAGAATTAATCGAACAGGGAAAACTCGATCGCGTGGTGATTTGGCGCGGGGGACAAGTGCGTAGTTTGCCCCTGAAACCAGTGATCAAAATTATCAAACAATGCCATCAAGAGAATCGCTGTGCCTATCCCGTGGATCCTGATGGTTTCGTCGTCAAAACGGCCCGTTCTTTGGGAATTTACCTAGGGGAAAATACCACAACCGAGACGGCAGTGGTTCCGCAAGCTGTGGAGGTGTTGGTTTAGTTATAATAAAGCGAGAAGGGTTGCTCATACCTTCTCGCTTGGTTAATTGGTTAAGATATTTAATTCTGATTGCTTCTAATCTCCTGAATATCTTGCCAAAAATCGGCTCTTGTCACATTTTTTAAGGTCTGTTGACGTTCTTGAGTATAGTCACCAAAACCCCATCCAGTATCTTGTAAAAAGCGAATAGCATCGACTTGTCCTAATTCTTTAACTAATGCTTGATAGCCTTTTTGTCTTAGCTCAATTGGTGTCATTGTTTTCATCTCCTTGTAATAGCAAAGTTTCCATTAACCAAGTAACAAGATTATCCAATTTTACTTGCGATAATTTACTGTATTTTATGGCTTTTCTAAGTAATCTGTCATCAGTGATTAACAATACATCTATTCTAGCATATTCGGCGCAAGCGATGTGAAAAGAATCATAAAGATCAAATCCTAAATATATAACCAATACTGTTTAACTGTTGTCCCATTCTTCATCACTAATACCCGCTTGTTTGAGAATTTCCTTAACTAAATCTATAGAGATTTCTTGATTTCCATGAGGGTTAGGGATGCGAATTTTATGTTGACCCTTTTTCATAAATTGATGTTTACTACCAGAAAAAGGTCCTGTGTAACCTAAAGCTTTCAATTTTCTGATTAATTTTCTGCGAGAAATTGCTGATGGCATAACTAAACTTCTGCAACTGTTGTAACTTTAATTTCTAATCCATCTATGATAGGTAAAGGGTCGCCATCTTGTAATTTTAAAATGATCCATTCTTCTAGAACTTCTAGTAAGTCTTGACGGCATTCTTCAACGGTCAAGCCATTTCCCCAAACGCCTTGAAAGCCTTCTATTTCAGCAAACCAAGTACCGTCATTTAGCCTTTTGTATTGTGCTTGCTGTAAGGCTTTTTCATAATAATTGGGTAAGATCATTTTCTTCTCTAAATCTCCATAATATGTAACTACAAGGATTATAAAGCAAATAATATAGTGGTACAGGCACACTTCGGCAAGCGGTTATTGAGCGTAGTCGAAATGCAGTGCAAGTCTTGCCTGTAACAGGCTGGAAGCTTGTACTACTATTTAAGGCGATCGCATTTAATCCCTGTCAAATCATAGAATTATTCTGCCATCAAATCATAGTCCATCACATAATCACATAAATCACAGTCAAGACGATTTACCCCCAATCCCATCACACAAAGCCCTATCCTCCTCCCTGACACCAGAATTAGGATTGTGCAAATAAGCCCGTACCCAAGCGCAACTACGCCCCATTAAAGCGTCTAAATCCCAACCATTGCTCCCATTCCACAGTTTGATAGTCTTGTCAACACTGCCAGAAGCCAAAGTCTTGCCGTCGGGGCTGAAACTGACGCTATTGACAAGGTTATCATGCCCCTTGAGGGTGCGGATTTCCTTGCCTGTCTCTAGATTCCACAGTTTGATCATGCCCCTTGAGGGTGCGGATTTCCTTGCCTGTCTCTAGATTCCACAGTTTGATGGTGTTGTCAGCACTGCCAGAAGCCAATGTCTTGCCGTCGGGGCTAAAATTAACGCTATAGACACTACTATTATGCCCTTCTAAAGTATAGCGTTCACTTCTCACCCCATTTCTCGCCGCCGGTTCAGCAATAGCTAATCTTAACTCACTTTCATCCATATCCGTTAACATCTTGCTATACTGATCATGGATTTTTCCTAAACTGGGATAAGGACTTAATTTATCTAAAAAATCCGCCCTCATCGTCATCACAATTTTAACCCAACTATCATTCTTTTCAATTAAATTAACCAAACTTTTAATAAAAATATCCGTTTCTGTCTTCGGTGTACGAGTAAATAATTCCTCAAATTGATCAATAAAAATAAACCATAAATCAGAATTATTTTTTAATCCTTTAACCACCTTAATTAAAGTATCTTCCTTAACAGCTTGTGCTAATTTCGCTTGAGATTGTGTATATCTATTCCCTAAAAGACAACCATAAAAAGACTCAAAGGGATTAACATCAGGAACAAAAGTTAAATTAACCAATCTATTCGCGCCAAAATCATCCTTTAACTTAGGAATTAAACCCGCTTGCACG
>VYME01000609.1_pt1 | contig 10795 bp, 8 predicted proteins | sample 5115281 | NCBI WGS metagenome assembly VYME01 (sample SAMN12291780, study PRJNA351875) | freshwater metagenome | isolation source: freshwater lake | place: USA: Michigan, Wintergreen Lake | collected 2013-08-08
GTACACCGCATCGAGCGCGACGAAGATGCCGAACGACGCCACACCGCTCACGGTGCCGTCGAACACTTCGTTCACGCGGTCGCGCATGTAATAGCACTTCAGCCACGACTCGACGTCGCGCGAAGCCTCGTCCGCGCGGCGCTCTGTCTGGGAGCAGTGGCGGCCGAGTTCGACGAGATCGCGCGAGCGGAGTCGGTCGCCGGCGAGCACGGCCCGGATGGCACGATGCACGACGAGATCCGGATAACGCCGGATGGGCGAGGTGAAGTGCGTGTACGACTCGTACGCGAGCCCGAAGTGGCCCTTGTTGGGTTCCGGGCTGTATTGCGCCTGCTGCAGGGACCGGAGCATCACGGTCTGCAGCAGTTCGCGATCGGGGCGCCCTCCGAGCGACGCGAGAAGCTTCGCGTAGTCCTTCGCGTGCGGATCGTCGCCGCCCCCCAGCTGCAATCCGAACTCCGCGAGGAACTCGCGCAACCGCGTCAGCTTCTCTTCCGTGGGCCCTTCGTGCACCCGGTAGAGCGCGGGGTGTTCGTGGGCCTGGAGGAAGTCCGAAGCGCAGACGTTGGCCGCAAGCATGCACTCCTCGATGATCCGGTGTGCGTTGTTGCGTTCGACGCGCACGATGTCCTTGATCTTGCCGTCGTCGCCGAACTCCATGCGCGTCTCGATCGTCTCGAAGTCGATCGCGCCGCGACGCTCGCGCGCCTTCAGCAACACCTGGAACAGGCGCTCCAGTGCCTGCAGATGCGGCAGCAGCGGCGCGAGTCTCTTCGCGGCGTCCGATGCCGGATCGCTCAGCGCCGCCCAGACCTCGTTGTACGTCAGCCGCGCCTTGGAATGCATCACCGCGGGATGGAAGGCGTACTTGATGATGTCGCCCTTCGGACCGATGTCCATCTCGCAGACCATGCACAGGCGGTCCACGGACGGGTTGAGCGAGCAGATCCCGTTCGAGAGCGCCTCGGGCAGCATCGGAATCACGCGGCGCGGGAAGTAGACCGAGTTGCCGCGCTCTTCCGCCTCGACGTCGAGGGCGTCGCCGGGCCGGACGTAGTGGCTGACGTCCGCAATCGCGACGTAGAGCTTGAATCCCTTCCCCTGTACTTCGCAGTACACCGCATCGTCGAAATCCCGCGCGGTCTCGCCGTCGATGGTGACGAGCGGCAGATCGCGAAGATTCACGCGCCCGCGAATGTCGCGCTTGCCGACGGTATCCCCGATGGCCTCGGCCTGTGCGAGCGCCTCGGCGGAGAACTCATGGGGCATCTGGTGCTTGCGCACCGCGATCTCGATCTCCATGCCCGGATCGGTCGAGTCACCGAGCACCTCGGTGATGTGGCCGATGGGCGCCGCGTTGCGGGACGGCTGCTGCAGAAGGCGGACGACCACGATTTGCCCGGGCTTCGCGCCGGCACGTCCTTCCGCAGGGATCAGGATGTCGTGCGAGATGCGGCGATCGGACGCCGACACGAGGGCGATGCCGTGCTCCAGCACGAACCGCCCGACGAGTTCCTGCGTGCGGCGTTCGAGGACCTCCACCACAGCGCCCTCGGCACGCCCGCGGCGATCGATCCCCACCTGACGCGCCATCACGCGGTCGCCATGCATGACCTTCGACATCTCGCCAGGCGAGAGGAACATGTCCTCGCCCTCGCCGTCGGGGACGAAGAAGCCGTAGCCCTCGGGATGCCCCTGCACGGTGCCGGCAACGAGTTCGAGCTTCTCCGCGACGCACAGCGCGCCCTTGCGGTTGATCATCACCTGGCCTTCGCGGCCCATCGCCTGGAGGCGCCGCGAGAACGCGTCGCCCTCCTCCTCGAAGATGCCCAGCATGTCGCCGAGCGCCGCCGGCGCCATCGGTTGTCCGGCATCGGCCAGGACCTGGAGGATGAACTCGCGCGATGGCAGCGGGTTCTCGTACTTCTCGCGTTCTCGCTCAAGATGCGGATCGGCGTAACGCAGCGCCTTGCTGCGCTTGGCAGTCTTGCTGCCGGATGACTTCGTTGTCTTGTCTGTGGCTCGCGCCATTGTTCGTTTTCCTGCGGTTTGGTTTGACAGTCACGCGGCTTTGCAGATAAATTCTGCCCCCGCTGGCCGAGATGGCGGAATTGGTAGACGCACCAGGTTCAGGTCCTGGCGGGGGCAACCCTGTGGAGGTTCGAGTCCTCTTCTCGGCACCAGCAAAGCACGCTAGAAAGGACTATCGAAAGATGGTCCTTTTTCGTTGGTGCGCTTCTCGAGAAGCGCACCATTCGTAATGGGACCTTCGTTCGAAGGTCCTTTTTCATTTCAGGCTCCGCAACCACCAGCGCGCGCATCACCGGCGGTGGCGGTCGCCGCTCGCGCGAACGACCGCCACGCGGCATGCGTCACGCTGTCGTCGATTCGAACGGATGCCGAAGAACGATCGTTTCCTCGCGATCGGGTCCGGTGGAAATCATGTCGACGGGCACGCCGCACACCGAGGCGATCACCTCGAGGTAGCTGCGCGCGGTGGCCGGAAGACCGGCATGGTCCTTCACGCCCACGGTGCTCTGCGTCCAGCCGGGCACTTCCTCGTAGATCGGTTCGCACTGGGCGAGCGACTCCGCGCCCACCGGAAGGATGTCGAAGCGTTCGCCGTCGACGCGGTAGCCGATACCGACCTGGAGGGACTCCATGCCATCCAGTACGTCGAGCTTCGTGATGCACAACCCGGACACGCCATTGATCTGCACCGAACGGCGCAGCGCCGCGGCATCGAACCAGCCGCAGCGACGCGGACGCCCGGTGGTCGCGCCCACTTCATTGCCGCGGCTCGCGATGCGCTTGCCGAGTTCGTCGTACAACTCGGTCGGGAACGGGCCGGAGCCGACCCGCGTGGTGTACGCCTTGGTGATCCCGAGGACGTAGTCGAGGAGCTGCGGTCCGACGCCAGCCCCGGCCGCCGCGGCTCCCGCCACGCAGTTGCTGGAGGTCACGAACGGGTAGGTGCCGTGATCGACGTCGAGCAGCGTGCCCTGCGCACCTTCGAACAGGAGGTGATCCCCGCGCTTGTTGGCCTCGTACAGGAGGCGCGGCACATCGCCCACCATCGGCTGGAGGCGACCCGCGAGTGCGAGCGTCTCGTCGAGGGTGCGCTGAAAATCCACGGTCTCGGCGTTGAAGTAGTTCTTCAGCACGAAGTTGTGGAAGTCGAGCACCTCGCCCAGCTTCGCCGCGAAGCGCTCGCGGTGGAAAAGATCCTGAAGCCGGATCGCGCGCCGCGCCACCTTGTCTTCGTAGGCCGGGCCGATGCCGCGCCCGGTCGTGCCGATCTTCGCCTCGCCCTTGGCGCGCTCGCGCGCCTGATCGATGGCTTGGTGGTACGGCAGGATCAGCGGACATGCCTCGCTGATCGTCAGGCGGCCCGTCATGTCGACACCGGCGGTCTCGAGCGTGCCGATCTCCTCCAGCAGCGCCTGCGGCGAGACGACCACGCCGTTGCCGATGTAGCAGTTCACACCGGCGCGGAGAATGCCAGACGGGATCAGGTGCAGCACCGTCTTCTTGCCGCCGATCACGAGGGTGTGACCCGCATTGTGGCCGCCCTGGAAACGCACGACCCCCTGTGCGAGATCCGTCAGCAGATCCACGACCTTGCCCTTCCCTTCGTCACCCCATTGGGTGCCGACCACCACGACGTTGCGTGCCATTACCGATGTTCCGTGTCGAGTGAAGTTCCGACTTCGCGACCCGTGGCGGTGACGATCTGCCAACGATCGTTCACCCGCGTGAGGATCCGAATCCCGTCTGATGCACCGTCTGTCTCCGAGACCGCCGCCCCGGGCAGATCCGCGATGACGATCTCGCCGATCCCGCGCAGCCGGGCGATCTCCGCGGCGAGCCCGGCGTCGTGCGGTGCGTACGGCGCGCGCACCGGTACGGGAGGATCCCCCGCCGGCGCTAGCGCTGCCAGTTCGCGGAGATCCAGGCTGAACCCCGTCGCCGGCCGGGCGCGTCCGAAGGCCTGACCGACCTCATCGTAGCGTCCGCCCTGGACCACCACGTTGGCGCTGCCGGACGCATAGGCTGCGAACACGATCCCGCTGTGATAGTGGTACCCGCGCAGTTCCGCGAGATCCACGAGCAGTGCCCCGACTCGCGGCGCCAGCGCAGCGGCGATCGCATCGAGCTGCGCCAGGCAGGGCTCGACTTCCGGCCAGTGCGCCAGGCGCCGGCGGGCCTCGGCGATCACCTCGACGCCGCCGAAAAGCTCGGTGAGCGACAGCAGGGCGTCACGCGTCTCGGCGGGCAAACCCCGGGTGAGCTCGCGGAGCAGCGGGACATCCTTGCCCTGGAGCGCCTGGAACAGCTCGGCCTCCAGCTCGCGCCGGAACGCAGCACGGCGACAGATTGCCCGGAAGAGACCCACGTGCCCGAGGTCCAGGTGGACGCCCTTCACGCCGGCCGCCGCGAGGGCGTCGAGCATCAGCCCCTGGATCTCGATGTCGCTCTCGACACCCGCATGCCCGTAGATCTCGGCGCCCAGTTGCAGGACCTCGCGAGTACGCGACATGCCGCTCGGCTGCGCATGGAGAACCGTGCCGCAATAGGTGAGTCGCGTGACCCCGGGACGATTCAGAAGGTGGGCATCGATCCGCGCCACCTGGGGCGTGATGTCCGCCCGCAGGCCGATCATCCGGCCCGACAACTGGTCGACCAGCTTGAACGTCTTGAGATCGAGATCCCGACCGGTACCGGTCAGGAGGGATTCGAGGTACTCGAACATGGGGGGCATCACGAGTTCGTAGCCGTGGGCCACGAACAGGTCCAGCAGGCGGCGTCGAAGCGCTTCGACGCGCCTTGCTTCCCCGGGAAGGACGTCCTCGACGTACTCGGGCAGGATCCAGTTGGTCATCATTCGGAAGTTCGGGACGGGTGGTTTCAGCCGCCGCGCAGGAACGCGAGCAGCAACAACCCGATGAGCATGGACGACAGGCCGATGAAGCGCAGCTGGCCGTCGGAGAAATCGATGAGTCGGCGGAAGGTGCTCCGCCACGCCTGTGGACCGAGGAAGGGCATCAGCCCTTCCAGGACCAGCATCAGGGCGAAGGCAGTCATGAGCGTATCGGACACGCGCCTCCTCCTGACGGGGCCCGGGCGACGGGGCTCAGCGGCGGCCGCCGCCACCGGATCCCTTCATGTATTTGAAGAAATCGCTGCTCGGATCGAGGATGAGCACGTCGCCCTTGTTCTTGAAGCTCTGACGATACGCTTCGAGGCTGCGATAGAAGGCGAAGAACTCCGGGTCGGACTGGAAGGCGCTCGCGTAGATCGCGGAGGCCTTCGCATCGCCCTCACCCTTCACCTTCTGCGCGTCGCGATAGGCTTCCGCGATGATCACTTCGCGCTGCCGGTCGGCATCGGCGCGGATCTTCTCGGACTCTTCCGTTCCCAGCGAGCGGAGCTGCTTGGCGACCCGTGTCCGCTCGGCCTGCATGCGGCCGTACACCGACTCGCTCACTTCCTGGGGCAGGTCGACCCGCTTCAACCGGACGTCGATCACCTGCACCCCGATCTTCCGGGCATCGCCGTCGGCCTTCTCGCGCATGACGTCCATGATGTCGTCCCGCTCACCGGACACGACGTCGTGGATCGTCCGCTTGCCGAACTCCGCACGGAGCGTGTCGTTCACCGTCTGCGTCAGGCGGATGGCCGCGCGCTCCTCGTCGCCCTGGACGCTCACGTAATACTGCTTCACGTCGATGATGCGCCACTTGACGAAGGAGTCGACGAGCACGTTCTTCTTCTCGGACGTCAGGAAGAGATCGGGGTCGTCCGTGTCGATCGTGAGGATTCGCGTGTCGAAGTGCCGGACGCGATCGACCAACGGGAGCTTGAAGTACAGACCAGGCTTGTCGTGCGCCGCCACGATCTCGCCCAGGCGGAAGACGATGGCGCTCTGACGCTGGTCCACGGTGAAGATCGAGACGCTCGCCAGGATGAGAATGGCGATAAGGACGAGTGCGGCTGTTCCGAGATGCTTGTTCATGTTCAGCGGGCCTCCCGTTCCCGACCACGGAACGATTCCCTGGATCTGACGCCGGCGGCTTCGGGTTGCGTGGGCGGTGCGACCGGCACGGACTCTGCGGCCTGCGGAGTCTTGGCTGCCGCTGCTTCCGCACCGCCGTTCGTGCCGCTCATCTGCAGGATCTTGTCGAGAGGCAGATACAGGAGATTGCTTCCCGACTTCTGGTCCACGAGCACCTTGCTGGACGACGACAGGACCTGCTGCATCGCATCGAGGTAGAGCCGCTCGCGGGTCACCCCGGGCGCCTTGCGATATTCGGCCAGCACCTCCGTGAAGCGCGCGGCCTCTCCTCGGGCGTTCTCGATCACACGTTGCTTGTAGGCCTCGGACTCCTGCATGAGGCGCGCCGCGGTACCGCGGGCTTTCGGCACGATGTCGTTCGCGTACCCCTCGCCTTCGTTCTTCTGGCGTTCACGGTCCTGGTTCGCCTTCACGGCATCGGCGAACGCGGCCTGCACCTGTTCGGGCGGCTGCGCATTCTGCATCGTGACCTGGCTGATGCTGACACCGGTCTTGTAGCGATCGAGGATGTCCTGCATGAGCTTCCGCGCATCGATGGCGATCTGCTCGCGCCCCTCGTACAGCACGAAGTCCATCTTCGACTTGCCGACGATCTCGCGGATGGCGGCCTCGGCGGCCTGCCTGACGGCTTCGTTGGGGTTGCGGTTGTTGAAGAGGTACTCCGTGGGATCCTTCAGCACGTACTGGACGGCGAACTGGAGGTCGACGATGTTCTCGTCGTCCGTCAGCATCAGGGACTCCTTGGGAACCTTGCTGCGCACTTCGTTGCGGTAGCCGACCTCGACGGTCTGCACGCCCGACACGTTCACGACCTCGGCGGCTTCGATGGGGTACGGCATGTGCCAGCGAGGCCCCGGATCGGACGTCTCGACGAACTTGCCGAAGCGCGTGACGACGCCCTTCTGCCCTGCGTCGACGATATAGAAACCGCTCGCGAGCCATACGAGGACGACGAGGGCGGCGAGAATGCCGATCCCGCCGCCGAATGGCTTGCCTCCCTCCTGCGGCCCACCGCCACCGGGGCGCTTGCCACCGAAGAGTGCTGCGAGCTTCTGGTTGAACCGGCTCCAGATCTCGTCGAGATCGGGCGGTCCTTCCCCACGGCGCCTGCCCCATTGGGGATCATTCAGTGCCATTCGCTACGTTTCCTGTGGTGTTCGGTCATTCGGTCGCTTTGCGTTGCGGCCACGCGTCGGAGAACTGCGTCGGAGAACCCGATCGAATGTCGGCGAACCCGGTCAAGCGGCTTCCAGACGACCATCGGAGGGTGTCGCACCCGACGGTGCGGCGAGCTGGTCTAGAACAGCCCTGAGATGCTCCAGTCCTGCGCCTGTCACAGCGCTCAGACGGACGGCCGCGATGGTATCACAGTCACCCATCTCGACCCCCGGAGACAGCCCGGTCAGATCTATCTTGTTGAAGACCTTCAACTGCGGGACTTCGTTCGCGCCGATCTCCGCCAGCACGCTGTCGACCTCGCGGATCTGGGCATCCCGATCCGGGCTGGAGGCGTCGACGACGTGGAGCAACAGATCGGCGCGGGCCGTCTCGTCGAGCGTCGCGCGGAAGGCTTCGACGAGCGTGTGCGGCAGCTTCCGGATGAACCCGACGGTATCGGACAACACGATGAGCCCGTGCCCGGTATGCACCCGCCGGGACGTCGTGTCGAGCGTCGCGAAGAGCTGGTCCGCCGCATACGTGCCCGTATGGGTCAGCGCATTGAAGAGGGTCGATTTGCCGGCGTTCGTGTAACCCACCAGAGACACCGAGGGGATGTCGTTGCGGTCCCGCTGCCGGCGCTGGACATCCCGCTGCTTGCGGAGCTTCGCGAGCCGATCCTGCAGGTACTTCACCCGCTTGGCGAGGAGCCGGCGGTCGGTCTCCAGCTGCGTCTCGCCGGGCCCGCGAAGCCCGATGCCGCCCTTCTGGCGTTCGAGGTGGGTCCAGCCTCTGACGAGCCGCGTGGCGAGATGCTGGAGCTGCGCGAGTTCGACCTGGAGCTTGCCCTCGTGGCTCTGGGCCCGCTGCGCGAAGATGTCGAGGATGAGCGTCGTGCGGTCCAGGACCCGGCACCCGAGCGCCTGCTCGAGGTTGCGCTGCTGACCGGGCGACAGTTCGTGGTTGAAGATGACCAGGCCGGCGCCCGTCGCCTTGATGGTGTCGGCAATCTCGGTGACCTTGCCGCTGCCGGCGAACGTCGCGGGATTCGGCTGGGTCGATCGACCGGAGATCTCGGCGACGGACTTCACGCCGGCACTCCGGGCGAGTTCGCGCAACTCGGCGAGAGCCGCCTCGGCCTCCGGCTGCCCGTTCATCAGGCTGACGACGACGGCGTCGTCTCCACCGCTGGGACGCTCGAACATCGGCTAGTTCGGCACCGCGACGACCATTGGCCGTTGGCCAGCGGCGAAAACCGGACGCCGGAAGGAACCCGGCATCCCGCGGGACTTCATCGGGACCGGGATCTCAGCTCTCCGCCGGGGGGTCGCTGGAGAAATTCACGAGCCGCGCCGGCACCACGGTCGAGATCGCGTGCTTGTAGACCATCTGCGTGACCGTGTTCTTGAGGAGCACCACGTACTGGTCGAACGATTCGATCTGGCCCTGCAGCTTGATGCCGTTGACGAGGTAGATGGAGACCGGAACGTGCTCCTTGCGAAGCGTGTTCAGGAACGGGTCTTGTAGCAACTGCCCTTTGCCACTCATGGTCGGATCTCCCGGGGAGAAAGTGATGGACGAACTTCGAAATGACTCTACTTCAATTCCGGCGCCAAGTTAAGGCGCGTTTGGCCGACGTTCATGCCAATTGCACCCGTACAAAACCACGATGAGGCCCGTGACGATCAGTCCCGGCGGTCGAACGGGTTGCTGCCCTGGCGGAACGAGACCCTGAGAGGCGTCCCCTGGAGTTCCAGGGCTTCCACGAAGCGCCGTTCGAGGTAGCGCTTGTAGCTGGCGGGCATGTCGTCGAGGGCGGTGCCATGGATGACGATCAGCGGAGGATTCGACCCACCCTGATGGGCATACCGCAGCTTGGGTCGGGTCAGGCCATGCCTTGGTGGCTGCTGGCGCGCGACGGCTTCCATCAGCACCCGGGTGAGCTTGGGCGTCGGCAGCTTGGCCATGGCCGCGGCGTACGCACCATTGACCGATCCGAGCAGCGCCCCGATGCCGGAACCCTGCAACGCAGAAACGAAATGGACCTTGGCGAAATCCAGGAAGGCAAGCTTGCGGGCGTAGTCGCGCTTCACGCGCTCCCGCGCCTCCCCGATCAGGCCATCCCACTTGTTGATGGCCACCACCAGCGCCCGACCTGCCTCAACGACGAAGCCGGCGATATGGGCGTCCTGGTCGGCAATCTCGGCGCGGGCATCCAGGACGAGCACGACGACATTGGCGTCCTCGACCGCCTGCAGGGTCTTCACGACCGAGAACTTCTCGACCACCTCGTCGACTTTCCCGCGGCGGCGAAGGCCTGCAGTGTCGATGATGGTGTACGGCTTCCCGTGGCGCTCGAAATCGACGTAGATGCTGTCGCGGGTGGTACCGGGCTGGTCGAAGGCGATCATCCGCTCCTCGCCCAGGATCGCATTCACGAGCGTCGACTTGCCGACGTTCGGCCGACCCACCACGGCGATCCGGGGATGCCGCGTCATCGGCTCTTCCGGCACGGACGGGAGTTCGCCCAGCACAAGTTCCATCAGCTCCCTGACGCCGTCGCCGTGCGCCGCGGAGATCGCGAGCGGCGTCCCGAGACCCAGCTCGTGAAACTCGGCGCCCGCGTTCTCGGAACGCATCCCCTCGGCCTTGTTCACGGCGAGCCAGAGCCGTCGACCCGTGCGCCGCAGCTGCTCCGCGACAGTGCGATCGTGAGGGGAGAGTCCGAGGCGGCCGTCGACCAGCATGATGATGGCGTCGGCTTCGTCCACGGCTTGCCGGGTCTGCCGGGCCATCTCGTGGAGGATGCCGTCCTTCACGACCGGCTCGAGGCCCCCGGTGTCGACGATGATGTAGGGCTTTCCACCCACGCGCCCCTGTCCGTAGTGCCGATCCCGGGTGAGGCCCGGCTGGTCATGCACGAGGGCGTCGCGACTGCGTGTGAGGCGGTTGAAGAGCGTGGATTTCCCGACGTTCGGGCGGCCGACGATGACGATGGTCGGCTTCATGGGTTCGATACCTGCAAGGAGTTGGTCACCCGGATCAGCGCATGGTCATCGCGTAGAGATTGCCTTCCCGCGTCTGGACGAGGAACTTGCCCTCGCCCACGGGAATCGGCGCCGCGGTGATCGGGCCGCCGTCCGTGCTGGTGCGGCCGACGAGGCGTCCGTCCTCGCCATCGAACACGTGTACGTAGCCTTCGAAATCACCGACGACGATATTGCGACCAATCCGGGTCGGCGAACCCAGATTACGCCGCGCGAGGACCTCCTGCTTCCAGAGGCTGGCGCCGCTGGCCCGGTCGACGGCGAACACCGTGGCGACCTCGTCGACGAAGAAGAACGCGCTGTCGTCGGCTGCGAGCCCCGAGACGCTCGATGCATTGCGGGCCCATGTGAGGGAGCCGCGCGCGGCGTCGAAACAACCGATGCGGCCCTGGTACGCGATGGCGCACACCTGTCCAGCATCGACGAAGGGCGGCCCGACGACGTCGGTCACACGCTCCAGTTCGGTTTCGCCGCGCGGCTGGGCCACCGCGGTTTCCCAGAGCAAGGTGCCGTT
>VYME01000611.1_pt1 | contig 10783 bp, 7 predicted proteins | sample 5115281 | NCBI WGS metagenome assembly VYME01 (sample SAMN12291780, study PRJNA351875) | freshwater metagenome | isolation source: freshwater lake | place: USA: Michigan, Wintergreen Lake | collected 2013-08-08
GGCCGCGACGCGCAGGCCGGCGAGCGGTGAGTCGCCGCGGCGCAGCGTGCCGCGCAGCACGGGCCCATGGCGCGCCACCAGGCGGATCGGCCGCGACGGGTCGAGATCCTTCTCGGCGCCAGGCTTCTGTGGAACGCCGTCGACGAGGAAGGGACGGTTGCCCGCGATGCGCGCGTGTCGCTCGTCGGTCCACGCCACGAAGCCGACCGTGGCGTGCTCAGCCACCACGACTTCGCTCCTGCCTTCGGCATTCGTCGTCGGGGCATCGATCAGCCTGGAGACAGTGCGGGTCTGCCCGAAGACCCGGCCGTGTAGAGCCGAGTTGACCAGTGCGGCCACGCGGGCGTTCGCGACTGGCGCGCCCGCCTCGTCGACGACCTCGACGAGGACGCGTTGGGCGGCCGCCGGTTGGGTCTTCGAGCCGTTGGGCCAGAACCAGCCGACGACCGTGCCGCCTTGCGGATCGAGCAGGCGCAGGATCGGCTGACCCGGCGGCAGCGGCGGCAACACGATGTCCCCGTCGACCGGCAGTGGCAGGCGCAGCGGCGGTGCGTGGCGCATGGCCGTGACCACTTCGAGCGTGAACGGCCCCGCGCCGAGTTCCTTCGGCACGGTGACGCGCAGCGGCTTCGGCGCGACCCGTTCGCTGGCGCGCAGCTCGAGCACGTTGCCGGCGACGACGGCTTCCTGCACCGGCGAGCACCAGCTGCCTTCGGGGCCCGCGGGCCCGAGCGCCCACAGCGAGTGCACGTCCCCCTGCTGCAGCTTGACCTTGAACGCGCCGCGTTCGTCGGTCGTCGCCGTCACCACCTTGGCCGGCGCCAACGCGTCGAACACGTCCTGCCGCGACGTCGCGAACGTCACCACTGCGTTCGCGATCGGCGTTCCGTCGGCGGTGAGGAAGCGGCCGATCGTCGTCTGCTCCTGGGCGAGCAGCGTGGTCGAGGCGACGAGCAGTGGGAGAAGCGGTCCCCGATTCCAGAACATGCGAGCAAGCTACCGTCTCAGCCTTGGGGCCGAGAGCGCCGTGCGACAGGTGGGCCTGGCTCGCGTCCGGGGCGGTGCTCAGGACCAGCGCCACGCACTCGGATCCCACCGTGCGGATTCGCTTTGCGGAGACGTTGTTCGAGGGCCTGGCGAAAGGCCTCGGGCGTGGGGTAGCGGTGGCTCATGCGTCGAGCCCGCCGAACGGTGCCAAGGCTGCGAGCACGGCTGGGATCTCCGTGACCTCCACTCGGCCACGTTGCAGCGCTTGCCGCGCGGCCTGCCGCAGCAGTTCAGGCGACAGCGCGGCGCGAGCGCAGTCGTTCAGCGTGCGTGCGATCGTCGTCGTGGGGATCGGGCCACACCACGTACGTTCGTCGTCGGCGACTGCTGCGAAGTGCAGTTCCAGATGCGGAGGGTGTCGCAGGCGACGTCGGCGCCAGGATGCCGGCACTGCGAGGTGGATGCGGGACGGCAGCGCGTCCGACAGTTCGTGCAGGCCCAGTGCGGTCTGGTGGGAGAGGACGCCCTCGCGTTCCGACCACAGCCACGCAGCGACGAGGTGTTCGTGCGTGCCGGCGGGGAACTCGACGAAGCGATAGATGCCGCGCTGAACGCGCACGAACTTGCCGCCGAGCACGTGGTGTCGGAGCAGTTGGCGCGAGTAGCCGGAGGCGTTCGCCTGGGCCGTCGTGAACAGGCCCTCCTGGGCGGCTGCGACTTCGAAGAGGGGATCCAATGGCGCAATAATGTAAAGCGGGACTTTACAAGTATGACCATCTTCGCCCGATGAGTGCGAAAAAGTAAAGCTGGGCTTTCCTGAAGTGCACATGGGGGTGGCGAGCGGTTCCCGCGCGCGCAAGCGCGCGGCTCGTCGTCGGCAGCCAATGCGGTGGCGTCGCCAGCTCGCTCCGCCGTTCGGCTTCCAGCTTCGGGTCGCACACCATCCCGATCGTGGTCCGTGACGAGCGGTGGCCCGGTGCGTGTGTTCGCCTGCCTCCGCTGCCCCAAGGCAACTCGCCGTTCGCCACCCTCGCGCCTTCTCGTGCATCGCTTCCTCCTCCCCGTCGGCATCGCGAACCTTCGCGCGACGCGGGGCGGAGATCGCGCAGGTCGCCGCAGAACTCCTTCGATTGCGCGAGCAGCGTGGTCGAGGCGACGAGCAGTGACAGCATGGGGCCCCGATGCGACGGCATCCTGGGAACATGGATGTGCGCGGCGTCGGTCACCATCGCGGTAGCCGGATGCGGCCGCCGACGTCACGGGAAGCGGATGCGTTGCACCTCTCCGGCGCGCAGTTCGACGGTCGTGTTCGGGCCCAGCCTCACGCGCTCGGTCCGCTGTTGCTCGGCGTCCCACCACATATCCGCCAGCTCGAAGCGATAGCGCCCGGGCAGCAGTCGTTGTGGAGCGCCACCCGTTTCGTCGTCGAACTCCAGGTCCATGGGCTCCGCCTGGGAGTCGAGCCGCACGGCGATCGCGATGCGACGCCGCACGCCGTCGCGCGGCGGCAGGTTCGCAGGACGTTCGCAGTGCACGAGTGCCGTGCGCGGCACCCGCAGCTCGGCGACTGGCTTGCTCGTTTCGTGGCGCAGTTCGTGGCGCGTGCCGGCGATGAGGCAGACGAACGTGACTTCGCCGGCGGGCAGATCGAACCAGGTGAACTCGCCCGGCGCGGCTCGGAACCAGGGGAAGCCTCGTTGGTTCCCGGATGCGACGGTCACTCGGGCGTCGTCCACGGGAGAGCCGGCCTCGTCCACCACGCGCAACGTCGTGCGGTTGCCTCGCGGCAATTGGATCACCAGCTGCTCGGCGCTTTCGTCGAGGGGCACCGTGCGCTCGGTCCCTGCGTAGCCCCGCCGCTCGACGGCCACCGAGAGCGGCGCACCGACGATCATCGGGTCGAACCGGAACGCGCCGCGGCCATCGGTTCGCGTGCTCGGTGTGTCCCCTCCGGCCACAAGGGTCACCTCCGCCAGCGCGATCGGCGCCCCGTCGGCGTCGACGACGCGGCCGCCGATGGCTCGGCTCTCGGCGGCGATCTCCAGTTCGACGACGCGCCGTTCGCCCAGAGCGGGGGTCGTCAGATCCGTCGCGGCGACCTCGCGGCCGAAGTGGTCCTGAACGGTCAGGCGGGCCGCCGCCCCCGGCGGCAGCGACAGCAGGCGCGCTTCACCGTGTCGGTCGACGAGGAACGCGTGCTTCAGTAGCGCGCGCGGAGACTCGCCGAGCCAGCGTCGCAGGTTGGTGCCGTCGCGGTCGAGTTGCAGCGCGTCGCCGCGGATCGAGATGGCGTGTGCCGGCGCCGGTCGCCCGTCCGGGTGCCGCAGGCGCACCAAGATCTCGTTGCCAGGTGCGAGCACGATGTCGCGCCTCTGCCCTGGTGCCTGCCCGATGCGCGCGAACCGTTCGTTGGCCACCTGCTTGCCTGGTGCCGCGACCCACAGGCCGAACGGGCTGCTGCTCGAACCGACCCCGTCGTCCTTGGTGGGCTCGCTCAACGTGCCGTCTCCTTGCAAGGCGCGCGCGCCTGCCACCGGCCGACCTGCTTCGTCGACCGCGCGGAAGCTGTGCCCATGGGGACGATCCATGCGAATCGAGAACTCGTTGCGCAGGTCGAGCGGCCCGCCCCCCGCTTCGAGCGTGACGTTCGTCGTCGTGCCGCTCGACACGCTGACCTGGATCCTGGTGGGCTCGCTGCGTTGCCGCGGATCGCGCCAGGCAAGGCGACGCATCGGCTGGCTCGGGGTCAGGCCGAGCGCGAACCGGCCGTGCGCATCGGTTCGCTCTCCGAGTGTCGGAGCCTTGGTGCCGTCGGTGAACTCGATGCCGGAGAGCAGGACCAACGCGCCCATCACTGGACCGGAACCGTCGCTCCACTCGACCCGACCGCGAACGACGGGCAGCTTCGTGGTTTCGATGGTCAGGGCTTCGTCGGCTGCCGGCAACCACAGCCGGGTGTCGTCCTGTGCCAGGTGACCGTTCGCCGCAACCAGCCAGTGTGTGCGCGGCAGATCCACGGCGCCGGCCCAGTCCTCCGGCAAGCCGGCGAACGCAAAGCGACCGAGTGCGTCGGTCGTCGTTGCCATGCTGGCTTCCGGCGACACCAGCTCTCGGATCGCTTCGGGGGCGTCGGGTGGTGTCACCGGACGCGAGATGCTCGTGAGCCGAAGTGGCACGCCGGCAGCGGCCGGTGCCCCGTCCTCGAGGAGGCGGCCCGCCACACGCCGGCCGCTGCCGAGGCGTACCGCGACCTCGCCCAGCAGGGACGGCAGGGCTTGCAGTGCCGGGTAGTGCCCCGCGGCACGTACCAGCAGGCCGCCGGCCTCGGGGCTCGGCACGAACTCGCCGCGTCCGTTCGCATCGGTGCGCGCGACCTCGATGGTTCCGTCCCGCCGCCAGCGATGCACCTCGGCGTCTGCGACGGGGCGATCTTCGGCATCGAGCGCGCGCACGGCGAACGTCGCGACGGCGGGCGTGCGTGCTGCCGCCGGCGCATGCGGGCCATCGTCTCTCGGTTCGCTGCTCGGGACGGACGCCGCCTGCACGGTCGTCTCGATCGGCGCCAGGGGCGTCGGCGGACCGGCGTCGGGACTGCCATGCCACCACCAGGTGATGGCACCCGCCATCAGGAGCACCGCCACGGCGAGGAGCTTCTTCATCAAGATCACCGACAACAGAGGGGCTGCGAACGAGGTGCCCGCGCCGAGGCCCGCAGCCACGAACGCCGACTGCCAGCCCTGGCGTCCGCCGTCGTCGGCGTCGAAGCGCTCCCGCAACATGGCGAGACCGCGGTGCACGCGTTGGCGCACCATCGCAGGAGTGGCACCGGTGCGCTGCGCGATGGTGCGCGGCGGCAGGTCGTCGAAGAAGCGCAGCGACACGGCGGTCCGGTAGGGCTCCGGCAGCTCGAGTACCGCAGCGCACAGGCGGTGGTGGAGTCGCAGCCGTTCGGCGGTCGATCCTTCGCGCTCGTCGGCCTCTTGCGGAGCGAGCCGCTGTTCGCGTCGCCGGCGTCTCGCTTCTGCCCGGGCTCGTCGCATCGCGAGCCGCTTCGCGATCGCCTGCAGCCAGCCGCGCAGGTTGCCGACGTTCGCCCCACTCTTGCCGAGGGCGACGACCAGCGTCTCCTGGGCCAGGTCGTGGGCCAGGTCGTCGTTCCGCAGCATGGCGCGCGCCAGGCGGTGCAACCAGGCAGCTTGCGCCAGCAGTGCGTCGGGGTGGATCGGAGACGGCTCGCTCACGATGGTCAGTGTGCCCGTGGTCGCCGGATCGTCACCGAATCCTCGTGCTCCGTGCCCTCGTTCGGCGCCGCCGCGAGCTCGGCATGCCCCTCTCGAACGGAGGAACTCCTCGATGAAGTTCCCGGCCGCCGCCGATACAACGCGCCCCCGATGCTGACGCCGTTCCGTCGTCCGCGCGCCGCTCGCGCGGTGCTCGCCCTCACCACGCCGAAGGAGCTCCGCCCATGTGCGGCATCGTAGGCATCCGCCGGTTCGACGGCCGGCCGATCGACGAGGCGCTGCTGCGCACGATGGCGGCTCAGCTGCACCATCGCGGGCCGGACGGCGACGGCTTCCGCGTGTTCCGCGACGTCGGCTTCGGCCACACGCGGTTGTCGATCATCGACCTCGCCGGTTCGCCGCAGCCGATGACGTCGGCGAGCGGGCCGTTCCACATCACGTTCAACGGCGAGATCTTCAACTACCAGGAACGGCGGCGGACGCTCGAGCAGGCGAACGTGCCGCTGCGCACGCACGGCGACACCGAGGTGCTGCTGGAGACGCTGCGGCTGCTCGGGCTGAAGGGGCTCGACCACCTGAACGGGCAGTTCGCGTTCGCCTACTTCGACGAACGCGCGGGCACGCTGCTGCTGGCGCGCGATCGCCTCGGCATCCTGCCGCTCTACTACGCGGAAGGGCCGGGCTTCGTCGCCTTCGCCAGCGAAGTGAAGGCGCTGCTGCCAGCGCTGCCGGAGCCGCGCCTCGACGAAGACGCGCTCGAGGACTACCTGACGTACCGTTCGGTGCCGCCGCCGAACACGCTGTTCGCGGGCGTGAAGAAGCTGACGCCGGGCACGGCGCTGTGGATCTCGGCCGACGGCAAGCTGAAGCACGAGACGTGGTGGCAGCTGCCGGCCGAACTGCGTGGGGAGACACTCAGCGGCGACGCCGCGATCGCGGCCGTGACGCAAGGGCTCGAACGCGCGGTCGCCGGCCGCCTGGTCGCCGACGTGCCGGTCGGCGCCTACCTGAGCGGCGGCCTCGACAGCAGCCTGACCGTGGCGCTGATGAAGAAGCTGCGCCAGGGCGGCGAAGTGCAGACGTTCGCGGCCGGCTTCAACGACCCGCGCTACGACGAACTGCCGTACGCGAAGCAGGTCAGTGAAGCCGTCGGCACGACGCACCACGAAGTGCACGTGACGCCGCAGGATTTCCAGCAGCTGTGGAGCAAGCTGTCGTGGCATCGCGACGGGCCGATCAGCGAGCCCGCCGACGTCGCCATCTTCCGCATCGCCAAGTACGCGCGCTCGACGGTGAAGGTGCTGCTGTCGGGCGAAGGCAGCGACGAGATCTTCGGCGGCTATCCGAAGTACGCCTACGAGCCGAAGCTGGCCAAGTTCGCCGCGCTGCCGGCGTTCCTGCGCGTGCCGCTGATGCGATTCGGCGAGCGCATGCTGCCGGCGTCGAAGAACCGGGCGCGGCAAGCGGCGCGCGCGCTGACCGGCCGCGACACCGCCGAACGGCTGCAGACATGGTTCGCGCCGTTCACCTGGTACGAACGCCGCGCGCTGAAGCCCGGCTTCGGCGCCTTGCGCACGCTCGGCCAGTACGAACGCTGCCAGGGCGACCACCTGCGGCGCATGCTCTACGTCGACTGCCACACGTGGCTCGCCGACAACCTGCTCGAGCGCGGCGACCGCATGTCGATGGCGGCGAGCATCGAGAACCGCCCGCCGTTCCTCGACCACGAGCTGGTCGAGCTCGCGTTCCGCGTCGACTCGTCGATGAAGGTGCGCGGCCACAGCGGCAAGTGGATCGTCAAGGAGATCGCGCGGCGGTATCTGCCGGCGAACATCGTCGATCGCAAGAAGGTCGGCTTCCGCGTGCCGCTCGACGAGTGGTTCCGCGGCGGGCTGAAGGACTACGTGCACGACCTGCTGCTCGGGCGCGACAGCTTCGTCAGCAAGTACCTCGAGAAGAAGATGGTCGCGGCATTGCTCGACGACCACATGCGCGGCCGCCGCAGCGAAGAGCTGCGCTTGTGGACGCTGCTCGGGCTCGAGGTCTGGCAGCGTGCGTTCCTGCGCGGGGTCATTCCGCGGTACTCGGGACCGGTCACGGCGTGAACGGCGGTCGCGCGCTACGCTCGCGCGCGCCATGAAGCCGCTCCCGCTCGTCCTCGTCGTCGCCGCGTGCGCTGCCGCCGCGGCGTGGTCGCCGTCACCCGCTCCGTCGTCCGCCGCCGCGAACACGCAATCCGCACCGCTGCCGCGCGCGTTCGTCGACGGCACCGGCCCCGGCTGGCGCCCGCTGACGCTCGCCGACTTCGTCGTCGTCAACGGCGACGCCGACACCTGGACCGAGAAGGACGGCGTCATCCACGGCACCGGCAAGCCGAACGGCGGCGCCAAGAGCGTGAAGAGCTACACCAACTTCGAGATGGTGCTCGAGTGGAAGCATCACGAGTTCGGCGGCAACTCGGGCCTGTTCGTGTGGTGCCCGGAGTCGGCGTTCACCGACTTGCCGAAGGGCACGCTGCCGCGCAGCGGCATCGAGGTGCAGGTGCTCGACCTCGGCTACGAAGCGCAGTGGCTGCAGCAGAAGGGCAAGCACAGCGACTGGTTCACCAGCCACGGCGACGTGTTCCCGGTCGGTGGTTCGACGATGCAGGCGTTCACGCCGCAGATCGCCTACGACGAAGGCGGTGCGCAGTGGACCTGCGGCAACGCCAAGAGCTCGCGCAGCTTCCCGACCAAGCGTCTGACGCGCGCCGCCGGCGAGTGGAACCACTACTACGTGCGCGCCATGAACGGCGAGATCCGCCTGTGGGTCAACGGCGAGGAAGTGAACGGCGGCCGCGACTGCAAGCCGGCCAGCGGCTTCCTGGCGCTCGAAGCAGAAGGGGCGAAGGTCGAGTACCGCAACCTGCGCCTGCGCGAACTGCCGTGACCAGGGCCTGGGGATCGGCGAGCGTCGTAGGGATCAGCGCTCCACGAAGGCTCCCTGGAGGGAGACCCGGCCATCCGCTCGTTCGCTCTCTTCGATCCTGCCGTCGCGGCAGTCGATGACGATCTCCCACCACGGGTGGCACAGCAGGCGGTGCGAGAAGATGTCGCCGTCCATGTCGATCTCGCTCTCCAGCACGGCGGTTTCGCGGTCTCTCGCTGCGGCGCGAAGCACTTCCAGGCGACGTTCGCCCATCTGCACCGCCGTATAGACGATCCTGACTGCAAGCCATCGCTCCCCGGCGCACGGCGCGAGGAGTGCGAGCTCCACCTGCCGCTTCCTGCGATGCCACACGACGTGCTCGATGTGTGCGTCGTGGAGGTTCAGCTGGGCCAGCCGGCGCAGGCCGGTCGGCACGAGCGGCTCGATCTTGCGCACATGACGCAGGTACAGCTTGCGCGCGCGCGCCGCTTCTGCGTCCGACAGCTCGCCGTTGACCAGGCCACTGGTGAGGAACTTCATGGGAACGCCTTGCTCGAGGGAGAGGGCCGACCCCTTGTAGCGAGCGCAGTGAGGACCAGAGAGCTCCAGGTGTCGGTACCGCAACCTGCGCCTGCGCGAACTGCCGTAGCCGCGCTCGCAACGGCCGCACCGTTCGCGGCCCGGCGCGGCTATCGTGCGCGCGCCATGAAGCTGACCCCGCAGCAGAAGATCTGGTTCAACGGTTCGCTGGTCGATTGGGACAAGGCGCAGGTGCACGTGCTGACGCACGCGCTGCACTATGCGTCGAGCGTGTTCGAAGGCATCCGCGCCTACGCGACGCCGAAGGGGCCGGCGGTGTTCTGCCTCGCGGAGCACGTCGAGCGCCTGTTCCAGTCGTGCAAGATCATCCGCCTGCCGCTCGGCTACACGCAGCCGCAGATCAGCCAGGCGATCCGCGACACCATCCGCGCCAACCGCCAGGACGCGTGCTACATCCGCCCGCTGGTCTACCGCGGCTACGGCGCGCTCGGCGTGTGGCCCGACGACAACCCGGTCGAATGCGCGATCGCGTCGTTCCCGTGGGTGCGGCCGAACGAGGAGCAGCTGCTGGCCAACGGTCTCGCCGTCGGCGTGTCGAGCTGGCGGCGCATGGCGCCGGACACGCTGCCGGCGATGGCGAAGTGCGCCGGCAACTACGTCAACAGTGCGCTGACCGTCAGCGAAGCGAAGGACCGCGGCTTCCAGGAGGGCATCGCACTCGACGTCGACGGCTTCGTCAGCGAAGGCTCGGGCCAGAACGTGTTCCTGGTGCACAAGGGCGTCATCAGCACGCCGACCGTCGGCAGCTCGATCCTCGGCGGCATCACGCGCGCGTGCGTGATCCAGCTGGCGAAGGACGCCGGCATGCAGGTCGTCGAGCAGCGCATCCCGCGCGAGATGCTCTACACCGCCGACGAAGCGTTCTTCACCGGCACCGTCGCCGAGGTGATGCCGATCCGCTCCGTCGACGGCCTGGCGGTCGGCGACGGCAAGCGGGGCCCGATCACGCAGCGGCTGCAGGAGCGCTTCTTCGCGATCGCCCGCGGCAAGGCCGAGGACGTGCACGGCTGGCTGTCGCCGGTGTGAGCGAGCGCGAGCTCAGCGCGCCTTCTTGGCCTTCTTCGCGGCCTTCGTCGGCTTGCTGCTCGCCTTCTTCGCCTTCGCCTTCTTGGCGGGGGCGACCTTCGCAGCCTTGGCCTTCGTCGCCTTCGTCGCGGCCGCCTTCTTCGCCGGCCCCTTCTTGCCTGCGGCCTTGCGCTGCGCGTTGCCGGCGAGCGACGTCTCGTAGGTCGCGATCCACGCGTCCGCGCTGACGCGGCGGAACGCTTCGCCGACCACGTCGAGCGCCACGTCGTCGAGCTTCTTGAAGCGCACGCAGGCCTTGCCCATGTCGAGCTTCTTGCCCGTCGCCTTCCACGCCTGCGTGAACCACTTCAGCTCGGCGGGGTTCATGTAGAGCCCCATCAGGTGCAGCGAGAAGGAGTTCTTCTGCGCCGCCAGCGCCGCGAACGGCAGCGGCTGCTTCGGGTCGCAGTGGTAACCGGCGGGATAGCGGCTGTGCGGCACCGAGTAGCCGACCATGCCGTACTGCATGGTCTCCTGGTAGCCGCCGTCGAGGTTGGCGAGGATCACCGTGCGCACCGCGGCGAGCACTTCGCGTTGGTCGGACGGCAGGGACGCGATGTACTCCGCGACGGTCTTGGCCTTCGATTGCATGGCCGGCGCAGGCTATCGCGCGGTCAGTGCAAGCGCAGCCCAGGAACGCGCAGCGCGAGCTCGCGCAGGCGCGATCGGCACTCGATCGCGGCGCCGTCGTCTTCGTGCACGTGCACGAACGGCGCTGCCTTCTGCAGGCCGAACGTCGCCTTCGTGCCGGTCCAGGTGCGCAGTTCGTGTTCGGCGATCGCGATCGCGGCCGCTTCGTCGGCGCCTTCGGGCAGCGCCACTTCGCAGCGCACCAGCGTGCGGCCGGGCAGCGCGCGGTTGGCGAACACCTGCGTGCAGAACACGACCTCGAGCAGCGGCGACGCGAGGCCTTGCGCCGGCACGAGGCCGTAGCCCTGCGCTTCCGGCATCGTGGACGCGTCGCCGCCGAGCCACACCAGCGC
>VYME01000614.1_pt1 | contig 10760 bp, 2 predicted proteins | sample 5115281 | NCBI WGS metagenome assembly VYME01 (sample SAMN12291780, study PRJNA351875) | freshwater metagenome | isolation source: freshwater lake | place: USA: Michigan, Wintergreen Lake | collected 2013-08-08
CCGTTGGACTGCAGGGTGCCGAGGATGCTGGACGGGTCAGCGCCGGTGACGCGGTTGAGGACCTGAGAGGCGGCGTTCTGCTGGATGAATCGTGTGACCTCGCCCTCCCCGATGGAGAAGGAGCGCCAGTCGATGACGGTGCCCGGGGCGTTGGTGACGGAGAGGGTGTTGCCGGAGGTGGCGAAGGTCGCGTGACCGGCGGCCACCGTGGGGTCGAGCGGATTGGCGACCACCATCGCGGGGAACGCCGCCGCGAGCGCGAGCACCAACATCCTGGGTCGGAGGCCGTCCAGCATCCTGCGGGGGGCTACCGCGCACATCCGCCGGCTTGCGCTCGCACGCCTGCCGGTCAGGTGTCGACGGAGGCTGTCTGGGGAGGAGGGCGGACGCGCGCGGTTCATGGGGCGGGGTGGAGCCTCATCGGCATTGTGGGAGGACGGGGTCGTTGCTGTTGTCGACCTTGGCGAGCCAGCGGTTCCGGTTGGCGTTCTCGATATCGGCGACGACGGTGTTCATGGACGGGCTCAGCGTGCTCCTGCCATAGGTGATGAACAGGTTCTGGCCGAGCACCGCAGGCAACCCATTCGCGAAGAATCCCGAATCGCCCAGCGACGTCACGGCTTGTCCGTCGACGGTATAACCGCCGCTGGTGGCGTTGGGGAAGTTGACGAAGATCGTACTGGGCGATGCCGCATGGATGCGGGCCACCGACCCTTGACCGGATCCGGACGTCATCGTGATCACGCCGCCGACCTGCAACGGACTGGCGCGGGAACCCACGTCGGGGCCGCCGAACAGGGTCGCGCTGGCGCTCGGCGCCGATCCGCCGATGAGGGTCAGGTCGCCTCCGATGGAGCCCGTGCAAAGTGCCATGACCGAACCCAGCGTCGTGTCTGTGCTGGTTGCGGCCGTACTGGAGCTGCCTCGGATGATGACGTTCCCGGCGATCTCGAGCCTGGTCTCGGAACTCCCGGTGATGACCGTCCGCGCATTCGTCGAGAAGACCTCCAAAGCGCCGCCCTTGATGAGCAGACTGCCGTTGCTGGTGGACACGTCGACGCTGCTCACCCGGATCGTCCCGTTGGTCGACTCGAGGGTGATGTTTCCGTTGCTCGCGATGCCTGATCGGATGTCGAGCCCGGCGCTTCCGGCGATCAGGTGAAGATTGGCGCCGTTCTCGACATTGATTGCCGTGTCGATGATGAGCGCCTGATCCGCGGAATCGAACTGGATGAGCCTGTTCGTGGGCGCGTCGAGGTGCAGCAGGGACAACTGCGTGGGGCCACCGAGCTGCCGGAGGAAGAGGTCTCCGAGCGTCGTCAGGGCGCTGACGGAGGCATTGGCGGACGTGTTGATGGAGATCGGGGTCGTCGCCGTACCGATACTCGCCGCGCTCAGTTCCACGCCGCCCGACGTCGTGATGACGACACCCGGGGCCGCCGTGATGGCCCCGTCCCCGCTGTCCCGCAGCAGACTCGACGGGTTGAAGCTCGACCGATTCGCGCTGGCGATGAACGAGATCCCGCCATCGTCCTGGTTCAGGTTCGTGACGCTGGCGTTCAGGGTGATGTGGCGCCCGGCCCTCAGCTCGAGCGAGCCATCGTCGTTCGTGGTGCCGGTCGCGACGATCGCCTTGCGCACGATGATGTCGTTGGTGGCCTCGAGCAGGACACGCATCCCGTCGTTCAGCATGTTCGCGATCGTGCCCGGCGACACGGTCACGACCGAGCCGGGCTGATCATTGAGCCCGACCGGCGGCGTCAATCCCGCCGCGACGAACGCGTTCGACAGCACCACGATCCGGCCATTGCCATCCGTCGCGAACCGGATCAGGGTCGTGTTGTTCGAGGTGTCCTGCTGGAAGTTGCCGTAGTAGTAGCTGGTCTGGAGGCCTGCGTTCGGCCGGTTGCCGATCACGCTGTTGTCGCTGTTCACGACGCCGATGACCGACCAGTCGCGGTCCATCAGCGTGACGGAGCCGCGATTGCTGCCGAAGGTCGTCGAGTGGATGAGGTGGTTGCCGGAGTTGAGGCTGAAGCTGTAATTGGCGCCGATGGCGTCGCCGGCCGTGGCACCTACCAGGCTGTTGTTGGCGCCCGGCGTCCCAGCGATCGAGCCGTCGATCAGGCGCCCGGTCGCGGCGTCGATGCGGGTGATTGCGCCCCGCCCCCCGTTCCAGAAGCGGCTCTGGACCACGAAGTAGCGCTGACCATTGCTGCCGCTCACGACACTCACGCCGTTCGAGCCGATCCGGTCGCCCGATACCCCTTCGTCCAAGGTCGGGAGCATCCCGACGAGGCTGTTGCCTGCGCCGACCGTCCCGTTGAAGCCGGTGGCATCGGTCATGCCGGCGAGCAGACCGCTGCCGCTGATCCACGTCGCGGCACCGCGGCCCTGGTTCCACCCGTCGGACCAGAACACATAGGCGCCGCTCCCGAAGGCGTCACTGCTGTAGTTCTGGCCCACACGGTCGCCGGCGCGGCTTCCTACCAGGCTGTTCGCCGAGGAGACGACGCCGCCTGCCGTGCCATTGACGAGGCGCCCCGTGTCGCGATGGAGCCAGGTGACAGCGCCCATCCCGTCGTGCCATCCCGGGTTGCGGATGAACAGGCCTTCGCCGCTGTTGTAGTAGCCGTCGTCGACGATGTGCGCGTTGGCGACATCGTCGCCGGCCTGATCCCCCACGAGGCTGTTCGCAGCACCGATCACACCACCGGTCGACCCGTCGGTGAGCAGGCCGGTCGTCATGTCCATCCAGGTGATGGCGCCGACGCCGTTGCCGTGATTCCGTGTCATCAGCAGCACCCGGCTGTTGCCGAGATCGCGATAGCGTTCCTGGAACCGCAGCACGTACTGATCGATGCTGTAGTCGTACTCATTGACCATGTCGCCGCCCGCGCGCGCATTCGCCGCGGCACCGACCAGGCTGTTGGTGGCATCGACGCCGCCGCCCAGCGTGACGTAGTCGTCGCTGGACGCCATGTTCGCGAGGCGACCGGTCTCGCGATGGATCCACGTGACAGCACCTGCCGCGGGCTTCGCGCCCCCATCGCTCCACTCGGGGCTGAACGCGAGGACGCCGTCACCGCTCAGCCACGTGATGATGTTGCCGCTGCCGATCCGATCTCCCGCTGTCTTGCCGAGGACGCTGTTGTTGATCGACACGACACCCACGAGGTCGTCGCCGGTCGCGAGCGTGCCCGTCTGGCCGTTGAACCATGTCAGCGCTCCGGCGTTCGCCTTCGTGCCGCCATCGCTCCACAGGGGGGTGCTCAGCAGGTGCTTGCCGTTGCCGAGGTCGAGGGTGGTGCCGAAGGCACCGAGCCGTTCACCGGCCGCGGATCCGACGAGGCTGTTGGATGCCGACAGGATGCCGCCGGAGGTGTCGTCGATGAGGGAACCGGTCGTCGTGTTGATCCAGGTCACCGCACCGGTGCCCGCCTGCGTCCCGCCGCGGTTCCATTCGGGGCTGAAGATCAGGTAGCGGGTTTCGTTCGCGTTGGTGGATACCATCTCCACGCCGCCGCTGCCGATACGGTCGCCGGCCGTGCTGCCCACGAGGCTGTTGGCCGCCGAGACTCTGCCGCCCGTGGCGCCGGTCGACAGGCGACCGTTGGCGCCGTCGATCCAGGTCACGGCGCCGGCGCCTGCATTCGCGGGACCGTTCGACCACTCGGGGCTGAGCACCAGGTACTTCGTGAAATCGTTGCCGCCGACCTGCTGGATCCCGCCGCTGCCGATGCGGTCGCCGTCGGTGTTGCCGCGCAGGCTGTTCGCATTCGAGATCTGCCCCCGGAACGTGCCGTCCGACAGCTGGCCCGAGGCCGAAGCCATCCACGTGATCGCGCCCTGGCCGTCGTTGTAGTCGCCGTGGCGGATGAACACCCGGTACGGACTCGAGAAGGTACGGCCGATCTCGGTGACGGACATGGACGAGCCGCCGATGCGATCGTCGCGGTTGTGGCCAAAGAGGCTGTTGCCGACCCCGACGCCACCGCCTTGCTGCGCGAAGTCCGCGGCCGAGGCCATGCCGGCCAGCAAGCCGTTGCTGCTGTTGAACCACGTGATGGCACCGGCGTCCTCGAAGATGCCATCACCGCTGTCGTACTGCCAGTGGCTGCTGCGTACGATGAAGCCTGTCGCATCGGAGTCGTGCAGACGCAGGACGCCATCGCTGCCGATGCGATCGCCCGCGCGCACGCCGACGATGCTGTTGAAGCCGGTGACGATCCCCCCGGCAGCGCCGTTCGCCAGGCGCCCGGTCTGCCCGGAGATCCAGGTGACTGCGCCGGCATCCGGTGTATCGCCGGAATTGCTCCAGCGCGGATTGAGCAGCACGAAATTGTTCGTGCCAGAGAGCGTCTGCACCGAGAGCCCCGCGCCTTCGACGATGCTGCTGCCGACCACGCTGTTCAACTCGGAGACGAATCCACCGGTCGTGCCGTCGGTGAGCTTGCCGTTCGATCCCATCCACGTCAGCGAGCCACGCCCACCGTTCCAGGCAGCGTTCAGGAACAGTCGCGAACCGAAGCCCGTGCGGGTGTCGGTCGGCACGCCCACGTCGAGCAGGCTGTTGCCGGACGAAAGACGGCCGCCGATCTCCAGGTAATCGCTGCCCGTCGTCATGTTGGAGAGCAGGCCCGTCGACGCACTCATCCAGGTGACGGCGCCGTTCCATGTGCCGGTCCCGGTGCTGCCCGACGCGGACGGACTCTTGACGATCAGATAGCCGGATTCGTTGATGATCCCGCCGCTGCCGACCAGGGCGCCGGGCGCATCGCCGACCAGCGAATTGTGGGCGCCCACGGCATTCGCGATGCCGTTGAAGCCTGCGCTGTTCGACATCGAGGCGAGGAGGCCGGTGGACCCGCTCATCCACGTCACGGCGCCGACATCGCTCTCGTCGCCGTTGGCGCCTGTGAGCGTCCAGTTCGGTGAAACGAGCAGAACGTTGCCGTTCGAGAGTCGCCGGACATCGCCGCCGATGGCGTCGCCCGCCGTCGTGCCGTACACGCTGTTGGCGGTGCCCACGATGCCGATGGCCTTGGAGCCGGTCGCGAAATTCCCGGTGGTGCCGTTGATCCAGGTGACTGCACCGCGGCCACCGTTCCAGGTGGGAGTGGAGATCACGAAGTTGCGGTTGCTGCTCTCCACCAGCGTGAAGTTCGTCCCGGTGCGGTCGCCCGCGGCCGCACCGATGAGGGCATTCGCAACGCTGATGGTGCCCGTCGTGTTGCCGTCGAGCAGGACGCCAGCGCTGCTCATCCAGGCCACGGCGCCGGCGTCGGCGTTGCCGTTCGCGATGTCGTCCCAGAAGGGCGCCAGGATCACGTAGTTGCCGCTAGAGAGGCGCGTGACGGTCGAGCCGATACGATCGCCTGGCGCGCCACCGACGATGCTGTTCGTGGCGCCGATGGCGCCGGCGCTTGCGCCGTCGGGGGTGCGACCCGTGACGATGTTGATCCAGGTGATGGCCCCGCGGCCGACGTTCCAGTCGGGGGATTGCAGCAGCACGCGGTTCCCGACCACCGTGCGGCCGTTCGTGTTCGCGAAGCCGTCGCCGATGTTCGTGCCGACGAAGCTGTTCTCGGCACTGACGATGCCGCCGTTGCTGCCGTTCGAGAGGCGGCCGTTCGCGCCGTCGATCCAGGTCACGGCGCCCCTGTGGAACGTGCCCTCGTCGATCGTGCGGCCGAAGCGTGACGAGTAGATGAGCGCGTTCGCGCCGCTGGTCTGGAAGTCCCCTTCGAGGGACGACGCATTCACGCCGACGCGGTCGCCCGCGGCGGCGCCGACGAGGCTGTTGGCGGCACCGATGACGCTGCCCGAACTGCCGTCGGTGAGCTTGCCGTTGCTCGCGTTGATCCAGGTGACGGCACCCTTGGCGTTCTCTTCCGTGCCGCCGCTCCCGTAGAACGGGCTGAAGAACAGCATCCCGTTGCCGAGCGCCTGCACGCTGGGTCGGTAGGTGTAGTACGGGAAGCCTGTGTTGCGGCCGTAGCCCACGCGGTCGCCGGCGTTCTCGCCCACCAGGCTGTTGCTGGCGGAGACGGCGCCGCCCGTGGTGCCGTCCGACAGGCGGCCGGTATTGCTGTCCATCCACGTGATGGCGCCGCGCACGCTGTTCCAGCCTTCGCTGATCAGGAAGATGCCTCCGGCAGTGCCGGTGACTGGCGTGATCGACTGGCCGGTGATGGAGGCGCCGACGCGATCTCCGGCGTTGGAGCCCACGAGGCTGTTGGCGATGGAAATCGCGCCGCCTGCGCTGCCGTCGGAGAGCCGCCCCGTGCTGACGTCGAGCCACGTCATCGCGCCCCGATCCGCATTCCAGCGCGGGCTGGAAATCACGACCTTGGAGGAACCCACCGAGAACGGCGAGGGGAAGGAGTCGCCATTGCGGCCCACGCGGTCGCCGATCGTGGTGCCCACGAGGCTGTTTGCTGACGACACCGCGCCGGAACTCGCCCCGTTCGACAGCACGCCCGTCACGGGGTTGAGCCAGGTGACGGCACCCATGGCGTTGGCGAGCGATCCGTCACCGCTGCCGAAGGCCGAATGCATGAGCAGCAGGTTGCTGCCGGATGCGATGCGCTGGCCTTGCCCGATCGAATCGTTCGCTGCCGCGCCGGTCAGGCTGGTCAGCAATGCGCCGTCGCTGCCGCGATAGACGTAGATGGCGCCCGAGCGCGCACCCATCGCGTTGTCGTAGGGGTCCGTGACGAGCGTGTTGCCGCTGAACAGCTCGATCGAATTCCCGTAACCGTTGCCCGCAACGCCATCGGTGTTCGGGTTCGGGTCGAAGAGATCGCGGTAGCTGATGCCGCCGACGACGTCGTCGATGATGATGTTCTTCGGGTCCAGCAGGAACGTCCCGCCGATGCCTTGCGGGGCGGCTGCCGAGGCGGTGCCACCGAAGGCCGTGGTTTCGCGCCCGGAGACCTCGATGCTGCCGCCGTTCCCGGAAGCAGCCCCACCGCGGGCGGAGAGGGTGGCGCCGACGCGCGTGGCGCCGTCGGACCAGAACACGATCTCGCCGCCGTTCCCGGACGTCAGGCCATCCGCACGAACGGTCGTGCCGATGCTCGCATAGACGGTTCGCGAGTTCGGAAACGCCGGATTCTCGCCACGAGCGCCGCCGCCGACGAGGATGCTGCCACCGCCAGTGGGACCGTTCGCGAGAAGCGTGGCGCCAGCCAGGACGATGTCACCGCCGAGCAGGTGCACCGTTCCGCCGCTACCCGACGACCCGGAGGCGTCGATGGTGCCGGAGACGTAGAGACGGCCGGCGTCGCCGGTCCGCAATTCGATGGCGCCGCCACGGGTGCCGGTGGTTGTGGTGCGTGCGGACAACGTCTGCGCGATGCCTCCGGCGCCCCGCAGCGAGATCCGGCCGCCGGCGCCGGTCGTGCCGTTTGCGGCGATGGTGCCGGACTGCGTGATGCGGTCGGCGTTCACCTGGATGGATCCGCCGGCGATGCTGCCTGCGGTGATGGTGCCACCCAGCGAGACCGCGGGCGCCTCGATCGTGATGGACCCGCCGATCCGCCCGTCGGCGGCGATGGTCGCTGCCGCATCGTTGATGATCGAGGTCGATGCCTTGAAGACGATGGTTCCATTGGCATCGACGGAGGCGCCGGTGGCGCTGACGGTGCCCTCGTTGCGGATGGCGCCGGCGTAGATGCCGACGCTGCCGCCGATGAGTTGTCCGACGTTGATGGCGCTGTCGCCGGGGGCGGAGAGTTCGACGCGCACGTCGGGGCGATAGGAATCGACGAGCGTGGCGTGCTTGCCGGCGGCGAGGACGACGGCCCCGTCGGGAGCGCGCACGATGCCGTGGTTCTCGACGGTGGGGGCGATGAGGAAGATGGAACCGCCACCGAGGGCCTGGAGCTGGCCGTCGTTGCGGATGCTGCCTGCGGCGCCGGGAGCCGAGAAGTCGAGCCGGCCGCTGAGGAAGTTGTCGTTCGAGATGCCGAGCGTGGAGGCGACGAGGCCTGCGACATCGACCCGGGCGTTGGCGCCGAAGACGATCCCGTTGGGGTTGATCAGGAAGACCTGGCCGTTGGACTGCAGGGTGCCGAGGATGCTGGACGGGTCAGCGCCGGTGACGCGGTTGAGGACCTGAGAGGCGGCGTTCTGCTGGATGAAGCGCGTGACCTCGTTCTCTCCGATGGAGAAGGAGCGCCAGTCGATGACAGTGCCCGGGGCGTTGGTGACGGAGAGGGTGTTGCCGGAGGTGGCGAAGGTCGCGTGACCGGCGGCGACGGTGGGGTCGAGCGGGTTCGCAGCGACGACCACAGGGAACGCTGCCGCCAGTGCGACGACGAGTGACTTGAGTCTTTGTTGTTGTGGATGATGCTGCTGCATGTCGAACCCCCGGACTTCCCGTCTTCAGAAAAACACCGAAATCATGCCGTGCAGCCGGGTATCCCCCGTGCGCTGCTGGCCACCGCCCTGCTGAACACTTGCGAGATCGACACGCAGACTCATCGTGTCGCGATAGGTGGCCCGCAGGCCGACGCCGAATCCGGCGATGGTCTCGCCTCGCGGATCGGTGGGCGCGAACGTGCGCGCGGCCTTCAGGTACCCGTAGTCGTAGAACGCCACGCCGCGGGTGCTCAATCCGCGATCGGTGGCGAGGCCGAGTTCCGGCGTGATCGCCTCGATCCCGATCCGGTGCCCGCGGTCGAACGCCACTTCGCGTTCATAGAAGCCGCGGACGGAATCCATCCCTCCGGCGCCGAACTTCTCGCCGGAGATCAGCGTGTCGCTGGTGTGCTGGCCACTGACGGAGAGGCGCATCTGCCAGTCCTTCGGCATGATGCGTAGGTACGACGCGCTGTAGCGATACACGGTGAAGTTAGTGGTCGCCGTACCGAAGGCTGTGGTGCCGCCGTCGGCGCCACCGGGAATGTTGCGGATGACGCTGAGAAAGAGGGACAGGTCGTCCGACTCGGTCCGGCGCCGGCCGGCGTAACCGACGCTCACCAGGTGCGTCTCCTGGTTGGGCAACTGCGATGCGCCGACGCCGTTGAAGCGGGCATCGTTCGAGTACGCCCGCCAGTCGCCGCCGAAGATGAACTTCTGGTCCCAATTTCCGCGCCGGGGGAGATTGAAGTTGTAGCGGAGCGTCGAGAAATTGCCGCCGCCGCTGATCGAGAAGTTACCCGCCGCCGTCGGCACCTGTCCGGCATTCACATCGGCGTACACGTACGAGAGGTCGATCGAGTCGCCGCGGCTGTAGATCGGCAGGTGATAGCCGAGACCGACGATGGTGACCTTGCTGATGTGATCGGGCGACGTGATGTACTGCGCGCTGAACACGTGGTCGCGATCGAAGAGGTTGGCGTGCTGCATCGACAGGCCGAGGCGCATGAAGCCGGTGGTCGGGGTGCCGGTACCGTCCAGGCTGACGGCGCCGCGCCAGGCCTTCTGGTCGCTCACACGGGCGAGGGCGTCGATGGTCCCGGGGGTCTCCCCCTGGCGCAGCAGGACCGTGGTGTTCTTGGCCGGGCTCTCGTTCGCGGTGCGCAGGTTGCGGGCGATGTCGTCCACGTTGGGTGGAGTGCCCTCGCGCAAGGCCGGCAGGGTGAGGCGGATGTTGGATGCCCCGAAGAACCGGTTCCCTTCGATCGTGAGCTTGCCGAGCTTCAGCTCCGTCACGGTGATGCGGACCTCGCCGTCGCGAAGCTCCTGTTCGGGGAGGACGACCTGGATCGCGGAGTAGCCTGCGTCGGCATACGCGCGCTCGACGGCGCGCAGCGCCGCCTGAACCGCCGAAAAATCCCGTTGTCTTCCCGTGTACGGCGCGAGGACGGACTGGACCTTGGCCGCGGGCAGGAGCGTGGCGCCTTCGACGATGTAGCGCTTGATATCGAAGCGGGGGCCGGAGGGCTGGGGCGCGGCGGGGGCCTTTGATGACCCGGGGGTTTGGGCCAGCGCGGCCACCGGCACTGCGAATATCAGCAGCCCTGCGAGAGCACGGAGTGCACTCCTCATGCGATCGGTCTCCATCATCGTTGTTGGTCTCCGGGCACGTAGGTACTAGAGCGGGAGAATCCCTGGTTATGACAAAGCGCAACCTACCGCTAGGATTCTCGGTGCGCAAACTCTTTGTTTTCCCGTGTCTCCGAAGCAATCCAACGCAGAACCCGCTGGCAAATCAGCCCGCCGACCAAAATGCCTGCCATCATCAGGCTTGTATCAAGCTGACCCGAGGTCGGCCGAACACGCAAAGCAGGGCCCGAGGCCCCACTTTCCAAAAGCAGGAGTCATCCGTACATGAATAGAGCACACAGCGAATTCGATGCCCGCAAGGCCGCCCGCGCGGCGACCCATACTTCCGTATTGGTCCTGGCCCTCCTTTTGTCGGCCTGCGCTTCCAAGTCGTCGGGCCTCGCCGGACGCAGCCCGGCCGACGCCCGGACGGCGGCAGGCACCACGAGCGCGAGTGGCCAAAAATCTCTCAAATCGACCGATTCTTCGAGTGAGGCGCTGGCCGGGAAGGGCGCGGCGTCATCGCTCGATGCGAACGGATCCCGCCGCGCGGACGGCTCGCAAACCGGACGTTCGGACGGTACCGGCGGCGCCGGGAAGTCCGCAGCCGGGCCCGCCGACCCGATGTCTGGCGTTGTCGTGCGTCAGGTGGCCGGGGCCGACGGAAGCGGGGTCAGCGGTGCAGGTGTAATGAATTCCGACGCTGATCGGGTACCTCTGGCCGCTGGCGGCGACGCGCAGTCCCGCGAGGCCGAGCGGCTCGC
>VYME01000615.1_pt1 | contig 10753 bp, 11 predicted proteins | sample 5115281 | NCBI WGS metagenome assembly VYME01 (sample SAMN12291780, study PRJNA351875) | freshwater metagenome | isolation source: freshwater lake | place: USA: Michigan, Wintergreen Lake | collected 2013-08-08
CCCCAGGCGCCGGCCCCGCAAGCCGCGGCCGCCGCCGCCGCCGGGGGCATTCGCATCCAGTTGGCATCGGTGCGTAGCCAAGCCGACGCGCAGCGCGAGTGGGAACGCTTGCGCCGCCAGCACGCCGACGTGCTCGGCAATCTGACCGCCAGTTTCCCGACCGTCGATCTGGGCGATCGCGGCATGTTCTGGCGCATCCAGGCCGGCGGTTTCGCCAACGCCGATGCCGCGCAAGCTGCGTGCGCCGCATTGCGCGCGCGCGGGGCCGGTTGCAACGTGGTGCGATAGGATAGGAGAAGGCCATGCGTCCTTCCGCGATCATCTACGGCTGTGCCGGCAAGTCGCTGTCCGCCGAGGAGCGCGCGCTCTATCGCGACGTCGATCCGCTGGGCTTCATCCTGTTCGCGCGCAATGTCGGCACGCCGGACGAAGTGAAGGCGCTCGTCGCCGATATGCGCTCGAGCGTCGGCCGCGCGGATGCCCCGGTGCTGGTCGACCAGGAAGGCGGCCGCGTCGCGCGGCTGAAGCCGCCGCATTGGCGAAAGGCTCCACCCGCGATGACGTTCGTCGAGCGCGCCGGTGCGCGCGGCGAAGCGGCGGCGCTGGCGGCGCTGCGTACCAACTTCCATCTGATCGCGCGCGAATTGTCGCAAGTCGGCATCACCGTCGATTGCGCGCCGGTTGCCGACGTGCCGGTCCCTGGCGCGCACGACGTTATCGGCGATCGCGCTTACGGGACAGATCCTGAGGCGATCGGCCGCTACGGTCGCGCGGTTGCGGAAGGATTGCTCGACGGCGGCGTTTTGCCGGTCCTAAAGCACATTCCCGGTCACGGCCGGGCGCGCGCCGACAGTCATTTGGAATTGCCGGTCGTCGAGGCCAGCGTCGCGGAATTGGAGCGCACGGATTTCGTGCCGTTCAAGGCGTTGGCCGATCTGCCTTGGGGCATGACTGCGCATGTCAAGTTTCCGGCCTTCGATCCCGACCGACCGGCGACAACCTCGCCCGTCGCCATCGAGGCGATCATCCGCCGCCGGATCGGCTTCCAGGGTCTGTTGCTGTCGGACGATCTATCGATGAAGGCGCTCGACGGCGATTTCGAGGCGCGGGCGCGCGCTTGCCTGGATGCCGGCTGCGATGTGGTTCTTCACTGCAACGGCGATTTCGCCGAGATGAAGGCGGTCGCCGTTGCGGCGCGTCCGCTCAACGACGCCGCGATGGCGCGCGTGGAGGCGGGGGAGCGTTTGCGCTTGTCGCGTGCGCAAAAATCCTTCGACGCCGCCGCCGCCGAAGCCGAACTCGACGCGTTTTTGGCCGCATAACAGGCCGTTAGCCTGTGGATAAGCTTGCGCTTTTCCGGGGTTTTGCTTTGGCGTATCCAAGATGCAGGAGGCGGCCCCGAGTCGCAACCACCCTATCTTTTAGGCCAAGGGCTTAGGCCCCGATCTTAAAGCAGTGCCCGCCGCCGATATGACGATCGAAACCGCAGCCGAGTTCGAAGCCGATCCCGAGCGCCGCCCGGCGGCGCCCGAGGCCGACGGTTTGCTCGTCGTCAATCTCGGCGCGTTCGACGGCCCGCTCGATTTGCTCTTGTCGTTGGCGCGCGATCAGAAGGTCGACCTCGCGAAGCTGTCGATCCTGGCGCTGGCCGAGCAGTATCTGACCTATATCGCCGAAGCCAAGCGTCTGCGTTTGGAAGTCGCCGCCGATTATCTGGTGATGGCGGCATGGCTCGCATTCCTGAAATCCAAACTGCTGCTGCCGCCCGAGCCGACGGAGCCGGAGCCCGAGCCGACCGCCGCCCAAATGGAAGCGGCGCTGCGTTACCAGCTTCAACGCTTGCAGGCGATGCAGGAAGCGGGAGCGAGCATGATGGCGCGCGCCCAGCTTGGCCGCGATACGTTCATGCGCGGCATTCCCGAGGGCGCGCCGGTCTCCACCACCGAGACCTGGGATGTCCGCCTTATCGACGTGCTCAAGGCCTATGCCGATTATCGCAAGCGCACGGACAAGCCGGTGCTACGGATCGTCGCGACCGAGCTCGACACGATGGATGCGGCGATCGAACGATTGTCGCGCATGCTGGGCGACATGCCGATACCCGAATGGACGACGCTCCAGGCTTTCCTGCCGCCGGATATCGCGGCGGGGACGGTCGGACGCTCTTATGTGGCGGCCACGCTTGCCGCCACGCTCGAACTGGTGCGGACCGGCAAATTGCAGATCCGGCAGGAAGGAAGCTTCCAGCCGATCTTCGTGCGCCGCCCGCCCGAAAATCCCATTTCCGAGTTTCCCGCCGACCGTACGGTGCCGCAATGAGTAAAAGCGCCCGCAAAGCCCGCCGCGCCGCTGCAGCCCAGGAAGCCGCCGAGGCCGCCGCGCAGGCCGATACGACGATTGTCGAGTTGGCAGTCGTCGATGAGGCGACGGTGATGCACGACGTCGCCGCCGTCGACGAAAACAACGCGAACGAAGCGCCCGCCGAAGCGCAAGCCGTCGATGAACTGCCGACCGAAGCGCCCGCTTCCGATGGCCCCGGTTCGGCGGAGTCCGTTACGGCCGAAGGCGATGCGGCACCGGCGGATGAAGCGGCGGCGCCCGTCGAATTGCCGCCGGACGAATTGCGCGCGCAAGCGCTGCGCGTGGTCGAAGCGATGATCTTCGCGTCGGCCGACGCGCTGTCGGTACGCGATATCGCCAAGCGTCTGCCCAAGGGCGTGGATGTTGCGGGTATCGTCGACGAAATCGAAGCGCATTATGCCGCACGCGGCGTCAATCTCGTTCGCGTTGCCGGCAAACTTGCGTTCCGCACGGCGTCGGACGTCGCCGACAAGTTGAAGATCGAGCGCGTCGTGGCGCGCAAGCTGTCGAAGGCGGCGACCGAAACGCTGGCGATCGTCGCTTACCAGACCGCCGAAGGACGTCCGGTCACGCGCGCCGAGATCGAGGAAATCCGTGGCGTAGCGTTGTCGAAGGGCACGCTCGAGATCCTGATGGAAGCCGAGTTCGTGCAGCCGAAGGGCCACCGCGAAACGCCGGGCCGTCCGGTAACCTACGCGACGACCGACAAGTTCCTGGAGCATTTCGGTCTCGACAGCATCAAGGCGCTGCCCGGCCTCAAGGAACTGCGCGAACTGGGCCTGCTCGATACGCGCCCGGCCGTCAGTGCGTATAGCGAAGACGGCGGCCTCGACACGCAGCCCGCGATGGGCGAAGCGGCCGAGGAGGATGAGGGGCCGATCGACGAGCGCGAAATGGGGGCGGAGGAACGGCCGTCGGCCGAGATCGTCGAGTTGCACGCCGGGTCCGATTCCGAGGCGGACGTTTCGGCCGCGGAAGCCGCCGAAACCGACGACGCTCTCGACGATGATCTCGACGACGAGAGCGAATTCGAAGACGATGACGAGGACGACGAGGATTTCGACGACGAAGAGCCATCGGACGTAGAGCCGTCGGACGAAGGCGCCGAGCGTAAGCCGGAGTGACATCGCCGCTTGACGGGTTGCGAATGCATCGCAGCTGACATAGGTTCCGGCGATGGATGGAACCCCCATAGCCGATGCGACGGCAAAGCTCGATCTGCCCGGCCTGCATTTGCAGGACGTCTCCCACGCTTTCGGTGCGCGAAATGCGGTCGAGGGTGTGACGCTATCGGTTTCGCCCGGCGAACTCGTCTGTCTTTTGGGCCCTTCAGGTTGCGGCAAGACGACGTTGCTGCGTTTGGCTGCGGGCCTCGAAGCGCTTCAAAAAGGCAGCGTGGCGCTCGACGGGCGCCTGCTCGCCTTACCGGGTCGCGAAGTGCCGCCCGAAGCGCGCGGCATCGGCTTGGTGTTCCAGGACTACGCGCTGTTCCCCCATCTCGACGTCTCGGGCAACGTCGGGTTCGGCATCGGCGGACTGCCGGCCAAGGAACGCGCCGCGCGCGTCGCCGAAACCCTCACGCAAGTCGGCATGCTCGATTACGCGACGGCTTGGCCGCACGAATTGTCGGGCGGTCAGCAGCAGCGCGTGGCGCTGGCGCGCGCGCTCGCGCCCAAGCCGCGCGTCGTGCTGATGGACGAGCCGTTCTCCGGCCTCGATGCACGTTTGCGCGAGACAATCCGCGACGACACATTGCACGTTTTGAAGGAAAGCGGGGCCGCGACTTTGATGGTCACCCACGATCCCGAGGAGGCGATGTTCATGGCCGATCGGATCGCGGTTATGCGCGACGGCCGCGTGGAGCAGTTCGGCACGCCCGATCGCGTCTACGCCGAACCCGCGAGCGCCTTCGTCGCGCGTTTCTTCGGTCAGGTGAACGAATGGCTCTGCCAACTCGCGCACGGGAAAGTCGCGACGCCGTTCGGTGCCGTCGATGCGGCTGGCCACGCGGACGGCGCGCATGTGCGCGTCCTGATCCGCCCCGAGGCGCTGAAACTGTCGCGCATCGCGGACGGCGCCGCCGAGCCCGCTTGCGTCGCCAAGGTCGTCGCGGCGCGTTTGCTCGGCCGTTCGTCCTGGATTCATCTTTGCCTAGGGCGCACGCATCAAACCGATCCGCATTCGCATTTTCATGCCCGGGTGCCAGGTCGTTTCCTGCCGGCGGAGGGGGAGGTCGTCGCCGTCGAACTCGATCCGCGCGAGACCTTTATCTTCGCCGCCGCTGTTCCTAACTAATTGATGCAGGACACGTAAGGAACGTTGCGGGCGGCGTCGCACTCGGCCATACTCCGCCCTTCATTTGGACCCTGGCACGCCCGGAACCCTAGTTCCATCAGCGCGTTAGCGGCCGGAACTCAACCTCTCCACCACGGGAGCGATTTCGATGGGTATGACGAGCATTTGGCACTGGCTGATTCTGCTGGTGGTCGTGCTGTTGCTGTTCGGGGCGGGCAAGATCCCCAAGCTGATGGGCGACGTGGCCGGCGGCATCAAGGCGTTCAAGAAGGGCATGAAGGAAGACGAGGGCGAGAAAACCGATACCGCCGCTGCGTCGCCGGCCCCGCAAGTGACTGGCCAGACGACGACGACCACCACCGAAGCCTCCGACAAGTCGAAGGTCTGATCGCGACGACCACGGCGCCGGTATGGGGCGGGGGACGACATGCTCGATCTGAGCTGGGGCGAGATCATGATCATCGGCGCCGTCGCCGTGATCTTCATCGGCCCGAAGGAACTGCCGGGGGCGCTGCGGACCGTGGGCAAGTTCGTGGGCAAGGCGCGCATGATGGCGCGCGAGTTCCAGAACAACGTCGACGACATGATCCGCGAAGCCGAGCTCGACGAGGTCAAAAAGCAGGTGACCAAGGCGACCGACTTCGCGACCGGCGGTATCGCGGGCGCGATCAAGAACGCGGTCGATCCCAAGGGTGAGCTGGAAAAAGCGATGCAGGCGCCCGATCTCGGGACGCTGGGTTCGGACCCGTCGCCCAAGCCTGCCAGCCCTGCGCCGGCTGCACCCTTGGCCGCGACATCCGAGCCGGCGCCCGCATTGCCTGCCGCCGCACAACCGGCCGCGCCCTTGGCCGTGACATCCGAGCCGGCGCCCGCATTGCCCGCCGCCGCACAACCGGCCGAGACGCCCGTTCCGGCGCCAAACGCGCCGGCGATTTCTCCCGCAAAACAGGCCTAGGCTTCGTGTCTTGAGCAGCACCGACGACATCGACGATAAAAAGATGCCGCTGATGGAGCATCTGGTGGAGCTGCGGACGCGGCTTCTTTATTCGATCGTCGCGTTCATCGTCGCGTTCGGCGTGGCCTATTACTTCCATCAGCCGATCTTCAATTTCCTCGTTCAACCGTTGAACCACGTGTTCGAGGGCCAGTCCGGCCGCCGTATGATCTTCACGGCGCCGACCGAGGCGTTCTTCACCTACATCAAGGTGGCATTCTTCACCGCCTGCGCCTTGTCTTTCCCCGTGATCGCCAATCAGGTTTGGTTGTTCGTAGCGCCGGGTCTCTACAGGAAGGAGAAGAATGCGTTCCTGCCGTTCCTGGTGGCCACGCCGGTGATGTTCGCGATGGGATCGGCGCTGCTCTATTACTTCGTGCTGCCGGTCGCGCTGAAATTCTTCGCCAGCTTCGAGCTGCCCGCCGCCGATGGCCAATTGCCGATCCAGCTCGAAGCGAAGATGAGCGAGTATCTCTCGCTCGTCATGACCCTGATCTTCGCCTTCGGCGTCAGTTTCGAGTTGCCTGTACTGCTGCTGCTGCTCGTCCGGGTCGGGCTCATTTCCGCCGAAACGCTGGCCGGCAAGCGGCGCTACGCCGTCGTCGGCTGCGTCGCCTTCGCGGGCATCGTCACGCCGCCCGACGTCTTCAGCCAGCTCTCGCTCGCCATTCCGATGTACTTGCTTTACGAGGCGTCGGTTTGGATCGGGCGCTGGATGGAAAAGAAAAAGGCCGCGCGCGAAGCCGCCGAGGCCAGCGCCGAAGCGGCAGAGAACGCCGAGGCGAGCGCGGCACCTTCGGCCGTAGCACCCGTGGCCGAAACAGTACCGGCCGCCGCTGCCGACGCGACGCCGCCGGGCGAGACCGATTTCAACAAGTCGCGGTAAACGTTAGGAGCCGCCCATGAAGCCGTCGCGCAAAGTGATCGTGACTTGCGCGGTGACGGGCGCGATCCATACGCCGTCGATGTCGCCGCATCTGCCGGTGACGCCGCAGGAAATCGCCGACGCCGCGATCGGAGCTGCGAAGGCGGGGGCGGCGATCGTGCATTTGCACGCACGCGATCCGGGAACGGGCAAGCCCGACCAATCGCCCGAGGCCTTTCTGCCGTTCCTCAAAATCATTAAGCAGTCGACCGACGCGGTCGTGAACATCACGACCGGCGGCGCTCCGACCATGACGGTCGAGGAGCGCCTGCGCCCGGCGGCGGCGTTCAAACCGGAAGTCGCCAGCCTCAACATGGGCACGATGAATTTCGGGCTCTATCCCATGCTCGAGCGCTTCAAGGAGTTCAAGCACGATTGGGAGCGGCCGTATCTCGAAGGCTCGCGCGCCGGATTCTTCAAGAACACGTTCGCCGATATCGAAAACATTCTGCGCACCTGCCACGACAACGGCACGCGCTTCGAGATCGAGTGCTACGACATCGGACACCTTTATACGCTCGCCCATTTCGCCGACCGCAAGATCGTCGAGCCGCCGTTCTTCGTGCAATCGGTGTTCGGCATTCTGGGCGGGATCGGCACGCATCCCGAAGACGTCGCGCATATGAAGCGCACGGCCGACCGTTTGTTCGGCGATCAATATCGCTGGTCGGTATTGGGGGCGGGGCGCAATCAGATGAACATCGCCGCGCAAGCCGCTGCGATGGGCGGCAATGTGCGCGTCGGCCTGGAAGATTCGTTGTGGATCGGCCCGGGGCAGCTCGCCAAGACCAACGCCGATCAAGTCACGAAGGTGCGCGGCATCATCGAAGGGCTCGGCCTCGAAATCGCCACGCCGGCCGAAGCGCGCGCGATCTTGGCGCTCAAAGGCGGCGATAAGGTCGCGTTCTGAAAATGAAGATCGTCGCCGTCGAACCCTTCATCGCCCATTGCCCGATCCAGCAAGGCGCGATCCGGGATTCGACGCATAGCATCACCCATTGGGGCGTCGTCGGCTGCGTCATCCGCACGGCCGACGGGTTGGAAGGCTGGGGGTTCACCGGCACGCATGCGCATCTGCCGTCCGACCGGCTGGTCACGTCGTGCATCCGCGATTGTTACGCCGATTTGCTGATCGGAGAAGACGCGATGGACGGCGACCGCTTGTGGCGCAAGCTCGCGCGCTATCCGGCCGTGCAATGGGTGGGGCGTGCGGGCATCACGCATATCGCGCTCGCGGCAGTGGATATCGCGCTTTGGGATCTGCGCGCCAAAAAGGCGGGTGTGCCGCTGTGGAAGCTGCTGGGTGGCGCCACGAAGAAAACGCTCGAGGCCTACAACACCGACGTCGGCTGGCTGTCGATCCCGCTGCCCGAGATGCTCGATCTTTGCAAGTCGGCGATCGAACGCGACGGCTTCCGGCGCATCAAAATCAAGGTCGGGCACGACGATCCGACGGTCGATTTGAATCGCCTGGAAGCCGTGCGCCAAGTCATCGGCCCGTCGGTGACGATGGCGATCGACGGCAACGGAAAATGGGACTTGCCGACTTGCTTGCGTTTTTGCCGCGCGGCCGAGGCGCTGGACGTGTTCTGGTTCGAAGAGCCGCTATGGTACGACGACGTCGCCGGGCACGCGGCGCTTGCGCGCGCGACGAGCATTCCCGTGGCGCTGGGCGAGCAGATCTACACCGCCGAATCTTTCGAGCATTTCATGGGGCTGGGCGCCGTGCATTACGTGCAGCCGGACGTCACGCGGCTCGCCGGCATTACCGAGTACATCCGCGTGGCTGATGCGGCGCATGGCCGCCGCCTGCCGGTCTGCGCCCATGCCGGCGACATGACGCAGGTCCATGTCCATCTCGCCTGGTGGCATCCGGCGTCGACGATGCTCGAATACATTCCCTGGATCCGCGACTGGTTCGCCGAGCCGATCTCGGTCGAGGGCGGGAACTATCGGCTGCCGCAAATGGCCGGCGCGGGCACGACGCTGCGGGCGGGCGCATTGGCGGCGGTCGGCCGGCCGCTCGGCTAAGCGCTTGAAAATGATTCGCTTCCGGCGATCTGTGGACGCTCGCACCCGCGCTCACGTATAAACTCGGAGTCGCGCCTCGTTCCGGCAAATTTTCCGCGCGACCGAGGGGCCATGTTCGGCAAGCCGATCGATCCCGCCAAGGCGCGCATTCTTGTCGTCAACGACGACGGCTATCGCGCGACCGGAATCGGCCTGTTGGAAAAGATCGCGCGCAAGCTTTCGCGCGACGTCTGGGTCGTGGCGCCCGAGACCGAACAAAGCGCCGTCAGCCATTCGCTGACCATCCGCCGGCCGTTGCGCGTGCGCAAGCTGAAGGGCAACCGTTACGCGGTCGACGGCACGCCGACGGATTGCGTGATGCTCGCGGTCCAGGAAATCATGAAGGACACGCCGCCCACGCTGTGCCTTTCCGGCATCAATCGCGGCGGCAATCTGGGCGACGACGTGACCTATTCGGGTACGATCGCCGCAGCGATGGAGGCGACCATCCTGGGCGTGCCGTCGATCGCGCTGTCCCAGGTTTTGACCGCGCCGCATCCCGTCAAATGGGCGACCTCCGAGCATCACGCCGAGGCGACGATCCGCAAGGTTCTGAAACTCGGCTGGCCCGCCGAAACGCTGATCAACGTCAATTTCCCCGACGTACCCGCGGCCAATGTGCGGGGGCTCGCGGCGTCGCGCCAAGGCCGCTACAAGACCGGCGACGAAATCGTTCGTAATCTCGATCCGCGCGGCGAGCCGTATTTCTGGATCGGTGCGGCACGGCGCGGCCACGACATGCGCGCCGGCACGGATATCCATTCCTGCGACCGCGGCTGGATTTCGGTAACGCCGATTTATCTCGATCTCACGCACAAGGCGACGCTCAAACGCTTCGTCACGTCCTTGACCAATGTTTCGAAAGGTCGCCGCGCATGAGCACACCCAACCACAAGATCCGATTGGTGATGGAGTTGCGCGCGGCCGGCGTCGCCGACGTGGGCGTTCTCGCCGCGATCGAGCGCACGCCGCGCGAAGTCTTCGTGCCGCCGACCTTCCGCGACCGCGCCTACGAGGACGCGGCCTTGCCCATCGGACATGCGCAAACCTTGTCGCGGCCTTCGGTCGTCGGACTGATGAGCCAGGCCCTGGAGGCGGGGCCGCGCATGAAGGTCTTGGAGATCGGCACGGGTTCGGGTTACCAAACTTGCGTGCTCGCGCGCATGGTGCGCCGAGTCTACACGATCGAGCGGCATCGCGAATTGATGGTCCTGGCCGAAGAGCGGTTCAAGGCGTTGCGCGTCCATAACGTCGTTACCAAGTTCGGGGACGGCTGGGCGGGCTGGCATGAGCAAGCGCCCTTCGAACGGATCATCGTCACGGCAGCGCCTACGGACATTCCCGGGGCGCTGGTCGATCAGCTCGCCGACGGCGGCGTGATGATCCTGCCTGTGGGGCGCGAGAAGCGCACCCAGGCACTCGTGCGTTTGCGCAAGCTCGACGGCCGGACGACCATCGAGGAACTCGACGCCGTGCGTTTCGTTCCGATGGTGGCCGGCCTGCCGAACTAGAAGGGCGGGGCCGTTGCGGCCGCCGGCTCTCAGATTAGCCGCTTTGGCAGCGCTGCTGGCGCTGGCCGCGTGCGAGCGCGGCGGTCCGCCGGCGCCGATATTCGTCGGCGGCCGTCCCCAAGCGCAGCCGCAACAGCAGCAACTCCAACAACGCGCGACCGCACCGGTCGCGGGTACGCTGCATCCCGGCACGACGCACATCGTCGGGCCGGGCGATACGGTGTTCACGCTGTCGCGCCGCTCGGGCGTTCCGACCCGTGCGATCATCGACGCCAACCGCCTCCAAGCGCCTTTTGCGCTCAATCCCGGCGACCGGGTGACGATTCCGGCGGTACGCGTTCACGAGGTTCGAAGCGGCGACACCGCGTCGCAAGTCGCGCAGCGCTACGGCGTGTCGCTTGCCGATCTCGTGCGCGCCAACGGCATCGAAGCGCCTTATGTCATCCGCGTTGGCCAGCGTCTGGTGATTCCCGGCAGCGCGCAGCAGACGCAAAGCGCGATCGTCGCGGCGCCCAGCCCGGCGCCCGTTCAACGCCCGGTCGAGCCGGCGGCGCTGCCGCCATCGGCCGCGCCGCAAATACCGCCGCCGGCCGTGGC
>VYME01000031.1_pt2 | contig 10737 bp, 7 predicted proteins | sample 5115281 | NCBI WGS metagenome assembly VYME01 (sample SAMN12291780, study PRJNA351875) | freshwater metagenome | isolation source: freshwater lake | place: USA: Michigan, Wintergreen Lake | collected 2013-08-08
GGGGGCGGGGGGCGGGGGGTTAGGAAAGGGGGGGGGCGCGCTGCTGGCACCCCCCACGGTTCACGCGCTGCGGGGCGCGCTCAGACGCCCTGTTTGAGGCTCGCGGAAATGAAGCCGTCCAGGTCGCCGTCGAGCACGGCCTGGGTGTTCCCCACTTCCACGTTGGTCCGGAGATCCTTGATCCGCGACTGGTCGAGCACGTAGGAGCGGATCTGGTGACCCCAGCCGATGTCGGTCTTGGAATCCTCCAGGGCCTGCTTCTCCTCGTTGCGCTTGCGCATCTCGAGCTCGAACAGGCGGGCCTTCAGCATCAGCATCGCCTCGGCACGGTTGCGGTGCTGCGAGCGGTCGGCCTGACACTGCACGACGATGCCGGTGGGCTCGTGCGTGATGCGGATCGCGGAGTCGGTCTTGTTGATGTGCTGACCACCGGCACCGCTCGCGCGGAAGGTGTCGACGCGGAGGTCGGCCGGATTGATCTCGACCTCGATGGAGTCATCCACCTCGGGATACACGAACACGCTCGCGAACGATGTATGTCGGCGCGCGTTGGAGTCGAACGGGGATTTCCGGACAAGGCGATGCACGCCGGTCTCCGTGCGCAGCGTGCCGAAGGCGTACTCGCCGCTCACCTTGAGCGTCGCGCTCTTGATGCCGGCGACGTCGCCTTCCGATTCTTCCAGCAGTTCGACGTTGAAGCCCTTGCGCTCGCAGAACTTCAGGTACATGCGCTCCAGCATCGACGCCCAGTCCTGCGCCTCGGTGCCGCCGGCGCCCGTCTGGATGTCGAGGAAACAGTTGTTGGGGTCCATCGGGTTCGAGAACATCCGGCGGAACTCGAGGGCCGCCACGAGCTTCTCGGTCGCGCTAGCATCGGATTCGACCGCCTCGAGCGTCTCGTCGTCGCCGTCGGCCTTCGCGAGGTCGAACAGCTCGCGGCTGTCCCCCAGTTGCGTCTCGATGCTCTCGATCGAGACGACGACGTCCTCCAGTGCCTTGCGTTCCTTGCCCAGCTCCAGCGCCCGCTTCTGGTCGTTCCAGACGCCGGGATCCTCCGACAGCCGCACTACCTCTTCGAGCCGACCCTTCTTGGCATCGAAGTCAAAGATACCTCCGGAGTTCGGCGGTGCGCTGGCCCAGGTCTTCGATCCTGAGGGAGATGGCGTTCTGGCGTTCGGCTTCCATGCGTGGGTGTTCCGGCGAGGTGGCAAAGGGGCGGAATTCTACCCGCTCGCTCCTCTGGCAGCACGGTCCGCGTGCGGTGTCGTCGTCACGCCGGTGGCTGCCAGTGCTCCACCATCAGCTGCAGCGTGCGGGCGCCGTTCCATTCGTTCGCTTCGAGCCGGTAGGCCGCGCGGATATGCGAGGGCAGGGGGCCGACCTCGCCGAACCGCATCGCTGCGACCTCGCTGCCGCCACCGGTCCGACGGAGCCGGAGCTTCAGGTGCTTGCCGCCCACGATCCGCTGGTCGCGGACCTCGAAGTCATCCTCGAAGAGCGGGGGCGGAAAACCCTGTCCCCAGACCTGTTCGGCGATGAGATCGGCCACCGACAGGCGGAGATCGCCATCGTCCAGCCGGCCGTCGGTGTCCACGGTTCTTGCGAGGTCCGCCGGCGTGACGAGTCCGGCAACCACGGCTTCGAAGGCGTCGCGGAACCGGGCGACATCCTTCCGCCGCAGGCTGACACCGGCGGCTGCGGCGTGCCCGCCGAAGCGGATGAGCAGGCCGGGATGGCGACGGTCGACGAGGTCCAGGGCGTCGCGCAGATGGAGCGCCGGGATCGAGCGCCCGGAACCCTTCAGCTCGCCGTCGGGGCCTTCGGCCAGACACACCGTGGGTCGATGGAACCGCTCCCGCAGGCGCGATGCGAGCAGCCCGATGACGCCGGGGTGCCAGCCGGGATCGTGCATCACGATGCTGCAACCGGCGCCGGGATCCGCGCCTTCGAGGCTGGCGAGGGCGGAGGCCTGCATTCCGGCCTCGATCTCGCGGCGTTCGCGATTCAGGGCGTCCAGGCTGGCCGCGAGGCGGACCGCCTCGTCGGGATCGTCGGCAACGAGGCAGGCGATGCCCTGCGCCATGTCCTCCAGACGCCCCGCGGCGTTCAGGCGCGGGCCGGCGACGAATCCGAGGTCGTAGGGGGATGCCCGGGACGGATCGCGCCCCGCGGCCTTCAGCAACGCGAGGATCCCGGGTCGCGCGGCACCGGCGCGGATGCGCTTCAGGCCCTGGGCCACCAGCACGCGGTTGTTGCGGTCGAGCTTCACGACATCGGCGACCGTTCCCAGCGCGACGAGATCGAGCAGTTCCGCGAGGTTCGGTTCCCGGTGCGATGCGAAGGCGCCGCGCTTCCGCAGTTCCGATCGCAGCGCGAGCATGACGTAGAACATCACGCCGACGCCTGCGAGGTTCTTGCTCGGAAAGGGGCAGCCGGGCTGGTTCGGATTCACGATGACTTCGGCGGCGGGCAGCGTGTTCCCCGGCAGATGGTGGTCGGTGACCAGCACCGGGATGCCCAGCCGCCGCGCCTCGTCGATGCCGTCGTGGCTGGCGATGCCGTTGTCGACCGTGATGATGACGTCGGGGCGGCGCTCTGCAGCGACCCGGACGATCTCGGGCGTCAGGCCGTATCCGTACTCGAACCGGTTCGGCACGAGGGTCTCCACCTTCGCGCCGAACCGCGAGAGTGCGAGCCAGCCGACGGCGGATGCCGTGGCGCCGTCGGCGTCGTAGTCCCCGACGATCAGCAGCCGGCGGCCGTCGCGGATGGCGTCGGCGAGGGCGACGGCCATGGCGTCCGCGTTCAGGAGCAGCGACGGAGCGTGGAGCCGGGCGAGGGCGACATCGAGTTCATCGGGGGAGGCGATCCCCCGGCCGGCGGCGAGACGCGCGAGGACCGGGTGCATGCCGCCGGCAACGAGGTCGGCGAGCGCGTCGTCGGGGACGGGGCGGGCCTGGAACAGGGCGCTCACCGGGAACGGGCGCGATGACGGTGCGCGAAACCGGGCTCAAGGTGGTTCATCGCGAGACGATATCACCCATGCCCCGCACCACCCATATCTCGCCGCGAGGCTGACGGCAGTTCCATTCCGGAACGCCCGAGCGAAGCCCGGAGGTCCAACTTGTCCAGACAAAGAACCAGCATCGCCACCCAGGTGGCGGTCATCGCGTGTGCCGTCTTCTTCGCGGGCATCGCGGCATTCTCTTTCCTGTCCTACTACCGCGCGGCGGGGAGTTTCGACCGGGTCTGGAAAGACGACCTGGAGGCGCGCGTTGGGTTGCTGACGGGCCAGCTCGCCATCATGGACGAGACGGCCAAGACGGGTGCCGACCGGCTGGCCGGCGTCTTCAGTGGCATGCTGCCGGGGCAGGTCCGGGTCGACGAGAGCCGCCCGGTCCAGGTGGGCGACAAGTCCGTGCCCACGGTGTATGCCGGCGCGCAGGTGCTGAACCTCGATTTCAGCCTGGTCGACAGCTTCAGCCGCCTGACCGGGGGTGCTGCCACCGTGTTCGTCCGGGTCGGTGACGACTTCATGCGCGTGACGACGTCCGTGCGAAAGGAGGACGGCTCCCGCGCCATGGGCACGCTGCTCGGCAAGAAACATCCGGCCTACGAGGCCGTCATGAAGGGGCAGCCCTACCTCGGCCGCGCCGACCTGTTCAGCCACGTTTACATGAGTCGCTACTCTCCGGTCGTCGACGCCAGGGGCGTGACCGTCGCCATCCTGTACGTGGGCTTCGACATCACGGAGCCCGTGGCACATCTGGTCAAGCAGATCGAGGAGGCGCGCATCGGCGAGGGCGGGCTCTTCTTCATCATCGACGACTCCCAGGGCGAGAACCGCGGCAAGATGATCGTGCACCGCGACAGCAAAGGGCGGAACGTGCTGCAGGACGGCGGCCTCGAGGGCTATCGCGCGGCGCTGGATTCCGGGGAAGGCAATCTCGTGGCCGGGGACCGGATGTATGTCATGACGCGATTCGCGCCCTGGAAGCGGGTCGTCGGCGCAAGCATCACGCTGGATGAACTGCGTGCCGAGGCCGCGGCGCTTCGCAACGTTCTGCTGCTCGTCGGCGTGGTCGTTCTTCTGGCCGGATGCGGCGCGACCTACTTCGTACTGCGTCGCAAGCTGAGCCCGCTCGGTCGGCTGGCCGACGATGCCGGCCGCATCGGTGGCGGTGATCTCACCGTACGCGTTCCGGTGACGAGTCAGGATGAAGTGGGTCAGCTCGCGTCGGCCTTCAACGGCATGGCGGACCAGATCGCCGGGATCATCACGCGCCTCAAGCACGCGACGAGCAGCGTCAAGGAAGCCGTGCGTGCCGTGCAGGACGAGTCGACCCAGGTGCGTCACGGATCGCAGGAGCAGAGCGATGCGGCGTCGCGTGTCGCGGCGGCCCTCGAGGAAGTCACCGTGAGTCTCGACTGCGTCGCCGCCAACGCTCGCGACTCCCAGGGGCTGTCGAAGCGGACCGACGACTTGTCGGCCCACGGCGAGAAGGTGGCCGCCCGGGCTGCCGAGGAGACCATGGCCATCGCAACGGCGGTTCGTGACACGGCCCAGTCCATCGGAATGCTGAGCCGGCGTTCCGACGAGATCAGCCAGGTGGTGAAGGTCATCAAGGACATCGCGGACCAGACCAATCTGCTGGCACTCAATGCGGCGATCGAGGCGGCGCGGGCGGGCGAGCAAGGTCGCGGATTCGCGGTCGTCGCCGACGAGGTGCGCAAGCTGGCCGAACGCACCAGCCAGGCGACGCTGGAGATCGCCGAAATGATCAGCGCAATCCAGAAGGAGACCGACGGTGCCGTCAACGGCATGCGCTCCGGTTCCGAGCGCGTCGAGGAGGGTGTCCGCCTCGTCCGCGAGGCAGTGACCGCACTGACGGAGATCCGCGGCGCGGCGGGCGAGTCGCTCGGCAAGGCCGGTGAGATTGCGCGCGCCATGGAAGAGCAGAGCGCCGCGGGCATCGAGATCTCCCGGAACGTGGAGCGGATCGCGACGATGGCCGACGAGAACAACGCGGCCGCCGAGCGCAACAACTCGACCGTCGTCCGTCTGGAGGCGCTGGCCGCCGAGTTGTCCGCCCTCACCGAGGGGCTGCGCGTCGTCGACAGCGGGCGGTGAAGCCGCGCTGGCCAAGGGCCTGTTCACAGTACGGGCGCGGGTGTCCGTAGTGTGAACAGGCCCTAAGGGCCTGACGTCCCGAGTCCCCGCGGCCTGCGCCAGAAGCGGCGCAGCGACCCCGGGGTGACAGTGAGCGTGAAGCCGTCCCGGCCCGCCGGGACGACCACCTCCAGTCGTTCGATGTCCTTCGCCTTCAGGGCCCGTTCCGCGGGTGCGAGGAACATCTGATCCAGACGGGCGAGTGTTGCCTGCCAGGCTTCCACATCGCCGTGCGCCGCGTCCGCGACGCCGTCGTCGATCCAGCACAGCACCGCACCGGTCCGGGCCGCGACCAGGCTGGTTTCCAGGTGCGTCGGCGTCGGTCCGACCGATGCGCCGCTGGCCATCCCGAGTCCACGGGCCTCCAGGGAATCGGCATGCACCGCGACGAATGGCCGCGAGCCGGGCGGTGCCATCACGCCATTGCCCCAGAACCAGACGCTGTTGATGGTCCTCAGGCCGCGCGCTTCACGGGCTTCGTTGAGCGGAAGCGGGTGGAGAACCATCTGCGACTCGTTGAAGCGCTGCATCCAGCGCCGCGCGTCCGGGCCACCGGGCAACAGCGCGTCGACGCTCCGTCCGTGGGCCACCGACGGCGGGAGGGTGAGGTTGGTCCGGGCGTCCGGGCCGGAGGCGATCCAGCGGTCGGGTGCCAGCGGGACGAAGGTCATGCCGTCCTCGGCGAAGAACCGATTCAGCGCATCCGTGCAGGCCGACGCCTCCTCCGGTGTGATGTCGAGATGCCTGCCGGCGCTGAGGAACAGCTCGGCGCCTTGCGGACGGAGATGGACCGGGTCGGCGCCGATCCACAAGCGGGCTCCGGGATCGATCCCGGCACCGATGGCCGCCAGCGCGGCGAAGGGGGCCTCATCGCCGTAGCCGAAACGGGTCGCCAGCCACATCTCGGGCGACGTGGCGTCGAGCGGGACGCGTTCGCCGCGTCCGAGGAGCCGTTCCAGCGTCGGCATCGACAGACCTTCGTAGACGCGCCGATCCCGGGCATCGGGCCAGCGCAGTCCGGGGAGCAGGAGGTGCAGCACGCGCCCGGTCACGGCAGCCATGCTCCATGGGGATCAGGCGACGTCACGACCGGCAGACATGACGTCGGCACCGGCTGTCTGCCAGAATAGGGGTCCACTGCCGGTTCGAGGCGCACTTGCTTCCCTTCGAGTATTTCGTCGGCCTGCGCTACACGCGGGCGAAACGGCGCAATCACTTCATCTCCTTCATTTCCATGACCTCCATGGCGGGCATCGCCCTGGGGGTGGCTGCGCTCATCGTGGTCCTGTCCGTGATGAACGGGTTCCAGAAGGAACTCCGGTCGCGGATCCTCGGTGTGGCCTCACACGTCCAACTGACGGCCTTCGAGGGCGGATTGTCCGGCTGGGCGACCATCGCGGACGCTGCCAAGGCGAACCCCGAAGTCACCGCCGCCGCGCCGTACATCCACGCGCAGGGCCTGTTGTCGTTCCAGCAGACGGTCCAGGGTTCGATCATCCGCGGGGTGGTCCCGCAGATGGAGGACCAGGTGGCCGACATCGGCCGCAGCATGAAGAAGGGCAGCCTCGACGCGCTGAAGCCGGGCGAATTCGGGATCGTGCTGGGCAAAGAGCTGGCGCGCAACCTCGGCGTGCGCATGGACGAGAAGGTGACCGTCATCGCGCCGCAGGGGCAGGTGACGGCCGCCGGCGTGCTGCCGCGGGTGAAGCAGTTCCGCGTGGTGGGCATCTTCGAGGTCGGCATGTACGAGTACGACTCCGGTCTCGCCCTCCTGCATCTCGCCGATGCCCAGCGCCTCTACCGCATGGAGGACAAGGTCTCCGGTGTCCGGCTCAAGCTGAAGGATCTCTATGCGGCGCCGCGCGTGAGCCGGGAGCTGTCGGCTTCGCTGCCGGGCGACGTCTTCGTGACGGACTGGACGCGCAGCCACGCGAACTTCTTCCGTGCGGTGCAGATCGAGAAGCGCGTGATGTTCATCATCCTGACGCTGATCGTCGCCGTCGCCGCGTTCAACATCGTCTCCACGCTCGTGATGGCCGTCACGGACAAGCAGGCCGACATCGCGATCCTCCGCACGCTGGGCGCTTCGCCGGGGTCGATCATGAAGATCTTCATCGTGCAGGGCGCGCTGATCGGCTGCATCGGCACGATCTTCGGCACGGTGGCCGGCGTGCTGCTCGCGCTCAACATCGATGTCGTAGTGCCCTTCATCGAGAGCACGTTCGGCGTGCAGTTCCTGGCCAAGGACGTCTACTACATCAGCGATCTCCCGTCGGATCTCCAGTGGGACGACGTCTTCGTGATCGCGGGCGTGTCCTTCGGGCTGTCGCTGCTCGCGACGCTCTATCCCAGCTACCGTGCGTCGCGGCTCGAGCCTGCCGCCGCGCTGCGTTACGAGTGACGCCATGAGCACGCCCGTCATCCGCTGCCGATCCCTTGGCCGCACCTATGCCGAAGGCCTGGCCCCCGTCGAAGTGCTGCGGGCCGTGGATCTCGAGATCGGCGTCGGCGAGCGCGTCGCCATCGTCGGCGCGTCGGGCTCGGGCAAGAGCACCCTGCTGCATCTGCTGGGCGGGCTCGATGCCCCCACCGCGGGGACCGTCGAGCTGATGGGCCAGAAGATCGACGGCCTCTCGGCGCGCGTGCTCGGCGAACTGCGCAACCGGCACCTCGGGTTCGTCTATCAGTTCCACCATCTGCTACCCGAGTTCTCGGCGCTCGAGAACGTGGCCATGCCGCTCATCATCCGTCGCATGCCGGAACGCGAAGCCTTCGGGGCGGCGCGGGCGATGCTGGAACGCGTGGGTCTTGGGGCGCGTCTCGCGCACCTGCCGGGGGAACTCTCCGGGGGCGAGCGTCAACGGGCCGCCCTCGGGCGGGCGCTGGTGAGCCAGCCCGACTGTCTTCTCGCGGATGAACCGACGGGCAACCTGGACCGCCGCAATGCCGAGGGGGTGCTCGAGCTGATGCTCGAACTCAACCGCGACCTGAAGACCAGCCTCGTCATCGTCACCCACGACCCCGACATCGCCGCGCGGATGGACCGCACGCTGCGCATCACCGACGGCGTCCTGACCGGCTGACCTGCCGCTCCCGTCGTGGGCGGTGATTCCAACCCGCCCGCGCTGCCTCTTGCATGGCGGCGCCCACGAGGGAATCCGCCCGGCCATGCTGCAAGCCTGTGCGTTCGTCGCCGGTGCGTGGTGGCTCCAGCAGCAGGCGATGCTGCCGCCGCTCGCTTCCGCTTTTCTGATTCTTGTCCCCTTGCTGGCCGCTGTTCATTGGCGCAAAGCGGCCCCCGCGCCCCTTCGGACCGCCGCTCGCGTTGCTGCGCTCGCAGGCTGGGCGCTTGCCGGATTCTTCCTCGCCGCGACGGTGGCGGCCGTGAAGCTGTCGGAGGGTCTGCCCCCGGCGGACGAGGGGCGTGATCTCCGCGTGGCGGGTGTCGTGGAAGGCCTGCCCGTGCCGGGCGAGAACGGCTGGCGGTTCGTCCTCCGGGTGAACCGTCTGCTGACGCCGGATGCCCACGTCCCGCCACGACTGCTGCTCGGGTGGTATCGACACCGTGACGCGCCGGACGTCGGACCTTCGCCCGTGGCGCCCGGCGAGCGCGTCGTGCTGACCGTCCGGCTGAAGCGGCCCCACGGGGCGCGCAATCCCCACGGGTTCGACCGCGAGGCCTGGCTGTTCGAGCAGGGCATCCGTGCGACGGGCTATGTGAACGACCGCGAACCAGTGGTGCGCGAGGGCGCCGATCGCTGGTCGCCCGGCGCATGGATCGACCGCGTGCGCGGTGCGTTGCGTGCGCGGATTCTCTCGGTGCTCGGCGACGCGCCGTACGCGGGCGTCATCGTGGCGCTGGCGGTCGGCGAGCAGCGCGCGATCCCGGCGGCCCAATGGGACCTCTTCACGCAGACCGGCGTGAACCATCTCATGAGCATCTCCGGTCTGCACATCACGATGCTCGCGGCGCTGGTTCATGCCGTGGTGTTGCGGATCTGGCGTCGATTGCCTGCGCTGGCGGTGCGGCACCCGGCCGACGACGTCGCGCGCCTCGCAGGATTCGTCACGGCGCTCGCCTACGTGCTGCTCGCCGGCTTCGCGGTGCCGGCGCAGCGGACGCTCTGGATGCTCGCCGTGGTCACGCTGGCCGGATGGCTACGGCTCTTCACCGACGCCGCGCAGACGCTCGCCGTGGCGCTCGTGCTGGTGATCGTGCTGGACCCCATGGCGGTTGTTTCGCCGGGCTTCTGGTTGTCGTTCGGGGCCGTCGCGCTCCTCATGGCGTTCACGGGGCCGACGCGTGGCCGATGGGCCTGGCTTGCGGCGTGGACCCGCACCCAGTGGATCCTGTTCGCCGGGCTGGCGCCCGTCATGCTCGCGCTGTTTCAGCAGGTGTCGCTCGTGGCGCCGATCGCCAACGCGTTTGCCATCCCGCTGGTCGGCCTGGTCGTCGTCCCGCTTGCGCTGACGGGGATGCTGCTCCCCATGGACTGGCCGCTCGACTTTGCTCACGGCGTGATGGCGTGGACGGTCGATGGCCTCGGCCTGGTCGGACAGATCCCCGTCGTCCGCTGGACGCAGGCAACACCTCCGTCCTGGGCCGTGATCCTCGCCCTCGCGGGTGCCTCGTGGATGCTGTTGCCGCGAGGCATCCCGTCACGCTGGCTCGGCGCACTGGCGTTCCTGCCCCTGGTCCTGCCGCCCGTCGATGTCCCGGCGGAGGGCACGGCACGGATCACCGTGCTCGACGTCGGGCAGGGTCTGGCCGTGGTGGTCCGCACGGCGGACGAAGCATTGCTGTTCGACACGGGCCCCGCGTGGTCGAGCGATGCCGACAGCGGGGCGCGGACGATCGTGCCCTTCCTGCGCGGCGACGGCGTCCGGTCGCTGGACGCGATGGTGCTGAGTCACGACGATCGCGATCACACGGGCGGCAGCCGTTCCGTCCTGACCCAGGTCTCGGTCGGCGCCGTCTTCACGTCGCTCGCGCAACCACACTCCTCGCTCGCAGGGGCGCGTCGTGCGTGGCGCTGCGAAGCCGGGCAGCGATGGGTGTGGAGTGGCGTCGCGTTTGAGATGCTGCATCCCGGATGGCAGGCCTCGGCACGCGCGATGCGCGACAATGCGCGCAGTTGCGTGTTGCGGGTGACGGCGCACGGACGCACCGTCCTGATCCCCGCTGACGTCGAGGCGGATTCCGAACGGGCGCTGGTGACCGGCGGCGCCGATCTCTCCGCCGATGTGCTCATCGCGCCTCACCACGGCAGCCGGACGTCCTCCACCCCCGCATTCCTCGCGGCCGTGCGCCCGGCCTTCGTCGTCGTGACGGCGGGCTATCGCAATCGATTCGGCCATCCCCATCCTGACGTCGCGGCCCGATATGCCGCCGCGGGCGCCACACTCCTGCGGACCGATCGCGACGGCGCGGTATCGTTCACACTGGATGGCGGTCCGGTCCGGGCGGAACGCTGGTACCCGCGGCACGCGCGCTACTGGCATCGACGATGAAGCCCCGGCGGGTTCGGGGTGAACCACAGGGAGTCCCATGATCCTGCAGTCCCAGC
>VYME01000617.1_pt1 | contig 10692 bp, 10 predicted proteins | sample 5115281 | NCBI WGS metagenome assembly VYME01 (sample SAMN12291780, study PRJNA351875) | freshwater metagenome | isolation source: freshwater lake | place: USA: Michigan, Wintergreen Lake | collected 2013-08-08
CTGCGCGGCTCGTCGCGCGCGCGGCCGCGTTTTGGGTTCGGCCATCGGAAGCGCGTCAACCCGACGACGGCCAGCCCTGGCTGAGATCGATCGCCAGAAACGCGTCCATATCCGCGGCCGCGTCGATCGCGGCGGCAAGAATCCGTTCGTTGGAAAAGCACGCCTGCACATGGCCGCGCACGGTTTGCGCCGCCGCCAGCAGTTGCACGGCGTCGAGCGTCGTCCAGCCGCTCTCGCCCTTCCAGTCGACCGTGTATTCGGGATCGAGCGAGGCGGCCAGGGCCGCACCGGTCAGCAAGGACTGGCTTTCGCGGTCGCTGCGCAAACCTGCCACGCCGGCGGTCTCATGGCCGAAGCGAATCGACGCGAGCTCGGCCAGACGCGCGGCTTTGATCGCATCAAGCGGCCTTGGCGCGCCGGGCGCGAAGTACCAGCGCGCGTCGAAAGGCGGCGCGGGCGGCAATTCGACCATGCCGAGCGCGGCGCGATCTTCAGGCGTCGCGCGGCGTAACCAATCGGCGGGGTAGTTGACACCGTCGTGGGCGAATGCCTGATCGAGCGCGACGATCCCGCCGCCGGGAAGCTGGAAGCGCATATCGTTTCTCCTTATCGGGCGTTGGCGTATTTGAACGGCGTCTCGGCGAAAGCCGCGAAGATGTAGGTACCGCCGCTGGCGTTCCAGTCGCCGCCGAGATTCCGCAATTTGAATCCGTTCGAGAGCTGGTCCAGGTCGTTGCTCGACATCTCCGCGGCGTTCGCGTTGGCGACAAGGTCGAGCGAGGAGGCGTTGAACGGCTCGCGGCCCGTATCCCGGATACGCCAGTCGCCCGCGCCGTCGGCGCGCTTGATCAGCACAAACCGCGGACGGAAGCCGCACCACACGAACGGACCCTCCGCCGCGCCGTTCCCGGCATAGGCGCCGAAGCGCGAGAAGCCGGGAATCGCCGTCCACAGATACGCGACATAGGCGCCCGCAGCGGCGCTGAGATTCGCGCCGACGGCGAATTCGGCGGATGTCGGCGGCGTACCGCTCCAGACCGACCCATCGGCGGCGAAGCCGGCCGATCGATCGAGAAACAGACACCCCGACGCGGGCGACGCGTGCGCGTCGCGGTGATAGACCGCCCAAGAGACGTGACCGCCGGGTGCCGCGCGGTGCTTCACGAGCATGAAATGGGGCGCGGCGCCGAGCGCGTGCGGCACGTTGCGCGCGGACCCCGTGCCGGTATAGGCGACGATGTCGAGCCCCGCGCCCGGCCCCTTGCGCCACATCCAATCGACATAGGCGCCACCCGCGGCGTTCTCGGCAGGATCGCCGCCCGGCGCGCCGAACGCGTAGCCGTCGGCGGCGAAGGCGGTCAGACCCGCGTTCGACACGTTCTCCGCGCTGGCCGCGTTGGGATAGAGCTGCCGCCCGCCGCCGCGCACGCGATCGTAAAGGCGATGATCGGCGGCGGCGTTGCGCCGTTTGATCCACACCAGATCGGGCGCGAAGCGCGTACCGGTCACCGTCGCGACGGCGCCCGCGCCGGCGCGGGCGAGAACGCGGAAAGCATCGTCCCCGCGCTTGATCGGCGGCGGCGGCAAGGCGCGCGTCCGCAATGCTTGGAATCCGACGGGCGGCGCGTATGCGAAGGGCTGCTGCCCGAAATTCGCCGCGATCACGGAGGCGTCGTAGCATCCGGCATACGGGACGCCTTCGGTCCCGGCGGCGAACACGCCATACGGCGCCGTTCCCGCAGCGGGATCGCCCCCGCCGATCCAGGCCCCGCCGTTGCGGCGAACCCACCATTTGCCCGCGTCGAAATCGATTGCGAGCGAGTAATTCACCCCGGAGGGGTCGCCGCTTTGGGTGCTGTACAGTGCGAGCGGCGATGCCGGATAGGCCCCCGTCGTCGCAGATACCGGCACAAAGCCGAACATCGCGTAAGTCGCGGTCGCGACGGCCGGGTTGCCGAACTCGACATAGAACTTTCCCGACGCGACGGCAAAGGAGCCCGACGCCATGCGCCATGCGCCCGCCGCGCCGTTCGTGACGCATAGATTCGCGGCGAAGATGGCGGCACCGTTGCTGGACGCCAGCGGGTTCAGCGTCGCGCAATTGTCGGTCGGCGTATCGGTCGACTGGTCGAAATCGACGCCGGCGCCGACGCTGACTCCCGACGGCGTCAGGTGATTGCCGTTGCCTGAGTAGTCGAACCCCAACGCCGACTCGCTCGACGCGTCGCGGAAGTCGTGGAACGCGCCGTTGGCGCCGCCGTGGCCGCCGTCGTAGCGCGCGGGGACCCAGGCGCCGGTCGCGGGATTGATTGCGCCGAAGGCGCCGGGCGCGATCAATTGCCCATCAACGAAGTGCAGCGCGGCGTGCAAACCGTCGGTCTGCGCGCCGTAAACCGTGGCGTCGTAGCCGAAACCGATCCGGTGGCCCGAAACGTTGAAATGCGTATCGAGATTGTGCGCCGGAAGCCCCGGTGCGCCGCCGGACACCGGCAGCGCGACGCCATTGACCCAAACGCGCATGCGATTGGCCGCGGCGGCGTCCGTCGTGTCGATTTGGACGACGACGTGATACCAGGCGCCGGGATCGCGCAGTGCCGCGGCGGCGACGGCCAGCGCGACATCCGCGCCGCCGGACGCCTGATGGAACCGGAGAGATCCGCCTGCGGCAACCAGGATCGTCGAGTAATTCGACGCGTTCGCATATCCCTGCCAGAGCACGAAATTGGCACCGAGCGCCCCGAGTTTGAACCAGCGCGCGAGCGTCATCGTCCGGCGATTCGTCGACGCCGCGACGTTACGATAGAGCCCGGCATTGGCGCCGCCGCGCGTGCGCAAGGAACGCGCGATCGCGAACGCGCCGCCGCCGCCGCCGAAGGGAAGGATCGGAATCATCTCAGTTGCCCCAGCGGCCGACGCAGCGCATCGCGACGCCGTCCGACAGGAACAGGAAAACAGCGATCTTGCCGGGGAGCGCCGCCAGCGACGGCACGCCGTCGACGCCGAAATCGTAGGCGGCGTTCCAGGCGAGGCTGCGCCCGCCGGTGCCGTCTTGGATCGCCGTCAACGCGAACATCCCGCCGTCGCGCTGATGCGACGGCGCGGCCATCGTGCGATTGCCGCCGAGCGTCACGCGCGCCATCGGCGCCGTATCGAGATCCCAGACGATCGCCGCGGCGTCGGCCAGCGTGACGGGCGCGTAACGCTGCGCGCGGCCGAAGGCTTGGACGACGTTCAAGCCCGCGACCGCCAGATTGGCACGCGCGGCGGCGGCGTCCGCGCCGCCCGTCCCGCCTTGCGCCACGGCCAACGGCAGCTCGATCGCGGTCTGCGGCAGCGCCAGCGAGACCGGCTTGCCGGCCGCGTCAAAACCGAGCGCTTGGCCCGCGCGCACCGCCCGAGGCGGCAAGCGCATATCGATGCCCGAAGGATCGGCATCGTCCTGCCGCAAAGCGCGGCCGATTTCGTAACCGACTTGCTGGATCGCCGCAGTTTGGAAGTCGAGCTCGTCATTCAGCGTTTTGGCGCGCAATTCGCCGCCTTCCTGGAAATCGGATTGGCGGCGGATAACGAGACGCCGGATCAGCGTGACTCGGGCGCCCGGCGAAGGCGCGGCCGCGAACACGACGTTGCCGCGCCCGTCGGCGTTAACGCTGGTCGCGAAGCCCGCCGCGGCAACGGCGCCGTCGATCCGCACCTCGACGTCGGCCGGTCCGAACACCGCGAAGTCGAAGCCGAACACCGTCTGCGCGCCGGAGGCGATATAGTCCTTGCGGGGGCTTTCAGCGCCGATCTGCACGTGACTGGTCATAACCGGTCCTTTCACGAAAGATTCGCGCCGCGGCCCCAGCGCAGAAGCTGGTTCACCTGGCCGAGCGTGCGTTGCGATCCGGAGAGAAGATCGGAGCGCCGATCGTCGATGCGCGCGAGCGACGCCGCGAGACCCGCATCGAAGCCGGACAGGCGCCGATCGAACAGTGAACGCGCCTCGGCGGCTACGGTCCCCGCTTGCGTCTCGATCGCGTCGAGCAGCGCGGCGGCCGAGCCGTCGGACGGCGACAGGCCGCGCGAACCGAACGACGCGCGCGCGCGCGAACGCGCGCGTTCAAGCATTTCGTCGCGCCGGCGCGATTCCGTTTCGTACTGGCGTTGCAGCAGTAGGCGCTGCTCTTCGGCTTGCGCGCGCATCGCTTCTTCCTGCGTTCTCGCGGCCGAATTCGTCCGCGCCGCGCCGGCGACGGTATTGACGGCCCCGAGGCCCAGCGACGCGCCCATAAGCCAGGGCGTTACGGCGGTTGCGGCACCCATCAGTCGTTCACCTTCATCTCTTGGGTTACGGAAAGAAGCTGAAACGGGAGCGGCGCGGGCAATGCGACCCGCCAGAGCGGTTCGACGCCGGCGCGCCGCCATCCCAGCGCGCGAAATCGCTTCTCCCCGGTGAAGAGCTGCGGCGCGGAATCGAAGAGGTTGGCCCCGCCGAAACCGCGGAACGGCACCTCGACGAAGCCCGAGCCCGTGTCGACGCGCATTTGCGCCGTATCGAGCAGACGGAACGACGCTTCGATCAAACGGACCGAGCGCGGCGCGCCGGCCGGTCCGCCCGGCGGCAAAGGCTCGATTGTCGCGACGAAAGGCAAGCCCGCTTCGGCGACGACCGCTTCGGCTGGAAGGTCGATTCCAGACATTGCGACCGCACGCCGGCCCAGCGGCAAACCGTCAATCAAGATGTCGACCGTTTTGCCGTTCAGATGGCCGAGCCCTTCCAGACGCGGCGGATCGCCCGCGACCGACGCGCCGCGCACGCAAGCGTCGGTCGCGCTCGCCCTGTCGAACCGCTCGACGCTCCACGCGCCGTCGCGCTCGACCGCGAAATAGCACTCGCCCGACACGACCGCGATCGAGCGGAACGCGCCCTCGGTCGTCTGCAAGGACCAGGCGGTGACCTGTTCCGCGCGATACACGGTGACGGTCGCCAGCGTGCCGTCGGCGTTGACGAGATGGACAAGCCGGTCGTCCGGATCGTAGTCGAGATCGACGGGTTCCCGCACGAGATGCGATGCGAGCAAGGCGAGGTCCGTGGATTGATAGGCCTGCTCGGCTTCCGCGAATAGGAACTCGCGCAGATCCCTGCCGCCGCGTCCGACGAACAGCGTGGCGCCGTCCACGTCGCGCGGCCTGATGTGCCGGTCGACCGGCGCGCCGATGCGCGTTTGCCGATTGAGCTGGACGTTCTCCGGCGTCAGTGGATCGCCGCTGACCATCCATTCGGCGCCCGAGGTCAGTATCTGCAAATGCCGGCCGGAGAACACGGCGCGGATCGCGTTGACCTGATCGGAGAGCAGCGCGAATTCGATCGCTTCGTCGTCGAGCGCCGATCCGAGATCGAAATTGAAGAGATCGCCCGACTTCGACAGCCAAAGGCGATTGGGCAGATCGCGCGATCCGCCGATCACCAGACGATCCTGATGGAAGGTCACGCTGGTGGGCCAGCCGCGACGGGCGGAGAACGCCTGTTCCTCCCAATCCTTGTTGGCGTTCGTGTCGGCGAAGCTCTGGCCCGACGGCACCGTGGCGGTCGCCGACGTCCCCGACGCAACCGCCGTCACGATCGCCTGCTTCTGGGCGATACGGATGCGCGAGCCGACATGCGCGGCGTCGAACACGGCGGCCGATGCGGTCAGCGTCACCGAGCCCGTCGTGGCGCTGGGTTGCAGCGTCACCGCATCACCGGCGAATTTGTGGAAGGGCTGGTGGACGTTGCCGTTGTCCTCGAAATAGCTCCACGGCGCGACCGACCAGTTCGCATGGGATTGGCGCGTGATCTTGCGCGGGCTCACGTCCGGATGGACGACCAGCAGCGTGTCGGCGCTCTGCGTCCAGGCGATCTGGGCGAGCTGCGCGGCCGTCCACGGCGTCGCGATCGTCGTCTGCAGCGCGCCGTCTTTGTAGACGCGCATCGTCAGATCGCCGAAAGCGAGCAGATAGGCCTGTTCGGTGTTGAACTCGAACGGCACGAGTCGCGTTCTGCCCGGCAGCGCGCCGATATAGGCGAGCCCGGGCCGGCGGCGCACGCCGCCCGTCGGCTGCACGAAGACGTTGCGCAAGGCGCGCGCGCCGTTCTCGTAGGCGCGCAGGTCCACGCGCCCCAGCATCGCGTCGCCGATCTCGCCCGAAGCGAAGGAGGTTTTGACCGTACGGGCGATGCTCATCGGCGCGCCTCCACCAGCGTAAAGTCTTCCACGCGGCCGGGCGTGTCCTGCTGCGCGTCGATCAGGCGCGCGCGGCGGAATTCGCCGTCGGCAAGCTTGTAAAGAAGCTCCGCACGCGACGTGCTTTCGGTGATCGGCAGGCAGAACTCGGCTGCCAGCGACGCGATCAGCGCTGAATCGAAGAAGGGCGGAAAACCGCTTTCTTCGGGCCGGAAGACGTAGGAGAGGACGACGTCTTCGAGATCGCTTTGCAGCGTCGATTCGACGATGCGATACTCCGCCCCGCGCCCGCGCGTGCCCGATCCCACGGAAAGTGCCCGCAGGAAATCGACCGGCAATTGATGCGCGTAGCGCAGATCGGCGACGGGTGCTCCCGCCAAGCGCGGCAGCGTCGCTTGCGCCGTCGCGAAGCTCCACGGATGCGCGGAGATCAGTGCGTCGCGCACCGACGGGTAGAGTGCCGCGGCGACTTGGGCTTCGACCGTGCCCTCGACAAAGGACGCGATCGGCCTGGCGCCGAGCTTGATGAGCGCGCGCGAACAAAGCGCAATGGGCGTGAGGGCCATCTCGGAATCTCCGGACGATGCGCGGTCCGGCGTGCCGGTTCCGGGGAGGCCGGAGCCGGCACGCCTTCACTTCGCGGTTACGAGCGTCAGTCGGTGTCGGCGGAATCGAACCGCGTCATGTCGGCGGTATCGACGGTTCCGCTCGCGTTCGACGCGACCGCGAAGATCCCGTTGACCGTGGTGGTCCCGGTCGAAGTGTTGGCGAGGATCATGTCGCCGGGGCGCAGCATGTCGGCGGCCGCGTTGAAATAGCCGGTCGTGTCGACCGTCGCGGCCGTGTCGGGCGTGGCGTAGTGCCACAGCGTGAAGCCGTTGGCGTAGGCGAGCACGCTGAGATTTTTTTGGACGAAGGCCATATCCGTCTCCTTTCCGTTACTCGGCGCAACGCAGGGTGACGACGCCCTCGGCGTCGATGATGCCGGCACCCTGACTCATCATGTTGGAGATGAAGAAGCTGGCGCGGTCGCCATGCCAGGTGATGTCGGTGGTCACGTCTTTTCCCGACGCGTGGCCGATCGCCGATTTGTGGTACCAGTGGCAGAGGCGAACACCGGCCGTTTTGGTCAGGCCCGAATGCGGCATCCACAGCGTGCCCAGCCAGCGTTTGGCCTGCGTGCCATTCCACGGCAGGTCTTCCGATCCGACATAATCGGCATTGGCAAACTCCTCGATATCGAGCAGATCGCTCCACTGGCCCCAGCCGACCACGGCGTAGCGTTCGCCGTCGTCGGGCACGTCGACCGCGCCCAGCATCTCGAACGCCGTCAGCACCTTCGCCTTGGTCAGGCCCGTGGTGTTGTCGCCGGCGAAATTGGCCGACGCGCCCAGCGCGTCGATGATCAGCTCGTCGGTCTTGCGGCCCAGCGCATAGGCGCCTGAGTTGATCACCGCCTGGCGCTCGTCGCTACCGACCTTGATCTCGTCGAGCGCGTCGAGCCATTCGCCCGCGTAGTAGTCCTTGAGGAACACTTCGACCGTCGAATGGTCGACATTCATCACCGGGACCTGGGCGTGGCGTGCCTTGGTGGACGCGGCACCCTTGCCCATCCTCTGGAACACGGTCGAGGCGCCCTCGACCTGCCTCTTCGAGCGCACTGTGTTGCGCAGCTTGGAGCCCAGCCGCTGATAGGCGGTATGGACTTCGCCTTCGTAGTTTTTGACGAAAGCCGTTTCGATATTCGGCATCTTTAGATGGTCTCCTGGCGTAGAGGTTGACCGGCGGCGTAAGGCGCTTCCGGCGGGGCGGGTTCGGCGCCGGGGCCGTCCGTCCCGGAAAGGCGCGCCGTGCGACCGGCTGCTGCGCCATCTCGGGTGCGACGGTTGTCCCGGCGCGTTCTTCGGGTGCCGCTCCGTTATCCGCCCGGCTCCGCGTCGCAAGCGGGCCTGGGCGGGCGGGCGGCGTCGCCGAATGCCGTCAGGCCTTGCCGTCGTAAAGGCGGCGATAACCGTCGGTGACCGCGCGGATGAAGGCGGGATCGCGATCGCGCCAGTAGCGTTTGTCCTTCATCATCTCGCGCAGATCGCCTTCGTCGGCGGGCACGGGCGCGCCGCCGGGCGCGGCCAAGGACGGTTCGTCCGACTCCATCAGGCGGCGCATCGCACGGATCCCATCGGGCGACGCGGCCAGCGCCGCGTAGACGTCGCGCGACAGATTGTGCTGGCCCCAGGCGGCGATCTGGCCCGACAGGGCGTTCCACTTCTCCGCGCCGCCGAATTCCTCGGTCAGGCGTTCCATCGCCTGTTCGTGGCGCGCGTCGGCGGCGAGTTGGGCGGCCAGCGGCACGATGCGCTCGACCGCCAGATCGTAGACGAGCTGCGCCTGGCGCGGCGAGAACCCGGCCCGATGCAGGCGCGCGTTCACGGCGGGATCGACCGTCAGAAGATCGTCCTTCATCGCGATCTCGTAGCCGTCGGGAGTTTCGGGAATTTCCAGCGCGCGGCGCAAGGTCGCGTCCCAGTCGGCGCTGCCGGGCCCGGGCACGTAACCGGACAGACGCCGCTCGAGCTCGGCATAGGCCTTGGCGAGATCTTCGGTACGGATGGCGCCCTTGTCGCCGTCCCAGAACTTCTCGGGTAGCGCTTCGGGCCGGACGGCCGGCGCGGGACTCGGCGGTGGCGAGACCGGCGCAGTTACGGCGGTCGGCATGGCGGTTTCGGCGGTCATGGTCCTATCCTTTCAGCGATCAGTTCGGCAGGCGGGGAACGGGGTGGACTTGCGGAGCGGGCGCCGCACCCACGCCCATAGCCGCCGCGAGCATCGCGGGATCGGGCAAGGCTTGGACGGGCTTCACCAGGTCGGCGGGCACGTTCATCGCGCGCGCGATCCAGCGCGCGGCGGCGGCGCGGTCGACCGCCGCCTGGCCTTCGGGGCCGAGCATCGCGGTCTGCTGGATCCACAAGAGCGCGTTGCGCACGTCGCTTTCCGCCTGCACGCGCGCGAGCGGCGATTTGTAGCGGAGCTCGACCACGCGACCGTCGATCACGATCGGCGGCACTTCGCCGCGCCGGCGCAGGATGGCGATCGCCCGCGCGACCAGCGGCGTCAGCAGCTCCGACTGCAGGCGGCCGTATGTGGCGCCGAGTACCCGCGCCATTTCGGCCGAGCGCTCGAGCACTTCGGTCGCCGTCATCTTCGGCCCTTCGATCGCGCCGAGCTTGTCGGCCAGCAGCGCGTTGCGGATGCGCGCGCGCAGATCGGAGAGCACGAGATTCGACACGTCGAATCTTCCGGGCGCTTCGAGCGGCGTCAAACCGGCCGATCCCACGGCCTTCGGGATGATCGTTCCGGGCTGGAGCTTGATGTTCGCGGGGTTGAGCACGCCGTCGTCGTCGGCCTGCCAGATACCCGTGACGGCGATCGACGCGTTTTTCAGGACGAGTTCGACGACCTTGTTCGCGGTCTTGATGTCAGGCAGCGCCTTCATCACCGGCGAGCGGCCGTAGGACTCGCCCGGCGCCTTCAGCCAGCGGAAGACGAGGAACGGCGATTGGACGAATCGGCCTTCGGCGAGCAGTGCGGGCGTCAGTCCGCCAGACCCGGTTTCGAGCACGGCCGCGTACCGCACGCCCGTCCCCTCGGGCAGCGCTGCTTCGACCAGCGTATGACGCTTCTCCAAACCCTCGCCCGTATGTTCCGCCGTCTCGCGCAAGATCGCTTCGGGCAACGCGGCGCGCGGGAACCGCGCGCGCAAGCGCGTGGCCGTCATCTCGCTGGCGCGGAACACCGTGTCGGGCCGGCCGTCGTCGCCCGGTTCGACGCTGACCTGCGCGAGCGGCACCGCGGTGAAGCGAAAGGCGCTGTCGGCTCCCGGCGACGCCTCCTCGAACTGTAACGCCGCGGTACCTGCGACGATCAGATCGAGGAAACATTGATGCGCCTCGACCGCGAAGTTGGAACGGTCGAAATGCGTCTGTAGGATCGCGGCGGTCTTCTCCAGAACTTCGCCGACTTGGGCATGGACTTGCTCGGGTACGTCGCTGCCGGGTTGCAAGCCGAACCAGCGCGTCCATGGCGGAACGAGTTGCGACATCAACGACGCGGCGAGCTGGTCGGCAGCGTCGGGCGCCGTCCCGTCGAACAAACGATCGGCCCGGCGATCGGGCGCGATGGACGGCGCCATCGCCGAACGCTGCGGCAGCGCGAAGTCGTAGCAGTCCTGCCAGATCGATTCCCACGGCCCCCGCGCCTGTTTGGCGCGACGATAGCGGCGCAGAATCTCCTGCGGTTGATCGGGTGCGGCGTCCATGTTCGTCACGCCCCCAGTTTCGTCCGCGTCTGGTCGGGCAAGATCGCAGCGGTCAGCACGCCGCGCTCGCCCGTCGACAGCAATCCCAGACGGCCGCGCCGTCGGCGCAGCATCGCCTTGATGCGCGCCTCGCGGCGCTCGACCTCCGGATCGGGCAGTGGCGGCGACGGCAGC
>VYME01000618.1_pt1 | contig 10686 bp, 4 predicted proteins | sample 5115281 | NCBI WGS metagenome assembly VYME01 (sample SAMN12291780, study PRJNA351875) | freshwater metagenome | isolation source: freshwater lake | place: USA: Michigan, Wintergreen Lake | collected 2013-08-08
GGTGCTGCCGGAGTTCTGGGCCGGCGATGCAGCGAGCCCGCAGCGCGCCGACGAACACGACGAGGCGATCGTGGTCGCTCACGCGGCGAGCGTCGCCGATCCGGGCTTCCTTGGCCGCGCCGAAGCGCCGCGACCAAGCCAGCGCCGCCACCTGGTCACCGTCGACGAGTTCGGTGCCTGTGCGTTGGTCGAGCTCACGGCCCACGGCGCCGAGACGAACGCGCGCGTCGCCCTGCGTCTGCCCACGGGCTGGGCAACGCCGAAGGCCGCGGTGTCGTCGGCGCCTGCGGGTGCTTCGCTGCTGCCGCAGTTCTGCCGCGGGCCGATGCCGTGCGCGTCGCCACCGAACTGCGCCAAGAACGCGGCCGTGTTCGTGCAAGCGATCGCCGTGTGCGACGGGCGCCTGGTCGTGCGGCGCCGCGGTGTGCCGCAGGCACTCGTGCGCTACGGCGCCTTCGTCGTCTTCGACCCCTACGCCCCGTACGGCTGGGAGCAGCGCCCGTGGTCGCCGTTCGCCCCGTTGCCGGTGGTCGCCGACACGCCGAGCAAGGAGCCGGTGGCGATGGCGGAGCTCGGCGCCAGGTGGCGCGTGTTCCTCGATCGCCGCGGCTTCCTGCACTTCGTGCCACGCGATTCCGACGGCAGCGACGAACTGTCGATCCCGCTGGTCTACGGCGGCACGCGTCTGGTCGGTTGGCGCCTCGGCGCCTGCGCCGATCGCGAGCTGTGGGCGCACCTCGAGCGCATCGCCAAGGAGGCGGTGTGAACCCGCTGCCTCCGATGACGCTGCAGTTGCGCCCGGCTCCCGCCGCGCCGAGCGGCGATGTGTGGTTCGTGCCCGGAGCGCAGGCAGCGCAATGGCTCGACGAACTGGTCGGCTTCGGCGTCGACTTGACGACGGCGTGGCTGCTGCCGGTGCCGACCTCGCGTGGCGATCGCACGCCGATCGGTGCGGTCGTCGTGCTGCCAGCGGGCACCGTGCCGCACCAGCACGTGCGCGCCGAGCCATGGCGGCGCGCCGGCGAACGCGTGTTCGTGCCGGCCGCGGCGGAGCTGTGGCCGCCACTGACCGACGTCGAACTGGCGGAGCTCGTCGGCGATCGGTGGTTGGCCTGGCATCCGAGTGCTGGACTCGTCGCGTTCGCCGCAGACGAGCGTGTGCCCGCGGCCGCACTGCTGCGGATCGAACGCGCGAACGAGCCGTGGCAGCAGGCCCGACCCGGCACCGCCGTGGTCGCGCGCTTGCGCAGCGTCGCGTCGGCGGTGCCGCCGACCCTGCAGTCGTTGTTCGCGGCCGAGCAGCGTTCGATCGGCGTGCAGTTGCCGCGCGACCTGCCGCCGTTGCCGGACGAGCCACCGCTGCCATCGCGCCGGCCGTGGTCGTCGCGCTTCGGCGGCGCGGCGCTGGATCGGCTCGCGGCTGCGATCCTGCGTCTGTTCACGCGACCGGATGCGACGCGCGAAGCCACGGGCTGGCTGCGCGACCTGCTGTCGTGGGCCGTGGCCAGGCAGGCGCAGCGTCCGAGCCAGCTGCCGGTGGCCGACGAGGCGCGGCGCGCGCGCGAGCTGCGCCGCCTGTTGACGATGCTCGCCGAAGATCCGGAGAACGGGCTGCGCTTCGCCTTGCCGCTCGATGGTGCGCCCGGCCGCGGCATCGCGCCGCCGAGCAACCAGCTGGGTGCGCGCGCCACCAACTTCTCGCTGTCGGGCCTCGGTGGCGGTGAGGCCATCGACACCTGGCGGATCGACGACGCGATGCGGCGTGACCTCACCAAGCGCTATCGCGAACTCGCCAACGCCGAGATCGCCCGCGGCAATCACCGCCGCGCTGCCTACATCCTGGCCCACCTGCTCGGCGACCTGCGGGCGGCGGCGCAGTGCCTGCGCGACGGTCGGCAGTTCCGCGAGGCGGCGACGCTGTACCGCGATCGGCTGTCCGACTGGCATTCGGCCGCGAAGTGCCTCGTCGCCGGCGGTTGGCTCGGCGAGGCGGCGGATCTCTACGCGCAGAAGGGGCATTGGGAGGACGAGGGCGACCTGCGGCTCATGCTGGGCCAAGACGAAGCGGCGGCTGCGGCCTACGGACGCGCGATCGCCGTGCATCGCACGAACGGCAGCCGCGTCGCCGCCGCGCTGCTGCGCGCCGAGAAGTTGTTCGACGTGCAAGGTGCTGCGATGGAACTGGCGCAGCTCGTGCACGACACCGGCGACGCGCGGTCTTTGGCCGCCTGGCTGGCGCTGATGCAGCGAAGTGGCGGCGACGACGCGGTGGAGCGCGAGTTGCCGCTCGTGCTGGCGACCCCGGCGCTCGGCTGCCTCGCGCTGCTGCGCGTGCTGTCGGCGTTCGCGCCCCGCGTGCAGTCGATCACGCTGCGTGCGCTGCTGCGCGATCAAGCGCGCATCGGATTCGCCAAGGCCGTCGCCGACGGCGTCGTCGCCGAACAGCTGGCCGTGGCGCTGCGCGCGTTGCGCCAGCTGTCGCCCGACGATCCGGTGCTCGGGCGCGATCTGCGCGTGGCGGCGCAGTGGCTCGCGCCGCCGGCGCCGAGGGCGCTGCCCGCAGGCGACGACAAGCAGCCGCGGGGCACTCTGGTGCGCGGCTGGCAGCGGGTCGGCACGTTCGACGATGCACGCACCTGCGTGCTGTTCGGGATCGAGCTCGTCTGCAGTTCGCGCGAGGGGCGCAACTGGCAGCTGCACCCGCTATCCACGAAGGGGCCGTCGCGCACGATCCAGGCGCCTCGGGCACGCTGCTTCGCCTTGGCAGAGCACGAAGGGGCACTTTACGCCTCCGCCTGGGACAACGAGCGCTACCGGGACGTCCTGCTGCGCCTGCCCCTCCTGTCCAGCGAAGGAGTCGAGACTCTCTTGGGCAACCTGGGTGCCGCTGCGCTTGCCGTCGCCGCGGACGGATCGTTGTGGAGTACCGAGGATGCCGGGAACGAACTCCACCGGCAGGATCGGGAGGGGCGGCTGCTCGCCAGCGAAGCGTTGCCGGCGTACGAACGGGAGACCGGCGATTGGACCATGCTGCGCGCCGTCGGCGACGACCTCGTGTGCGTGCGCAACAATCAGGTCGCCGTGCGCGCCGCGAACGGTTCCTGGTATGTGCAGGTGATGCACGCGCGAGTCATCGGCGTGGCTGTCGGTCCCGAGGCGTCACAGAACTGGATCGGGCTCGCGTTCGAACGCGGCTTCGCGATGTTCGACGTGCGCGCGCGCATCGAGGGACGTCCGTGCCAGCATGTGCTCGACAGCACGATGGACGCGCCGACGCTCGGCTGGACCCGCAACGGCTTCCTGGTGGCCGTCGACGACCACCACGCCGCGATCTGTCGCGGTGGCCGTGAGGCCCACCGCCTGCACACCGTGAAGTTCCACTACGGCAAGCCAGCGTCGATCCACGCCCTGCCGGCGCCGGATCAACTGCTGTTCGTCTCCCCGCAGACGATGACCTGCTACACGCTGCGCTGATCGCGGGGATGGACCGCTCGCGGCGGCGGACTACGCTGTGCGGATGCTCGGCCCATCCTGGGGAATCGTCTTCGCCGCCGTCGCCGCCGCCCTTTCCGCTCCGTGCGGCGCGCAATCCTGGAGTCCCGCGAGCCCGGCCGCGGCGCCGAGCGCTCGCAACAGCAGTGGCCTCGCCTACGACGAGACCACTGGCACGGCGCTGCTGTTCGGTGGCTACGACATTGGCGCGCTCGGCGACACGTGGCTGTGGAACGGCACCAGCTGGCTGCAGGTGACGACGCCGGTGGCGCCAGCCGCGCGCTGGTCGCACAGCCTCGTCTTCGACCGCTCGCGCCGCTGCTTCGTGCTGTTCGGCGGCTTCGACCCGAGCGCGGGCCTGCTCGCCGACACGTGGGAGTTCGACGGCAGCGCGTGGACGCAGCGCGCGACGGCCGCGGCGCCGCCGGCCCGCTTCGCCGCCGCCATGGTGTTCGATCGGGCTCGTGGGCGCAGCCTGTTGTTCGGTGGCCAAGGCGTCGGTGGGCAACCGCGCAACGACACCTGGGAGTGGGATGGCGTGGCCTGGACCGAGCGCACCGGCTTCGTCGCGCCGCCGGTGCGCGCTGGCGCGACGGCCACGTTCGACCCGGTGCGTCGCCAGACCCTGTTGTTCGGCGGCGCGGCCAATGGGCAGGCGCTCGGAGACACCTGGCTGTGGAACGGCGCGACCTGGGTCGCGGCGGCAACGACGCAGAGCCCTGCACCCCGGCGCGATGCCGCCGTGGCGTTCGACGTCGTGCGCGGCGAGATCGTGCTGTGCGGCGGTGCCGACGGCACGTGGGCGAACAACTACGGCGACACGTGGATCTGGGACGGCCGCGACTGGGCCCTGTCCACCTCCGGGCCGTCGGCGCGCCACGGTGCGGTGATGGTCTACGACGCCGAGCACGGGGCCGCGGTGTTGTTCGGCGGTCGCGACGGCAGCTCGTTCCTCGCCGACACGTGGCAGCGCCCGTCCGTGCCGGCGACCAATGCGCATGAGTGGACGCGAGTCGCCATGGGTGGGCCGGCGCGGCGAATCGACGCCGGCATCGCCTTCGACGCGGCCCGCGCGCAAACGGTGGTCTTCGGTGGTTGGCGCCTCTCCGGTCCGGGCTGGTTCGGCGGCGGCAGTTCGTCGTTCTCCGCCCTCGCCGGCGGCGCTCTGTGGAACGGTTCGACGTGGACGTCGATGCCGCCGGGACCAGGTCCTCGCGCGTATCCGGCAATGGCCTACGACAGTGCGCGCCAACGCACCGTGTTGTTCGGCGGGCGCAGCGGCGCGTATCCGATGCCCTGGACGGACCTCGCCGAGACCTGGGAGTGGGACGGCACCGCGTGGTCGCAGCTCGCGGTGGGCGGCCCGTCCGCGCGCGGCGAACACGCGATGGCCTACGACAGCGCGCGCGGTGTGGTGGTGCTGTTCGGCGGTTACACATGGAACGTCGCCTTCCACGGCGACACCTGGGAGTTCGACGGGACCACGTGGGTGCAGCGCAGCCCGGCTGTGGCGCCGAGTCCGCGCAGCCTGGCGGCGATGGCGTTCGATCCGATCCGCCAGCGGACCGTGCTGCATGGCGGCAGCAATGGCACCGGGACCTTGTTCGGCGACACGTGGGAATGGGACGGATCGACGTGGACGCTGATCCCGGGCCGCGGTCCGACGGCGCGCTACCGCCACTCGATGGTGTTCGACGCGGCGAACGGGGCGATGCTGCTCGCCGGCTCTGGCACGGGCGATCTGTGGGAGCGCCGCGGCACCGAGTGGTCGCGACTCGCCGAGCCGGCGCCCGCGCCGAGCAGCGGCGCCAAGATGGCGTACGACAGCGTTCGCCAACGCACGGTGCTGTTCAGCGGGGCCGTGCTTTACAGCGAAAACTTCGCCGACTTCTCGCAGACGGTGACGATCTACTCGAGCGATACCTGGGAGCGTCAGCTGCGCGCACCGGTCGCCGTGCCGACGACCGCGTATTCGATGACGTACGGCGACGGCTGTGGCGCGTCGCCGATCCAACTCGAAGCGCTGCCCGGCTGGCGCCCCTTCGTCGGCGGCAGCCTGCGCGCGGTCGCCACGCGAGCCACGCCCGGCCTGTCCTGGCCCTGGCCAGTGACGTGGATGGCGCTCGGCTCCAGCGCCAGCTCCCCGCCGCTGCCGCTGGACTTCCTCGGCTTCGTCGGCTGCCGGTTGTGGCACAGCGCCGACATCGCGCTCGACGTCCCCTGCCCGGCCACGCCCGCTGGCGCCCCGTTCTTCGCCGACATCCCCAGCTCGCCGGTGTTCCTCGGCATCCATGTGTATGGACAGGCTTGGGGCGTGAACTGGACCTCGATCAGCAGCGGCACGTTGGTGTTCGGCAACGCCATCGACTGGCGAATCGGCAACTGGTGAACGTTCGCGCACGGGCTGACTGAAGGCCGAGGCGCTGCCGCACGGCCCGCCTGCGCTATCGTCCCCGCGATGTTCGCCGCTCGCCTCGTCGCCGTCGTGTTCCTGCCGTGTGCGCTGTCCGCACAGGATCCCGCCACCCAATCGCCGGCCCCGCGGCGCCCGCGTTGGCAGAGCACGCTGGACCTGCCGAAGGACCTGTGGCGCGACGTCACCGCCGACACGATCGGTACCACCGCCGAGTGGACCAACAAGGTCGAGCTCGCCGACGTCGACGGCGACGGCCGCGTCGACATCCTGTTCGCCAACGGCGGGGACTACGAACGCGCCGGCACGCCGGTGCCGAGTCGCGTGTTCCGCAACGTCGCCAGCGGCAAGTGGCCGGAGATCACCACGCAGGTGTTCGGCGACGCGTTGTTCCTCTCGCGCGTGATCAAGGTGCGCGACGTCGACGGCGACGGTCACGCCGACGTGTTCGTCGGCACGACGTTCCAGACGCAGAGCCGGCTGTTCCGCGGTCAGGGTGGTGGGCGCTTCGTCGATGCGACGGCGACGCACCTGCCGGCGACGCTGCGTTCGATCGGCGATGCCGAGTTCGGCGACGTCGACGGCGACGGCGACCTCGACCTCGTGCTCGCCGACTGGGGCGACGGTTCGCCGATGCAGAACAAGGGCGCGCCGCCGCTGCTGTGGCGCAACGACGGGGGACGCTTCGTCGACGCCGGCGCTGCTTCGATGCCGGCGTGGGCGGTGCGCTTCTGCTGGGAACTCGAACTGCTCGACGTCGACGGCGACTTCGACCTCGACCTGCTGGCCAGCAGCAAGCGCAGCCCCGGCTCGTTCCTGGCGCACAACGACGGCAAGGGGCGCTTCGTCGATGCGAGCGCGCAGCTGCCGCAGTTCACCAACAACTACGAGTTCGAGGCGATGGACCTCGATGGCGACGCCGTGCTCGACGTGGTGACGATCAACGACGGCAAGGGCGAACAACGCTTCGCCGAGCACGTCTTCCGCGGCGACGGCAAGGGCGGCTTCGTCGACGTCACCGCCGACTGGTGGCCTGTCGCCGACAACCCGCGCTGCGACGACAACATGGTCGCGTTCCTCGACTACGACAACGACGGCGACGCCGACTTCCTGATCGGCTCGCTCGACGGCCCCGATCGCCTGCTGGTCAACGACGGCAAGGGCCACCTGCGCGCGGGAGCGCCGGTGATCACCGGCGACCCGACGCGCGGCACGCTCGGCATCGCGCTGGCGGACCTCGATGGCGACGGGCGACTCGACCTCGTGCACGCGCAGGGCGAAGTGGCGAACGCGCTGCACGACGTCGTCTGCTTCGGCCAGGCGATCGCGAAGGACACCGCACCGCCGACGATCGGCGCGTTCGTGCTGCCGGCGGAAGCGGCGGTGGGGGCGAGCGTGGTCGTGCGGCTGCGGGTGCACGACCGCAAGAGCCCGTGCATGCCGCACGACTGGAAGCAGGTGGTGCTGCGCTGCCGGATCGGCGAGCAGGAACAGGTCGTGCCGCTGCAGTGGTACGGCGAGTTCCTGTGGCGGGCGAACGTGCCGACGGCGGCGGCCGGTGCGATCGAGGTGACCGTGGAAGCCGTGGACGCCGCCGGCAACGTCGCCCGGGCGCCGGCGCAGACGCTGCGCGTGCGGTGATGGGGATGCGAGGGCACGCAAGAGAGCAGTGTGAGCAGCTGGAGGGTTCGGCCCTTGCTGCTCCTCTTGGCGAAGCTAGGCTCGCGCGACCATGAGCGAGATGTCGAAGCTCGAGCTGGTCTCGGTGGCCAGCTACCTCGCCGGTGAGGCTGCCGCCACGACCCGCCACGAGTATGTCGGCGGTGTCGTGCACGCGATGGCCGGTGGCAGCAACGCCCACAACCAGATCGCGTCCAACGCCCTGATCGCGCTCGGATCGCGCCTGCGTGGCCAGGGCTGCCGCGCCTTCAACTCCGACACCAAGATCCGCCTGCGGTTGCCGTTCCAGGTGCGCTTCTACTACCCGGACGTGTCGGTCGTCTGTCGGCCCAACCCGAAGTCCGACGCGTTCCAGGACGAGCCGGCGGTGGTCGTCGAGGTGGCGTCGCCGGAGACGAGGCGCATCGACTCGGGCGAGAAGCTCGAGGCCTACATCACCTTGCCGTCGCTGTCGGTCTACCTGCTGGTCGAGCAGGAGGCGCCTCGTGTCGTCGCCTATCGCCGGAGCGATGGCGGGTTCGTGCGCGAGGTCTACGCCGGGCTTTCTGCCGTGGTGCCCTTGCCCGAGATCGGCTGCGACGTGCCGCTGGCCGAGATCTACGACGGCATGCAGTTCGGCCCCGACCTCTGACGACACGGCGCCTGGCGAAGCGAAGCCTGGCCGCGTTGCGAAGGCGACACGTAGCCGGCTCCCCGCGCGGCCCGACGGTCGTCTAGGATGGGCGGGCCATGCCCCCGGTGCTTCGTCCGCGTTCGCGCGTCGGTTCGTTCGTCGCCGCATCCCGCCTGCTCGCTTGCGTGTCGCTGCTGGTCGCGTTTGCGTCCGCGCAGCACGAAGGCGTCGAGCCGGTGCCGAAACCCGCGGCGAACACGATCGACTTCGCGCGCCAGGTGCAGCCGATCCTGGCCCAGCACTGCTACACGTGCCACGGCCCGGACGACAAGAAGCGCAAGGCCGACCTGCGGCTCGATCGCCGCGACGATTCGTTCGCCGTGCGCGAGGGTGGGGCCGCGTTCGTCGCCGGGGATCCCGAGAAGTCGGTGGCGCTGCGCCACATCACGTCGAGCGATCCCGACGAACGCATGCCGCCGCCGGACGCCGGCGACGCGCTGAAGCCGGCGGAGATCGCGACGCTGCGCGCGTGGATCGCGGGCGGGGCGCCGTGGAGCGAGCACTGGGCGTTCGTGCCGCCGGTGCGGCCGCCGGTGCCGACCGTGCGCGAAGCGACGTGGCCGAAGAACGACGTCGACCGCTTCGTGCTGTCGCGGCTCGAGCAGGAAGGCCTGCGGCCGAGTGCCGAGGCGGCGCGGGCGGCGTGGCTGCGGCGCGTCACGTTCGACCTGATCGGGCTGCCGCCGACGCCGGCCGAGCTCGACGCGTTCGTCGCCGACCAGGGCGCCGACGCCTACGAGAAGGTCGTCGACCGCCTGCTCGCCGATCCGCGCTACGGCGAACGCATGGCCACCGACTGGCTCGACCTCGCGCGCTATGCCGACTCGAGCGGCTACCAGCGCGACACGCCGCGGCAGGCGTGGAAGTGGCGCGACTGGGTGATCGAGGCGCTGAACGCGAACATGCCGTTCGACCAGTTCACGATCGAGCAGCTCGCCGGCGACCTGCTGCCGAAGCCGACGCTGAGCCAGCGCATCGCGACGGGCTTCAATCGCAACCATCCGGTCAACACCGAGGCCGGCGAAGAGCTCGACGAGTACCGCAGCGCCTACGTCATCGATCGCGTGCACACGACGGCGACCACGTGGCTCGGCCTGTCGGTCGGCTGCGCGCAGTGCCACGACCACAAGTACGACCCGATCAGCCAGCGCGAGTTCTACGGCTTCTACGACTTCTTCAACCACGTCAAGGAGAAGGACAACGGCTTCGGCCGCAACCCGAAGCCGGCGATCCCGGCCCCCGGGCCCGACGACGAGCCGCGCCTCGCCGACCTGCAGCGCCGCATCGACACGCTGAAGAAGCGGCTCGATCGCATCGATCCGCTGACCGACGAGGCGCAACGCGAATGGGAAGCGGCGGCGCGTGCACGGATCGGGGCGCCGCTTTCGTGGACGCCGATGGTGCCGACCGAGCGCATGGCGAAGCACGGCTCGCGCCTGCAGCCGCAGGACGACGGTTCGATCCTGGCGACCGGGCCGGTGCCGGCGCGCGACACCTACGAGCTCGTGTTCACGCCCGGCAAGCGCACGATCCACGCGCTGCGGATCGAAGTGCTGCCCGATCCCTCGCTGCCGCACGGCGCCTCGGGCCGCGCCGACGACGGCCGCTTCATCCTCGCCAAGATCGAGGCGCACTTCGCCAGCGTCGCCGACAGCACCGACCCGCCGGCGATCGTCTGGTCGCTGGCGCAGGCCGACGTCGTGCAGCGGAGTGACGAAGACGAGCACTACCTGACGGCGATCGAGCCGGGCGCGATCGCCGGGGCCGCGGGCGTCGTCGAGGAACGCGACGACGACGGCGACGAGGAGTCGTTCAAGTTCGGCTTCGGCGACGGCTGGTCGGTCGCCGGCGACGAACGCAAGGAACCGCGCGAGGCGCTGCTGGTGCCGAGCGATCCGCTGGTGTGCAACGACACGTCGCTGCTGCGCCTGTCGTTGACGATGGGCACGCCGTCCAAGTTCAAGAGCCTGATCGGCCGCTTCCGCATCTCGGTGTGCGAAGAGCCGCGTGTGCGCACGCTGCTGCTGCCGCTGCAACCGTCGACGTGGCAAGCGCTCGGCCCGTTCGTCGCCAAGGACATCGACAACGCGCTGGCGACCGCGTTCGCGCCGGAGCAGGACTTCGCGACCGCGCAGTGGAAGAAGAAGTACGACGCGCCGGTGCTGCCGAAGGAGCCGCCGAAGCCGGCGAAGGGCGCCGCCGAAGGCAAGGACGCCAAGGACCCGAAGGCCGGCAAGGACGAGAAGGCGGAGCCGAAGGGCGAGAAGGCCGAGGCGAAGCCAGCAGCTGGCGACAAGCCGGCGGCGATGGCCAAGCCGGCGGAAGTCGCCGATGCGGCGGCGCCACCGCGCGCCGAGGGCGACGAGGGCGAAGCCGGTGAAGCCGAGGTTGCTGGTCCGGGCGATGCCGGCCCCGAGGGCGAAGCGAA
>VYME01000619.1_pt1 | contig 10684 bp, 7 predicted proteins | sample 5115281 | NCBI WGS metagenome assembly VYME01 (sample SAMN12291780, study PRJNA351875) | freshwater metagenome | isolation source: freshwater lake | place: USA: Michigan, Wintergreen Lake | collected 2013-08-08
CTGCGCGAGCTGCCGGCGTGGCCGCGCGAGGACGGCGGCCCGAACCGGCCGACGGTGCTGTGGAACGCGATGATCGCGCCGCTGGTGCCGTTCCCGTTCGCCGGAGTCATCTGGTACCAGGGCGAAGCGAACCGCCATCGCCATGCGCAGTACGCGCGGCTGTTCCCGGCGATGATCACCGACTGGCGCGCGGCGTTCGGGCGCGAGCTGCCGTTCTACTTCGTGCAGCTGGCGCCGTTCGGCTATGGCGACGAGAACAGCGACGGCGGCCTGCTGACGCCGCTCTTGCGCGAGGCGCAAGCGGCGGCGCTCTTGCTGCAGCACACCGGCATGGCGGTGACGCTCGACTGCGGCGACGCCAACGACATCCATCCGATCGACAAGGCGCCGGTCGGCAAGCGGCTGGCGGCGCTCGCTCGCCAGCAGGTCTACGGCGAGGACGTGCCGTGCGTCGGGCCGACCATGGCCTCGGTGCGTCAGGACGGTGCGGCGCTGCGCGTGTCGTTCACCTCTGCGACCCGCGGCCTCGTGCTGCGTGGCACCGGCGGCTTCGAACTCGCCGGCGACGACGGCCGCTTCGTGCCCGCGACGCCGGTGCTGGCGGGCGACGACGTCGTGCTGACCGCCGCCGGCGTCTCAGCGCCCCGTCACGTTCGCTACGCGTTCGCCGCGGTGCCGGAGTTCTCGCTGTGGAACGGCGCCGAACTGCCGGCGGCACCGTTCCGTGCCTCGATTCGCTGAAGGGCCGACTGGCCGTTCGCCGTGGCTCTGCTAGTCTTCGCGTCAGCCGAATGGATGACGCTGCCCTGCATCCCTCCTTCGTCACGCAATCGCCCACGGGCGTGACGCTCGCCGCCGACGAACTGCACGTCTGGGTCGTGCCCTTGCACGGCGATCCGGAGACGCTCGGCGCGCACCTGTCGCGCGCGGAGCGCCAGCGGCTCGAGCGCTTCCACTTCGCCGACCATCGCCGCCGCTACCAGATCGGCCACGGTGCGCTGCGCGCGATCCTCGGCGCCTACATGGGCATCGAGCCGGCGGCGGTCGAGTTCGTGCAGGGCCCGCGCGGCAAGCCCTACCTGTCCGGCAAGGGTCCGTACTTCAACCTGTCGCACAGCGGCAAGCTGGCGATGATCGGCCTCGCCCCGGTCGAACTCGGCCTCGACGTCGAGAAGGTGCGCCACCTCGAGAGCCTGACCGAGATCGCCAGGAAGCACTTCTCGCCGAGCGAGTTCGAGGCCCTGTCGGCGCTGCAGGGCGACGCGCGCGAGCTGGCGTTCTATCGCTGCTGGACGCGCAAGGAGGCCTACATCAAGGCCATCGGCGAAGGCCTGTCGATGCCGCTCGACATCTTCGACGTCAGCCTGTGCGAAGAGCCGAGGTTCCTCGCCTGCCGCGACGGCAAGGAGGACCCGAGCCGCTGGTCGATGCTCGACGTGTCGCCGGGGCCGGAGTTCGTCGGCGCCGCGGCGCTGCGGCTGCGCGAGGTCAAGCTGAAGCGCTTCCGGCTGGCTGGTTGTTGAGCCCCGCCGGTCGCGTTGCGAGCAGCGGGGCGAACAGGCTCCGCCCGCTGCACGCCTGCTCGCAGACTCCAGCGCGGACATGCACCAGCGCCAAGGGGCGCCAACGCGCGTGCAGATGCCGGCAACCAACAGCTGCCACCGCCCGCGGGCGTTGACTCGAAAGCAGAGCCCGGGGCTGCGGCATCGGCCATCCGTCGGCCGCTGTTCCACGGCTGCCCTGCGGGCGCCACCAGGATTCCTGCCGAATCAAGTTCGTGCCGTGCGCGAACCGAGCCTGATCCGCGTGCTCGTGCTGCCTTTCGCGCCGCTCGGGACTGCAACAGCTGGCGCACGAGCTGCCGCCGGGGATTGACCGCGTTCGGCTCGTTCGGCTATCGCCGCGTCCATGCAGGGGAAGCATGGAACGTCTCGGCGCTCGGCAAAGCGTCGGCTGGAGCAAGCATCGTTGCCGTTTCGACAGCACGGCGGCCGGCGCGAAGGGGCCGGACGCAAGCCGCGGCGTGGCACGCCGGGTGTGGCCCATGCGCCGCGCTCGCCGCGGCGTGCGCAGCATCCGAGCTTGGTGACGGCGAAGCTGCGGGAGCACTTGCCGCGACTGCGCAACGCCGCCGAACGCGCGGTGCTGTTCGCGGCGTTCGTCGCAGGCAAGGAGCGTGGCGGCTTCCGGCTCGTCCACTTCGCCATCCTCAACGACCATCTGCACCTGCTGGTCGAAGCCGAGTCCATCGTGGCGATGCAGGCTGGCGTGCAAGGGCTGCTGATCCGCGTCGCGCGCGCGCTGAACCGGCACTGGCGCCGCCGTGGCCCGGTGTTCGCGGACCGCTTCCACGATCGGCCGCTGCGTTCTCCACGAGAAGTACGCAACGCCCTGGTCTACGTGCTCGGCAACGCGCGCAAGCACGCCTCGGCCGGTCGCATGCTGCAGGCGGCGCAGGGGCCGGACGAACACAGCTCGGCGCGCTGGTTCGACGGCTACCTCGATGCCGCGGTGCCGCCACTGCCAATCGATGCTCTGGCACCGGTCGTGGCCCCGCGCACGTGGTTGCTGACGCGCGGATGGCGTCGCCATGGCCTGATCGGCGTGGGGGAGACGCCGCGCACCGCGTCCACGACCGTTGCCCGGCCGCTGGCAGCGTCCCCAACTTGATTCGGCAGGAATCGTCGGTGTTCGTCGCGCTGGCGGTGCCGCGGTGCGAGGACCATCGTGGGTGTGCGCGGCACACACGTGAGGCCGCGACTTCGTGGGGGTCGCGTGGGCGCATGCCGCGTGCTGCCAGCGGCCCTTTGGCTTCCCCGGATCGCCGACCGTGGTCCGCTTCGCCCGTGCGTTCCCCGAACTTGATTCGGCAGGAATGCACGAGGGGCGAAGAGGCCTGCGCGTCTGCAGGCGCACTCCGCGCCGCGCGCGACTACCGCGCCTTGACCTTCACCGTCTCGCCGACGGTGGTCAGCATCGAGCGCAGCGTGTCGTAGTCCGGGTGGCGCATGCGAACATACGCGTTCGCCATGTAGCCGCCTTCGACGCCCTGCGTCGGCGTTCCCGGCGGCGGCAGGTGGCTGTCGAGGATCCACTCGCCGAAGCGCTTCTGGATCTGGTCGAAGCCTTCGTAGTGCGCGATCACGCCGTCGCGGTCGGGGCGCAGCGCGATCATGCCGGCCGAGTACTTGCGCGACGTCTTGAACGGCACGTTCTCGTGCACGATCGCGTGCGCCCAGGCGGCGTAGAGGTCGATGTCGTTGGCGCTGCTGTAGAGGTCCCAGACGCCGACGCCCGGCGGGCGGCAGCCGATCTCGGAGAACTTCAGGCCCTTCGCCCCCGCGAACCACTCCATGTGCGTCGGCGAGGTCCAGATGCCGAGCGCCTCGATGACCTTCTGGCCGAGCTGGCGCAGTTCCTTGTAGCTGTCGGTCTCGATGCGGTTGCTGCAGACGATCTGCGGCGAGATCCAGCGCGTGCGCATCGCCTCGAGCACGTTGGGGTAGTAGTGGCAGGCGAAGTCGAGCACCGGCTTCCCGCACACCGACAGCGTGTCGTAGAAGCCTTCGTGGCCCTCGAGGAACTCTTCGATCGCCACCGTGCGTCCGGCCGGGACACGCAGCGTCTCGCAGGCGGCGCGCAGCTCGGCGTCGTTGGTGACCTTGCTCGTGCCCGAGGCGCCAGCACCGTCGAGCGGCTTCAGGATCAGCGGGTAGCCGGTGCTCTTGGCGAACGCTTCGGCGTCGGCGAGCGACGTCACGCGCGCCGACGCGGCGCACGGCAGGCCGGCCTTGCGCACGGCTTCCTTCATCGCCGGCTTGTCGCGGCACAGCCACGCGGTGCGCGACGTGGTGCCGTAGATCTTCAGCTGCTCGCGCACGTTGGCGGCGGCCATGACGTGCGCTTCGACGGTCGCCTCGAGGCGGTCGACGCGCGCGCGCATCGACAGGCGCTTCACCGCTTCGGCCATCGCGTGCTCGTCGACGACCGAGCGCACACGTTCGAACTGGAACAGTCCCTCGCGCAGCTCGCTCGGCAGCGCTTCGGCGGGGCGTTCGCTGATCGCGGAGACGCGGGCGCCGGTGCTCAAGAGGCCGCGCAGGAACTCGCGCTGGTTCTTCGGGAAGGCCGGTTCGACGAGGACGACGTGCATCACCGCATGATGCCGGGGAACCGCCCGCGGTCGAGAGTTCGCCGCACTTCCTGCGGATCCGGCTGCGGATCAACCCAGCAGCGAGCGGTAGAGCGCCACGTACTCCGGACCCTGCTTGTCCCACGAGAAGTCGCGCTGCATGCCGTTCTTCACCAGCTGCTGCCAGCCGCGCTGGTCGCGCCAGTTGCGCAGCGCCCAGTCGATGGTGCCGGCCAGCGCGTGGCTGCTGTAGTCGTCGAACAGGAAGCCGGTGCCGGTGCGCGTGTTCGGGTCCCAGGCTTCGACCGTGTCGGCGAGCCCGCCGGTGCGGCGCACGATCGGCGGCGTGCCGTAGCGCAGGCTGTACATCTGGTTCAGCCCGCACGGCTCGAAGCGGCTCGGCATCAGGAACACGTCGCTGCCGGCCTCGATCCAGTGCGCGAGGTCCTCCTGGAAGCCGCGGTAGACCGCGACCTTGTTCGGCCAGGTGTCGCGCAGCCACTGGAAGTACTGCTCGTGCTTGTCCTCGCCGCTGCCGAGCACGATCAGGCGCATGTCCTCGCGCTGGAGGAAGATCGGGATCGAGTCGGCGAACAGCTCGAAGCCCTTCTGCGCGGTCAGGCGCGAGACGACGCCGAACACCGGCGCGCGCGGGTCGTGCGGCAGCTGGAAGCGCTGCAGCATCGCCGCCTTCATCTTCGCCTTGCCCGACAGATCGCCGGCCGAGAAGTGGTGCGGGATGCGCGGGTCGTTCGCCGGGTTCCACTCGCCGTAGTCGACGCCGTTGACGATGCCGACCAGGTCCTGGCTGCGCGAGCGCAGAAGTTCCTGCATGCCCATGCCGAACTCGTCGGTCTGGATCTCGCGCGCGTAGGTGCGCGACACCGTGCCGAGCTTGGTCGCGTGGAGGACACCGGTCTTCAAGAACGACAGGTTGCCGTCGCGCAGGTCGCCGTGGTGCACGTGCGCGCGCTGGTCGCCGAGGCCGAGCGTGTCGAGCGTCGCCTCCTTGAAGAACCCCTGGTAGCCGATGTTGTGGATCGACAGCAGTGTCTTGGTGCCGGCGAACAGCTTGTCCCAGGCGTAGGTCGTGCGCAGGTAGAGCGGCAGCAGGCCGGTGTGCCAGTCGTTGCAGTGGATCACGTCCGGCGCCCACTGCAGGCGCTGGCAGGTCTCCAGCACCGCGCGCGACAGGAAGCCGAAGCGGAGCGCCTCGTCGCCGTCCTCGGTGTAGATGCCCTCGCGGTCGTAGAGCTCGTTGCAGTCGACGAAGTAGACCGGCACGTCGCTCTGCGGCAGCGGGGCGGTGACGATCGAGAAGCGGATCGTGCGGTTCGGGAAGCGCACGTCGATGTTCTGCGCGCCCGGCAGGGGCTTCGTGGCGAGCTTGCTCTTCTTGATGCGCTGGTAGAGCGGCAGGAACAGGCGCACGTCGTGGCCGGGGCCCTCCGGCGCCTTCTTGCCGAGCCAGCGGCCGAGGCCGAGCAGCACGTCGGCGAGGCCGCCGGTCTTGGCGAACGGAGCGACTTCGGACGCAGCGAGAGCGAGGCGCAGCGGACGCATGGTCGCGGGATGTTGGCAGACCGGGCGGGCCGGTGCGAGGGGGAAGCTGCGGCCGCAGCGTGGGGACCGTGCGGTCGGGGGGCGCCGCACCGCGTCGACTGCGACCACGGGCCACCCCGGCCGCGGAAGGAATGGGACAAGAAGTCGTCGGCGCCGGCCCTGGCCAGCGCGGCGAAGCCACCTACTCTGGTTCCTTCCTCGCGCGCGCCGGGATCGGGTGCATGGGCGCCGGCCGGTGCGTGCGCCTGTCCCTCCAGCAAGGTCTCGCATCATGACTCGCCGGATCCCGTCCCTCGCGTTCGTCGCCGCGTGTGCGCTCGCCAGCGCCATCTCCGCCCAGCAGGTCCTCGTCACCTACGACGCGACCTCCGATCGGCTGATCGCCTTCAGCCCCGTCGACGGCAGCGTCGTCGACACCAACTACTTCCCGGTTCCGGCCACCGTGCAGGTGTCGGCGATCGACGTCAACGGCGAGCTGTGGGTCAGCGAGCAGACCGGCGACCGCGTCGTGCGCTACGACGCTTGCGGCAACCAGCTCGGCGTCATCGGTCCGACCCTGGCCGGCGGCGGGTTCGACAACATCCGCGGCATGGCGTTGATCAACGGCCTCGTCTACGTGACCAACGATGGCACCAACAACGGCGCCAGCGCCGACTCGCTCGTCGTGCTCGACACCGCCGGCAACTACGTGGCGACCTACGTGCTGTCGAACTCGCCGTCGCCGTTCTCGGTGATCCCTTGGCAGGGGGACCTCCTGGTCGGCTCCTTCGCCGCCGGCAACGACGTGCACCGCTACACGACGAACGGCGTGTCGGTCGGCGTCTTCCACGACTCGGCTGCCGTGAATCTCGTGAACCAGATCGCGCCGGCCTCCGACGGCAACCTGTGGTGCGCGACCTTCACCAGCAACACGCTGGTCAAGATCGACGCGAACACCGGGGCGATCCTCACCACGCTGCCCGCCAGCGGCAACCCGCGCGGCATCTGCGAGCTCGCGAACGGCAACCTGCTGTGGACCAACAGCACCGGCGCCAACGTCTACGACACCGTCGCCTTGACGACGTCGGTGGTGTTCGCCGGCTCGTGCTACCACGTGAACCCGTTCACGCACGTGAAGGCGTGCCACAAGAACTACGGGGCGGGTTGCCACTCGGGGATCCTCGACCGGTCGAACCTGATGCAGCTGTTCCCGGACATCGCTGCGGCCAAGGCCGCACTCGACGGCAACGCGCTGACGTTCGTGCGGACCGCCACCGGCTACGTCGCCTCGTGGGCGCCCGGCGTCGCGGCCTCGCTCTACGTCACGCCGACGCCGAGTGCGGTGATCATCGCCAACGCCGACTCGACCACGACGACGATCACGCCGTCGGTTGCGATCCCGGTGCCCGGTGGCACCGCCGCCTCGTGGACCGTCTCGTCGAACGGCGTGCTGACCGCCGCCGCGACCGGCAACCAGACCACGTCGGGTCTGCCGTCGCTGGCGTCGACGGCGTCGGCGACCGGGCTCGCGTTCTACACGTGGGCGAACCACAACCCGGCCGAGGCCAGCAGCGGCAAGGTGAAGTGGGAGGAGATCGGCAGCACGCTCTACGTAACCTTCGAAGGCGTGGAGTTGAGCGGCGGCACGCCGACGCTGGCGCCGAGCACGTTCCAGTGGCAGATCGACACGACCACCGGCGCGGTGACGATGCTGTGGGTGTCGATGTCGGCCAGCAACTCGACGATCGACATGCTGGTCGGCTGCACGCTGGCCGGCGCCGGCCCGACGCCGGTGTCGCAGCCGCTGTCGGCGGTCGCCGCCGCGGTGCTGCAGCCCGATGTGACCCTGGTCCCGGTGCGGCTGTCGGCGTCGCCGGCGCCCGTCATCAACCCGAGCACGCTGGTGACCTACTCGCTGACCAACGTGCCCGAGTTCGTGCCGGGCTCCGGCATCCACATCGCGACGATGTTCCTGAGCCTGAACCAGCTGCCGACGGGGATCGACCTGGCGGGGCTGCTGACGACGGTGCCGGGTTGCCGCGCCTACCTCGGTTCGCTCGACATCGACCTCGGCGGGGCCGTCAGCGCGTCGTCGACGATCACCTGGACGCTGCCGTTCGCGAACACGGTCTTCTTCCCCGGCAGCAAGCTGTCGGCGCAGGGGGTCGCGCTGTTCGACCCGGCGTTCCCGCGGTTGAACGGGGAGAGCGGCGGCTTCCTGCTGAGCAATGGGGTGCTCAGCACGACGTTCACGCAGTGAGCCCGGGGCAGCGCCGGGCCCGCGCTCCCGCCGGGAGCCCGGGCCAGGGCAGGCCGTAGCCCGGCGCACGAAGCCACGAGCACCATGGCAGCGGCCCGAGGCCATGGCTAGCCTGCGCCGTCGCATGGTGCACGTCGTCTTCGCCATCCCCTTCGCCGCGGAGAACACGCAGCGCTTCGCCCGCGCCGCCGCGTCGTTGCCGGGAGTGCAGCTGAGCGTGGTCTCGCAGGATCCCAAGAGCCGCTTCCCCGCCGACTTCCTCGACTGCCTGTGCGGCTTCGAGCAGGTCGCCGACGCCATGCAGGCCGACGACCTGGCGCGCGGCGTCAAGGCGCTGGCCGAGCGCTTCGGCCCGGCCGAGCGCCTGCTCGGCATCCTCGAGCCGCTGCAGGAACCGCTGGCCGTGGTCCGCGAACGGCTGCGCATCCGCGGCATGGACAGCGCGACCGCGCGCAACTTCCGCGACAAGGCGCGCATGAAGGACCTGTTCCTGGCGCACGACCTGCCGTGCGCGCGCCATCGCCTGTGCAGCTCGGTCGCCGAGGCGCGCGACTTCGCCGGCGAGGTCTCGTTCCCGCTGGTCGGCAAGCCGCCGGCCGGGGCCGGCGCCAAGTCGACGGCGCGCTGCGACACCATGGAGCAGCTGAACACGTTCCTGCGCCAGCACTCGCCGGGCCGCGGCCGCGAAGTGCTGCTCGAGGAGTTCGTGCTCGGCCGCGAGTTCTCGTTCGACTCGGTGACGCTGCACGGCCAGCACGTGTTCCACAACGTCTGCTGCTACTACCCGACGCCGTTGGCGGTCATGGAGAACCCGTGGATCCAGTGGTGCGTGGTGCTGCCGCGCGACCTGTCGGGCCCGGAGTTCCACGACATCCACCGCATCGGCCCGCGCGCGCTGAGCACGCTCGGCATGTGGAACGGCATGAGCCACATGGAGTGGTTCCGCCGGCCCGACGGCCGCATCGCCATCGGCGAGGTGGCGGCGCGGCCGCCGGGGGCGCAGTTCATGACGCTGATGAGCTACGCCACCGACAGCGACCTCTATCGCGCGTTCGCGCAGCTGATGGTGGAGGAGACGTTCACCCCGCCCGAACGCCGCTACGCCGTCGGCGCCGCCTACCTGCGCGGCCAGGGGCAGAAGCGCCAAGGCGACGGCGGCGACCTGCGCATCCGCGCCGTGCACGGCCTCGAGGCGATGCAGCAGCAGGTCGGGGAACTGGTCGTCGAGGCGCGCCTGCCGGCGATCGGCAAGCCGCCGAACAGCAGCTACGAAGGCGACGGCTTCGTCGTCGTCCGCCACCCCGACACACGCGTCGTCACCGACGCCGTGCAGCGCATCGTGCGCACCGTGCACGTCGAACTCGGCTGAGTCCTTTCGCCTACGCTCGCCCGAGCCCGCTCCGTTCCGCTCCTTCTCCCGTCCTCGTCCGCTCGACCGCCCATGAACGTCGTCTACCTCAGTCCAGGTTTCCCCGCCGAGATGCCGCTGTTCGTGCGCGGCCTCGCCCAGGTCGGTGCGAAGGTCTACGGCGTCGGCGACCAGCCGGCATCGGCGCTGCCGCCGGAAGCGCGCGAGGCGTTGACCGACTACCTGCAGATCCGCGGCTTCGGCGACGAGCCGGCCGCCGTCGAGCAGGTGCGGCAGTGGCTGCGCGGCAAGTCGATCGACCGCGTCGAGTGCCTGTGGGAACGGCTGATGTACCTGGCGGCGCGCATGCGCGAGGCGTTCGGCGTTCCCGGCATGTCGCGGGCGCAGACCGCGATCTTCCGCGACAAGGAAGCGATGAAGCAGGCGGTCGAGAAGGCCGGCTTGCGCGTGCCGCGGCACGGCCGCGCGCGCAGCACGCAGGAGGCGTGGGCGGCGGTCGAGCGCTGCGGCTTCCCGGCGATCGTCAAGCCGATCGACGGTGCCGGCAGCAAGGACACCTATCGCTGCAACGACAAGCAGGAGTTCGAGGTCGCGCTGCAGAAGGTCAAGCACATCGACGAACTGTCGGTCGAGGAGTTCATCGAGGGCGAAGAACTGACCTACGACACGGTGTGCGCCGACGGCCGCATCCTGTTCGAGAACGTCGCCTGGTACAAGCCGAAGCCGATGATCCTGGCGCAGAACCCCTGGATCTCGATGCAGAACATCGTGCTGCGCGACCTGACGCAGGAGCTGCCGCGGCCCGGCGTCGAGCTCGGCCACGGCGTGCTGAAGGCGCTCGGCTTCCAGACCGGCTTCACCCACATGGAGTGGTTCCGGACGCCGAAGGGCGAAGCGGTGTTCGGCGAGATCGGCGGGCGGCCGCCGGGTGCGCGCCTCGTGCACGCGATGAACTACAGCTGCGACATCGACCTGTTCCGCGGCTGGGCCGAAGCCGCGTGCTACGGCCGGCTGAGCCAGGACACGAGCAAGAAGTACGTGGCGGCGATGATCTTCAAGCGCGCGCAGGGCGAAGGCACCGTGCGCGAGCACCGCGGCCTGCGCGAGCTGATGGCGCGCTACGGCCAGCACGTGGCGACGATCGAGCTGACGCCGATCGGCCAGCCGAAGCGGGACTGGCAGAAGGTCGTCGTCGGCGACGGCTGGATCGTCGTCCGGCACCCGGACCAGGCGACGGCGCTGCAGATGTCGGAGCGCTTCGTCAACGACCTGATGATCGTGGCGTCGTGATGCGGACGGTCGCGCTGTTCGCCGTCGTTCTCGCCGGCCTCGCCGCGTGCGGCGGCGGCAAGCCGCAGGGGCACGCTGGCGGCTCAGGCTG
>VYME01001001.1_pt1 | contig 10683 bp, 8 predicted proteins | sample 5115281 | NCBI WGS metagenome assembly VYME01 (sample SAMN12291780, study PRJNA351875) | freshwater metagenome | isolation source: freshwater lake | place: USA: Michigan, Wintergreen Lake | collected 2013-08-08
AGGGTCGCTACCTGGTGCGCCGAGCCCTGGCCCAGGGCCTGCTGCAGGTCACCCACGACGGCTTCGCCACTGCGCAGGTCGGCGTCGGCAACCAACCGCGGCAAACCCTCGACGTCGTGCTGACACGGCACGCGCCCGCCGACCGCTGCGAGCTCGACGGTACGATCGCCGATGTCGGCGGCCAGCCGATCGCCGGCGCGCAGGTCTGGTTCGGCCGCCAGCAGACGCGCAGCGACCGCCAGGGCCGCTTCGTGCTGGCCGCGGACGAACCGAAGCCGGAGCAGGCGCTGACCGTGCTGGCCCCGGGCTTCGCCCCGCTGCAGCGCGATCGCTTCGGCGCCGAACTGCTCGCCGACCGCCGCGCAGGCCGCGACGTGCTGCTGGTGCTGACCCCGGCAGCGCCGCCGCTGCTCGGCATCGTGCGCAGCGCCGGCGGGACGCCACTCGCCGGTGCGCTGGTGCGCCTCGTCGATGCGACCCTGCTCGACCTGTCGTTCCAGTCGGTGGAAGCGCGCCTCGGCGACTTCGACAGTGCCGTCACCACCGACGCCGACGGCCGCTTCGTACTGCGCGGCCTCACCGACCGCAGCTACCGCGTGCGCGCCATCGATCCCGCTACCGGCGCCAGCCGGGAAGCCACGGCGCGCCCGGGCGCCAGCGAACTGCTGCTGCAGCTGCCGGCCGCACGCAGCCTGCGCGGGCAACTGCGCGGTGGCGACGGCGACTTCAGCGGATTCACCGTCGAGGTCGGCTTCGTGCTGCACGTGACCAAGGGCGGCGGCACGCTGGTCGAGAACGCCAAGGCGGTGGCGTGTTCGCGCGATGGCCGCTTCACCTTGCCCGCGGCGCCGCGCGAAGGTGCCTGGCTCGCCGTGCGCCGCAACGGCTCGCTGCGCGTCATGCTGCCGGTCGAGGCCGCCGACCGAGGCGACGTCACCATCGACCTCGCCGGTCCGCGCTGGCTGCAGCTGGTCGGCAGCAGTTCGCCGCGGCCGCGCGCCATCGAGTTCGAACGCCGCGACGGCCGCCGCAGCCCAGCACTGGCGAACGGCAAGGAAGCACGACTCCTGGCCGACGGCAACGCGCCGCCGTTGCCGATTCCGCCCGAGGCGGTCGCCGTGTGGATCGGAGCCGGGAGCGCCGACGCGCTGAGACTGCCGCTGACCGACGACCTCGCCGTGCACCTGCGCGTGCGCTGACTCGCGTCAGTCGGCGTAGAGCACTTCGACCCGCATGCGCGCGAGGTTGTCGTAGGTGCGCTTCTTCCGCAGCCCCGGCCACCAGTCGTAGAGCAGCAGCTCCAGCGGCTTCCACATCGCCACCCAGCCGAGGATCAGCAGGCCTTCGTCGACGATGCGGCTCCACTCGCCGAAGCCGAAGCTGCGCCATGCCACCCGCAAGCCCATGCAGGCGACCAGGAACAAGAGGCCGACCAGCAGGGCCTGGCGCCCGTGCTGCAGCGTGCGCCGCACGTCGAGGCGCGCGAGGCCGCTGCGATAGGAGAAGTAGTTGCGCACCGCGTCCGCGACCACGCGCTCGGGTTCGAGCCGCTGCTGGTCGCGCGGCAGGTGCAGCCGGAACACCAACGGCGCGTTCGCCGGATACTCGAGCGCCCACGACACGATGAATTCCTCGGCGTCGCGGTCGAGGTCCTTCTCGTGAAACGGGGCCGGATCGAACGAGTCGAACAGCTGCGCGAGCTCGCGCAGGCGCAGTTCGATGCGCGCTTCGCGAGCCGGCGCGGCAGCAGCTGTCGCAGTCGAGTTCACAGCCCCTTCATGCCGAGCAGGAACTCACGGAGCGGTGCGAAGGCTCGGGCATCGAACGGGAAGTGCTTGGCGCGCGCCCCCGGACCAAGGCGCGGGTCGTCGGGGGTCAGGGTCGACAGGAAGGCGGCGACACGGGCCTTGTCGGTTTTGGCGATCGACCCTTGCTGCGCCTGCCGACAGGCGAGGAACGACTCCACGCAATCAATCGTAGGCTTGTGGGACGCGACTTCGGTGAGCGAGCGCCAAGCCAGCGTTTCGATCTCTCCCTGATCGTCGGCGCCATCGCCTGGAACGACATGGAACCCAACCGCGGCTCCGTCTGGATGACGCAACCACCCGCCAGTCGGTGGCAGATCCAGTCTCGTGATCTTCTGTAGGCGCTCGACCAGACTCTGACGGGTCGCCGAAGCCGACGTGTCCGCGTCGACCACGATTCCGATCGCCTTGACCGAACGAAGGCGTTGAGGGTTGATCCAAGCTTCGATCTGATCGAGCAGGCTCGCCTTGCCGTTGAGCTGCTTGATGAACACCGGCCTTGCTCCATGGCCCTCGAACGCACCGATGCCGAGATGCTCCAGCATCTCGGCGAGGAACGTCAGGTCGCTGTGCCCCTCGACCAACAGGAACCGGTCGGACTCCTTCTCGCTCGGCTTCATCGCAGGTCCACACTACCCGCCACGGCAGCGCTGACCAGCCGCCGGTCGAGCACGCGCCCCTGCGTCGGCAGGTCGCGGTCGGATCTGTTTCGAAACAGCTGGATCACCGCGAAGTCGTAGCTGGGCGAGCCCTCGAACACTTCATGCGCCGCCTCGATGCACTCGCGACTGTGGGTCGTCGCGAACACCTGCACGTCGAGTTCGCGCGCGGCTGCGGCGATGCCGGACCAGATCTGCGACAGCAACGTATGGTGCAGGCCGTTCTCGATCTCGTCGATGACGCAAACCTTCGGGGCTTCGCCAAGGAGGAGCGAGAAGATCGCGACGAGGCGAATCAGGCCCTGGCCGGTATGCGCGAGCGGGATGCGCTCGCTGAGTCCGAGGTCGACTTCGAGGAACGGGGGCTCGCCAGTCGGAGTACGCGCACGGACCCTCCGCACGCGCGGGTCGACGAGGCGGAGCAACGACTCGATGCGCTCTTCGCCGCCGCGGCGGCTGACGGCCTTGTCGAACAGGGCAATGACATCGCGGCTCTCGCGGTGGTGCGCAGAAACGATGTGGCAGGGGATCGGGGCGAAGGGCCCTTCGGAGGTCGACACTCCAACGTTGAGGACTCCCACTTGATAAGAAGGCTGCACACCATTCGGCAGAGGAGCCCCGAGCGAGGTCGATCCAAGAAACAGCGATCGAGCCTCTCCGGACGTCGCCCAACCTGTGAGCTGAGCAGCGCCATCAGCTCCATCGCGCAACCACCACTTGCTCTTGCGATCAGCGAGTCCTTCCGGGTCTGGCCGCAGCGAACTCAAGTCGGCAAGCGCCCGCAATCGGGTCAGATCACACAGGCATTGAATCCCCTCGAGCAACGACGTCTTGCCGGAGTTGTTTTGCCCGCAGATCAGGTTGACGCGCTGCAGCCCTTGCAGATCGAGATGCGCGAAGCCGCGGAAGTCCCGGAACTCGAGGCGTGTGAACACGCGCCGGACGATACCGCGACGCCGCGGGACGACGTAGCACGTCGTCCCTGCGTGTTCACTTCGCCGCCTTGTGCCCCTGCACGATCTGCTCGACCACCTGCGGCTCGGCCAGCGTCGAGATGTCGCCGAGCTCGCTGTAGTTGCCCTCGGCGATCTTGCGCAGGATGCGGCGCATGATCTTCCCGCTGCGCGTCTTCGGCAGGCCGGGCACGACCTGGATGCGATCGGGCGTGGCGATCGGCGAGATCACCTTGCGCACCTGCTGCTTCAGCACCGCTTCGATCTCGGCCGCGGGCACGCCGTCGGCGGGCTTGCCGGCGATGACGTAGGCGTAGATGCCCTGGCCCTTCATCTCGTGCGGGAACCCCACCACCGCGGCTTCGGCGCAGAACTCGTGCGCGACCAGCGCACTCTCGATCTCGGCGGTGCCGAGGCGATGGCCGGCGACGTTCAGCACGTCGTCGACGCGGCCGGTGATCCAGTAGTAGCCGTCCTCGTCGCGCCGGCAGCCGTCGCCGGTGAAGTAGAGGCCCGGGTACATCGCGAAGTAGGTCTGCTGGAAGCGCGCGTGGTCGTTCAGGATCGTACGCGCCTGGCCCGGCCAGCTGCCGGCGAGGCAGAGGTTGCCGGAGACGCCGTTGCCCTCGAGCAGCTTGCCCTGGTCGTCGACCAGCACCGGTCGCACACCCGGCAGCGGGAACGTCGCCGAGCCCGGCTTGCACGGCGTGGCGCCGGGCAGCGCCGAGATCAGGATGCCGCCGGTCTCGGTCTGCCACCACGTGTCGACGACGGCGCAGCGTTTGTCGCCGACGACGTCGTGGTACCACTGCCAGACCTCGGGGTTGATCGGCTCGCCGACCGAACCGAGCACGCGGATGCTGTCGCGCTTGAACTTCTTCACCGGCTCGTCGCCAAAGCGCAGCAGCGCCCGCAGCGCCGTCGGCGCCGTGTAGAAGATCGTCGCCTGGATGTCGTCGATGACCTGCCAGTAGCGGCTGGGGTCGGGATACAGCGGCGTGCTCTCGAACAGCACCGTCGTGGCGCCGTTGCACAGCGGCCCGTAGACGATGTAGCTGTGGCCGGTGACCCAGCCGACGTCGGCGGCGCAGAAGTGCACGTCGCCGGGGTGCCAGTCGAACACCAGCTGGTGCGTGTACGACGCGTAGACGAGGTAGCCGCCGGTCGTGTGCAGCTGGCCCTTCGGCTTGCCGGTCGAGCCGGACGTGTAGAGCACGAACAGCGGGTCCTCGCTGTCCATCCACTCGGCCGGGCTGTAGGCGCGCTGCTTCGCCATCTCGTCGGCCAGCCACAGGTCGCGCCCCTTCTGCATCGGCACCGCGGTGTCGGTGCGCTTGGCGACCAGCACCGTGTGCACCGGCAGTTCGGCGATGGCCGCGTCGACCGTCTGCTTCAGCGGGATCGTCTTGCCGCCGCGCAGGCCTTCGTTGGCGGTGATGACGACGCGGCAGTCGGCGTCGGCGACGCGGTCGCGCAGCGCTTCGGCCGAGAAGCCGGCGAACACCACGCTGTGCACGGCGCCGATGCGCGCGCAGGCGAGCATCGCGAACACCGCTTCGGGGATCATCGGCAGGTAGATGGCGACGCGGTCGCCCTTCTTCACGCCGTAGCGGCGCAGCACGTTGCTGAGGCGCCCGACCTGGTCGTGCAGTTCGCGGTAGGTGATGTGGCGGTACTGGCCCGGCTCGTCGAGCACCCACAGGATCGCCGTCTGCTCCGGCCGTTCGACCAGGTGGCGGTCGATGCAGTTGAAGCTCGCGTTCAGCTTGCCGCCGAGGAACCAGCCGACCTCGGCGCGCGCGAAGTCCTGTTCGAACGCGCGTTCGAACGGATGGAACCAGTGCACGCGCTGCGCCTGCCGGCGCCAGAAGCCGGACGTGTCCTGCAGCGACTCCTGGTAGAGCCGCTGGTAGTGCTCGAACGAGGCGACGTGCGCGCGGCGCACGATGCGGGGCTTGGTCGGGACGAGAGGGTCGGCCATGGCGCGACGAAGAGGAAGGAACCGGGACGAGGAGGACGCCGGGCGGCGGCCCGGCCGCGGGTCACAACGAACGCACCCAGTGCAGCAGCGTGCGCACCGCGGTGCCGGCAGCGCCGGACTTGTAGTAGTCCTTGGCGAGGCCGCCGTAGGCGGTGCCGGCGATGTCGAGGTGCACCCACGGCGTGTCGCCCACGAAGTACGACAGGAACGCGCCGCCGGCGATCGAGCCGTTGCCGTGGTGCCCGCCGTTGATGTTGGCGAGGTCGGCGAACTTGCTCTTCATCTGCTCCTTGTGGCAATCCCACAGCGGCAGCTGCCACAGCGGCTCACTGGCGCGCTTGCCGGCGGCGATCAGTGCATCGCACAGCTTCTGGTCGTTGCCCATGATGCCGGCGACCTCGTGGCCGAGCGCCACGACGACGGCCCCGGTCAGCGTCGCCAGGTCGACGATCTGCTTCGGGCGGTGGAACTTCTTGCCGTAGCAGATGGCGTCGGCGAGCACGAGGCGGCCTTCGGCGTCGGTGTTCAGCACCTCGATCGTGTGCCCGTCCATCGCGGTGACGACGTCGCCGGGCTTCTGCGCGTCGGGGCCGACGCAGTTCTCGGTCGCGGCGATCAGACCGACGATGTTGCACTTCGGCTTGCTGCCGTCGAGGCCACCGTGCTTCAACGCATGGAACAGGCCGAGCACGGCGCCGGCACCGCACATGTCGTAGCGCATCTCGTCCATCTTCGCCGCCGGCTTGATGCTGATGCCGCCGGTGTCGAACGTCAGACCCTTGCCGACGACGCAGACGTTGTCCTTGGCGCCGGGCACGCGGTACTCGAGCACCAGGAACTTCGGCGGCTCGGTGGCGCCGCGCGCGACGCCGAGGAAGCTGCCCATGGAGAGCTTCTCGCACTGCGCCCGCTCGAGCACCTTCACCCGCAGCCGGCCGCCGGCGAGCTTCTTCGCCGCCTTGGCCAGCGTCGTCGGCGTGCACAGGTTCGCCGCCATGTTCTCGAGGTCGCGCGCGAACACCGTGGCTTCGGCGCCGATGCGGCCGAACTCGAGGCCCTCGGCGAACGCCGCTTCGTCCTTCTTCGCCATGCCGACGGTGGCGACGTCGCACTGCTGCGCGTGCTTGTCCTTCGGCTTCTGCTGCCGCGGCGGCTCGTACTGGTAGGCGCCGAGGTGCAGGCCCTCGGCGACGGCGCAACCGAGATCGAACGCGGACAGCGACCCGCGCACGCCGTTCGGCACCAGCAGCGCGAACTTCGCGACGGCGATCTCGGCGGCGCGCGCCTGCGCCACGGCGGCGGCTCGGCGGACCTTCTCGCCGTCGACCGCAGCGGCCTTGCCGAGGCCGACGACGCCGAAGCGCTTGCACGCGGCCTTCGCCGGTTGGTGGAACACCGACGTGGCGCGGAACGCCGTCTTCAGGTCGCCGGTGGCCTTCGCCGCGTCGACCGCTTGCTGCAGTGCGGGACCGGCATCGAGCGAAACACCGTCGGCGGCGAGAACGAAGACGAGGTCACCGCGGCTGCCGGCCGCGGCGTTGACGAGGCGGATCTTCATGCGGCCCCGGTTGTAGCGGTGCGACGGGGTCGACACGCCCACCGCTCGTCGGCAGGTCACGCCTCTGGCCGCGGCAGGTCGCCGATCCAGCGCTCGCCGGCGCCGTCGCGCAGCCGTTCGCGCTTCCAGATCGGCACCTCGTGCTTCAGCCGGTCCATCAGGTAGCGGCACGCGTCGAACGCATCGCCGCGGTGCGGCGACGACACCACGACCACCACCGACGCCTCGCCGACCGGCACCTCGCCGAGGCGGTGTGCGACGCGCGCACGCGTGAACGGGAACTTCGTGCGCGCCGCCGCGAAGATCGCCGCCATCGTCGCCTGCGCCATCTCCTCGTACGCCTCGTAGGCGAGCGACACGACCGCGGCCCCTTCGTTGTGGTCGCGCGTGGTGCCGGTGAACGCCACCACGGCGCCGTCGCCGTCGGTGCGGCACTGCTGCTCGAGCGCCCGCGCGTCGAGCGGGCCGCGCGAGAACACCAGCGTGCACGCCGGTTCGTCGGCGCCGCCACGGCCGGAACCACCACTGATCGGCGGGATCAACGCGACCTCGTCGCCGTCGACCAGCACGCGCTCGGGCCCGGCGTAGCCGCGGTTCACCGCGTAGGCGACCGGCAGCCGCGAGAGCGCCGGACTGCGGGCGACCAGCCGTTCGCGCAAGGCGGCGACGGTGCTGCCGGCCGGCAGTTCGAGCGGCAGCTGGTCCTGCCCCAGCGCCTCGCGCACGGCGGCGAAGCAGCGCACGGTCACGCGGATGGAGGTCGGAACGGGCATGGAGACGCCACCGTCCAACGGGCGGGGCCGGGAAACAAGGGGACGGCGGCGATGGCGAGTGGTCGATGGCGTCGGGCCTGCGGTGCGGCCCAGGCTCCGGCCCGACGACAAACGGCCGTCGACGGTGTTTCCCGTTCGCGCGGCGGAGCTACCATTCTTCTCCTGACGACATCCCCGAGCCAGCCCATGCTCGGCAGCCACTCTCCCATGCGAAGCACCCTTTCCCCTCTCGCCTGCCTCGCCCTCGCCACCGCCGCCGCCGCCCAAGTGCCGCAGTGGCTGCTGATCACCCCGACGACGACTCCCGCCTCGCGCCGCAACGCCGGCATGGACTGGGACCAGGCTGGCAACCGCCTGATCATGTTCGGCGGCGTCACGCAGACGCCGGGTGCGGTGCTCGCGGAAACGTGGAGCTACAACGGCCAGTGGACGCAGCTCACGTCGGCGACGTCGAACCCGCGCTGGGGCCACAAGCTGGTGCGCAACACGGCGAACAACCGCTTGCTGATGTTCGGCGGTCGCTCGCCGACGATCAGCGGCCTCGCCAGCGACACCGTCGAGTGGACCGGCTCGGCCTGGCAGACCGTGCCGACCACCGGCGCGCCGAGCCCCCGCTTCCTCTACGGCATGGCGTTCGACCAGGCCCGCGGCGTCTACGTGCTGTTCGGCGGCCGCGGCTTCTCGGCGACCTTCGGCGACACCTGGGAGTACACGCCGACGACCAACACCTGGACGCCGCGCACGCTCGTCAGCAGCCCCACGCCGCGCGAAGAGATGGCGATGGTCTACGACGCGTCGCTGCAGCGCGTGATCCTGTTCGGCGGCTACGACCGCGACACCGACACGATCTACGGCGACACCTGGACCTTCGACGGCAGCAACTGGGTCGACATCACGCCGGTCGATCCCGCCTCGTCGCCGAGCGCGCGCTACCGCACGCAGACGGTCTACGACTCGGCCCGCCTGCGCACCGTGATGTACGGCGGCTTCGACGGCACGGCGATCCAGCAGCAGACCTTCGAGTTCACCGGCAACGTGTGGTCGCAGGTCACGACGACGACGGCCGTGGCGCCGCCGAACGCCACCGAAGCCGTGCACGGCTTCGACCCCGTCCGCCGGCGCACCGCGTTGTTCGGCGGCTTCGGCACCACCGGCTTCAGCAGCGCCACCTACGAGTTCAACGGCGCCACCACCGGCTTCTTCAGCACCTTCGGCGCCGGCTGCCAGACCGCGCTGGGCGAGCCGACGCTGACCAGCAACGCCCCACAGATCAACACCGCGTGGACCGTGACCTACGGCAACCTGCCGGCGGACAACGAGCTGGTGATGGCGATCTACGGCTTCTCGAACACCACGTGGAGTGGCGTGCCGCTGCCGCTCGACCTCGGCGCCATCGGCCTCGCCGGCTGCAACCTGCTGGTGTCGGCCGACGCGCAGGTGGCCCAGCTGACCGTCCCGGGTGCGAACCCCGGCGATCCGGCCAGCGCGTCGAGCACGATCAACGTGCCGAGCCAGACCGCATTGATCGGCGTGACGCTCTACGTGCAGGGTGTGCTGATCGACGTGACGCCGCTCGGCGACATCGTGCTGCCGGCCACCACGCCGGGCGGTCGCGCGGTCCTCGGCGGCTGATCCTGCCGATCGGTTGATCTGGCCGATCAGGCCAGTCGCTCAACCAGGCCAGCCGCTCAACCGAGCCGACGACCGACTTCGTCGACGTCGCCCTTGCTGCCCAGGTAGAGCGGCGTGCGCTGGTGCAGCTTGGTCGGCACCAGATCGAGGATGCGCGTCTTGCCGTCGGTGGCAGCGCCACCGGCCTTCTCACAGACGAACGCCAGCGGCGCGTTCTCGTAGAGCAGGCGCAGCTTGCCCTCGGGCTTCTTCGCCTCGCCCGGATACATGTAGATGCCGCCCTTCAGCAGCGTGCGGTGGAAGTCGCCGACCAGGGCGCCGGCGTAGCGGGCGGCGCGCTTGCCGCACTGCGTCTCCTGCAGGCGGAACGCGCGCACCATCGCCTTGGTCTTGTCGTCCCACTTCGCTTCGTTCGCTTCGTTGATCGAGTAGCTGCCTTCGCCCTCGGGAATGCGGATGTCCGGGTGCGTCAGGAAGAACGTGCCGATCGAGCGGTCGAGCGTGAAGCCGTTGACCGGCCCACCGGCGGTGTAGACCAGCATCGTGCACGGGCCGTAGAGCGTGTAGCCGGCGGCGACGAGGTCGCGCCCGGGCTGCAGGAAGTCGGCGAGCTCGGGCTTGCCGCTGGTCGAGCGCCGCCGGTAGACGCCGAAGATCGTGCCCATCTGGCCGGCGACGTCGACGTTGCCCGAGCCGTCCAGCGGGTCGACGGTGATCAGGTACTTGCCGTTCTCGCCGCCGGCGAACACGTGCAGGTCCTCCATCTCCTCGCTGGCGACGCCGGCGACCATCGGCATGTTCTCGAACACCTGCAGCATCGTGTCGTTGCTGATGACGTCGAGCGCGCGCACGTTCTCGTCCTGCACGTTCGTGTTGCCGGTGTAGCCGAGCTTGCCGACGAACCCGGCGCGCATGATCTCGCTCGCCAGCATGCGGGCCAGCAGGCTGAAGCGGTTGAGGACGGTCGACAAGCCGCCGCTGGCATTGGCGCTGGCCTGGTCGCGGAAGAACTGCTCGCTGAGCGTGAGGCGATTCGTGGTCATCGGAGGTCGCCGCGGATTGGAGCGAGCCACCGCCGGGCTCACAACGGCGCCAGCGTCAATACCGGCTCGCGCTGCCCGTCGACGCAGACGAGGCCGCCGCGCACGGCCAGTGCCAGCGCCACCACGGCGACCGTGTCGACGTCGACGGCGAGCAGAGTGTGGTCGATGCCATCGGCGCCTCGCCAGCACAGCCGCTGCCCGGCGCGCAGCGGGCAGGCGACCACGCGTTCGCCGCTCGGCAGCCGCGGCAGCTCGATCGCCGCAGCGAACGGCGGCGCC
>VYME01000314.1_pt2 | contig 10630 bp, 9 predicted proteins | sample 5115281 | NCBI WGS metagenome assembly VYME01 (sample SAMN12291780, study PRJNA351875) | freshwater metagenome | isolation source: freshwater lake | place: USA: Michigan, Wintergreen Lake | collected 2013-08-08
CACCCCGCGCGTCGCGTGCCGATGCGTTCGAACTCGCCCTCGCCACGTGGACGGTCGGAGCGCCCCGGGGAGTAGCATCGGGATTCCGCCCACCCCGATCGGCCCCACGCGTCGTCGCATCGACCAGGGGAAACCAAATGTCCATCTTCACCCGTGCGTTGCACTGGGTCTGCGATATCGCGCCCCACCGGATCGCCGTGTCCTGCTGCCCCGACGGCGACCATCGCCTCCCGGCGCAGGTCAGGGCGTGGAAGGCAGAAGGTGTGGAGGTGGTCGTCTCGCTGCTGGGGGCCCACGAGCAGACGCTCTACGGCGTCGAGGCCGAAGCCCGGCTGTGCGCATCGTCGGACCTGACGTTCCGATCCTTTCCGATCACCGACCACGACGTCCCCGAGTCGGCGGACGCGTTCGCGGAATTCGTGCGCGAGGTACACCGCGAAGTCGTCGAAGGCAGAACCGTTCTCGTCCATTGCCTGGCCGGCATCGGTCGGACGGGCCTCCTGACCTCGGGCGTGCTGTTTCTCCTGGGCGTGCCGCGGACGTCGATCGCCGCGATCCTGGAGCAGTCGCGCGGATTCGCGATGCCCGAGACAATCGGGCAGCGGCGCTGGCTAGAGGCGTTCTACGAGGTACTGACAACGTCCCGCTGAGTCCGTGGGAGTCTGGGCGAGCGTCAACATGCGGGCGATCGATTTCGAGGGGGAAGGCCTTGCTTGAAAGCGTGCCGCATGCCTCACGCTGTCAGACCGTCACAAGCCCCCCCCGAAGACGACTCATGTTCCTGTACAACGTGCCGGTGGACATGCTCCCGCGCCGAGGGCGTATCAATCATCCCCAGAAAGGCCAGATGGCGCTGATGCCGATAGCCAACACCGTCGCAGAAGTGAACCGCGACGCCCCCTTCCCATTGATGAATGCCCTGGCGGAACGCCCGGAAACGGGGCTGTACGACGGCACGGTTCTCACGCGCACCACGTCGCAGGCGGCAACGCGCAACCGGGAGGTACCCCTGTGACCGCTGGTGTGGCACGACCCTGGTTAGTGCTGACGGGTCTGGCGCTGGGCCTCACCATCACGAACGGCTTCGCCCGTTTCGCCTATGGCCTGATCCTGCCCGCCATGAAGTCGGAGATGGGATGGACCTATGCGCAGGCGGGGTGGCTGAACACGGCCAATGCGCTGGGCTACATCGTCGGCGCCGTGCTGACCATGCTGCTCATCCGTCGGATCCCGCCCGCGCGACTCTTTGCGTTCGGCGTGGTCACAACCACGCTTGCACTGCTCGCCACCGGCATGAACGCAGCGCTGTGGTGGCAGACGCTCTGGCGCATCGCTGCAGGCGTCCTGGGGGCGATGTCGTTCTCCACCGCCGGCGTACTGGCCGCCGGGCTGTTCCAGGGCGATCCGCGCCGCAACGCGCTGGCGATCGCGATCCTGTTCGGGTCGGGTGGCGGATTGGGGATCGTGCTGGCAGGGGCGGCGCTGCCGCTCATGCTGCAGACCTGGGGGGCCGCATCCTGGCCGATGAGCTGGATCGTCATCGGCGCGATCAGTCTGTGCTTCGCACCGCTCAGCCTCTGGTCTGCACTGCAGTTGCCCGCGCCTCCCCAGGCCCGGGCGCACGCGAGCCCCTTGCCGTTACGCCGCATCCTGCCGGAGCTGGCCGGCTACGCCGGGTTCGGACTTGGATACATCGTCTACCTGACCTTCCTGTCGGCCTGGATGACCGAACAGCGCGCCGGGGCCGGGTTCATCGCGCTGGTGTGGGTGGTGCTGGGCGTGTGCATCTGCATCTCGCCGCTGGTCTGGCGCCGGGTTCTGGCACGCCATGCTTCGGGCCGGCCGCTCGCGCTGATCCTGATCTGCATCGCGATCGGATCGGCCCTTCCGGTGGCGCTGCCGAACAGGCCCGTGCTATTGATCTCGGCAATGGTGTTCGGTCTTTCCGTCTTCATGGCCCCGGGTGCGATCACCAGTTTCGCCCGGCAGAATCTGCCGCCGGAATCCTGGGGACGCGCCATCAGTCTGTTCACCCTGGTCTTCGCCGTGGCCCAGACCGCGGGCCCCTACGGCGCTGGGCTGGTGGGCGATCTATCGGGCAATATCGGGATCAGCCTGCTGGCGGCCTCCGGGCTGCTGCTGATCGGCGCCTCTCTGGCCGCCTTGCAACGCCCCCTGCGACAGCACGGGTGACCGCCACGCAAACTCTCTTCGCCGACCCCGACCGAGCCCGTCCATGACTGCACCTGCCCGCACCCTGCCCCCTGTCCTCCGCAACCTCGCGTTCCCCGTCATCGGGTCGCCGCTCTTCATCATCAGCAACCCCAGGCTCGTGATCGCGCAGTGCAAGGCCGGCGTGGTGGGCTCGATGCCAGCGCTCAATGCCAGGCCGGCATCGCAACTGGACGAATGGCTGGCCGAGATCACCGAGGCGCTGGCCGCGCACGACAAGGCGCACCCCGAATCGCCGGCAGCGCCGTTTGCCATCAACCAGATCGTCCACAAGAGCAACGACCGGCTCGAGCACGACATGCAGGTCTGCGCGAAGTACAAGGTACCCATCGTGATCACCAGCCTCGGCGCGCGCGAGGACGTGAACCGCGGCGTCCAGGCCTGGGGTGGCGTGGTCCTGCACGACGTGATCAGCAACGTGTTCGCGCACAAGGCCATCGAGAAAGGTGCCGACGGGTTGATCCCCGTAGCGGCCGGCGCCGGAGGACACGCCAGCGTGAAGAGCCCGTTCGCCATGGTCGCCGAGATCCGCGAATGGTTCGGTGGCCCGGTGGCGCTGTCGGGTGCGATCTCCTCGGGCGGCGCCATCCTCGCCGCGCAGGCCATGGGGGCCGATTTCGCCTACATCGGCTCGGCCTTCATTGCCACCGACGAGGCGCGCGCGGCGGAGGGCTACAAGCAGATGATCACCGAGAGCAACTCGGACGACATCGTCTACAGCAATTTCTACACGGGCATCCACGGCAACTATCTGAAGGGCAGCATCCGCAACGCGGGCATGGACCCGGACAATCTCCCGCAGAGCGACCCGAGCAAGATGAATTTCGCCAGCGGCGAAGGTGCCAGCGCGGCGAAGGCGTGGAAGGACATCTGGGGCTGCGGCCAGGGCGTGGGCGCCATCCGCCAAGTGGTGCCCGCGGCCGAACTGGTGGCCCGCCTCAAGCGAGAGTACGCCGAGGCCCGGGCCCGCCTCTGCAGCGCCTGAGGGAAATGCTCGGATAGAGGTGGCGCCAGACGCGACGCGGTTCGACGGCGGAAGCACTGGAGCGGGTGTCCTGAGCAACGCCGGGGAACGGGTGGTCGTCGCTCACCGCGTTGTCCGGTCGTCGCGCGGGCGTCTCCGAGGAAGCCCATGGCTAATCCGCCCTACGATCCCGACCGGGATCTCCTGCTGCTGATCGACGTCCAGCATGACTTCTGCCCGGGCGGTGCGCTGGCCGTCAGTGGCGGTGACGAGATCGTGCCCACCGTGAACCGCCCCGCCGAGCCCGTCCCTGAGCCGGCGACAAGCGCGATGATCGTGGGTGGTGGCGGCGCTGGGGGTGTGGCGGAAGCGGCAGCGGCACGGCTGAGCCTCGCGCCTTGCCACCGATGGAGAGGCTGCGGGCACGCGGCGCGCTCCTCGAACGCGCGCCACGACGACTATCGACTGTCCCGAGAGACGGGTCTACCCGAGCATCTGGCGTGCACGGCGACGCGAAGCTGCCCCCAGCACACCCACACCCAGCAGCAACAACGCGTAGGTCGACGGCTCGGGCACGGCGATGGTGAAGGGCGCACCGGCGATCGCCTGGAAGCCCCCCAGACCAAAGCTGTCGCTGTAAATCGCCATATCGAGCTTGTCCGTCTCGAACATCGTGTTGCCCAGGCCCAGCAGACCGTTCAGGCTCTGCGAACCGAACTGCAACACATCGATGGGCCCCGCCTTCGCAGTCGCACCGATCTTCAGCACATCGTAGGTACCCACGAGCCCGAGATCGAGTCCAAGCTCGTTGGTGAGCATGGCAACGAGCCAGAACGTCGGCGAGACGGTCGTCGTGTCGTCGATGGCCAACGCGGGGAGATCGCTCCAACGACCGGTCCAGCTGTCGTGCAGACCGTCCTGATCCGCGATGTGCACCGGGCGGCTGAAGAGCAGTGTCGCCATCAGTACCGGCGTGAACCTGAACGATTGCGTGACGCCCAGTACCGGCCCGGCTTCGGCATCGATGAGGTCGCCGGACACCGAGACAGTGAAACCGCCGGCGTCGATCAGATCGACGGTGGCCCCGGTCGGCGGGATGAGTCCGCGGCTCGCCGCCACGGCGTCGAGGTCGACCTTCGCCGTCAGCAGGTCCGACCGCCCGTTCGACGAGACGGTCTGGGAAGTCGACGTGCCGTGTGTCGTGATGTTGGGCACCTGCGTCGTGAACGTGGCGACCTTCGCCGTCACCGTGGGAAATCCCGGCGGCAGGCTGGTGGCGATCGTGACCCCGCCCGGCCCGGTCAGATTGAAGCCCGCCACGGGGGGATCCGACAGCGTCGCGCCGCCCTCGAGGGTGAACGTCTGATTCGCGATCGGCACCTCGGCAAGCGGCTGGCCGCCCGGCATCACGCCATCGAGCACCTTCAGGCTGTTGGGATCGATCGACAGCAGGCGCTGGTTGTCGGCGTTGATCGTCGGCAACGCGACCGTGCCCGAGGACGCGCAGCCGAGGGCGACGCCACACACCGTCGCGTCCAGCGTGCCGGAGAGCTGGATCACCGGCGTGATGTAGGCCTCGACCTTCGGCGATTGCGTCGTGATCGTGCCCGTGGCGAAGGTGCTGCCCGGGTTGAGATTGAAGAACTCTGCGGCCTTCACGGTGCCCGGCACCTGCGCTGTCGCGTGAAATCGGGCCGATGCGTCGACCGAGCCACTGTCGATGGAGTAACCCACCGTCAGGCCGACCTTCCCCGAGGAGGTCACATCGATCGTCGCGCCGGTGCGCGTGTCGCCGTACACGGCGGGCACGGCCGGGCTGTAGACCGCCGGCACGGCCGGCACATGCGTGGGGGGAATCGCCGGGCTGTAGACCGCGGGGGAGATGAGCTTCGGCGGAATATAGGGCGTGACCTCCTTCCTGTAGCCTTCGGTGATCGTCACCGTCGCGCATTCGTCTTCGAAGGGCCACGGGGCACAGACCGTCCCCTTCACCGGCGGGACATTCGTGTACGTGGCGGGAACCGCCGGCGAGTAGACCGCCGGCGTGATCAGCTTGCTTGGCACGCCCGGGATTGTGTACCCCGGAATCGCCGGGCTGATCTGCACGCTTGGAATGGCCGGCGTGATCAGCGCGTTGGCACTGCCGGTGATGCCGCCGATGGTCGCCGTGCGATTCGACCATTCGGTGCCGACGAACACGGACTCGGCCTTGCGGAAAGCATCACCAGCACCCCACATGCTTTGTGCCTTGCTCTCGAAGGAAAGCAATCCGGCGTCGTAGAGAACACTGTCCGCGTGAGCACCGCCGGCACCCAGCGACGCTGCGACGAGCAACCCGACCCCGGCGAGGCGGAGGGATGTCCTGATACAAGCTGCCGGATTCGCATGTCCTGCCGATGCTGTTGAGAGGAGAACTCGTGCGCGCGACATCGGAGGCTCCAGGCCGGGTGGGTGCGCCGAGTATAAAGGCCCTCATAGCAATCATGGCAAGACAATCTTCAAGACCTGGCACGTCGGTGCACCGCGCCACGCTCAGCCACTTGGCCGACATGCGAACGACCTGACCCTCCCTCGCGAGGCGGATTGCATGTTCCGAGCAGGCATGCGGGTCCGCGCCCCTTGCCCGGTCGCGGTCGGCGCCTAGCAGCGGGTGGTCTACACTCGCTGCGTTGTCCGCCCGTCGCGCGGGCGTCTGCGAGGAAACCGATGGCCAACCCGTCCTTCGATCCCGACCGTGATCTGCTGTTGCTGATCGACATCCAGAACGACTTCTGCCCGGGCGGCGCCCTTGCCGTCCCTGGCGGCGACGAGATCATCCCCGCCGTGAACCGCCTCGCCGCACGCTTCGCGCACGTGGCCCTGACGCAGGACTGGCATCCCGCCGGACACCGTTCGTTCGCCAGCGCCCACGCGGGTCGCGCGCCCTACGAGTCGGTGGCGTTTCCTTACGGCATGCAGACGCTGTGGCCCGATCACTGTGTACAGGACACGCCCGGCGCCGCCCTCCACCCTGTCCTGCACGTCCCGCATGCCGAACTCCTGCTGCGCAAGGGGTTCCGGCCGCAGATCGACTCGTACTCCGCGTTCTACGAGAACGACCGCAGCACCCCGACCGGGCTTGCCGGTTACCTGCGGGAGCGAGGCTTCGCGCGGGTGGTGCTCTGCGGGCTCGCCACCGATTTCTGCGTTGCGTACTCGGCGATCGATGCGCGTCGCCTGGGGTTCGAGACCGTTGTACTGCTCGACGCCTGTCGGGCCATCGATCTCGGCGGGTCCCTGGCGACTGCGCTGGCGGCCATGCGCGAGGCCGGGGTCGTGCTTGACGATGGAGCAGCATGAGTTCGCGGGGTCAGGCGCCGGGCACGGCCCGCGCGGCGGTCGAGGATCGTCCGGCTCGCCGGGATCGTGGCAGCCGGTGCACCACCTCGCACGATGAACAGGGCTGAGGACACGCCACTTCTGGAACGGTTGAGCGCCCGTTGGGATGCCATGGCATCATGGAAGCGCATCCTGTGGATCATGGTCGGGTCGCTCGCGCTGTCCGAGGCCATCACCGCCGCCATGAGCCTGCTGCTGCTCGGCAGGATCGACGGCGGTTATCTGCTCACCGGATGTGTCGCCTCGGTCCTGGTGTCACTGCTGGTGAGCGGGCTCATCCGCTCCTTCGACGTGCGGCTGGAACGCGAACGGCACAGGTCCCTGCAGACGGAAGCCCGGGGCCGCGCCTTCCTGGATGCAGTGCTCGATGCCCTTCCGATCCCGACCCTCGTAAAGGACGAATCGGGACGCTTTGTCGTGGTGAGCCGCGAAGCCTGTGTCGTCCTGCAGAAGCCTCGCGAAGCGCTGATCGGCAGCACCGATGCCGAGGTCTCATCGTCGCATGTCGCCAGGATCGTCGCGCAGGAGGACGCGCACGTCCTCGCCACCGGCCGGACCCTGCGTACCGAACTCCAGCTGCCGGACCGAAGCGGCATCCTCCGCTGGTTCGAGAAGTGCAAATCGGCGGTGATGCTGGACGGCGGTGCACACTTCATCATCGCCTCCACCCTGGACATCGACGAGCGACGCCGCGCCGAGGAGGCGCTCCGGGAGAGCGAGGCGTTTCTCCGGGCGGCGACGTGGGCGACGGACGTCAGCCTCTGGTCCTGGTCGGTGAGGGACGACACGCTCCGCCTCGGCGAGCACCTGCGCCACCGACTCGGCTACAGCGAGGATGAACTGCGGGACGATTGGGCCAGCCTGGTGGCAAGGATCCATCCGGACGACCAGAAACACTTTGCCGCGACTCGCAACGAGGCGATCGCGTCCGGGCAGGATCGCTGCGAGCAGGAGTTCCGCATCCGCCATCGCGATGGGTACTGGGTGTGGATCCTCTCCCGCGCCCGGATCGAACGGGACGCCGACGGTCAGGCGATCCGCTTCGTGGGTGGTCATCTGGACATCACCGCGCGGAAGGCGTCGGAAGCGATCGTCCGCGATCATCGCGACGCCCTGGCCCAGGAAGTGGCGATCCGAACGACGGAACTCGTCGCCGCACGCGATGCCGCCGAGGCCGCCAACCGCGCCAAGTCGGCATTCCTGGCGAACATGTCGCACGCGCTGCGCACACCGCTGCATTCCGTGCTCTCGTTCTCGCGTCTGGGCCACGCGGCGACAGCCCGCGCCGACGCGGCGCCGGAGAAGCTGACACGCTACTTCGGCAACATCGAACAGAGCGCCACGCGCCTGCAGATCCTGATCGATGACCTCCTCGACCTGTCTGCGCTGGAAGCAGGAACCGTCACTCTGGTGCCGGCGCCCGACGATCCCGAAACACTGGCGGCGTCCGTGCTCGACGAATTGCGTTCCATGGGCGATGCGAAGCGCATCGAACTCTCCCTGCAGACATCCCTTGCCGCGGCCCCGTATGTGATCGACGGCGCGAAACTCGCGCGGGTCCTGCACCAACTGCTGTCGAATGCGATCCGGTACTCCCCCGAAGACACGAAAGTCGTCGTGCGACTGCTCGACGATGCCGTCACGGACGGGGCCACGAGAGCGCTGCGGGTCGAAGTGATCGACGAGGGGATGGGTATCGCGGAGGCGGACCTGAGGACGGTGTTCGACCGCTTCGTCGAGGGAAGCAAGACGCGCAGCGGTGCCGGCGGGACAGGGCTGGGTCTCGCGATCTGCCGCCACATCGTCGGCCTGCACGGCGGAAGCATCTGGGCGCAGCGAAACGCAACACGTGGCACCACGATGGTCGTCGTGCTGCCCCAACCGGACCGGGATCCGCAGACGTCTGCCTGAGGCAAGCTCCTGACCGTCCGCAGATGCCGGGAAAGTCGATTCACCCGGCGAGATCGCCCCTACCGCACGAGCGGCCGCACCGTGGTGAACCCGCCATCCACGGCAATCACCTGGCCGGTCAGACGGGCCGCGCCGTCACCGAGCAACCAGGCCATCACATCCGCCACCTGCTGGGCCGTCCGCACACCGCCGAGCGGATATTGCCTGCCCGCGCCCTCGCGCATGGCGGGTACCTTCAACATGCCGGCGGTCATGGGCGTTTCGGTCATGCCCGGCGCCACGGCGTTCACCCGCAGACCCTGCGACGCATAGGTCGCCGCGGCACTGCGCACCAGGGCCTCCACGCCGCCCTTCGCCGCCGCAATGGCTTCGTGATTGGCGACCCCGATCCGCGCCACCACCGAACTCACGAACACCGCGGCGCCGGGTCCGCCCTGCAGCGCACCGATCCAGGCCTGCAACATGTACACCGCACTGTCGAGGTTGACGCGCATCACCTCATGATAGGCATCCGCGCGAGTACGGTGCAGCGCTGAGATCAGCGTGCTGCCGACGCAGTGCGCCAGCAGCGTCGGCGCGGCGCCCAGCACCTCCTGGCACGTGGCCAGGGCCAGCGCAGCACCTTCGGGTGTCGTGGTGTCAGCGACGATACGAGCCGCGGCGTCCACGTCGGCCAGCCGGTCTGCATCGCGCCCCACGGCAGCGACATGGCAGCCCTGGAGGGTGAGTTGTCGAGCCAGCGCGCGGCCGATGCCGCCACTGGCACCAGTGATGAGGACGATTGCCGTCATGGTGTGTGTTCCGGAAGTCCAGAAGTATCAGCGGGGTGGTTGGTCGCGCACGCCCGGTCCGGCGACGCTGGTCTTCTCCATACGCGCCGCCCAGCGCTGCAGCGTGGGTCGCCAACGCAGGAAGAGCCTGTAGGTGCGCTCCATCACCCAGGCCACACCCGGCACGCGGCCGGCCATCGCCAGCCAGCGCCAGCCCGGCAGTTCTGCCCACAGTGCAAGGAAGGCCTGGGCGCCGCTCCGCAATTCGCCGTCGCGGCCACGCACGTGGAAGCGCGCCAGCAGCTGCTCTCGCGTGGTACCCGGCGGCAGCGGCACCGTCGTGTCGCTCACATCGGCGAAGCACACCGGCGCATCCGGTTGCAGCGGCTGCAGGCCCCGGTAGACGCCGATCTCGCGGCGGCACAGCGGGCATGCGCCGTCGTACAACACGGTCAGTGGACGGGACTCGGGGGTCTCCGGATTGGAATGTTCACTCGCCATGAAGAGCCTATCGATCGCCTGCCTGTCTGCGGAGTCCAACTGTGCGGAGCACTGTCGTTCGCATCACCTCGAGCGACCGCGCTCCGACAGTGCTTGGCCGATGCGAGTTCAGCAGGACTTCGATTGAGTGCTGGGGACCTCACGCTCCTCATGGTGGACTTCTCGTTCCGTCACCGACATGGGAAGGTCGCACTCGCCAAACGCCAGGCCACACAGCCCCAGCGGAACCCGGAAGGTCCGACCGCTGCCCAAACGGCCCGATTCTGAACACAACCGTTCGCTCACCGGCACCCAATCCATGCATCGCACGCTGACTCCACGTCCCCATACCTGGGGGCCATCATGCTGTCGCGCCTCCGAAGAGCCGCACGCAGCAAACCTGGCTGCGAAAGACGAAGCGATCCTGAAGCGCGCCCCTCGCGCCATGAGGCCGTGGTTCGCATCGAGCGACGAAAGCTGTCAGGTGCAGACATGAACCATTCAGCCTTCCGGCACTGCGTGTCCGTTTTCTTTCTGCTGGCAACCAGCGCTGCCTTGGCGCAGCCGACCGTCGTCGCCGAGCGCTACACCACCGCGCCGGCCAGCGCGGACGGCATCGGCAAGCGCTACATGGGACGCGAGATCTCGGCGGTGATGGGCTGGCAGGGCGCAGCCTGGCTCGAGCGCGAAGAACGCGACCGCGAAGAGCGTATCGACCTCCTGCTCGCCTCGCTCGCGTTGAAGCCCGGGATGGTGGTGGCGGACATCGGTGCCGGTACCGGCTACCTGTCGCGGCGCATGGCACCCGCCGTGATGCCGGGTGGCAAGGTCTGGGCGGTCGATGTGCAGCCCCAGATGATCAGCCTGCTGGAGGCCGGTGCGAAACGGAGCGGGC
>VYME01000620.1_pt1 | contig 10612 bp, 6 predicted proteins | sample 5115281 | NCBI WGS metagenome assembly VYME01 (sample SAMN12291780, study PRJNA351875) | freshwater metagenome | isolation source: freshwater lake | place: USA: Michigan, Wintergreen Lake | collected 2013-08-08
GGCGGCTTCGGCACCGCGGTAGAACTCGGCGTGGTTCGTCGCCATCGCCGCAGCGTAGGCGCTGGCGACGCATCGTTCCCGCTCGGCGTGGGCGCGGAAAGGAGCCAACACCACCCGGGCGAGCGCAGTATGTTCGTCCGCTCATGGTGCTCCTCCGCGGTTCGTCGTCCGCCTTGTCGTGGCTCGTGCTGGCCGCCGTCGCCGTCGCCCAGGATCCGGCCGATCCGGACGACCTGCCCGGGCTGCTGAAGGAAGCGCAACAGAAGCTGCAGCGCGGCGAGTTCACCGCGGCGACCGGCAAGTTCGAGGAACTGCTCGACGCGCTGGCCGAAGAAGCGAAGTCGGCGGCCAACGACGAACTCGGCGTGCAGGCGCAGATCGGGCTGTGGACGCTGGCGCGACGTCGCGGCAAGTACGAAGAGGTGCGCGATGGCATCGCCACCGCCGACCTGGCGGTGCGCAACCGGCGCGAGGTCGTGCTGATGCGGGCCGAGGTGCTGCGGCGACTCGGCGGCTACGAGGAGGCGCTGGCGCTGCTGCAGGGCCTCGTCGACAAGGACGCCGCCGACCTCGAGGCGCGGCACGAACTCGGCGAGCTGGCGTGGGCCGCGGGCCAGCGCCAGCGTGCGCGTTCGCTGTGGCAGCAGAACGTCGACGCCGAGGCGCCGAAGGAAGCACGCAGCCTGGCGTTCCGCGGGCGTTCGCAGTTCCGCCTCGGCGGCCGGGCGAACCTCGAAGCGGCGAGCCGTTCGCTGGTCGACAGCCTCGAACTCGACAAGACGCAGCGGACCGCCCGCATCACGCTCGGCCAGGTCAAGCTGGCGGCCTACGGCGAAGCGGCCGGCTTCCCGAGCGGCGAGAAGGACCTGAAGCTGGTGCTCGAGACCTACGTCGACGACGAAGAGGCGCTGCTGGCGATGTACCGGCTGCGCAGCGCCAACGGCGGGCTCGACGGCGGCAAGACCGAGGGCTTCCTCGACCGCCTGATCGAACGCAACGAACGCTCGGTCGACGCCATCGTCGCGCGCGCTGCCAACGTGCTCGGCGACCGCCGCTACCGCGACGCCGCGCGCATGCTCGACGCCGCGCTGGCGATCGACCCCAACGACCGCATCACGCTGTGCCACCGCGCCGCCGCGGCGTGGCTGCTGCACGACGCCGACGAGTACGAAGCGTTCCGCGCGCGCGCCCTGGCAGGGGATCCTGGCTTTGCCGACTGCGATCGCATCCTCGCCGAGCACCTGTGCACGCTGTACCGCTTCGCCGACGCGATGCCGTTCTTCCAGGCGGCACTGCAGCAAGCACCCGACGACGTGCCGACGCTGCAGGGCATGGCCAAGGCGGCGATCTACACCGGCGAGGCCGCGCAGGCGCGCGAACTGCTCGATCGCTGCAAGCAGCTGGCGGCGGGACTGAACGACCCGTGGCGCAACAACGCCTCGATGCTGCAGAAGAAGCTCGACGAGCAGTACACGACGGTCGGCAACGAAGCGTTCCAGGTGCAGATGCACCGCGACGACGTCGAGGTGCTGCAGCACTACCTGCTGCCGATCCAGCTCGAGGCGGCGCAGGTGCTCGGCGCCAAGTACGCGTGGAGGCCCGATCGCCCGACCAAGGTCGAGGTGCTGCACACCTGGGACGACTTCTCGGTGCGCACGATCGGCTTCCGCGGCTTCACCGCGCTCGGCGCCTGCTTCGGCCGGTTGATCACGCTGGTGTCGCCGGTCGACGTCGACCTGCGGCAGCAGGACTTCATGTGGGAGGCGACGGCGTGGCACGAGTACACGCACGTGCTGACGCTCGGCGTCAGCAACCACCGCGTGCCGCGCTGGCTGACCGAGGGCTTCTCGGTCTACGAGGAGAAGGTGCGCGACCCGTCGTGGGAGCGCGGCATGGACCGCGAACTGTTCGACGCGTTCGCCAACCAGGACATCCCGCCGGTGCACCTGCTGAACCGGCTGTTCCGCGGGCCGCGCATCCTGTTCGGCTACTACCAGGGCGGCCTGATCGTCGAACTGCTGGCGCGCGACCACGGCTTCGACAAGGCGCTGGCGCTGCTGCGCGCGTTCGGCGAGGACCTCGACACCGAGGAGGCGTTCCAGAAGGCGCTCGGCCAGAGCTCGCGCGCGTTCGATCGGCAGTTCCTCGACTTCGTGCAGAAGGAGAAGCTGCGGGGCATGCGGCTCGTGCCGCACCTCGACGACGCCGGCATGGAGCGCGCGATGGCGCGCGCGCAGCAGGACAAGACGAACCTGCAGGCGCGCATCGACCTGGCGTGGGCGTGCGTGCACCGCAACAACCCGGTCGACGCCGGGCGCTGGCTCGCCGACGTAATGCGCGCCGATCCGGAGAACGGCCAGGGCCTGCTGCTGCGCGCCGAACTGCTGCGCGGCCGCAAGGACCTCGAAGGCGCCGTCGACCACTGGCGGCGCGGCTTCGCCGCCGGCGCCGACGACTTCGACTCGCGCATCGCCTGTGGCAGAGCGCTGCTCGAACTCGGCGACGAACAGGGCGCGATCGACATGTGGCTACGTGCGAAGGCGTGCTGGCCCGGTTGCACCGAGGTGCAGAACGCGCCGGAGCTGCTGCTGGCGAAGCTCTACAAGCAGCGCGGCGACACCGACCAGGCCCGCATGGAGACGAAGGCCTACTGCCGGCGCTCGGCGCGCGCGTTCGCCCCGCGCTACCAGCTCGCCGAGTTCGAGCGCGACGCCGGCCAGCGGCAGGAGGAGCTGCGGCTGCTGCTCGAATGCAACCGCATCGACCCGTTCCATCGCGAACTGCACCTGCGCATGGCCAAGGCCTGCGAAGCGCTCGGCAAGAAGGTCGAAGCAGCGCGCGAGTACGAGGTCGCGGCGGCGGTGCAGCCGAAGCTCGACCGCCAGTGGCTGCGCGGCGGCGAGGACGCGATGCAGGACGGCAGCCCGGAGGACCTGGCCCAGCGCGGCGACTGCTGGCTCGCGGCGGCGAAGCTGCGGCACGAACTCGGCGAGACCGAACGGGCGCTGAACCTGCTCGATCGCATCCGCCGCGAGGCTGCCGACAGCAGTGCGGCGAAGGACGCGGAGACGTTGCGCGAACAGTGGCGAGGCAAGTGAACGGTTGCTAGCGTTGGCCCCCCGGCCTGCGCCGGCGTCCCACGTCCTGCCCCCGTCATGCTGCCCGTGCTCGAGGAATCCTGGTCGCGCCTGCAGGCGCCCCTGCGCGAGCGCGCCGGTGCTGCCGCCTACGACGCGTGGCTCGCCGACCTGCGGCCGGTGCTGATGGAGCGCGGCACCGTCTACCTCGAAGCCAAGAGCCGCCTCGGCGCCGACCGCGTGCGTTCGTTGTTCCGGCCGCTGCTGGAAGAACTGCTGTCGGCCGAGATCGGCACCAGGCTGGTCGTCGAGCTGCAGGCGAACGAGCCGGCGCGCTTCGACGTGCTGGAGGTGTCGCCGCAGCAGCCGATCGTCGACGACGGCAATCGCACGGCGTGGCTGGTGCTGAAGAACCTCGGCGGCGGCCGACCGCTGCCGTCGAGCCTGTTCCTGTTCCACGGTCCGAGCGGCGTCGGCAAGACGTTCCTGCTGCGCTGGTGGCGCGAGAACCTGGTCGAGCGTCCGAGCACCGACAAGGCGATGTGGTTCGACCTGATGTCGTTGCTGAAGGCGTTCCAGGCAGCACACCAGGAGAAGCGCGTCGACGGCCTGCGCGACGAGCTGTGCCAGGACCGGCCGCTGGTGCTCGACGAACTGCACCGCATCGCCGGCAAGGAGAAGCTGCAGCAGTTCGTGCTGAAGGTGCTGCGCGCGCGCGAGAGCCTGCGCTCGCCGACGGTGCTGGCCTCGCGCTGGCATCCGACCGAGATCCGCGACCTCGACCCGGCCCTCGCGTCGTCGTTGTGCGCTGGCTTCGTCGCCGCCATCGAGCGCCCGGGGCCGCTCGGCCGCCTGCGCTACCTGCGCGCGCTCGAAGGCGCGCCGTCGCGCAACGGCCGCGCCACCGCGGTCGAGTCGCTGGCGCAGCAGGTCAACGGCTCGTTCCCCGAACTGCGCGCCGCGTGGGCGCAGTCGCGCGGTGCCTCGTTGCCGCCGAAGTACCTCGAGCTGATCGACCCGAGCCGCGTGTTCGCGCGCCTGCGCGATCGCGTCGCCGAACAGTGTGGCCTGCCGGCGCAGGAACTGGCTGGCAAGCGCCAGGGCCGCGCCATCAGCCGGGCGCGCAAGATCCTCGCCTACCTCTGCCTGCAGCAAGGTCTGTCCGGCAGCGAAGTCGGGCGCTTCCTCGGCGGCCGCACGCGCGCCGCCGTCAGCTACATGGCCTTGTCGCTGCAGGAAGAACTGGCGAAGTCGGCGGAACTGCGGCAGCAGGTCGAGGCGCTGTCGTGAGCTGCTACGTCGCGCTCGACGGGCCCGATGGCTGCGGCAAGAGTTCGCAGGCGGCGGCGCTGGTGGCGTGGCTCGGCGAACGCGGCCGCCGCGCGCTGCACGTGCGCGAGCCCGGTTCGACGCCGGTCGGCGAGGCGCTGCGCGCGCTGCTGCTGTCGCCGGCGACCGGGGAACTGCAGCCGATCAGCGAAGCGCTGCTGTTCTCCGCCGCGCGCGCCGAGCTGATGGCGAACGTCGTAGCACCTGCACTCGCGCGCGGCGACGTCGTCGTCGCCGAGCGCTGCTACCTGTCGACCGTCGTCTACCAAGGTTTGGCCACGGCCGCGGCCGCGGGCAACGGCATGAGCGTCGACTGGTTGTTCGACCTGACGCGGCGCGTGCACGGGGCCTGCCTGCCGGACGCGGTGTTCGTGCTCGACGTGCCGGTCGCCGTGTCGATCGCGCGCCGCTCGGCGCGCACCGCCGATCGCTTCGAGGCGCGCGGCCACGACTACCACGAACGCGTGCGCCAGGGCTATCTGCGCGCCTGCCAGCTCGACGGCCGCGCGCGCCTCGTCGACGCCGCGCGCGGCTTCGACGTCGTGCAACACGACCTGCGGGCTTCGCTGACGGAGTTGCTGCGGTGAGCGGCTGGGTCAAGGAAGGCCGCGGCCGCGGTGCTGGCAGTGGCGGTGGTGGTGGCGACGAGTCCGGCGGCGACGGCATCGGCCACGCGCGGTTGCAGATGCCGCTCGGCCAGGGCGAAGCGTTCGCGCGCTGGCTCGGTCAGGCGCGCGCGCTGCGGCTGCCGCACGGTTTCCTGGTCGAAGGTGCGCGCGGCAGCGGCAAGTCCACGGTGATCGAATGGCTGGCCGCGGCGCTGCTGTGTCCGTCGGAGCTCGACCGCGACGGCCCGTGCGGCGTCTGCCGCACCTGCACGCGCATCGCCAACCGCCAGCATCCCGACGTGCACGTGCTCGACCTCGCGCAGGACGAAGCCGAACGCAAGGAGCTGAAGAAGAGCTTCTACGAGATCACCGTCGGCCAGGTGCGGCAGGCGCAGGAACTGCTCGCGCGCCACGCGGTCGAAGGCCGCGCGCGCGTCTTGGTGGTGGAGGACGCCGACCATCTCGCCGAAGAAGGCCAGAACGCGCTGCTGAAGACGCTCGAAGAGCCCGGCGTGGCGACGTTCCTGCTGCTCGAGGCGTCGCGGCCCGAGCAGTTGCTGCCGACGGTCCGTTCGCGCGTGCAGCGGCTGCGGGTGCTGCCACTGCCTGCCGACGTGCTCGAGCGCGAGATTTTTCGCCGGCTGCCGGCGGCCGCCGCGCGGGTGCCGGACGCCATCGCGCTGTCGGGCGGCAGCCTCGGCCAGGCGCTGGCCGCCTGCACCGAACGCGCGGTACAGCTCCATCATCTGGTGCAGGCGATGCTGGCCGACGTCCACCGCTTGCGGCCGGTCGCGACGGCACGCGCCGTGCTGCAGAACGTCGAGGAGCGCCGCCACGAACTCGACGCGGCGCGCGAGTTCCTGTGGCTGCTGCGCGCCGAGCTGCGCCGCCGGACCTCGGCCCTTGCGGCGGCTGCGGACGGTTCCTACGGTGCGTCGTCCGCAGAACCATGGACGACGTGGCTCGAACTGACCTTGGCGGCGGAGCGGGATCTCGACCTGCTCATCCCGCCCGAGCAGGTGCTCACCGCCTGCCTCGTACAGTTCGTGCCGGCGTGATCCTGGCGACGCGGTGCCGGGCGCAGCGAGGGGGTCGCGGCGCTTCGGTGTGGATGGTGCGAGCGGAGGCGAGCGGTCACTCGCCGTCGCTCAAGGGCGGTTCCGGATGTGTCGATACCGGCGTCACTACGACGCCGCTTCGCCCGCGGAGGAACCGTGTCGATGGCTGCAGCTGAACAGGACCTGCTCGAAGAGAAGATCCAGTGTGTGCGGAAGCGCGATCGGCGCTTCAGCCGCCTCGCCTACTACTTCGTGCTCGATGCGCTCGACTTCACGATGTCGCGCCTCGGGCGCGAGACGATGTCGGGCGAAGAACGCCACGTCGGCGGCCGCGAGCTGCTGGCCGGGCTGCAGGAGTATGCCTCCGAGCAGTTCGGGCCGATGGCGGCGCTGGTGTTCGAGCGTTGGGGCGTGCGCCGTTCGTCGGACTTCGGCGAGATCGTCTTCAACCTGATCGACGCCGAGCTGCTGAGCCGCCGGCCTTCGGACTCGCGCCTCGACTTCGTCGACGGCATCGACTTCCGCGAAGCGTTCGCCGCGAAGCACCGCGAGTCGCTGGATCGCATCGCCACGCGGTGAGTGGCGTCGCCCGCGCGCCGGGACACGGAAAGCGCAGGTCGGCACGTGCAGCCCGCCGCTGTGGCGCGTAAGCACCCGCTCTTCGAACCCGAGGAGCCTCCATGCGCCGTCCGCCGTCGCCGTCCGTCTCTTTCCAGGTGCTGCTGTCGTCGCTCGCCACGCTGTCGTGCGTGGTCGCGAACGTCGCCGCCCAAGACGCGCCTCCGAGCGCCTTCCGCCGGCCCGCCGAAGCGATCACCAAGCTGGTCGAAGCGCCGCCGCCACCCGACGCCGCGTTGTCGCCGGCGCGCACGTGGCTCGCGCTGACGACGCGCGAAGCCCTGCCCGGTCTCGACGTCGTCGCGCGCCCGCATCGCAAGCTCGCCGGTCTGCGCATCGACCCGCAGTCGCACGGCCGCCAGCTGTCGGTGCGCACGCAGTCGCTGGTGCTGCAGGCGCTGGCCGATGGCAAGGACCACGTCGTCGACGTGCCTCCCGGCCACTGGAGCGGCCCGATCTGGACCGCCGACGACCGTGCGTTCGCGCTGTTGCGCCTCGGTGTCGACGGCGGCGCCGAACTGTGGGTCGCCGATCCGGCGACGGCGCCGCCGCGGCGCATCGACGGCGTGCACGCCAACACCGTGCTCGGCGGCGGCGTGCGTTGGGCGCCCGACCAGAAGCACCTGCTGGTGATGGCGGTGGTGCCCGGCGCCGAGCCGCCGCGCCCGGCGGTGCCGAGCGGCCCGCAGGTGCAGGACGCGGTGCGCGGCGAGAAGGCGCAGGTGCGCACCTACCAGGACCTGCTGCAGGACGCGCACGACGAACGGCTGTTCGAGTTCTTCGCGACGAGCCAGTTGCTGCGCGTCGACGCCGCGACCGGTGCTATGCAGAAGCTCGGCGAGCCAGCACTGTTCGACGGGGTCGAGCCGTCGCCGGACGGTTCGCTGCTGCTGACGACCCGCATCGAACGGCCGTTCTCGTACCTGGTGCCGGCGTCGAGCTTCCCGCGCGTCACCGAGCTGCGCGATCGCGACGGCAAGCCGCTGCGCACGCTGGCGAAGGCGCCGCTGCGCGAAGCGGTGCCGATCGGCGGCGTGCCGACGGGGCCGCGTGGGATCGGTTGGCTCGACGTGCTGCCGCACACGCTGACCTGGGTCGAAGCGCTCGACGGCGGCGATCCCAAGCGCGACGCGCCACAGCGCGACCAGGTGTTCCGGCTCGACGACCCGGCCGGCGAAGCGCGCGCGTGGTTCCGCACCGAGCATCGCTTCGGCGGCATGTCGTGCGGCGGTGACGGCCAGCTCGGCCTCGTCACCGAGATGGACCGCAAGACGCGGCGGCAGCGCGTGTGGCGCCACGACGTGCGCGATCCGGCGGCCGCCCCGGCGATGCTCTACGAACGTTCGATGCAGGACGCCTACGGCGATCCGGGCCGGCCGATCGCCGAGATGCGCGGCGACGGCCAAGTGGTGCTGCGGCAGCGCGACGGCGCCTTGTTCCTCGCCGGCGAAGGTGCGTCGCCGCAGGGCAACCGGCCGTTCGTCGATCGCTGGGTGCTCGCCGACGGCAGCAAGGAGCGGTTGTTCCACGCCGAGCCCGGCAAGCACGAGACGTTCGTCGGGTTCCTCGACGCCGACGGCCAGCGGCTCCTGGTGCGCAGCGAGTCGCCGACCGAGCCACCGTCGCTGCAGGTCGTCGATCGCGCGAAGAAGACGCGCTCGACGCTGCGCGCGTTCGCCGATCCGGGGGCTGCCTACACGCGCGGCGTGCAGAAGCGCATCCTGAACTACCAGCGCGCCGACGGGGTGCCGCTCAGTGGCACGCTCTACCTGCCGCCGAGCTACCGCGAGGGCGACAAGTTGCCGTGCCTCGTCTGGGCCTACCCGCTCGAGTACACGCAGGCCAGCGACGCCGGCCAGGTGCGCGCGTCGCCGAACCGCTGGCTGCGGCTGTCGGGCAGCTCGCAGCTGTTCCCGCTGCTCGCCGGCTACGCCGTGCTCGACGACGCGGCGATGCCGATCGTCGGCCCGCAGCGCACCGCCAACGACACGTTCGTGCAGCAGCTGCAGCAGAACGCGCAGGCCGCGGTCGACGCGCTCGCCGCGACCGGCTGCATCGACGTCAAGCGACTCGCCGTCAGCGGCCACAGCTACGGCGCGTTCATGACCGCGAACGTGCTGGCGCACACCGACCTGTTCGCCTGCGGCATCGCGCGAAGCGGCGCCTACAACCGCACGCTGACGCCGTTCGGCTTCCAGAACGAGGACCGCACCTACTGGGAGGCGCCGGAGATCTACCAGGCGATGTCGCCGTTCGCGCACGCACACCGCATCCAGGAGCCGATCCTGCTGATCCACGGCGCCGACGACGACAACCCGGGCACGTTCCCGGTGCAGAGCCAGCGCTTCTTCGCAGCACTGAAGGGCCACGGCGCCACGGCACGCTTGTGCATGCTGCCGCACGAGAGCCACGGCTACCGCGGCCGCGAGAACGTGCTGCACTGCCTCGCCGAGACGATCGACTGGCTCGACCTGTACTGCGGCCCGCGCAAGTGATGGCGGCCGGCGCGGCGGCTGCGGATGCTGCGGCGTCCCGGGGATCGCTGAGCCGGTTCGCCCAACGGGCGAGCTGGCTTCCAAGGAGACGACGCAGCGGGGCCGATGGCGTCGCTCTCGCGGTGGACGGTCCCCGCGTTGCGGCGTCCCGGGGATCGCTGAGCCGGTTCGCCCAACGGGCGAGCTGGCTCAGACCTTCGTCAGCTCGAAGCCGCGGCGGTAGGTCTTGCCCAGCAGTTGCTGCGCCGCTGCCGAGTTGGTGACGCGCATCGCCGCCGCGTCCCACTCGATGCGCTCGCCGGTGCGCAGCGCCAGGTTGCCGAGCAGCATCGACTCGGTGAACGGTGCCGCATACTCGAAGTTCGCCATCGGCTGCGTGTTGCTCAGGATGCCCTGCAGCCACTCGTCGTGCACGCCGGGCGAACGCGGCAGCGACTGCGGCGGCAGTTCGTACTGTGCGATCTTGCCGTCGACGTAGATCTCGAACGACTCGCCGTAGTCGGTCGGCGAGTAGAGCACGCCCTTGTCGCCCTTCAGCAGGAAGCCGCCGCTGCGCAGCTTGACGCCGGGCAGCAGGTCGGCGGGCGGCAGGTGGCCACCGTCGTACCAGAACACCGTCACCGGCCCGCGCTTGCCGCGCGCCGGGAACGCGAAGCGCAGCGTCGAACGCTTCGGCGCCGCCTCGCTGGTCGTGCCTTCGCCGACCCCTTCGACCGACGTCGGCGCGTCGAGTTCGAGCGCGTAGAACGGCAGGTTGGCGACGTGGCAGGCCATGTCGCCGAGCGCACCGGTGCCGAAGTCCCAGAAGCCGCGCCAGTGGAACGGCGCGTAGCCCTTGAACTCGCCGTCCTTGCGGCCCGCGGCGTACGGGCGCCACGCTGCCGGGCCGAGCCACAGGTCCCAGCGCAGCGTCGGCGGGATCGCATCGACGTGCGCCGGGCGCTGGATGCCCTGCGGCCAGATCGGCCGGTCGGTCCAGACGTGCACCTCGGTGACGGTGCCGATGATGCCGCCGCGCACGCACTCGGTGGCGGTGCGGAAGCCGTCGAGGCAGGTGCCCTGGTTGCCCATCGACGTGATGACCTTGCTCTTGCGCGCCGCGTCGCGCAGCAGCCGCGCTTCGTGCACCGTGTGCGTCAGCGGCTTCTGCACGAACACGTGCCAGCCGCGCGCCATCGCCGCCAGCGCCGGGCCGGCGTGGCTGTGGTCGGGCGTGCTGACGATCAGCGCGTCGAGCTTCTCGTGGTCGATCAGGTCGCGCCAGTCTTCGTAGAACGCCGCCTTGGGGTGTTCGCCGCGCGCCTGCTTGGCCTTGCCGTCGTCGACGTCGCACAAGGCGACGATGTCGTGCGTGCGGGCGCAGGCCTGCATGTCGCTGAGGCCCTTGCCGCCGCAGCCGACGACGCCGAGGCGCAGGCGGTCGTTGG
>VYME01000626.1_pt1 | contig 10559 bp, 5 predicted proteins | sample 5115281 | NCBI WGS metagenome assembly VYME01 (sample SAMN12291780, study PRJNA351875) | freshwater metagenome | isolation source: freshwater lake | place: USA: Michigan, Wintergreen Lake | collected 2013-08-08
GACGGCCGCCGCCAGCGCAGCGACCGCGTTCGGCGACAGCCGGATGTCGGCGTCGAGGAAGATGCGCACGCCAGCGGCGGTGATGCGCTGCTCGGCCGCGTTCAGCGCCGCGGTCTTGCCCGGCTCGGGCCGGTCGACGAGTTCGATGGTGCAGCGCTCGTTCGCCAGTTCGCGGGCAGCCCGGCGCACGACCTCGGCGGTGCCGTCGGTGCAGCCGTTGGTGGACACGATGACCCGGAACGGTTCGGGGCAGACCTGGGCGGCGAGTGCCGCGAGCGTGTCGTAGATGGTCGCCTGCTCGTTGCGGGCGGCGATCACGATGTCGATGGGCATGGCGTGGAGTGGCGAGTTCGTCAGCGGCTCGGATCACTTCGTCGAAGGTGGCAGCGCGGTCGCGCCCCGGTCGACGAGGGATGCGAGGGGTCGCTGCCGAGCATACGAGCTTCGACGCACCGGTCACTTCCACTCGAGCCGCAGTTCTCGTGGCGAGCCGCAGCGCGGCGCAGGCTGCCTCCTGGCCGTGGACCCGACGACGGCACGCTTGTGCGCGGTCGCTCTGCACACTTTCCGCGATCCACGCGGCGAGTTCGGTCGATGGAGCCGCTGTGTCCGACGCCCTCGTGATCGTCCTGGCCACAGGACTCTGCCTCGTGCCCGTCAGCCTGGCCGCGACGCGCCTCTGGCTGCTCCTCGCCACCCTCGTCAGCCTTGCCTGGCTCGGCGCGAGCGGCCTCTACTTCTACGTCTATCTGGGCCTCGGCGGCGACGACACGTGGCCGCTGGGCATCCTGATCGTGCTCTGGCTCGCGGCGATCGCTGCGATCGTCGCCCGCCGGCTGACGACGCTCGCGAGCGCGCACGACGACGAGCCAGACCCATCTCGCATTGGTGCCATGCAGGGCGATGGTGCGTTCGGAGCGAGGAACGCACGCGAGCCCTGAGTCCCTGGGCGCGAAGCCGTAGCGTCGGCGACCTGCGCAGACGATGCGCTTGGCGAACCTTTCCTGCGCGAAACGAGTTCTCTCCGGCGCCAGGGCGCAGCAGTCGGAACTGCGGGCGGCGCGTTCGCGAAGCCGCGCCTGGACGCCCCCGCGACTCCACGCCACCATGGTGACCTGAACCAGGAGAAGTCATGGCGCGTCTCGTGCTCGCGGTCGGAGTCGTCGTTCTGCTGAGCTTCGTTTGCTGGCTCGCCTTCGCCGAAGCCCCCATCGCCCCGATGCCGCCCGAGCCAGCGCCGTCGGCCAAGGCTGTCGAGGCAGCGACTCCGGCGGCAGCGACCGCGGACGCTGCCGCGGCGATGGCGAAGGGATCGGTGGAACGCACCATTGCTCCATCCCTCGCGAGCGACTCGCTGCCGCCGATCCCGGCCGATGCGACCTGGGTCTCTGTGCTCGTGCTCGACAAGCAGACGCAGCAGCCGGTCGAAGGGGCCGAGGCGACGTGGTGGGACGAGACCGCCTACGAGCAGATCCAGAAGCTGCCAGCCACTGAGCGAACGACGCGGTATCGCGACCAGGACCAGATCGCGCAGCGCTGGGGACGGCGCGGTCGCAGCGACCGGGACGGCAAGCTGCGCGTACACCTCGGCAAGCAGTGGACGAACGTGCTGGTGCGACACCAGGATCGCTTCGGCAACGCGGTCCTGCAGGCACGTGGCGAGCAGCCAAAGGACGGCCACCGCGTGCTGCTCGAGCTGGACTGCACCGTTCGTGTGCACGTCGTCGACGCCACGGGCCAGCCAGCTGCGGGGGTCGCGTTGTCGCTGGAGAACTACGATCCAGCTCGATCGCGGGCCATGTTCGTCGGAGGGGAGCTGCAGACCGATGCGAACGGCATGGCGACGTTCGCGCACGTGCAGCAGCGGCGCACGGCGAGTTTTGGACCGCAGGCTGGCCAGGCCGTCACGCAGTGGCGGCTGTTCGTCGTGATCCCGGGCCTCGAGCTGCCACCGATCCTGGTCGACGCCGTGCAGGTGCCGAGCGCACCGATCGAGGTGCAGCTGCCGCCGACCGGACGGCTGCGTGCGAAGGTGACGTTCGGCGGGAAGCCGATGCCCGGCCTGCAGGTCGGGTTCCACGTCGGCCCGAAGGACGATTCGACGGCGAACAACGGCGCTGCGAACGCCATCGTCGATCCGGACGGCTGGGCACGGTTTCGCCACGTGCCGCTCGGCAAGCCCCTGTTCGTCGTGGCGCGGCAGACAGCGGCCAGAATCACGCGCGAGATCGCTGGACCGACGCTGCCCGGGCAGGAAGTCGAGCTCGTGCTCGAGCTCGCCGAAGAGAGCGTCGTGCTCACAGGGCGACTGTTGGGCGACGACGGCCAGCCCCTGGCCGACCAGGAAGTGGGAGGTTCGTTCGACGCAACGCGCCGCAAGGGCAGCGTGAGCGTCACCACCGATGCCGCCGGCCGTTTCGTCTGGTGGATCGACAGCCGCCGGGAGGGCGGGCAAGAGACCCTTCGGCTGAATCGGCTGGTGTTCGAGCGTCGCTCGGCATCGGGCCCGGCCCCGCAAGTCGATGTGCCACCGCGCGACCTGGTCGTAGGCACCAACGACCTCGGCGACCTTCGCTTTGCTGTCGCCGAGCTGGTGGTCAGTGGCCGCTTCGTGTTCGACACTTCGGGGCTCGCACACACGCATGCCGTGGTGACGCGACTCGACGAAACGCGGCGCTCGTTCGGCAAGGAGCGCTGGGAACGCGTCCGCGGTCTGGACGTCGACGTCAAGGAGGACGGCCGCTTCGAAGCGCGGGGCAGCATTCCCCCCGGTCGGCAGCGCATCGAAGTGGAGGCAGCACATCACCTGCCGGTGAAGCCGGTCGAGTTCGTCGTCGGCACCCGCGATCTCGTGATCCCGGTGCAGCGCGGGTTCTCGCTCGAAGCGAGCTGCCGGCTGCCCGACGGAATGTCGTCGGAGTACGTCCATCTGCGACTGCAGCCCCGCGGTGGCGCGACCAGCGGAGTGCTACCGCGCGGGTCCTGGCCCTTCCGCGAGAATCCGCTGCAAGCACAGGCCCGGGGGACGGTCGACGGCACGACTCCGTACAGCTGGGCGGCCCTGCCGGCGGGCACCTACGACCTGCGCGTCGAGGCGATCGGATCGGCCACGCCGTTCTTGGAGGTTCCCGACGTCGTGCTGCCTGCCCCTTCGGGCGGTGACCCGCGACTGCGGGCGATCGATCTGCGCGAGCTCGTGACGACACTCCGGGTGCGCGTCGAACTCACCGGCCAGGACGCGACCCGCCGCGAGGTTCCGATGGTGTTCCTGTTGCCGCAGGCGAACGAACAGGAATGGCAAGGGGTGCCTGCCAACACCGAACTCGTGCTGCCGGTGCCAAAGCGCCCGGTGGACCTGATGGTCGCCTGCGAGGGCTACCGCCCGGAGACGCTGCGCGGCGCGGTCGGCAGCGCGACGGCGACGCTGACGCCTTGGCCGACCGTGCAGGTGACCTTCACGGGTCGCGAGGCGCTGCCGGCAGGAGCGCAGCTGCAAGCCAGCGTGCTCGCAACCGACGAGGGCAAGCGTGACGACCAGCGCTATTCCACGCCGTGGCGAAGTGGAATGCTCAGCAGCCTGCTGGACTCACCCACGGGCCTCACCGACGTGCAGGACGGCGTCGTCGACCTGCCGGCCCTCGACGGCGTGCACAAGCTGTCGGTCTACGTGTCGCTGGCGCCGGGCAAGCGTGGCAAGTTCCTGAAGCAACTGCAGCCGAACGAGTTCGTCGCCGGCGCTCCGGTGACCGTGCAACTGTCGGCCGACGAGATTCGCAGCGTGGTGGCCGAGCTGCAGCAGCAGGAAGCGAAGGCGAAGGAAGGGAAGTGAGCGAGATCGACTGCCGCACCGCGGCGCCACGCACCCGCTGCCGCTGCTGGGCCTGGCTCCGCCCGGCCGCGGGTCGGCCGCATCAGAAGTAGAAGTGCACGCCGAGGCCGAGGAACTGCACGCGATCGGTGTAGAACTGCCCGTTCGGCGAATGCCCGTCGTACCACTCGAGCAGCACCGCGAGGCGCTGGCTCTGGCGGCCGACGTCCTCGAACACGACGCCGGCGCGCACCGACGCATCGAGGCCCCAGTCGTTCTCCTGCCGCTGCTTGCAGTCGACGGCAGCCACCGGCCACATGCCGGCCCCGGCGCCGAACGGCTGCTGCCCGCGCCACTCGAGGCCGTAGTGCAGCGTCCACGACTCGAGGTCGGCCGGTTCCGCGGCGAGCAGATAGCTGCCGCCGGCGTACGGCCGGAACCCGGCCGGCAGTTCGTGGCTGGCGACGAGGTCGACCGTCTCGTAGCTGAGGTTGACGCGGCCGCTGCCGGTGATCTGTTCGCGCAGCACGTACTCGTCGCCGAGGTGCGAACTCTGGTGCCGCAGTCGCAGCAGCAGCGAGGTGTCGCGGTGGCGCCCGGCCAGATACGGACCGATCGTGTAGTCGGCGTTGACGAGGTCCTTCGAGGCGCGATCGAGATCGAAGATCGCGAACACGCCGGCCTGCAGACCAGCCTCCCAGCGCAGCGCACCGGTGCCCCGGCTGCGCGCGAACGCGAGCGTCTCCCCGAAGCCGACGGCGCCGATCTGCTCCAGCGGCTCGGTGCCTGCCGCACGATCGCGGTCCTCGAGGTAGTAGTGCCACGAGGCGAAGAAGTGCGGCCAGCGTGGATCGGCGAGCAACGGCTCGAACAGGCGGCCGGTCGACAGGAACAGCGTCGATGCCGCCGCCGGCGCCGCGAGCCCAGGTTCGGGCTGCACGAAGGTCACCTCGCGCACACCGGGCAGCGCGCGCAGCACGATGGCGAGCCGTTGGCGTTCGAGTGGACCGAAGTCCCGATCGACGAGCTCGACCCGACCGTTTTGCACCGTCACCGGTGCGGCGGGCAGCCCGAAGTCGCGTTCGAGCACGGCGGCGACATAGCCGGCGACGACGCGGTCGTCGAACTCACGCTCCTGCGCCACCAAGGCCCCGAGCGACCACAAGACGGACATCGACGCCAGACCATGGGTTCGCATTGCCCCGACGCTAGTGCCCGCGCGCGCGGGCCGGCCGTGAATGCCACCGACTCGCCACGGATTCCGGGTCGGCTCGGATGAAGCCGAATTCATGCGGCATTCAGGCGATCGCAGGCGCGGAGTTCGCACCGCCTGCATCGTGGCCGCGTGCTGCCGGCAGCGAACCGCCCCACCGACGCAGAACACCTGCACGCATCATGCAGGACCGCTTCTGCAGCGCGGAGCTACCGACCGTGGGTCATGCATTGCTTCTGCATACGCAGTCCAGGCCGAGGCTCGTCGGAGTCGACCAGCAGCCGGCAGGTCGTTCGTGCCGGGTAGGCCTGCGTCGCATCGCCCGGCACCACGTCCCGTTCCTCCACCTCACACTTGGGCACCAACCTCCGCCGACCCGCTGCATAGCACGCAGCTGGGTCATGCGCAGATCAGTCGCCGACCACGATCGTGCGCGCCGCCGTGAAGTCGAGCCCTGCCCAGCCACCGGGCGCGTTGAGCACCGCGACTTGTGCAGAGAGGGTCACGCCGCGCAGCGAAGCTGCGTACGGCAGCGGAATCGGGAACTTGGCCACGCCCCACGGATTCGTGGTCGTGAGGAGCAACGTGAACGCGTTCTGCAGGTAGAGCGTGCAGGGGCCGATCGGTTGCGCTGCGGTGCTCGACGCAAAGCCGAAGACGCATGGTGCGGAGCTGGCGGCGCCGAGCGCTTCGAAGCGGAAGTCGGCGTTGCCGAGGTAAGGCCCTTGGGCCAACAAGCGCGGGGGTGAGCCGACGGCACAGCCGCTGCCGAGTTCGGTCGACGTAGCCAGCACCGGTGCGCCGAGCAGCCAGGTGTCGTCGCGCTGCGCGTTGGCGTCGATGCCGCCATGCAGCAACACCTGCGAGGTGGCGGGATCGATGGCGATCGAGGCGGAAGCGCGCGCTGGCGGTGTGCTGGTGGTCACCATCTGGGTCCACGTGGTGCCGTTCCAATGCCAGGTGTCGCCGAACATCTGGCTCGCGAGGGTGCCGCGGCCACCGAACAGCACGACCGCGCCTTGCTGCGGGTCGAAGACCATGCTGTGCGCTTGGCGTTGCGACGGGCGCACGGCGGGCGCCAGTGCGATCCAGTTGCTGCCGTCCCATTCCCAGGTGTCATCGAACGTCGAAAACAGGATCCCGCCGCCGAACAGGACCACCCGCTGGCGCACGGGATCGTAGGCCATGGCGTGGCCCGAGCGTCCGGAGGGCGCTGCGGCGGGCGCCTGTTGCACCCAGTTGATTCCGTTCCAGGTCCAGGTGTCGGTGCGGTACGCCGGCCCTTGCATGGGCACGAAATAGGTGCCGCCGAACAGCACCACGCATTGCCGTGCCGCGTCGTAGGCCATGGCGTGACCGGTGCGCGTCGGTGGCACCACCGCAGGGCTTGGTTGCGTCCAGACCGAGCCATCCCATTCCCAGGTGTCGGTCCTGCCGAACAGCACCGAGCGGCCTCGCCCGGCGTCGAACGCGAGCGCCGCCCCCACGGTCAAGGCCGGCCCCACGGCCGTGCGCCGGGCCCAGGTGGCACCGTCCCATTCCCACGTGAGCGGCACCGCCGGCACCGTGCTCGAGCCCTGCACGACGACGACGCGGTTGCGGGCCGTGTCCGTGCAAGCCGGGCTGCCGGCGTCGCTCGCCGGCGGCCAGGAGACCGATTGCTGCGCAATCCAGCTCGTACCGTTCCACTGCCAGACGGTGTCGCCGCGGAACGCCAGCACCGAACCGGTGGTGGGGTCCGTCGCCGTGGGTGCGGAGGTGCCGGGGAACGGCAGCGTGCTGGCGCGCTGTTGCCACGCCGTGCCGTCCCATTCCCAGGTGTCCTGGTGCACCCCCAGGCTGCCCGAGTAGCTGAAGCCGCCGGCCAGCACCGTGCGCTGGCGCACGGAGTCGAAGAGCATCGTGTGGTCGGTGCGCGCTGGCGGGGCCGTCGGCGTGTTCTGCAGCAGCCAGTCCGTGCCGTCCCATTCCCAGGTCTCGTTGAGGACGATCGGGGCGCCGCCGAACATCACGATCCGCTGCCGCCCCGGGTCGCAGGCGAGCGTGTGGAAGAGGCGCCCAGCCGGCCCGTGCGCCGGCGTGCGTTGCGTCCAGGTGGTGCCGTCGTACTCCCAGGTGTCGCCTGCGGCGACGCCCTGGCTGGTGACGCGGCCACCGTGCAGCAGGATGCGGCCGCGGGCGGTGTCGAAGACCATCGCGTGGCGTTCGCGTGGGCTCGGCATGGTGGGCAGCACGCGCTGCGTCCATGCCACGCCGTCCCATTCCCAATGGTCGCCGCGCAGGTTCGTGGTGCCCGGATCCGAACCACCGAACAGCACGGTGCGCTGCCGGATCGGGTCGTGGACCAGCTGCGCGCCGACGCGCGGCGGCGGCAGCACGGCACTCGGCCGCGGCATCCACACCGAGCCCCCCCATTCCCAGGTGTCGGCGATGGTCGTGCCCTGGGAGAAGCTGCTGCACGCGACGATCAGGCCGCGCGCGACGTCGGTTGCCAGCTTGGCCGAGAAGTCCGGGTTGCCGTTCTTGGTCGCGGGCGCGTAGCTGGGGCGCGGCGACCAGCCTGGTGCTTGTGCCGACACCGAACTGGCAAGCAACACGGAAAGCAGGCAAGCCGCGGTGACGCGGGACGTGGAGATCATGTGTGGAGTATGGCTGCCGGCAGGACTGCCGAGCAGGGGGGCACATAAAAAGGAGCTGCGGTCCCGGACCACCCGGAACCCATCCCCGTCGTCCTCCCGCACGAGGTGCTGCGCATCGTCAGCGCGCGTCTGCGCAGCGGTTCGGAGGAAGCGTGAGGCGGCCGCATTCGGACGAATCCTGATCCAGTGGCGGATGCGTGCGCGCTTGTCGCGACACGGCAGGCCCTCCGGCATGCCCCGCGTCCAACCCTCGTCCGCCGCCGTCCATGCCATCCGCCAGTCCCGTCCGTTCCGAAGACCGCATCACCTCGCTCGACACCATCCGCGGGTTCGCCCTGCTGGGCATCCTGCTGATGAACATCGTCGGCTTCGGCCTCGCCAACGCCTACGACGACCCGACCAACGCCGGTGGTGCCACCGGCATCGACCTGTGGACGTGGGTGGTCATGCACGTGCTCGCCGAGGGCAAGATGCGCTGCCTGTTCTCGATGGTGTTCGGCGCCGGCATCGTGCTGCTGACGTCGCGCGCCGAGCAGCGTGCCGACGGCAGCAACGCGGCCGACATCCACTACCGCCGCAACCTGTGGCTCGGGGCATTCGGCATCCTGCACGCCTACCTGCTGTGGCAGGGCGAGATCCTCTACCCGTACGCGTACTGCGCGCTGGTGCTGTACCCGTTCCGCCGTGCGGCGCCGCGCACGTTGATCACGCTGGCGGCGGTGCTGATGGCGATCACGGCAGCGTGCGCCGTGCTCAATGCGCGCGAGACGAACACGATCGTCGCCGAAGGCAAGGCCGCCGCCGCGTTGAAGCAGAGCGACGCGAAGCTGACCGAGGCGCAGGCGGAAGCGTTCGGCAAATGGGAGGAGCTGCGCAAGAACGCGAAGCCGACGCCGGCCGAGGTCGAGAAGACCAATGCGAAGTGGCGCGGCTCGCTGTGGGACGTGCTGAAGGTGCGTGCGACGAACGTGTGGCGCTGGCACAGCATCGCCTACTACCACTTCTGGAACCTCGACATCTTCAGCATGATGCTGCTCGGGATGGGGCTGTTCCGCCTCGGGGTGTTCTCCGCCGCGCGCAGCAAGTCGTTCTATGCGCGCCTGGCGATCGGTGGCTATGCGGTGGGCATCACCGTGAACTCGATCACGGCCTGGACGCGCGTCACCAGCGACTTCGACATCGTGACCAGCAGCTACACGATGCTGACCTACGACCTCGGCCGGCTGTCGATCGCACTCGCGCACGCCAGCGTGCTGCTGCTGCTGGTCAAGTGCGAGGTGGCGACGTGGCTGACGCGGCGCCTCGGTGCCGTCGGCCAGATGGCGCTGTCGAACTACCTGACGCACTCGGTCGTCTGCTCGACGCTGTTCTGCGGCTACGGCTTCGGCCTCTTCGGCCGCCTCGCGCGCCACGAGCTGTACTACGTCGTCGGCGGGTTGTGGCTGTTCCAGCTGTGGATCAGCCCGCTCTGGCTGCGGCATTTCCAGTTCGGCCCGGCCGAGTGGGCGTGGCGGTCGCTCACCTACTGGCAGCGCCAACCGATGCGGCGCGGAGGCCGCACCGGCGAGGGAACGACCCGTCTGGATCCACGCGCGGTGCCGACACAAGAGTAGAGCACCCCCTGAAGTCGCTGCGGCCGGCCTCACTGCGCGGCAACTTGCCGCCGACGTCGCGCTTGCAGGTCTTCGGGACCGGGACGGTCCTCGGTGCAAGGCGCCGCCGCCCACGGTGCGAAGCAGGCGCGCGACCTGCCCCGACCAGCACCACCCCTCATCGGATCGTGAACATCATCGGATCGTGAACACCAGCGTGTCGCTGAAGGCGATCGGCAGACCGAGGCAACCGCTGGCCGCAAACACGTCCGCGCCCTGCATGCCGACCTGCACACCCACCAGCGAGGGCGCCGGCGGAATCGGCAGCACGAAGCTGCTCCCCCCCACGGTCACGGCCCAATCGTGGCCGAGCACGCAGTTGCTGCACAACGGCGTCGACGCGATCGCCAGGCCGAGGCCGAGAAGCGGGATGCCGGTCGAGTTGCCGACGGTCACGTTCACGGTGCTGCCGATCGTCCCGCTGCCGGTCGCCTGCAGCGTCTGGCCACTGCAACCGTGCGGTACCCGCACGAACGGCGGTTGCCGCATGCCGCGATAGAACAGCGTCTTGCTCCAGGGATGGAATTGCACGGCGAGGTCGGGCACACGGTTCCCGTCGAAGTCGCCCTGCACGAGGCGCGTCACGTTGCCGAGCGAAGTCAGACCGGTCTGCTGGCGCAGCTGGAACGCCCCGCCCCCGAGGTTCTGCCACACCTCGAGGCCAGAGCTGACGACCGGCTGCGGCGCCGAGTTGTTGACCCTCGTCCCGATCACCACGTCCTGACGCCCGTCGCCGTCGACGTCGAGCACCGCAGCGGCCGAGCGCATGGCCGTGGTCGGTAGTCCCGACGAGAGCCACGGACCGAACGCCCCGCCACCAAGGTGGCGGTAGACGAGCACACCGAGCGTGGTCGGGTCGCCGATCGCACCGAACAGCACCAGCTCGGCGGTGCCGTTCCCGTCCAGATCCCCGAACGTGGCTTGCCGCTGCTGCGGTGGCAGGCCGGAGCCCGGCGTCCAATTGCCGGCCCCATCGCCGATCCAGACGTTCGGCGTGCTCGTGATGGCCGCATAGACGTCGAGGTTGCCGTCGCCGGTCAGGTCCACCAACCAGACCCCGGCCAACGTGCCACTGCCGGACATCGGCAAGCCGTTGTTGGCGAGCGTGAAGGTGCGGTTGGCAAGGCCACGATGCAAACGCATCGCGCCGCCGGGCCCGGTCAACAGCACGTCGTCGCGGCCGTCGCGGTCGACATCGCCGGCGGCCACCAACGACCCACCCGAGGCGACCGCCAACGTGGGCCCCG
>VYME01000627.1_pt1 | contig 10489 bp, 13 predicted proteins | sample 5115281 | NCBI WGS metagenome assembly VYME01 (sample SAMN12291780, study PRJNA351875) | freshwater metagenome | isolation source: freshwater lake | place: USA: Michigan, Wintergreen Lake | collected 2013-08-08
GCAGGCGCGTTCCGGCTTATACTGCTTGAGATAGAGGAAGATTTGAGTCATAAATCGCCAATAAAAATCCTCGTCTTTTTGAAATTGAACTTCGACAAAGTAAAGCGGATAATCCGGGTGGTCTGCATCGGGAATAAATACCCCATCGAGTCGGAAAGCTAATTCTTTGATTTCGACTGATTTAAATTGATAATTTTGCGCCAGATTGGGAGATTCTCCTAGCAGTTGAAAGAGAAGTTCGGGAAAGACTTGAAATAGGGTATAAAAGATTTTATCGGTTTTCATTACTCCTTCTTTGGTCGTCAAGTCAATAGTTTTTTTATGAATTTTCGTGAAGTTTTTGTTAAATTTAGATTATTCTAACTAGATTAATTTTTGATCCTTGCTATTCCTAATTGCAAAACCTCTAAAACCTTGGCTAAATCACCAGCTAATAAAGCATCTCTATCTAACCATAATCCAGGGAATATCTGAGAACAAATTATCCCTTCTGAGTTCGGTTCAAGTTTAATATATTCTTCATTGGTTAATCTAAACCAATCAAATTCTCCATCGTCAACTCGCCAGACTAGATATTCTTGCACTTGGTTACGGCGATAAACCTTAAGTTTTTGATGTAAGTCAAGGGAGACGGTACTCGCTGCAATTTCGACGATTAACTCTGGCGCACCTTCGACATAACCATCCTCACTAATCGTTGATTGTCCACCATTTTTAATTCTTAATAGTGCATCGGGTTGAGGTTCATTGTCCGCATCAAGACGAACCGTACAATTATCCCCTAATTGCAGATTGGGGGTAAAGGCTTTATACACACTTAGCCAACCTATAATATCAGCATGGGGTTCACCATGGTTCTTAATTCTGAGGGGAGAAGCCATAATATAAACAATTCCTTCAATGAGTTCTGCTTTTTTCAGATTTGGCATGGCATTATATCTACGCTCAAATTCACGACGAGTGAGCTTGTCCCCATTTTCTAGGCGTGGAATGGTTAATTGAGGAGAAATCGTTGTAGTTGCTATCATCTTGGTATTTCCTGTCGTCAAAAAATGGGTAATTCTAAAGTAAATCCGGGTAAAACGCTCTCCCCAGATAAGGTGGTTGGTAATGAGACGATTTCTACTTCCTGATTTTGGCGATAGATGGCTACCTGTTGACTAATGGGATCAATTAACCAACCCAATCTTAAGCCACTATCAAGATATTCCTGCATTTTTGCTTGTAGTTGACTTAAAGAATCAGTGCGCGACCTTAATTCTATCACAAAATCAGGACAAATTCTCGCAAATTTTTCTTGTTCTTCTCGGGGTAAAGCTTCCCAGCGTTCATTAGCAATCCAAGCAACATCAGGGGAACGTTTACCACCCTTGGGTAAGGTAAATATAGTGGAAGAACTAAAGACTTTACCGAGTTTTGTTTGACGATTCCAAATAACCAAATCGGCGTTCAAATCTGATTCTCGATTTCCACTAATAGCACCAACAGGCGGCATAATGATTAATTCTCCTTCGGCATTTTGTTCAATTCGCCAATCGTCGTTATTATGGCAAAGTTGATAAAATTGCTCATCGCTTAAATTGACGGATTTTAAGTTTAAGATCATCGGTTCGACGGTAATCATGGGGGTTAATTTGCCTAATTAAATACTTGAGAAACTTTTAAATTGAGTTGACTAAATATAGCAGATATTACTAAGTCATCATTGCTAAGATTACCAACCTTTGTGTAAGTATCTACTCTTAATTCTAAGACTAAAATGGTTTGAGCTTGAGGATAACCTATCCAGTATTTGGGAATCCCACAATCTTGATATTGAATTCTTTTAGCGATGTAATCTCTCTCTCTTTGAATTTCCCCTGGACTAACCACTTCAATGACTAATAAGGGGGGTAACATGGAAAGAAGAATCGTATTTCTCTGGGAGAGTAATTGAATATGTTCTTCTCGAATAATGGTTAAGTCAGGATAACGGTTTTTCGGTTCGCCTCTCACTTCTAATTCTAAACCATGTCCTCTCCTATCCATGTCCTATGTCCTCTGACTCTCCGATGTCCAACAAGTGAGGCAAATGTGAGAAAAAGAAAGTTAGCGATTTGAAAGTTAAGTCCTGATTCTGGTGGCAATTCTACCAATTTTTCGTTAAATAATTCAGATGATTCCTCTGAATTATCCTCATATTGTAGATATTCGGCAAAGGTTTGAAAGCGGGGTTTTGTTATTAACATAAAATTTACTCCGTTTTCAAGAATTTAAATATGCCCAGAAAACCTCGAAATTTACAAGCTGGTTATTCCTACCACGTCACCACACGCTGCAATAACCGAGAGTTCAAACTATCCAAGCGGGAATGGCGGGAGGTATTTCTTTATGCCATCAAGAAGGCTTTAGACAAACACCAGTTTAAGCTTTATGCTCTCTGTATCATGTCTAATCATCTCCATTATCTGATCGAACCTGCCCAACCAGAAGATTTACCCAAAATTATGCACTTTCTCAACTGGTACACGGCGATGTGATCCCCCCGCCTTCGGCTTCCCCCGTCGTGCGTTTCATTTTTGAGTCAAGACTTAAATTTAGCGGCGTGATTGCTCTAAAATAGGGTCATCGCTTGATCAGTATATAGCAATGACCTTAATCGCTGTCATCGATTATGACATGGGAAATCTGCACTCTGCCTGTAAAGGACTGGAAACCGTGGGTGCAGTGCCGAAAATTACCGATTCTCCCCTCGATCTCGAAAAAGCTGACGCTATTGTGTTACCCGGAGTCGGTTCTTTTGATCCTGCTGTCCGGCAAATTCGCAGCCGTCATCTAGAAAAACCGATCAAAGCGGCGATCGCTAATGGTAAACCCTTTCTCGGTATCTGTCTCGGTTTACAAATTCTCTTTGAGACATCGGAGGAAGGTCAAGAGGCGGGTTTAGGGATTATTCCGGGGACAGTGCGCCGTTTTCGCTCGGAACCTGGCATTACCATTCCCCACATGGGTTGGAATCAATTAAACTTCACCCAGCCGGATCATGCTCTTTGGCAGGGATTACCCCCGCATCCTCACGTCTATTTTGTCCATTCCTATTATGTCGATCCCCTTGATAGTCATGTAACTGCTGCCACCGTCACCCACGGCAGTCAAACGGTGACGGCAGCGATCGCTCGTGATCGTTTGGTAGCGGTGCAGTTTCACCCGGAAAAATCCTCGACTAATGGCTTAAAAATTCTGGCTAACTTTGTTGAACAGGTGCAAAAATTAGCTTTAGTCTCCTAAATAAGCCTTTAAAACCCGCTCGTTTTTTTGGATTTCGCTGGGAATACCATCGGCTAAATTTGTCCCTTCTGCTAATACCCAAACGTGGTGACAAAGGGACATAATCACATCCATATTATGCTCGATAATTAAAAAGGTAATTCCCTGACGATTCCATTCGATAATATGGTCGCTGATTTGAGCGATTAAAGTGGGGTTAACTCCGGCGGCTGGTTCATCTAATAAAATTAATTTTGGCTTGGTCATTAGCACTCGGCCAATCTCTAATAATTTACGCTGTCCTCCCGATAAAGCTCCCGCATAATCCTGCGCTTTCTCCCCCAGACCAATCGAATCTAATATGTCCAAAGCTTTGGCACGATTTTCCTGTTCCTGTTGGCGAATTTTTGCCCCCTGAAACCAGACTTTGAGAAAATTTTCTCCCGTTTGCCCCGGACTAGCTAAGAGCATATTTTCTAACACCGTTAATCGGGATAATACCCTTGCTACTTGAAAAGTTCTCACACATCCTTTCAGGGCAATTTGATAGGGAGGCAGCTGATGAATGGGCTGACCATCAAGAAAAACTTCTCCTTTATCTGGGCGAATAAAATTAGATAAAAGGTTAAAAAGTGTGGTTTTGCCGGCCCCATTTGGACCGATTAACCCAGTGATGCTGCCCTGCGGCACATCCAAATCAGCATTATTGACGGCGCGAATGCCCCCAAAACTTTTCGATAATCCTTTGGCAGAAAGTAACATAATTGATCAGATAAACATCAGTTATCAGTAAACATTAAACAGTAATCAGTGAAAAGACAGTAAGTAGTCGTGGGAAATAAATTTCTTAGTTGAGACAGGCAATAGGCACTCTTGCAATAGGCAATAGGGTTATTTAAATGTGTAATTAATTTTGCTTAAGTCCTTAGAAAACTGCTATTTAATACTGCTCACTTAATATTCAAATCTAATCACTGATGACTGATAACTGATGACTGATAACTGATGACTGATAACTGATGACTGATGACTGATAACTGATAACTGATAACTGATAACTGATAACTGAAATTATTTTCCCAAAGTTAACTCCTCTTTTTTGCCGAGGATACCCTGGGGTCGCCAGATCATTAAAACCATGAGCAGCAGACCGATAATCATAATCCGTAAAGCCCCTAATTGGCTATCATTAAAAATATCTAATTGGGGCAGAATAAAGCGAGTCAGGGAATCGTAAGCCCAGAAAATTACTGCTCCTAGTAAGGTGCCGGCATTGCTACCAGAGCCACCGAGAATGATAATAATCCAAGCGTTAAAAGTCAATAATGGTTCAAAATTAGTCGGGTAAATAGTGGTTAATTGCCATGCTAAAAAAGCCCCAGCTAAACCAGCGATCGCACCGCCCAACATCAAAGATTGTAACTTATACCAAAAGACATTTTTTCCTAAAGCCCGGGGAATTTCTTCATCTTCCCGGATAGCTTTGAGGATGCGTCCCCAAGGCGATCGCAAAAGTAATTCTAAACCAGTATAAACGAGAGCGAGGAGGACTAAAACTACCACCATCAGCCCCGCTTTGTAATTATAGTCATTCAAGGCAATTACACCGTTTATATACAGAAAAAGCAGGATTATCGCCCCTAACGACCCCCAAAAGATTAAAGGTCTCTTTTGCGTCGGTTGATAGCTTTTACCGCTAATTTGCCCCGCTTCGCGCCATTGTCGTTGCAGATTGCGCCCCAATTGCCAGAGAGCAAAGATAGCAAGCAGGGTAAACAGGGCAATAATTAATAATTTGACGGGAAAACTGGGATTTATATCCAAAGGTAGGGGATAACGTTGTAGTCCGAAACTGCCTTTCGTTAACCAATCCTCGTTAAGCACCAGCAAACGAATTAACTCAGACACCCCGATGGTGACAATTGCTAGATAATCGGCTCTTAATCTCAGGGTGGAAAAACCGATGGCCAATCCCAACAATGCCCCTAGGATCGCCCCGACAATGGCGGCAAAAATCATCGGTACACCCTGTAAAGTTAATAAAACCGTTGCATAAGCCCCTAAAGTGGCAAAAGCAACGTGACCAAAGTTAATTAAGCCAGTAAATCCCCATTGTAGATTTAAACCGAGGGCAAAAATCGCATAAATACCCGCCCAAATTGTCAGGGAAACCAAATAATCTGTCATGTTATGGCAATTATCTTAATAGTGAGGTACAAAGTTTTCGGTTTCGGGAGTCAGGAGCCAGAAGTCAGGAGTCAGGAGTCAGGAATCAGGAGACGATGCCCAATCCAGTTATACTTCATACTTATGAGAAACGCTATAACTAAAAAATGATCTTCAAAGTAAAAAGTAAAAAAGGGGTTGGGGGAGTGGGGAGCAGGGAGTGGGGGAGCGGGGAGCGCCGGAGATGGGGCGAAAAAAGCTGAAAAATCACATCTGATCACTGATTACTGATTACTGATTACTGAAAAGACTGATTGCTAACTGCTAGTATAATATCAGTTACAACGGCCTCTGTAGCTTGATGGACAATTGTGACGAGCGGAGGGTGCTAGGCTATCAATACTGAAAAAACCTTGTCATGTTAATTTCTATGCCTCTTTTGATTCTAATTGCCGATGATGACCCCGGTATCCGCTTAGCGGTCAAAGACTATTTAGAATTAGCAGGTTATAGTGTGGTGGCGGCGAGTAATGGTTTGGAAGCTTTGAATTTATTGGATACCTATCATCCCCATCTTTTGGTATCGGATATCAAAATGCCCCGTTTAGACGGTTATTCTTTGGTGACTAAGGTGCGGCAACAGCCAGAATTTAGGTTATTACCAGTAATTTTTTTAACCGAAAGAGGGTCAACAGAGGAAAGAATCCGCGGTTATCAAGTGGGTTGTGATATCTATCTTCCTAAACCTTTTGAGATGGAGGAATTAAAAGCAGTTATTCGCAATCTTTTAGAGCGATCGCAAATGGTGCAAAGTGAACGTCAATATCAGAAATTAAAACCGGAAGAAAGCCCCAAAACTACCGCTGTTTTAACTTCTTCTTTACAGGACGATTTTAAGTTAACGAATCGCGAGCGGGAAGTGTTAGAACATTTAGCCCGGGGACTTTCTAATAGTGAAATTGGGCAAAAACTGCATCTTAGTTCTCGCACGATCGAGAAATATGTTAGTAGTTTACTCAGGAAAACAACTACTAACAATCGCGCCGAATTGGTTCGTTTTTCCCTCGAACATAGATTAATCGATTAGCTGAAATAAAAAACTTAAATTTTGCTTTTTACGTCCTCCAAAAGACTGCCACAGGAGTCTAAAAGTAGCTCGATTACGCGGTCAAAACCTTCACGACCACCGTAGTAGGGATCGGGAACTTCTTTTTCTGGGTGATAACGGGCATAGTCACACATTAACTTGACCTTTTCTTGATATTTTACTGTGGTATCTAGGGATAAAATATCTTGATAATTGGCTTTATCCATGGCTAAGATTAGATCAAAATTCTCGAAATCCTCGCGGGTAAATTGTCTAGCTGTCCCTTGCAGAGTAATACCTCGTTTTTTGGCCGCCGTATTCATGCGAGAATCGGGAGGAGAACCGATATGATAACCGGCAGTCCCCGCAGAATCACAGAGGATTTTATTGCTTAATCCTTCTTGTTCAATCAGATAATTCATGATATTCTCGGCAGCGGGAGAACGACAGATATTTCCTAAACAGACGAAGAGTAGTTTATAGGGCATAAATTGACCGGTAGAATCATCACTAAATTGCCAATTATAGGGCATTTTTAACATCCCGATAAAGATTTATCCTCAAAAAACTCCTCGCTGTCCATTAACCTAATTTTGGCTAATCCCAAGCTTTCTAAATAATCTTGCCACCCTTGGGGGGTATCTTCGATCGCTAATAATCCTAATACCCTAGCTACGTCTGCTACCCAGGGTAGGGTGTGAATTCTATAACCCTGCCAGTTTACCTCTAAGGATAACCAAGCGGGAATCTCTTGGGGGTTAAATTGTTGGGAGGCAAGATAATCAGCTTGAAAGCAGTAAATCCGAGGTGGTTTTTGACTCTCTAACAAGGTTAAACACTCCTTCTAATCTGGACATTAATCTCTTGACTCGTATTTTAGGGGAACCTCAGCATAATTTCTGTTAAATATGAACTTCTCTCGTCAAGAAATAGTTAAAAAACAACTGATAACTAGGCTGAGTTTCACCTTACCCCTAATTCTCCCCTAAGCGAGGACGAATAATTAAATAAATTGCTGGACCGATTAGAGGCAATAGGGAAATTACCGGCAACAGCAAAGGATTTTTTAATCCCCGTCGGGTTAGATCATCTTGCAGCAAAATTGGACATAATAGGGTTAAAAGACAGAAATCTAAACTCATAACATGAATAAAACGGCTAGTTTGCCACTGATGCCAAAAATCAGACCAATTGCCGTTAATTAATCCGTAAGCGATTAAAATTGCCGCAGTAATTAGGGCAATTACTCCCAACCAAGGTGAGTCTAAAAGTTTAATGACCAGATTTTTTTTACCGGTAAAATTGCTGTTAGGTTGACGGAGAGTTAGATAGGGTAAAATAGCGAAAGCACCCACAGCAAAGGAGGCAAAAGCAAAGGGCCAAGCGATGATTTTTTGGTCACGACCATCGATAATTAAAAGGCTAGTGTAGATAAGTGGCCAAACTCCCATCAGGTTAAAAAGAGCGATAATTAACGGGTTGATATCTTGCCATTTGCCAGTGGAAAGATTGATAATTAAATTTATTGTATCTGGTTGATCGGGGGGTGCTAGTAAAAAAGCGTATAATCCGAAGCATAACCAAAGTAAACCAAGAATAATTTTTGTTAACATGGGAGTAGATAATTAGATTAATTGAGTAAGGGATTTTTCATCGGATATTTTAGTACAAAAGTGATCAAAATGTCAAGCAATATTATACTAAATCTGGTTATTAAAGACTGATTATTTATTCCACCTTTTGCATGAGTGCCTATACTTATAAGTAGCCTATACTTAACGGATTTAGTATTACCTAATCAATGATCACTAATTTTTAGGGAAGACGACGAGGATTCATGTTTTCTACTGGGGTAATTTCTGCACTTTTAGAGTTGAGTAAGCGAGTTTGTTCAAGGATAGTTTCTAAGTCTTCATCCGAGAATTCTTGTACATAGTTTAATTTCACTTCTTCTAGGAAGATAATTAATAACATCTCGATTCTTTCTAAACTGTGACGGGATTGTAATTCCCCAGCGAGAGATTGCCCGAAACGCTGGACTAATTGCTGAACTAAACGCTCAAAAACTTCGTCTTCCTGGGTAATCTTTTCCGCTATGTTAACAAAAGATTGATACAATTGACTAGATAGACGATTGCTCAAGTCAGTTTTTAAACCTTTCATGCCGGGTAATCGCAATAAGCTTTGATAAGCGGGAGTTTGACTGAGAATTTTCTCGATATTGTATTTAATTAAAGCTTCCGCTTCTGGTTTAACTTGCGGTAAAACCTTGTCAACAGTACTATTAACTACTAACCGAAAAATTTCGATAACTTCATTAGTATCATTGAGATTATTATAGCCGCCATTGAGAGAGCTATCAAGAAATTTCTCCACTTGTCCCCGTCGAATATATTCCTGAATTTTATTAATGATTCTCAGGACAATTATCTCAGTAACATCTTTAGAAATTAGCGCAACTAGGCCTTTAACTGCCTGTTCTTTAATCAGTCTTAAGTTAATAATTTTAACTTGATCTAGGCGAATAACGGTAGGAATAAATCGCAGCCATCTCCAGATAGGAATAAACAGAAAAATATCGTACCATCGCCATAACATAGCCTCGCGCCAACGCAGACCTTTATGAGTGCGAGCAATCCACCAAGTTCTCAGCATAAATTCCCAGAAAAAGATGGTACCAAATAAAAAATCGATCGCCTCAAAGTTATCTATCGGTCTCCCATCTTCTCCTAGGGGACGAAAATAATTAGTTTCTATTAAAGGTTGAATTTCTTGATTAAAAAATTTCAACTCTTTTTCCCAGCCATTTTGACTGAGATAATCCCAACTCCAAAACTTCTGAAAGGCTGCTTTTGCGGAAACATTTTCTGTTTTAAAAACCCGCAACCGCATTTTATTTTTAATCTTCTCTAAAGTCCCAGTTTTCTCCGCCAAGGCAAAGGGATTATTATCGACCAAATTGATACTTTTTTGGCGCAAATTGTCTAAAATTTTCTCAATCTCTTGGCGATATTCTTGCAAATTAAACTCTGGGTTAAAAAGCTTTTGATTAATTAGTTCATTAAGTTTATTAACCGTATCTAAATATTCCCTGGTACTGCGATAGGGTTTAATCCCTTTCACCACATCATACTTAGCGATTCCTTTAACAAAGGGAATTTCTAGGGGTTTATCGGGAGGTATTTGTAATTCTTGAAAGGCAATCGGTCCGAGTTTTATTGGTTCATTAAATCTTAATAAAGTTATTTGCAAGCGTCCCTGTAACCAAAAATCTCGCAGGGGAATATAGGTTAAATCGAAAATAACCAGAATATAATTACATAACACCAATAGGGCCATGCAAGTCTCAAAGAGATTGCGCGGGGAAAAACGACGGTTTCTGCTCACGGGGTTTTTAGTCAAAGTCATCGGCCTAGAAAGTACACTTTGACTATGGTAAACCGAAAATGCCTAATTTTTTGGACCCAAAGCGATAGAAGTAGTAAAAAAAGAGCGGTTAAACTTAGTTCTGCCTCAGCAATTAATAGATGTAGTCTTCTATTCTGTGATAGCATCCTAGCAGATTCAGTTATAGCGTTTCCTGTTCACAAGAGGTACATTATCGATTCTGAAAAGCTTAATCAGCAAAGGTTAAACTGTGCCTCGCAGATGCGAGAACCGCTATAAGCAGTTAGCTACAGCTTCTTTGGCAAGAACATTTTTATTATAAGTCGGTAAGTCGCAGATTAGCCTAAAATTACCCTGAATTGATTTTTATCTGTCAATAAGCCTAGAGCCTCGTAGGGTGTGTTAATAAAGTATTGACAATGTAAATACATCCTGCCTATACTACAAGTATGGATGTCTATTTTGTCCTCAGTGGCATTACTTTTGTTTAGATTGACATCCTCACCGCCGTAAACGGACGGTGATTCCCAAACCTCACGATTTAGGTTTCTGCTTCTTTCCCTTGCGGGGTTCCGCACCTGCCTTAACAGATTTACTCTGTTC
>VYME01000630.1_pt1 | contig 10457 bp, 6 predicted proteins | sample 5115281 | NCBI WGS metagenome assembly VYME01 (sample SAMN12291780, study PRJNA351875) | freshwater metagenome | isolation source: freshwater lake | place: USA: Michigan, Wintergreen Lake | collected 2013-08-08
CGCAGCGACCGCACGTGCTGCTGGCGCGGCCGACCGCGGTCGGTGCCCCGGCGTTCGCGGCGGCCCAGCCGATCGCCGTGCGGGCGATGGCCTACGAAGCGAGCGAACTCGCCGACCTCGATGGCGACGGCTTCGTCGACTTCGCGGTCGTCAGCGGCACCGCCGGCCAGATCGACGTCGCCTATGGCCAAGGCGACGGCACGTTCGGCGTCCCGGTGACGCTCGACTTCGAGGTGCCGACCTACACGCGTGATCCGGTGTCGCCGGCCGCGGGCCTGCACGCGTGCGCCGATGGCCTGCTGCAGTCGCTGGCGCTGGTGCTCGCCGGGCGCCCGGGCGACCTCGGCAGCGGGCCGACGCAGCCGACGATCACCGTGCTGCGGCAGACGGCGGCGCGCCTGTTCGCGGCCCCGGCCGCACAGGACACGTATTCGCCGCCGACCGAGCCGATCGGCAAGAGTCTCGCCGCCGAACTCGACGGTGTGCCGCCGATCGAGCTGCTGGTGGCGATGCGCGACGAGCCGCAGTTGCTGTCGCTCGGTCTGCTGCGCATCCGCAGCACGGGCGTCGAGCCGATCCTCGAGGCGATCGAAGGCGGCGCCGAGTCGCCGAAGCAGATCCGCGCGGCGCTGTTCGGCACCGCGTTCCCGGCCACGGCGACCGCCGGCGAAGCGAAGGCGGTGTTCCTCGTGCACGAGACCGAGGTCGACGGCGTGCGCGAGAAGCGCCTGTCGACGCGCCTCGTCGCAGCGTCCGGCGCGACGCCCCTCTTGTTGCTGCTGCCGCCCGATGCCGGCGAACGCATGACCTTCCCGGTGCAGGGGCTCGTCGGCGGCGACTTCCACGCCATCAGCGTCGCCGGCGCTGGCGCCGTGCGCGACCTGGCACTGGCGCGTCCGGCCGATGCGCGCACCGGCTCGAGCGAGGCGATCGTGCTGGTGGCCAACGACGGCTTCGGTGGCTTCCCGCGGCTCGGCAAGGCCATGGTGCACCCCGGCATGCTCGGCGCGTCGCTGACGCGACTGCCCGCGGAGGACGGTGCGGTCGACGGCCTGTTGTTCGCCGACGTGCAGGCGCGGCTCGGCTGGTGGCGTCATCGCGAGAACGGACCCGACCAGCAGGATCCGGATGCGCTGACGGCGTCGCTGGGGCTGGTCGGCGGGGATCCCGAACTGGCGGCGGCACCGTTGTCCGCGTCGTCCCGCCTCGCCGTCGCCGACGTCGACGGCGACGGGCGGCTCGACCTCGTCGCGCTGTTGCGCTTCCAGGTCGGGGCCGGCCAGATCGCCCGGCTCGCGCTGCTGCGCGGCAAGGCGGCGCCGGTCGCCGGCGAGTTCCCGTTCCACGAACCGACCGCGCTGACCGTCGTGCCGGCGAGTGCCGCGAGCTTCGTGCTCGGCGACTTCGCCGCGGCCGGGGCCGGCGTCGTGCCTTCGCTCGAACTGGCGCTGGCGGTGCCGACTCCCGGTGCGTCCGGTCTCGACGGCAACCACGTGCGCTTCTACCGACGCAGCGCCGGTGCGGCGCCGGCCGACGACCGCTTCGTGGCGGCCGCGGCCAGTGGCGGTCCCCAGGTGCTGCTCGCCGGCAGCAACCCGACCGAGGTGGCTGCCGCCGACTTCGACCGCGACGGCCGCGTCGACTTGTTGGTGGCGAGCCGCGGCGACGCGTCGCTGCGCCTGTTCCGCAACACGTCGGCGGTCGGCGCGGATGGCGAGGTGGTCGTCGGCGACTTCGTCGAAGCGCTCGGCTCGCCGTCGCCGCTGGCCGTCGGCCTGCCGACGCGCCTGCAGCTCGCGGACGTCAACGGCGACGGCAACGAGGACGTGGTCGTCGCGGTCGAGTTCACCGCCGGCAGCGGTGCCCGTTCGACGGCGGTGGCGAGCTACCTCGGTGCCGGCGCCGGTGAGTTCCTCGGGCCGCGCTTCGTCTCGCCGCAGCGCCTCGGCAACCGCGACAGCCACCTCGCCGTCGACGTCGGCGACTGGAACCGCGACGGCGTGCCCGACCTGTTCCTGGGCTGGGGAGCCAGTGGCGTGAACGACATCAACCTGCGCGTGCTGTTCGGCGGCACGCGCTGAAGCGACGGCTGGCGATGGCGCGCGCGGACCCTATCGTGCCGCCGCCATGAGCCTCTCGTCCGTCGCCAACCAAGCCCAAGGTTCGTCCCTGCCGCCCCTCAACATCGCGATGGTGGGCCACGCCTTCATGGGCCGCGCCCACGGCAACGCCTACCGCCAGGCCAACCGCTTCTTCGACCTGCCGCGCGCGGTGGTGCCGTACGTCGTCGTCGGCCGCGATCAGGAACGCGCCGAGGCCGCGGCGCACAAGCTCGGCTTCCTGCGTGCGACCACCGACCTCGACGCGGTGCTGGCCGATCCGGACGTGCACGTCGTCGACGTGGCGACGCCGAACGACAGCCACCACGCGATCGCGATGGCGGCGCTGCGCAGCAAGAAGCACGTGCTGTGCGAGAAGCCGCTGGCGATGACGCTGGCGCAGGCGAAGGAGATGGCGGCGCTGGCGAAGAAGCAGAAGGTGCGCGTCGGTCTGTGGCACAACTACCGTCGTGCGCCGGCAGTCGCGCAGGCGGCGAAGATGATCGCGCGCGGCGACCTCGGCGCGATCCGCCAGGTGCGCGCCGTCTACCTTCAGGACTGGCTCGCCGACGCGTCGGTGCCGGCGAGCTGGCGCACCAGCAAGAAGGCGTGCGGCAGCGGCGCCCACGGCGACCTCAACGCGCACCTCGTCGACCTGACGCGCGCGCTGACCGGCCTGCAGTTCGAGTCGGTGTGCGGCGTGCAGCAGACGTTCACCAAGCAGCGCCCCGACGGCCGCGGCGGCAACGCGAAGGTCGACGTCGACGACGCGTTCCTGTTCCTGGCGCGTTTCCAGGGCGGCGCCATCGGCAGCTACGAGGCGACGCGTGTGGCCCAGGGCAGGAAGAACCACAACTGCCTCGAGATCAGCGGCGAGAAGGGTTCGATCCGCTGGAACCTCGAACGCATGAACGAGCTCGAGGTGTTCCTCGTCGACGAGCCGCGCGACGCGCAGGGCTTCCGCACGGTGATGTGCATGGACTCGGTGCACCCGTACGCGGCGAACTGGTGGCCGGACGGGCACATCGTCGGCTACGAGCACACGTTCGTGCACCACGTCGCCGACTTCGTGCGCGCGCTGCACGACGGCAGCGCGTTCGCGCCGAACTTCGACGACGGCGTCGCCGTGCAGGCGGTGCTCGACGCGGCGCTGCAGTCGGCGAAGGACGGCGGCTGGGTCAAGATCCCGCGCTGACCTGGAACGCGCCGGCGGTCGTGCGCAGCTCGCCGACCAGCTGGCGCAGGCCGTCGGTGCCGCTGCACAGTTGCGTCGCCATCGCCGCGGTCGAGCTGGCCGCGTCGCGCAGCTGGTCGACGTTGCCGCCGATGCGGCCGAGGTCGGTGCGCTGGTCCTTCGAACCGGTGGAGATGTCGCAGACCAGTTGGTGCACCTGCGTCGCCTGGTCGGCGATGCGCGTGAACACGCCGTCGATCGCCTTCGTCGCCTCGGCGCCGCGGCTCGCTCGTTCGCTCGCCTGCTGCACCAGCTGGTTGCTCTCGCGCGCCGCCTGCGCGCTGCGTTGCGCCAGGTTGCGCACCTCCTCGGCGACGACCGCGAAGCCCTTGCCGGCGTCACCGGCGCGCGCCGCTTCGACCGCGGCGTTCAGCGCCAGCAGGTTGGTCTGGAACGCGATCTCGTCGATGACCTTGATGACGCGCGTGATGTCGGCGCTGCCCTGCTGGATCGCCGCCATCGCCTCGCCGAGCTGCTGCATCGTCTGCGTGCCCATCGCCGCGGCAGCGCTGTTCTCGGCGACCAGCTGCTCGGCGCTCTCCGCGGCGCTGGCGTTGGCGTCGGCGCGCGTGCGCACGCCGTGCACCGACTGCTGCGCGTCGTCGACCGACTGCTTCTGGCGCGTCGCACTGTCGGCGAGGCTGGTGCCGACGCCGGTGATCTCGGTGGCGGCGCGGTCGACGGCGGCAACGCCCTGCAGCAGGCGTTGCACCGTCGTCTGCACCTTCGCCGCGAACGCGTTGAAGCCGCGCGCGACGTGCGCGATCTCGTCGTCGCCGTCGGCATCGAGGCGCTGCGTCAGGTCGCCGTCGCCGCTGGCGATGCGGTCGAGGCTCTGGGCGACGTGCTGCAGCGGGCGCAACACGGTGCGCGTCACCAGCCACAGCACGGCGATGCCGGCGAGCACGAAGCCGAGGCCCAGCATGGCCGAGCGAACGGCGCTGGCGGTCACCGGCGCCATGGCGTCGGCGAGGTCGAGGTCGAGCACCAGCGTCCAGCATTGGCCGGTGGCGGCGATGTGGATCGGCGCCGTCGCCAGCAGGCGGTCGCCGCGCGCCTCGACGTGCAGTTCGGTCGTGCCGAGGCGGTCGCTGATGCCGGCAAGGGCGCCGGTCAGCGCCAGCGGCTTGCCGAGGGGCGCGTCGGTGCTGCTCGCCGCCAGCAGGCCGCGGCCGGTGACGATGTGCAGGTTGCCTCGCAGTTCGCCGAGGTCGACCTTGCCGATCGCGTGTTGCAGCGTGCTCAGCTCGAGGTCGATGCCGGCCATGCCGACCACCTTGTGGTCGGGCGTCGCGATCGGCAGCACCGCCGAGGTCAGCAGCACCGGCTTGCCGTCGATCGGATAGATGTAGGGTTCGATCAACACCGGCCGGCCGGTCTCCTTCGGCAGCAGGTAGTAGTCGCCGGGGCGCGAGCCGTCGGCCGCGCGCGTCTGGTTCTCGTAGTCGACCAGCGGGTCGAGCCGCACGCTGCGGTTCGGGCCGCCGCGGTTCCAGTAGGGGATGAAGCGACCGCTCTGGTCGGTGCCCGGTTTGCCGACGAACTCGGCGTCCTTGCCGTCGAACGCGTTCGGCTCGAAGCAGACGTAGGTACCGAGGGTCTCGGCGCGCTGCGCCAGCAGTTCCTGCAGCATGGTGTCGACCTGCGCGCGCAGGAGCGAACCCGGCTGGCGGGCGACGGTCGCCTGCAGGCAGTCGCGGAACGCCAGCGCCGCGTCGAAGGTACGGTCGAGCAGGTCCTCGACGCCGATGGCCTCGCGGTCGGCGACCATGCGCACGGTCTCGTTCACGTGCCCGGTGCGCAGTGTGCGTTCGCGCGCGACGGCGAGCCACGTGATCGAACCGGCGGTGGCCGCGAGGCAGGCGCCGGCGGCGAGCAGCATGCGAAGGGAGACGCGCATGCCTCGTCTTCTCGGCCACCGCGGCCGGCGGCGTTCATGGTGGCGCGGACGCTCCCTTGCCGCCGAGGCGGCAGCAGCATCCGCAGCGACGGTCCGCGGGTCCTCCCGCAAGGGAAGTCCACAGGGGTGCGCCGGTGCTTGCGGCGTTGCGCCCAGGCCCGGCAGCCTCGACGATGCGCCGCCTGCCGCGGCCCACGCCACCACGTCGGAAGGCACCGCCGCGGCCTCGCCCTCGACACCGCCATGATGAAAGGTCCCGGCATCTTCCTCGCACAGTTCATGAGCGATCAGGCTCCGCTGAACCGCTTCGACACCGCCTGCCGCTGGGCCGCCGGCCTCGACTATGCCGGCGTGCAGGTGCCGTCATGGGACCCGCGCTGCCTCGACCTGAAGAAGGCCGCCGCCAGCAAGGCCTACTGCGACGACCTGCGCGCGACCGCCGCCGCGAACGGCGTGCAGATCAGCGAACTGAGCACACACCTGCAGGGCCAGCTGGTCGCGGTGCACCCGGCGTACACGTCGATGTTCCAGGTGTTCGCGCCGCCCGAGGTCAACACCGCCGAGGCGATGTGCCGCTACGGCACCGAGCAGGTGAAGCTGTGCCTGCAGGCGAGCAAGCACCTCGGCTTGACGGCGATGCCGACGTTCAGTGGGGCGCTGATGTGGCACACGGTCTATCCGTGGCCGCAGCGCCCGGCGGGATTGGTGGAGGAGGGCTTCAAGGAACTGGCGCGCCGCTGGCGGCCGATCCTCGACTACGCCGAGGACTGTGGGGTGGACTGCGCGTTCGAAGTGCACCCCGGCGAGGACCTGCACGATGGTGCGTCGTACGAAGCGTTCCTCGACCACGTCGACCAGCATGCGCGCGCGTGCCTGCTCTACGACCCGAGCCACTTCGTGCTGCAGCAGCTCGACTACCTGGAGTACATCGAGCTCTACCACGAGCGCATCAAGTGCTTCCACGTGAAGGACGCCGAGTTCCGGCCGAACGGGCGCACGGGGGTGTACGGCGGGTACCAGGGCTGGCAGAACCGCGCGGGGCGGTTCCGGTCGACGGGCGATGGCCAGGTCGACTTCACTTCGATCTTCAGCCTGCTGACGAAGTACGGCTACGAGGGCTGGGCGACGATCGAGTGGGAGTGCTGCTTCAAGGACAGCCAGCAGGGTGCCGAGGAAGGGGCACCGTTCATCGCGAAGCACATGATCCGGCCGCCAGCGCGCGCGTTCGACGACTTCGCGGGCGGCAAGGTGGACCGGGCGGCGGTGCGCAGGGCGCTCGGCTTGGAGTAGGGGCGACGTCGCCAGATCGCGGCTGCTCTGCTACGTTCCGACGATGCGATTCGAAGACCACATCACGGTGACGCCCGAGGTGCGCGGCGGCAAGCCTTGCATTCGTGGCACGCGGATCACCGTCGTCGACGTGCTCGAATACATGGCCAGCGGTATGAGCGAGGACGAGATCCTCGACGACTTCCCCGACCTGAAGCCCGTCCACCTGCGCGCTGTGCTCGCCTTCGCCGCTGCGCGCGAACGGCGGCTGATCGACCCACCTGCGGCGTAGGTGGCGGATGACGTCCCTGCTGTTCGACGAGAACCTCAGCCACAAGCTGCCTGCGAAGCTGGCGGACGTCTACCCAGGCAGCGCCCACGTGCGCCAAGTGGGGCTGCTCGGTGCTGGCGACGAACGTGTTTGGGACTACGCCGTGCGGAACGGGCTCGTGATCGTCAGCAAGGACGACGATTTCCGCCAGCGGAGCTTCTTGCGTGGGGCTCCACCGAAGGTCGTCTGGCTGGCGGTCGGCAACGCCACCACGGGCGACGTCGTGGCGGTCCTGCGGGCCGGGAGCGCAGCGATCGAGCGGTTCGTCGCCGACGCCGAGGCGTCCCTGCTCGTGCTGCGGCGGGCGAACGGCTGAAGCGAGGGGGCGCGCAAGGCGTCGTGCTCGCGAATCGGCGTTCGCGAGCCAGCCCTACAGCGCCTTCTCGTGCACCGACTGCACCGCGCGCCCCGACGGGTCGACGATGTTCTTCAGGCTCGGATCCCACTCCAGCGCGGTCGCCGTCGAGCACGCCACCGACGGACCGCCGGGCACGCACTGCGCGGCCCAGGCCTGCGGGAAGTGCCGCTCGAAGATCGTGCGGTAGAAGTAGGCCTCCTTCGTCGCCGGCGTGTTGTGCGGGAAGCGGAACCGGGCGTTGGCGAAATCGGCATCGCTGACCGACTTGTTCGCGTGCGCCTTCAGCGAGTCGATCCACGAGTAGCCGACGCCGTCGCTGAACTGCTCCTTCTGCCGCCACAGGATCGCGTCCGGCAGGTAGCCGGCGAACGCTTCGCGCAGGAACTGCTTCTCGATGCGACCGCGCTGCTTGCCCGACAGCTTGACCTCGGGGTTCAGCGTCATCGCCACGTCGACGAACGAGCGGTCGAGGAACGGCACGCGCGCTTCGACGCCCCACGCGGCCATCGACTTGTTGGCGCGCAGGCAGTCGTAGAGGTGCAGCTTGTCGAGCTTGCGCACCGTCTCCTCGTGCAGCGCCTCGGCCGACGGCGCCTTGTGGAAGTACAGGTAGCCGCCGAACAGTTCGTCGCTGCCTTCGCCGCTGAGCACCATCTTGATGCCCATCGCGCGGATGCGCCGCGCCATCAGGTACATCGGTGTCGACGCGCGGATCGACGTCACGTCGTAGGTCTCGATGTGGAAGATCACGTCGCTGAGCGCGTCGAGCCCTTCCTGCACCGTGAACTGGAACTCGTGGTGCACCGTGCCGAGGTGGGCCGCGACGTCGCGTGCGGCCTTCAGGTCGGGCGACTCCTTCAACCCGACCGAGAAGCTGTGCAGCTGCGGCCACCACGCTTCCGACTTGCCCTCGTCCTCGACGCGGCGCGCCGCGTACTTCTTGGCGATCGCGGCGACCAGCGACGAGTCGAGGCCGCCCGACAGCAGCACGCCGTACGGCACGTCGCTCATCATGTGGGAGCGCACCGAGCGTTCGAAGGCAGCGCGCAGCGCCTGGCGGTCGGTGGCGCCGTCCTTCACCGCGGCGTAGTCGCGCCAGCGCGGCTGGTGGTAGCGCGTCGGCTGCTCGTCACCCGACATCCACCAGTGCCCCGGCGGGAACTCCTGCGCCTGCGTGCAGACCGGCGCCAGCGCCTTCAGTTCGCTGGCGACGTACAGGTTGCCGTGCGCATCGCGGCCCCAGTAGAGCGGCACGATGCCGATCGGATCGCGGCCGATCAGCCAGCGGCGCTTCTGCTCGTCCCACAAGACGAACGCGAACATGCCCTCGAGCTCGTGCAGGAAGTCGGCGCCGCGTTCGCGGTAGAGCGGCAGGATGATCTCGCAGTCACTGTGCGTCGCGAACGCGTAGGTCGCTTCCCGCGGCGCGCGCAGCGTGCGGTGGTTGTAGATCTCGCCGTTGACCGCCAGCACCTGCAGGCCGTCCGGCGACAGCAGCGGCTGCGCGCCGGAGTCGACGCCGACGATGGCCAGGCGCTCGTGCACCAGGATCGCGCGGTCGTTGGCCCAGACGCCGGACCAGTCGGGGCCGCGGTGGCGCATGCGGCGGGACAGTTCGAGGGCCTGGCTGCGCAGGGCCGCGGGATCGGAACGCAGGTCGAGAATGGCGAGGATCGAGCACATCGCGGCCGCAGTGTCACCGGGTTGGACGGGGCGATGCCACCGGATTCTCGCACTGGCGACCGACGCGGTAGCATGCGCGGCTCGCCGATGAAGTCCGCACGCACCGCCGTCGCTCCGCCGCTCGCTCCGTCGCCGTCGCCGTCGACGGCGGCGAAACCGGGCGCTGCGCCGTCCGCGGGCTGGCCGGTGCCGAGCCCCGGTGCGCCGTGGCTCGTGCACGTGCCGACGCTGCTGGCGCTGGCCTGCTTCCTGCCGCTGACGACGGAGCGCGTGCAGCAGAACGCGCACCTGTTCTGGACCTTCGTCGCCGTGCCCGGCGCGCTGCTGCTGTGGCGGCTCGGGTTGTTGGTGGCCGGGCGCACGCTCGCGGTCGAGACACTGCCGCCGATCAAGCAGCACTACGTGCAGGCGAGCGTGCAGATCTGCCTCTACCTGTTCTGGGGCTACCACTGGCAGGTCGACGGCGTCCGCCCGATCTACGCGCAGGCGCCGCTGATCCTGGTGCAGTTCGCGTTCCTCTACGCGTTCGACGCGTTGCTGGCGTGGACGCGCGGTCGGCCGTGGCGCCTCGCGTCGGGCCCGACGCCGATCGTGCTCAGCACGAACCTGTTCATCTGGTTCCGCGACGACTGGTTCGCCTGGCAGTTCGCGATGGTCAGCCTCGGCCTGCTCGGCAAGGAGTTCCTGAAGTGGACGAAGGACGGCCGGCGCACGCACGTGTTCAACCCGTCGGGCTTCGGCCTCGCCTGCGCGGCGACGGTGCTGATCGCGACCGGCACCAGCGACCTGACGTGGGTCAAGGAATTGGCGACGACGATCCAGGTGCCGGGCATCTACCTGTTCCTGTTCGGCCTCGGCATGGTCGTGCAGTGGTTCTTCCGCGTGACGCTGATGACGTTCGCGGCGGCGCTGGCGATGGTCGCCGTCAACCTGCTCTACACGGGGTGGACCGGCGTCTACCTGTTCGGCAGCACCAACCTGCCGGCGGCGGCGTTCCTCGGCCTGCACCTGCTGATGACCGATCCGTCGACGTCGCCGCGCAGCAACGTCGGCCGCACGCTGTTCGGCGTCGGCTACGGGCTCGGCTACATCGTCGTCTACGAAGTGCTCGGCTGGCTCGGCGCGCCCGAGCTCTACGCCAAGCTGTATCCGGTGCCGATCCTGAACTGCTGCGTGCAGTGGCTCGACCGCATCGCGCGCAGCGGCGCGCTCGGCCGGCTGAACACGCGCTGGGAAGCGGGCTCGCCGGTGCGCACCAACCTCGTGCACATGGCGGCGTGGGCGGCGACGTTCGCGGTGCTGCTGGCGACGGGCTACGTCTACGGGCTCGAGAAGACGCCGCACCCGGGCGACTCGATCGCGTTCTGGAAGCAGGCGCAGGCGGAGGGCCGCCACAACGCGGCGCGCATGCTGGCGCTGGTCGCCGGCTCGCAGGCGGCGGTCGGTCACAGCGGCGATGCCTACAACGAACTCGGCATCCTCAGCATGGTCGGCGAGGTCGACGCCGACGACGAGAAGACGCGCATCAAGTCGGCCGCCGAGTGGTTCGGGCGCGGCATGGCGCGCGGCAGCGAGGCCGCGCA
>VYME01000631.1_pt1 | contig 10444 bp, 8 predicted proteins | sample 5115281 | NCBI WGS metagenome assembly VYME01 (sample SAMN12291780, study PRJNA351875) | freshwater metagenome | isolation source: freshwater lake | place: USA: Michigan, Wintergreen Lake | collected 2013-08-08
CGCCGCGGAAGCGCGCCGAGCCCGGCGCCGCACCGCCGCTCGACATGTTCCTGCCCGACTGCTCGCTCGACGGCAGCGAGGACGCGTTCGCCGACCTCCTGGCCGCGATCGCGGCGGGCCGTCAGCCGCTCGACCACCTGCCGGACCTGCCGGACGTGCCGTACGTCGCGATCACGTTGCGGCTCGGCAGCCGCTTCGAGGCCCGCGGCGGCTTCGTCGAGGCGATCGCCAACGAAGAACAACTGATCGCGGCGGCGAACAGCTACGCCCATTGCGTGCGCACCAGCGCCGAGGACGTGCTGCTCGAACCACCACCGGACGGCAACGCCCCCTACGGACGCGAACTCGACCACGCTCGCCTCGTCGACGCGCGCATCGCCCGGCGCCTCGGTCGCGACTTCCCGGTGTTCGGCGATCGGCCCGAGCCGGAGTGGACGTTCGATCCGGATCGCCACGTCGCGGTGCTGTTCAGCGACGTCTGCGACGAGGAGGCGACGCTCGAGGACATGGCCCCGTCGCTGCGCGTCAACGCGTCGATCGCCCACGCCTTCGAACAGCTCGGCATCCGCACCGAGTGGCACGCCTGCCGCGACCTGCTCGCGTCGGGACCGAACGGCCGCCGCGTGCTGGTCCACGTCGACGGCCTGCTGAAGGGCGCCGACGATCCGTGGAGCCCGATCGTCTGGGAACGGCTGCGCCGACTGCACCGACTGCGCCTGCCACACTGGCTGCCAGCGGTCAGCTTCCCGCCACTGCACGTGCACCGCACGGTGCAACGGCTGCGCGCGCTGCAGCAGGACCACGCCGGTGAGACGGTGCGGCACGCCGCGGTGCTCAGCAGCCCCAACCTGACGCGCCTGCACGACGACGAGCGGTTCTTCCGCCGCTGCCTCGCGTCGATGGAGCACGACCTGGAACGGCTCCACGCCGACGGCCCGGTCAAGCCGCTGTTCTGGCAGCCGAAGGTCTTCGGCCGCATCGCCGCGAAGGGCGGCCGGCTCTACCCGGGCCTCGTGCACAAGCGCTGATCGCGGAAAGCGGCGCCGCGCGGCGCTTGTGCCCGCCTCTCCCTTCTGCGAACCGCCGCGGCGATGCTGCGCCCACGTTCGACCGGCTCGACGTCATGATCACTTCCTTGCCCCCTCTGCACGCGCAGCTGTGCAAGCGCCTCTGCGCGTGGCTCGCCGCCAACGCGCGACGGCCACCGCGCGCCCTGCCGGCGGACGTGGTCGAGGAATGCGCAGCCGCGATCGGTCTGCCGCTCGGGCCGGAGGTGACCCAGCTCGTCGACCAGCTGCAGCGCTGGATCAGCCTGCGCGCCATCGCCAAGCCCGACGCCGACTGGCCGTCGCTGGTCGACGTCGTGCGCAGCGACCTGTTCCGCCGCATCCGCAGCGGTCTGCCGGTGCTCGACTACCCGCCGCCGCGCGCGCAGAGCGAACTGTGGTACGACCTCGTGCTGCAGCAGGGCCCGCATCGCGCCGACGACGGCGTCGACACCGACCGCCAGAAGGTCGATCCGGAGTCGGGCGTCGTGCTGCGCCGGCAGTGGTATCGCGTCGTCGAAGTGCTCGGCGATCAGCGCTTCCTGCTGGCCGTCGACGACGAACGCTCGCCGCACCGCTTCGTGCTGTGGCGCAAAGACCATCCGGACTGGAAGCCGCATTGGCGGACGTTCCGCTTCGAGATGCGACGGCTGCTGCGCGACGGCGTGCTGACGGAGCCGATCCGGTGTTCGATCGAGACGACACCACCACGGTACCTGTGGTGGGTCCAGAATGCGGCGTTCGTGACGGAGACGACGCGGCTACAGACACCCGATACAGCATGAGGCAAGGATGAAGATCGCAGCCATCCCACGGACCGCCATCCCTCAGGCCCTGGTGCTCGCCCTTCTGGCGGCATCGACCCAGGATCCAGCGGCGAACGCCACCCCCGCCAACCCCCTCGAAGTCGCGCAGCGCCTGTCGCAGACGACGTTCGCGGGCTTCTCGTACGAGTACGACGGCAAAGCTGCAGACAAGAAGACGGACTGCACCCAGTTCCTGCTCGCGGTGGTCGAGGCCTCGCTCGGCAAGAAGATGTCGCGCAAGGGCAAGGAGTCCCTGCTCGTCCAAGGGGTCCAGAACCTCGACGACGCGATCGAGGACAGGGCCGAGTCGATTCGCGGCGTGCACACGGCGCTGATCCGCGACGAGAAGGTCGGCGACGACGTTCCACTCGACAAGCTGCAGCCGGGCGACCTGGTCCAGTACTGGTATCGGGGGAAGAAGAAGGGCAAGGAGAAGCAGAAGGACCCGAAGACCGGCGAAGAGGTCGAGGTGGAGGTGCTGGTCGATTGCTGGCTCGGCCACGCCGGGATCGTCGAGAAGGTCGTCAGCCCGCTGAAGGGCGGCAAGATCGAGATCCAGCTGTTCGGCGCCCACAAGAGCAAGGGCGGCATCGCGACGCTCGATCAGAAGCTGACGGTGGATGGAGTGAACACCAGCCACACCACTCGCCTGTTTGCGGTTCGCATCACCGCGTCGAGCTTCAAGCCAGTCGTTCCAGAGCCAGCTCCAAAGAAGCCCAAGGCGCCCCCCAAGTAGCGATCGTCCGGGCGGCGAAAGTCCGCGATGGGAACGGTGGATCGCGGTGCCCGGCTTCCAATCCTGGATTCCTGGGGGGACTTCTCTGTCGGTGGCACTTTGCAACGGACCCACTCGGCAGCCGAGAACGGCCCCACCTCGCGACCACCGCCGTTCAGCAGGACGCGCGCGCGAGGTCCGGGGCGATCAGCTGACCGTCCGGCATCGCCGTCCACCGGCGCCGACGGTAGTCGCGCCAGAAACCCGGCCGGGTGCGCTCGTGCGTCTGTTCGCCGTCGAACCGGACCCAGCACCAGCCCATCTCGTGTGGGTCGGGGTCGTCCGCATGTTCGCCCCGGCCAGGGAAGGCGACATCGGCCAAGGGCACGACGAGCGTGCCCTGGTCCGGCCCCAATCGCTGGATCACCGGGTCGGGGATGCTGTGGCCGTGGAACCACACCCGCATCTTCCGCTCGTCGAGCAGGGTTTCGATCGACTGCGACCCTTTGTCGCGCGACTGCGTCGAAGCCGGTCCCTGGTGGGTGAACAACACGTCGAAGCTCGGGGCGTCGAGGAGCTGCAGCACGTGCGCCTCGTCGATGTAAGCCATCGGGTGGTAGTCCGCCGCACGCTGCCCTCGCTCGATGCCGCCGACCGTGGCCACGACCAATCCGCGCTCGGTCCGAAACCGACAGCCACTCGGCAAGTAGCGGACGTGACCGGCCGAGTCGGCGTGCGGCAACTCCTCGGCGGTCATGATCCGATCGGGATTCGCGCGGGCTGCCAACCGCTCGAGGGATGGGAATCCCTCGTGGTTGCCGTGCGTCATCACCACCGGGCACGTGAGTCCGAGTCCACCCTGCTCCGTGGCGGCGAAGATGCGAGCCAGGTGCGGCGGCTGCGGGACCTTCGCCCACTGCAGCAGGAACTCCAGCTCGCACGGATTCGTGCGGGCATGACGTCGGGTCGTGCTGTCGAGTTGCCGGTCGTCGGTGAAGCTGCCGATGTCACCGCACAGCAGTACCGCATCGAAACGAATGCCGAGCTCGCGCTGCCAGCGGGCGGCCACGGCGAGACCGAGCTGCAAGTGCCCGTGCACGTCGCCGATCGCACAGAGGGTTGGATGGCTGGTGCTCATGGTCGAGTCGGGCGCTGGTCTGGGGCTGATGGGACTCGTCGGGTCCCTGTTCGCGGGCTACGAGCTCGGCACCGCGAGCCAATTCCTCGGTTCGAAGCTCCGAAGCGTTGGCAACCGACGGTTGCGCGGACTGGGAAGCACAGGAGGATCGCGGTGCGATTCATGGAGATGGGTGTCGGGACAGTCCAGATCGCGAAGGGGGCAGCAGTCGGTCCGCCACCGCACGAAGGACGCGCTCATGCGACGTGCGGCGAACCGCTGCCGTGCGGGGCCGTGAACCAACCGCCACCAACGACCCGACGATCTCGCCCACCCGCGGGAGTCGATCCAGCAGCCCAGCCTGCAAACGCCCGACGACAATGGCGCCCGCAGCCGCCAGGGTCGCCGCGGCGACCACCCGCGCCAGCGCGGTGCGCACCGTCCAGCCGGACATGCCGGCATCGTTCGCCGCCATTTCGCGCGGCAACCACACGTCTTCCTCGCCGGCAACGCCGCGATCGATCGCCACCAGGGCAACCTCCGCGCCATGCACCCCGAGCACGAGCCAATGCACCGGCTCCAGCAAGGCCTCGAAGCCCGGCACGTCGAGCACGTCGCCGACGGCCAGCGGACGCGATGCCTGCCGATCGTTCCGGGGCAACCCGGGCGTCGGCAGCCAGCGGTCGCGTCCGCCGAAGTCCCTCATGCGCTGAGATCCTCCGGCCGCAGCGACCGCCCAGCCGCCTGCAGGGCCTCGCGCAGCAGCGCGCGGTCGTCGAACGCTGCCGCGTGCTTCAGGCCCAGCGCCTCCAGCTGCGGCAGCGGATCCACGATCGCACCGGCCCGCAGCCAGCCAGCGACGATGCCGCAAAGCCGCTGCCGGCGCTCGCCGTAGAGGCGGCGGCCCGACAGTTCGCCGGCGGCGAGGTCCTGCTGCAGCAGAGCCGCCAGGATCCCGACGTGCCCGCCGTCGAGCGCCGCGTAGTCCCACGCATCGCTCGCCGCGCCCGCCTGCTGCCGTTCGCGCCCGCGCGCGACCACCTGCTGCCCCTCGTCGCCGTCGACGGCGAGCGCCAGCAGTTCGTTGTGCACCTGCGCCCGCAGCGCCGACGCCACGAACTGCTGCAGCTCGCGGCGCGAGAACTCGAGCCGCAGCCCGAACCGTTCGGCCTGCGACTGCACCGCTGCGAACAGGGCCGCGAGCCGCCGCGCCAGCGCCCGGTGGCAACGCAGCTGCCAGATGCCGGCGAACTCCGCCCGCGACGCCGCCGCGGCCAACACTTCGGCCGAGCTCGCCAGGCCCTGCAGCAGCCGTGGCGCCGTCGCCGGCCCGAGCACGAAGCCGCTGGTGCCGACCAGCATGCCGGCGGGCAACGACCTGGCCGTCAGCAAGCGCACCGCCCGGTAGGCGCGCGCGCCGGTCGGGTCGCGTTCCTCCTGCAGCCGCCACGCGGCGTTCTGCACGGCGCGGTAGAGACCGCGGACCGCGAGGTCGAGACCGTGCAGCGCGACCTGGCGCTCGACGAACGCGCGCAGCGCCAGCGGCGCGCCGCCGTGGAACAGCACGTCGGCGGCGATGTCACTGGCCGCCACGTCGACCAGCCGGCGGCGACGCAGCAGGCCTGCCGCGTAGCGTTCGAGCCCGTCGAACAGAGCGACGACCGCCGCCTCGCCGGCGTCGGGCGCCAGCCAGGCCTGCACTGCCGACCGCAGTCGGCTCGTCGTCAGGCTGCCTTGAACAGGGCAACAACCAACCTCGGGAACCATGGAACTCCACCACCTCGGAGACGAGAGCGAACCGACACCTGCGAACGACCCGTCTGGGTCGCCCCGAGGAACCACTCCTCGGAGACCTGCACCGCTGCCTCAGGACGCGACGACTTGCTTCAAGTCGTGCGGACCTTTCCAAGCAGCGGGAGGATTCGGGTGTGCGAGTTCACGGCGGTGGAGCGAAGGGAATGTTGGATCGCGGGCTGCAAGCGGAGTGCGGCGCGCGATTCCGGAATTGGCCGCGGGATTCTGCCGAACGGCGGGCTTTGGCGCCAGCAGGTCGGCTCGCCCGAGGATCGACCCGCGGCCGGGCAAGGATCGCCGGGGTGCATCCCGCAGCCCGCGACGGCTCACGGCGCAGGGGTCGCCCAGCACGATCTACTGCCGACCACCCAGCGCCACGGCCCAGCGGCACGAGTCCGTTGCAGAAATGGCCGCCCCGAGCGTTCGCGGCGCTTCTGCACCACTACCAGCCCGGGGCCGCCGACCGTCGTTTCGGTCGAGGCCTTGCGACCCCGACACCGGAGCGTCCCCCGGTTCCGACGACGCGCTGCGGCGGCGGAGCTGGCGGCGAGAGCGGGCCGGAAGCCCAGGTTGTTGTTGCGGTTGCCAGGCTCGTTGCTGTTCCGGTTCGCGGACCGGCAGTTGTCAGCCGAGTTGTTCCAGCTACCGCCCCGGTTGACCCGCTGCGAGCCGCTGGGAGGAGCACCGCCGCCGACACTACACGGGCAGGCCCGCCGCCGCGAGGCGCGTCAGCAACTGCCGTCGCCAGTCGCGATCGTGCGCCTGGTCGGCATGCGAACACAGCGAGATCAGCCGCTGCTGGTAGACGTCTTCGCCGAAGGCGCCGCGCTGGAACGCGATCGCCAGACCGCGCAGCCGCCGCGCGAACCGCCGGCGCCGTTCCGCCGACAGCCGGCGATGCCCCGGCAGCAGCCGGAAGCCGAGGAATGGCACGCCGCGCGCACACGCCAGCAGCTGCGGCGGCTTCCACCGCAAGTGCAGCGTGTCCCACAGCCAGCCTTGCAACCAGCGCCACTGGCCGCGCAGCTGCCGCGGGTCGTCGCCGAACAGCAGCACGTCGTCCATGTAGCGCACGTAGCCGCGGACCCGCATCGCGTTCTTCACGTGGTGGTCGAGCGCGCCGAGGTAGACGTTGGCGAAGTGCTGGGACGTCAGCGAGCCGATCGGCAGGCCCTTGCCCGGAGCCGCTTCGTAGCTGCGCACGATCCGTTCGCACAGCCGCAGCACGGCGCGGTCCTTCCACAAGCGCGCCAGCTGCCGCAGCAGCACTTCGTGGTCGATCGAGTCGAAGTAGCGGCGCACGTCGAGCTTCAGCACGTACGGGAAGCGCTCGGCAAACTGCTCGGCGCGCGCCACCGCGGCATGGGTGCCCTTGCCCTTGCGGCAGGCGAACGTGTCGTCGATCAGGTAGCGCTCGAGCCGCTCGCCGCCGACGTGGATCAAGGCGTGGTGCAGCACACGCTCGCGGAACACCGGCGCGTGGATCTGGCGCGGCTTCGGATCGCGGATCGGGAACGACGTGAAGGCGCCGACTGCGATCGAGCCGTCCAACAAGCCCGCCCGCAGCTTCGCGAGTTCGCCGTCGAGCTCGAGGCCGAACGCGAGTGCCGCCGGCGCGCTGCGGCAGCCACGCAAGGCGAGCGCGTAGGCGAGCAGCAGGGTGTCGCGCTCGGCGATGCGCTCAAGCAGCGCGCCGGTGCGTTTCAAGCCGAGGCCGGCCCGGACTCCGCAGACGGCGGCTCGGCCACCGCGGCGAGCAGGCCGAGCACGCGTTCGGCATAGCGCGCTGCCTTGGCGTCGCCGATGCCGTCGATGGCCATCAGCGCCGCCGCACTGCTCGGCCGCTGCTGCGCGATCGCCGCCAGCTGTTCGTTGGTGAACACGGCGTAGACCGGCACGCGTTCGTTCTCGGCGAACTGCTTGCGCAGTTCGCGCAGGCGGCTGAACACGACGAAGTCGGCCGGGCGCAGGATCTCGCGGTAGTCGATGCGGTTCTTGCGGTCGCCGTGCGCGTAGGAGCTGCCGGCGCTGCGGGCGACGCCGGCTTCGAGGTACTCGACGGCGACGCACCACAGCACGCGATCGCCGGTCGTCACCAACTGGCGCACGGCGGACACCGTGCGGTGCGAGCGCAGGAAGGCGTTGAGCTCGTCTTCGCCGGTCGCTGGGTCGAGGGCCGAGATCGCGAAGAACTTCATCGCCATGGGCGCGTGCTCCCGTCGCACCGCGGGGCCCGACCTGGTGGCGAAGCGCGCGCTCCGCTGGCGCGCCCCGCCACCAGGTCGGGCCCCGCTGCGCGACTGCTGGGTTGGTTGGTTGGAAGGTGACTAGTTGTTGGATCTGGATGCTGGGTCGCTTGGCTACTTGTCGGAACTGGCGGCGAGAGCGGGCCGGAAGCCCAGGTTGCCGAGGCGGTCGCCAGGCTCGCTGCTGTCCCGGTTCGCGGACCGGCAGCTGTCAGCCGAGCCGCTCCAGCTACCGCCCCGGTAGACCCGCTGCGAGCCGCTCCTGCTCAGAGGATCCGTAGCGCCATCGCGATAGGTGTCCGTCACGACTCCTGAGTTGTATTCGCATTGGTCGGCGCACCACTCCCAGACGTTCCCGTGCATGTCGTAGAACCCCCAGGCATTCGCCTTCCGACTCTTCACAGCTACGGCGTATCCGCCCTCGAGGGGGCGGCCGAACACCGCGAAGTCGCCGAACCGCCCCGCGTCATCGCCAAAGCAATACGCCGCCTTCGACCCCGCACGGCACGCGAGCTCCCACTCTGCCTCCGTCGGCAATCGATAGACGTAGCCAGCAGGCAATCGCCCGGCAGCACGCTCTCGTTCAGTCAGCTTCGCACAGAAGTCCACGGCGTCCTGCCAGCTCACGTAGCTCGCTGCGACATCGTCGCCGGTCGTGGTGTAGAACTGCCCCTGCCACGGCTGCGAACCCATCAGCTCTCGCCACTGCCGCTGCGTCACCTCGGTCTCCGCGAGCCAGTAGCTGCTGCTGATCGTGACTCGATGCTGCTGTTCGTCGCTGCGGCGCGACGACTCGTTGCTCGGACTTCCCATCGAGAACGTCTGCGCCGCCACCGGCAGCATCACGACCCCAAGCGACGTCGTGATCTTCGCGCCGCCAGCAGGTGCCTCTGCGGTCGACTTCAGCGCCTCGACCAGCTTGGCACCAAACGCATTGCCCATCCATTCGGCGGCCGCCTTGTCCTTGGCCAAGACCGCCATGTCCGCATCCTGACGAACGACCTCCACCGTCACCGCACGCGCGATCTTGGCCGCCTTCAGGTGCTGCAGCGCTTCGGCCAGCCGCTTCTCACGCACGGCCAACTTGGCTGCGAGGTAGTGCATCTCGCCGTCGTCGAACAACGCCTCGGCCTTCGCGATCTCTTCCTTGGCCGTCGCCAGTTGATTGCCATCCAGGGCGGCGCGGGCGGCATCCAAGTGCGCGCGCAATGGCTCGGCCACGCGCACACGGATCTTCTCCGCCAGGTCGCGAGCCTTCGTCCGCACGGCTTCGTCCGCGGACTCACCCAGCACCTTCAGCAACTTCACCGCAGCGGCGAACTGCTCGAGCGTGACGTAGAGGCCAGCCGCCTTCAGCGCCGCACTCGTCTGCGTCGCGTCGAGCTCGTAGGCCTCGGCGAACTTGCGAGCCGCCAGATCGTCGAGCCCCTCCTTCTGGGCGGCTTCGGCTTCGCGAAGCACGAGGGACGCACGCTGCCCACCACCGCTGGGCCGACAGCGCTCGACCAGCTTCTGCACCGCTTCCTTGCGGTCTGCGGGAGCCCGCGCCGCCGCGGCTTCGGCACTCGCCAGCGCGTCGTTCGCCCGGCCCAGCGACAGCAGCGCGATCGCCCGGACGAAGTGCCCGTCCCATCGTTCGGGGCTGAGCTTCACCGCCGCGTCGGCGAGCGGCAAAGCAGCCGCAGCGTCCTTCGACCGCAGCTTGGCCTCCGCGTCCTGCACCAACTCTTCGAACGACTGCGCCAACGCCAAACCGGCGCAGCACAGGACCGCAACGACAAGCTTCAGAGCGAACTGCAACATGCTTGGTCCTCGGCTGAACGCGCAGCCCCTCACTTCTTCTTCTCCGCGGGAGTCGGCTTGAGCGCATCGAGCAAGTCGATTCCCTTGTCGACGACGTCCTTCGCGGCAGCAGGCACCTGCCGGAGGTACTCGTGCACCTCGGCCGCCTTGAGCTCCGGCACGATCCGGCTGTTGAGGTCCGATGACGTCCAGCCACTGAGGGATGCCTCACGACGCAGACGGCCGAGTTCCTTGCCCAGCAGTCCGTCGTGGAAGCGCTTGTCGAGACCGCCAACGGCCGTGAATGCGGCGCCGACCAGGTCCTGGTCCTTGCCGGGCGCCAGTTGCGCGGCGATCTTCGCGCCATCGATGAACGCGCCGAGGCGACCGCCCTCGACGACGCTGCTGAGCATGTCGGCGGCACTCTGCGTGACCGAGGCCACGCCGACATCCTCGCCGTCGGCCACTTGCAGCATCTTGCCGCCGAACTGGAAGCCAGCCCCCATGCCCTGCAGCCACGAGCCGTAGGACTGGCCGCCAGGAAACAGGCTCATCATGGATCCGGCACCTTCGAGCATCGAGCCGACCTGCTCCGTGCTCTGGCCGTACTCTTTCAGAGTGGTCTCGCCGGTGAACGCTTGCGTCGCCGTTCCTAGCAGCGTCGCGCCAAAGCGCTCGGCGGCGGTGCGGTTGCTGTCACCGGCGATCTGGGCCATGCGCTCCGTGGCGTTCTGCGAGTAGCGCGAGATGTCGGCGCGACCGGGGAGCGCGTCGAGCAGCTCGGATGCGAACGAGCCGTCCTCGGTTGTCTTCGGACTGGTGGGCTCCTTGAGGACTTCGTCGACCGCCTTGTTCAGGTCGGCGACCTGCTGCTCACGGACCTCCTGGCGGCGCCGCTCCTCGGCCCGCGCTCGCTCCACGCGCCGCACTTCGGCCGC
>VYME01000632.1_pt1 | contig 10417 bp, 8 predicted proteins | sample 5115281 | NCBI WGS metagenome assembly VYME01 (sample SAMN12291780, study PRJNA351875) | freshwater metagenome | isolation source: freshwater lake | place: USA: Michigan, Wintergreen Lake | collected 2013-08-08
CCGTCGCCGGTGCGCGGCGAGGCCGGCGCCCTCTACGTCGGCGAGCACCGCGTGGCGTTGCAGCAGACGACCGACGCCGCGGCGCTGGCGTGGCGCCAGCACGGCGTCGACGTGCTGGTCGAGTGCAGCGGCAAGGTCAAGAAGCCGGAGCTGCTGGCGCCCCACCACCAGGCGGGCGCCCGCTGCATCGTCGTCTCGAACCCGGTGCCCGGCGTGCCGAACCTGGTCGTCGGCGTCAACGACCACACCGTCGACTTCGCCCGCACCGACGTCGTGACCGCGGCATCCTGCACGACGAACTGCCTGGCCCCGATCGTGCGCGTGCTGCACGACGGACTCGGCATCGAGCGCGGCCTCGTCACCACGGTCCACGATCCGACCAACACCCAGGGCGTCGTCGACCGCGCCGATACCGACCCACGCCGCGCGCGTTCGGCGCTGCTGAACCTGATCCCGACCACCACCAACTCGGCCACCGCGGTGACGCTGATCGTGCCCGAGCTGCAGGGCAAGCTCGACTCGATCGCCGTGCGGGCGCCGGTGCTGAACGCGTCGTTGACCGACTGTTCGTTCCACGTCGCGCGGCCCACCACGGTCGCCGAAGTCAACGCGCTGCTGCGCGCAGCCGCCGAACGCGGGCCGCTGCAGGGCATCCTCGGCTACGAGGAACGGCCGCTGGTCAGCAGCGACTTCGCGCGCGATCCACGCAGCGCCATCGTCGACGCCTTGTGCACGCGCGTCGTCGACGGCCGCATGGTCAAGGTCATGGCGTGGTACGACAACGAGTGGGGCTACGTGAACCGCATGGTCGACCTCGTGCAGCGCTTCCAGGCGGCCCGTCGATGACCAGCGGCCCCGCCGCTGCGCCGGCGCCAGCTCCCGCGGCGGCGCCCACGCCATCGCACCAGGGCTGGTCGCTGTGGTGCGTCACCACGTGCTACCAGGGCTTCACGTTGAGCGACGGCGCCTTGCGCATGCTGGTGCTGCTGCACCTGCACGAGCTCGGCCGCACACCGCTGGCCCTGGTGCTGGTGCTGCTGCCGTACGAGATCGCGGGCGTGTTCACCAACCTGCTCGGCGGCTGGCTCGGCGCGCGCTGTGGCCTGAAGGTCCCGCTGGTGCTCGGCCTGTCGCTGCAGCTGGTCACGTGCCTGCTGCTGGCGGCCGACGCGGCGTGGCTGTCGATCCCGTACGTGATGGCGACGCAGGTGCTCTCCGGCATCGCCAAGGACCTGGCGAAGACCGCGGCGAAGAGCTACGTGCGCACGCTGGCGAAGCGCGACGAGGGCGTGGCGCACGGCAACCTGCTGCGCGTCGTCGCCTGGATGACCGGCAGCAAGAACGCCACCAAGGGCCTCGGCTTCTTCGTCGGCGGCGCGCTGCTGGCGACGCTCGGCTTCCGCGGCACCAACGCCGGCCTCGCCGCCTTGCTCGCCGTGCTGCTGGTGCTGGCGGCGAAGCTACTGCCGGCGATGCCGGGCAAGGCGAAGGCGACGCTGCGCAGCGTCACCACGCAGCCACCGCCGGTGCGCTGGCTCGCTGCGGCGCGCCTGTTCCTGTTCGGCTCGCGCGACGCCTGGTTCGCCATCGCGCTGCCGCTGTTCCTCGCCAGCACGCAACAGTGGCCGACGCCGCTGGTCGGCACGTTCCTGTCGGCGTGGGTCATCGGCTACGGCTTCGTGCAGGCGGCGACGCCGCGCCTCGTGCGGCCGCGCGATCCTCGCCACGGCGCCACGCTGGTGGCCACCGCGACCGGTTGCCTGCTGCTGCCACTGCTGGCGACGGCATGGCTGCTCACGACCGCAGTGCCCACCGACTTCGTGCTGGTCGTCGGCCTATGCGTCTACGGCGCGGTGTTCGCACTCGACTCGAGCCTGCACAGCTGGCTCGTGCTGGCGGTCGCGGGCGGCGACGACACCGTCGAACGGGTCGGCTTCTACTACGCCGCCAACAGCCTCGGCCGCCTGCTCGGCACCGTCGCCTCCGGGGTCCTGTTCGCCGCCGCCGGCGAAGGCGCCGACGGCCTGCAAGCCTGCCTGCTGGCCGCTGCGGCGATGGTCGCGGTGGCGACGCTGTGCACGCTGCCGGTGCGAAGGGCACGCTGAGCCCGCATCCCACTGGCCGCTCAACCCCGACTGCGTCGAACCGGCAGCTGGCAGGCGAGCGTGAAGTGCTCGACGCCGTGCGCGAACGGTCGGCCGAGCCACGCCTCGAACGCCGGCTGGTCGTCCGGCTCGTAGCCGCTGCGCGGCAACCAGGTGCCGTAGAGCCAGTCCAACGCCCGCACCTCCAGCGCGATGTCCCCGGCGATCCGCACCTCGGCGACCCGCATCGCCGGGAACTGGAATCGCCCGATGCGCCCTTCGGGACGCACGTCGTCGACCTCGACCGCGGCGTCGTAGCGGCAGTCGCCCATGGCCACGATCTCCGGCTCCTCCCACATGTAGCCCAGCCACTGCCGGTCGACGAAGCCGCGTGGCTCGGCCCATCGCCGCAAGTGCTCGTAGGCCTCGGTGACACGCTCGAACTGACGGAACGGATCGAGCACGCGCACGTACGCGACCGTGCGCGGCGGCAGGTCGCGCAACGCGACCGAGAAGCCGTCCGGATTCACCCCGACCGGCAAGGCGGTGAAGCGCGGCACGCCGTCCGGCCCGACGTGCGCGCGTTCGAACTCGGCCCGCCGCTGCTTGCGAAAGGCGTCGAGGTCGAACGCCCGCGGCGACACACCGAAGCGCTGCTTGAAGCGGCGCGAGAAGTCCGAGGACGACGCGAATCCACAGGCCAACGCCACCTCCGTCAGCGAACGGCGAGGTGCGTGCGACATCAGGGACAACGCCCGTTCGAGCTGCAGACGGTTGACGAACTGGCCGAGGGTCTCGCCGACCACCGCCTGGAAGACGCGATGAAAGTGGAACGGGGAGAAGTGCGCCGCCCGCGCGACCGAGGCGAGGCTCAGATCGCCGTCGAGGTTCGAGACCACATGGTCGATCGCACGGTTGACGCGAGCGACGTAGTCCTCGGGCGGATCCTCGGGGGCTTCTGGGCGAGTTCGCAAGATCTGGCAAGTCGTGGCGTCGACGGGCTGGCATGGTAGCCGCTCGAAAAGCCCGAACGGACCCGTCGCGGGCCGCACCAAGAACCATGAACCCTCTCACCACCGTCTTTGCCGCCGGGCTGTTGTCCGGCGTGGTCACCACCAGCCTGCTCCAGGATCCCGCCGCGAAGAAGGCCGAACCCGTGCAGCTCGGCAACTTCAGCGTCAGCCTCACCGTCAAGGACCTCAAGGTCGCCCGCGCCTTCTACGAGAAGCTCGGCTTCACCCAGGTGGCCGGCGACATGAAGCAGAAGTGGATCGTGCTGCAGAACGGCTCCGCCAAGGTCGGCCTGTTCCAGGGCATGTTCGAGAAGAACATGCTGACCTTCAATCCGGGCTGGGGCAGCGACAAGGAGGAGCTGAAGGAGTTCCAGGACGTGCGCGCGATCCAGCGCGTGCTCAAGGAGCGCGGAGTTCCGTTCACGCTCGAGGCCGACGAGAAGACCGACGGCCCCGCGTTCTTCCAGGTCACGGATCCCGACGGCAATCCGATCCTGGTCGACCAGCACGTCGGCAAACCCAAGCGCTGACCCGGCAGCCCCCGGGGCTCAGGCGGGCTCCACCACCGCGCAGCCCGGGCGCCACGGCACCCCGTTGGGACCGGTGAACACGTCCCACGGCACCTGCTCGCGCACCGCGGTGTCGTGCACGCGCCCATTGGCATCGACGACCACGCCCTTGCTGGCGCGGCTGCGCACGACGACCTCGGGCAGCAGTTCGACGAACTGCAGTTCGCGCAGCAGCGGCCGGCCCGCGGCGAAGCGCGCGGCGTTCTGCTCCCGCCGCGGCGACGGCGAACTCAGTTGCAGCGCTCGTTCGGCTTGGGGCAAGGCCCCGGCCGCGGCGAACACGCAGGCGGTGTTGTTGGCGAACGCATCGCGCACCTCCTGGCCGCGCTCGCCGTTGCCACCGACCTGCAGCGCGTGCTGGTAGCACTGCAGCGCCAGCTCGGCATCGGTGTAGGGACCGAGCGCGCACAGGTTGCCGAGTTCGACGTAGGCCGCGGCGAGGCCGAACGAGCCCGACGCCGACGCGCCCGGCACGATCTCGTCGACGTGCCAGCTGCTGCGCGCCTGGCGGAACACGGCGCAGGCATCGGCCAGCGACGCCGTGCGATTGCCGCTGCCGGCGACGCTGTCGGGCCGCTGCAGGAACAGACCAAGCACCTCGTCGAGGTGCACCGCGCCGAAGCGCCGCGCGATGCGCAGGAACATGTCCTGGTCGTTGGCGTGCCGGTGCGCATCGTCGAAGTGGCCGACGACGTCGTGCACCGCACGGCGCCACACCGGCTGCGCCCCGAACAGGCAGCACGTCAGCGCCACCGCCGGCGTGTAGTGCGGCCACGCGAAGCGCTTCGTCGCCGTGTGCTCCTGCCAGGTCTCGTTGTCGCCGTTGGTGATCGCGGTGTCGGCGTAGACGAGGCCGATGCCGGGCCGCTGGTCGAGCACCGCCAGCATGCGTTCGGCGAACTGCGGCGCGTGCCGATCGTCGGCGTTGGCGGTGGTCACGAACTCGCCGCGCGCCAGGGCGATCGCGCGGCGGAACGACGCCGAGCTCGCTTCCCGCACCTCGGTGCGCAAGTAGGTGATCGACAGCTCCGGATGGGCCCGGCGGAACGCGCGCACCATCTCGCCTTCGCGCTCCGGCGAGCAGGCGTCGACGACGACGATCTCCAGCTGGTCGTGCACCGTCTGCCGGCGCAACGACTCGAGGCAGCCGAGCAGGTAGCGCTCACTGGCGTAGGTCGACACCAGTGCCGACAGCCGCGGTGCCCGGCCCGTGGTCATCGCGCAGAGACCACCACCGGCGGTTCGCGGCGGGCGTGGTCGCGCGCCAGCGGTTCGCCGAGCATCGCCTTCACCTCACCGAGCGTGCCCGCGCCGAACGTGCGCTCGACCATCGTCTGGTAGCGCTGGCTGCCGAAGTACTCGCGGAACGCCGCGTCGCGGAACGCCAGCACCTCCGAGCCCGACAGATGCCGGGTCGGCAGCGGCAGGCAGTCCTTGCTGTGCTGCGAGTAGCCCGACCACTTGGCCGGCAGCGGCCAGCCGTTGGCGAGGGCATCGCGGTAGAGCTGCGAGCCCGGGTAGGCCATCGCCGAGAAGAAGTTGGCGAACTCGGTGTTCAGTTCCTTCGCGAAGTCGAGCGTCAGCCGCATCGTGTCGGCGTCGTCCTCGGGCAGCCCGAAGATGTAGTTGCCCATGACGTGGATGCCGGCACCCCGGATCAGGTCGACCGACTTCTGGATCGCCTCCGGCCGGTAGCCCTTGTCGACGTCGCCGCGCACGCGTTCGCTGGCCGACTCGATGCCGAGCGCCAGCCAGCGCACGCCGGCCGCGCGCATGCGCGCCAGCAGTTCGCCGTCGCGGCAGGTGTCGACGCGGGCGTAGGCCCACAGGTTCAGGTCGGCCTTCAGCGCCGACAGCCCGTCGCAGATCGCGCCGACGTGCCTCTTGTCGAGCAGGAACAGCTCGTCGGCGATCTTGAAGTTGGTGATGCCGTGCTGCTCCACCAGCATCGTCATCTGCGCCACCACCGCCGCCGGATCGAAGCGGCGGTAGCTGTTCAGCGACGGATCGAACCCGGCCGCGGCTTCGCCCGACTTGAACGGCGCCTGGATGCAGCAGAACGTGCAGCGGAACGGACAGCCGAGCGTCGTGTAGAGCGCCGCGTACGGCTCGCGGCTGTCGCGGCCGAAGCAGTGCCAGTTGTGCGCCCGGTAGCGCGTCATGTCGAGCAGGTCCCACGCGATGCCCGGCATCTGCGCCGGCAGGTCGCGCACGATCGGCGCTGGCGGGTTGCTGCGCGGCAGTTCGCCATCCCACCACAAGAGACCGCGCACGCGCTCCAGTTCGCTCGGCTTGGCCGCACGGTCGCCCTTCAGCACCTGCAGCAGCTCGTCGATCGTCACCGCCCCTTCGCCGTTGCAGACGAAGTCGACCTGCTCCTCCTGCAGCGTGCGTTCGGGCAGCGCCGCGACGTGGCCGCCGAGCAGCATCGTCGGCACCTCCGGGCAGCTCGCCGCCAGCGCGTTGCAGACGTCGCTGGCGCCCGGCATCGCGAACGTCGACGCATTCGGGTTGTGGCCGTAGACGACGACGACGACGAGGCGGGGCTTCGCCGCGGCGACCTGCGCCGCGGTCTCCGCCGGCGACAGGTCGAGCGCGTTGGCGTCGAGGATCGCCACCGAGTGGCCGGCGCGCCGCGCGTACGTGGCGAGCAGGCCCGCCCAGATCGGCGGCTCCTTGGCGGCGAGGTTGCGGCCGAGGTTCTGGTAGATGCGCTGCGCCCCACCCGGGTTGACCAGCAGCAGGTCGAGCGTTCTGGTCACGACGGCACCACCTCACGCGCGAGGCCCGGCGCCAGCACTTCGTCGTTGCACAGGCCCGCGATCGCCGCGGCGATGCGCTGCTGGTCGGGGTAGTAGACGCGCTCGAGCACGCCGCTCGACGGCATGCTGCGGTCGGGGAAGCACAAGCGCAGCGGTGCTCGCTGCAGGCTGGCGAACGCGCGTTCGGTGACCTGCGTGCAGACCTCGGCGGCGAACCCGCCGAACGGGAAGTCGTGGTCGACGACCAGCAGCCGCCCGGTGCGCTGCACCGAGGCCACGATGGTGTCGATGTCGAGCGGCTTGATCGTGCGCGGGTCGATCAGGTCGACGTCGAGCCCCTGCTGTTCGACCGCCGCCAGCGTGTGCATCGCCGCCAGCGACGTGGCGACCACGGTGGCCTTGCTGCCGCGCCGCAGGAACGCCGCCTGGCCGAGCGGCAGCGTGTAGATCTCGGCGGGCACCTGCCCGGTGTTCTTGTAGAGCCAGCGATGCTCGAGGAAGAGCACCGGCTGGTCGTCGGCGATGCTGGCGAGCAGCAGGCCCTTGGCGTCGTACGGCGTCGACGGCGTCACCACCTTCAGGCCGGGGATGTGCGCGAACCAGCCGTGCAGCGTTTGCGAGTGCTGGGCGCCGCAGCCCCAGCCGCGGCCGACGATGCCGCGGATCACCAGCGGCAGCTTCGTCTGCAGGCCGAACATGTCGTGCCACTTGGCGGCGTAGTTCACGATCTGGTCCATCGCCGTCAGCATGAAGTCGACGCGCAGGTGGACGTGGATCGGCCGCAGACCGTTCAGGGCCGCACCGATGGCGACACCGGTCATCGCGTTCTCGCTGATCGGCGTGCCGAACACGCGCTCCTTGTGCTTCAGGTCGCTCATCGAGCCGAACACGCCGAAGCGGTCGTCGGCATCGAGCCCGATCGCGAACACGCGCGGATCGTGCTGCATGGCCTGGTCGATGGCCTCGCGCAACGCACCGCAGTAGGTCAACTGGCGCCCGCCGAGCGGGGCCGTGTAGTTGCTGTCGAACTTGCTCCAGGGCATGGCTCAGACCTCCAGCAGATCGGGCGTGGGGAACGGGGACGCGGCGGCGAACGCGACGGCGGCATCGACCTCGGCGGCGACCGCCTTCTCGATCGCCGCCAGTTCGCCCGCCCCGGCGAGGCCGCTGCGCTGCAGCCACGCCTCGAGTTTGTGGATCGGGCAGTCGCGCGCGATGTCGACCTGGTTCTCGGGCAGGTCGCAGCGCTCGTGGCTCATGTGCTTCATCCAGCGCTTGGTCTGGCAGTGCAGGAACACCGGGCCGTTGCCGGCGCGCACCTGCTGCACCGCCTTGCCGGCGTGCTCGTAGACCGACAGCACGTCGGTGCCGTCGGCGGCGAGCGTCGGCATCAGCACCGCCGCCAGGCTCTGGATGTCGTGCGCACTGTGCTGGCTCCGCGGCATCACGTTGGAGAAGCCGTTGTCCTCGCACAGGAACAGCACCGGCAGCTTGCGCAGCGCGGCGAAGTTCAGGCTCTCGTAGAACACGCCAGCGTTGGTCGCCGCGTCCCCGAAGTAGGCGACGCCGATCTGGCCGCTCTGCTTGACCTTGGCGGCGAGCGCCGAGCCGACGGCGAGCGCGATGCTGCCGCCGATGATCGCCGAACTGCCCGGCAGGCCGTGCTCGAGGTCGAGCAGGTGCATCGAGCCGCCGAAGCCGCGCGAGCAGCCGGTCGTGCGGCCGTAGAGCTCGGCGAACAGCTTCGGCAGCGGCAGCCCCTTCGCCAGCGCCGGGCCGTGCGTGCGATGGCCGAGGAACAGCTGGTCGTCGTCGCGCAGGTGACGGCACAGGCCCACCGACACCGCCTCCTGGCCGGTGCACAGGTGGATCGGCGTCTCCATGACGTTGCTCGGGTACAACGCGGCGATGCGTTCGCTCGCCTGGCGGATGCGGCGCATGCGCTGCAGCAGCCAGAGCGCGTCGTCGCGGGTGATGGTCACGGGTCCACTCATCGCTCAGGTCCTCACCAGTTCGCTGGGGTTGGTCACAGGGGGCACCGGGCACGGGATGGTCGCGCGGCCGGTGTCGAGTTCGCGGAAGGCACGGATGGTCTGGCCTTGGCGCATCGCCTCGGCGGCGCGGAAGTCCTGTTCGCGGTCGTAGAACAGGATCTGGCTGCCCGAGGACTCGAAGCGGAACGGCACGTGCACCAGCTCCGGCAGTGCTGCCCGCACGGCTTCCTGGCGCGCTGGCGGCACGAACAGCAGCAGGAAACCGCCGCCGCCGGCGCCGGCGATCTTGCCGCCGATCGCGCCGGCTGCGCGCGCGCGCTGGTAGACGTCGTCGACGTCGTCGTTGCTGATGCCGCCGCCGAGGCTCTTCTTCTGCGCCCAGCCTTCGTCGAGCAGTTCGCCGAAGCGTTCGATGCCGTGGTCGCTGGCCAGCAGGTCGACGCTCTCGTCGACGAGGTCGCGCAGGATGCGCAGCTGCCGCCGCTTCGCCGCGAGGTCGGTGACATAGGCGGTCGCCACCGTCGACGCCGTGCGCACGATGCCGGTGTAGAACAGCATCAGGTGGGCGTCGAGTTCTTCGAGCCGCCCGGGGCGCAGCACGATCGGACTGACCTGGATGTGGCCGTTCGGCGCGAAGGTGATCTTGTTGAATCCACCGTAGGCCGCCGACGCCTGGTCCTGCGAACCGACCGTCTCCTGCAGCAGCGTCTGCTCGACGTGGATCGCCTCCTGCATCAGCTCGTGCTTGCCGACCATTCGGCCCTGCAGCGCGTGCAGGGCGTGCAGCAGGCCGACGGTGAACGTGCTGCTGCTGCCCATGCCGCTGCGCGCCGGCAGGTCGCCGACGTGGTGCACTTCGACGCCGTGCTCGAAGCCCATGTGCCCGAGCAGGCAGCGCACCACCGGATGCTCGATCTCGTCGATCGCGTTCTTGTTCTCCACCTTCGACCAGACGACGCGGTAGCGGTAGTCGAAGAACGGCGGCAGCTGCCGGCAGCTCAAGTAGCAGTATTTGTCGATGGTCGTCGCCAGCACGGCGCCGCCGTGCTGCCGGTACCACTCGGGGTAGTCGGTGCCACCACCGAAGAACGAGATGCGGAACGGGGTCCGGCTGATGATCACGGCTGGAGCTCCTCGCGCGCGAGTTCGGCCAACGAATCGACGACGTGGTCGGGGCGGCAGGCTGCGGCCTGTTCGGTGCCGGCGCCGTAGCCGGTGCGCACCAGCGCCGTGCGCACGCCGAGGCGCGCGCCGAGCTCGATGTCACAGGCCTTGTCGCCGACCACCAGGACCTGGTCCTTCCGGTAGCCGAGCTGGTCCATCGCCGCGTGCAGCAGGCCCGGCTCGGGCTTGCGGCAGCCGCAGCGCAGTTCGGGATGGTGCGGGCAGTACCAGATGCCGCGCACGGCGATGCCGTGTGCGGCCAGCTGGCGCTGCAGTTCGGCGTGCACTTCGGCGAGGCGCTGCTCGTCGAAGTAGCCGCGGCCGACACCGGACTGGTTGGTGACGACGGCGACTTCGTAGCCTTCGGCGGCGAACGAACGCAGGCCGTCGACGACGCCGGGCAGCAGTTCGACGCCGGCGGGATCGGCGAGGTAGTGCTTCTCGACGATCAACGTGCCGTCGCGGTCGACGACCAGCAGGCCCTTGCGCGGGCGCTGGCGGCGCACGGCGCAGGCGGCGAAGAAGTCGGATGCCGCGGCGTAGTCGGCGGGCACGCCGATGTCGAGGAACGGCACGTCGTGGCACTCCGCCGGCAGGCCGGCGGCGATCAGCGACGGCAGCACGTCGGTCTCGAACGACAGCGGTTCGTCCGCCGGCAGGCCGGCGAGCACGAGGCGCGGCAGCCAGTAGATGCCGGCGTTGATGGCGCCCGGCCCGGGCACGCCCTTCTCGCGCATGGCGACGACGTCCTGCGCACGGCCGACGACGCCCGCGGCCGGCGCTGCGGCGAACTCGAGCCGCCCGTAGCGCTGCGTATCGGCGACCGCGACC
>VYME01001544.1_pt1 | contig 10417 bp, 9 predicted proteins | sample 5115281 | NCBI WGS metagenome assembly VYME01 (sample SAMN12291780, study PRJNA351875) | freshwater metagenome | isolation source: freshwater lake | place: USA: Michigan, Wintergreen Lake | collected 2013-08-08
GGTAGGACTTTTGCTGTCGTGTACAAAGTTGATTTAACCATTTTAAGCCTTCTCTTTAAGTATTGTTGTTAATGTAGCTTATTAAGATCGGCGACCGCACTTAAACCCACAGTTCCAATCAATGTGCATGGTGCGTTCCCCAAAATCGAGCCCTGGAGCAGTAGGAACCACCTTAGGGAACGCACTCTACGGCGATAGCGATTTGCTACGCAGTGCCTTCGGCATCGCACTACAGCTGAGTGTATGCGATTGTTAGATTTTTTATGCACCACTGAGCCTATATAAACCTTCTTTAAACTCAATGATTTTCTCCTTTATATTTTTTCCTGTGTCGAGAATGCGGTCTTGAGGGCTGGTTATTTCTAATCGTTCTAGTCTTGATTTAATAGACATTCGACCGTAAAAGAATCGCCATCTTTGTGCGTTTATTTGTGAGGCGAACCAAACCAATTCATTAAAGCTCATTTTGTATTTTGGAATCAGAACCCTTACTGAGCTACCCCCATTTCCTCTGGCCATAAACGGCCAAGGTTGAACATAAGCTTGGCCAAATGCGGTTACAGTTATTCCTCCTTCTTCAAATAATTCACTTTGTTCACTAGCTACTAGACGTATTATACTATTTGTCAAATCTCCGCTTGAGATGTATGGTACATCACCCTCACGATAATTTTTTTCACCAGTTGATTTGCCATTTTTCACATCAAAGAAGATATTTACATTAGCGGTCAGTCCGCATTCATAATCTTCAAACTCATTCCAATCACTTGTAAAGCTATCTAATACTACTTCAGATAAATCTGGTATTGCTGCTACTGCGCGATACAAAGACAACCTAACATTATCTTCATATTTTTTTAACGCCTCTTCTGTTTCAATTGGTTGAGGCAACCACTGTTGAGGACTCCATTCATTGCCATCAAGAATATTTGATGAGGGAATAATTGTGCAGTTATCACTAACTATAGCTTCTCCGACCAGAAAAGACTTAAAACAATCAACTGTATCTGGAAGCTGACTTCCATCAATTTCAACCCTTTTTCCTTTTAGTTTTTCAAATCCATCATTCCAAATCCTCGACATAAATACTTGTTCATTATTAGGGTGTGGAATATGTGCTTTTGCAAGAAGAATAGAAGTTGGTGCGGCAGTAGGGTAAAACAAATCCTCTGGAAGACTAATCATTCCTAATACTGTGTGATTTCTGGTAAACTCTCTTCTCCATATTTTATTGTCATCGTCGGCAAAAATACCCGCTTTAACTACAACTGCTAACACGCCTTCCGGCTCCAGCGAAGCCATAGACAAATCAATAAAATCTCGTTCTGGCTCTCCTTCTTGTGAAAAAGGTGGATTAAGAAACGCCTTATTAAACTTATCCTCAATGCTTCTCTTAGAAGATTCATCAAAACAACTTTGATTTTCAATATGGGTTTTTCCATCTCCTCTGAAGAACATATTTAATGTTGCTAATGCCCATATAGTTGGATTTGTATCAAATCCATAAAGACTTCTTTTGACTTTTTGTATAGCCTTAGTCCCATGCGCTTTTGACATCATCATATCAAATGCGGCAACAAGAAAACCTCCCGTACCACATGCAATGTCAATAACTTTGTCAGTTGGATTTACTTCAATTAGCTCAGCACAAAATCTTGTAATATGTCGTGGTGTGAAAACAATACCTAGCGCATTATTATCATAACCGTATCGTAAAAATGCCTCATAAAACAATCCAAGAAAATCTGTATCTGTCTGTAAAACAGCACGTATGTTCAAGCCTCTCAAAAGATGAACAATCTTTGCTATATACGGATTTAACCGTTCATAATCTGCTCCAAGCAATTTAAGTGATTCAGCAAGCCTTGTTTTCTTATCTGGAGATAAGTCAACAGATTCTTCTATTGCAGCCTCAAGTAACATATTGATACTGGATAATGAATCATCCGGTGATTTATCAACGTCTCCTTGATAGAGAGCTAATGTCAAAGCACCAATAACTTTTGGTCTTAATGGTGCTTCAACTTTGGCTTTTCTCAAAATGTTGCTTAATTCAATGGCTGCGTCGATAAATTCTAAAACAGAGGGAACCTCAACATTTGTTGTGGCATTATCAGCAAGTAGGGCAGTATCAACTTCTCTTTTAGATGGTATTGTTGTTATTTCAAACCCATTGGAAATAAGCGGTTTCCATTCGTTACTTTTGAGATAACGTACTTCAACAGCGAAACCATGAGTTTCTTCTCCTGCGGCACCAACAGCAATCTTTATTTCATATTTGCTATTTGAGTTTATGGTTTCAGCATATCCAATTGCTTCACTGATAGCTTGATCTATTTTGTCAGCGGTATTTTTGGCTTCTATGACCACTGTAGGGATACCATTTACTGAGAACAAAAAATCAGGTCGTTCTAATCCAAGGCCAATATCAGGAAAATGATTTATGATTTCTTGCTCTTCAAGGCAGTTTCCGCCTCTGCTAGGATGTTGTAAGTTCCAGCCACGCTTTTGAGCTTGCTCCCTGATATAGTATCTTGATCTACTCTCCGCCCTTTTTTTGCTCATTTCTATCTCATAAGTGTGTTTGTTGGAAATCTAACTACATATTATAGGTCAACTTTTTGCATAACACTCTCCAGAGTAAAGATATGGGTCAACTTTCGGCATATTACCCCATTTAGGCGCAATCGCCAGAACTTTTCCCTATATCACGCCCAAAAGCTTGTTAGCCAGATTAGCCCACATCGCACTTTAACCCACAGTTTCAATCAATGTGCATGGTGCGTTCCCCAAAATTGATCGCTGGAGTAGTAGGAGCCACATTAGGGAACGCACCCTACCGGCTGAATTCACCCGCCATTTTGGTCTATTTTCCAGCATCAGTGGCTTTTTGTTGGTCGGGTGCAATGATTTGTTAGACCTCAAATTCGATTACAGTAGCAATGGAGGCTACAATTTCCAGCATTGTAATTTCAGAAACGCTTCCTAATTTACGAATAAACCTTTGTCAATCCACCCCTCTTAGTTGAAGAGTATCAATTGCAGAAGCTTTATTCAATTCATTGATACTGTTAGGTTCAATTTTAAGGTGCCAGAAATTTGCTGAAAAATATGTTTTCCAGTCTGTAATAGGAGCAATAAGCTTGATAGGAAGCTTTCCTACTGAATCCGAACTGATGACGACAGCAGGACGCACCTTTTTGATTTCTGCACCAACAGTAGGATCGAAGTTGACTAACCAAATTTCTCCACGTTTTGGCAGCTCAGGGTTAATAGTCAATGATGTCAGCTGCCATTAACTGCTGCCATTCAGAATCTTGTTGATAGTGAGAGAGCATTATATCGGCTTGACTTTTGAGAATATTCCTACGTTCAGTCATTGGTAACTTCAGAAGAGCAAGACGCTGTTTTAAGGATGGAGAGATATCTGCGGTGGTAGAAGAATCAGAACTAACTTCTTCAAGCAAAATAACTACCTCAACAGTTTGTCCTACAGTCAGAGCTGGAGATTCAATTTCAATTCTATTTCCCGGTAGGACTTTTGCTGTCGTGTACAAAGTTGATTTAACCATTTTAAGCCTTCTCTTTAAGTATTGTTGTTAATGTAGCTTATTAAGATCGGCGACCGCACTTAAACCCACAGTTAGCTTATTGGTTCCGCATAACGGATAAGTTCAGCGGCGCGCTAAAGCGCGCGTCCGCTGGAACGAATTGTTAGAACCCCGTTTGGCGATGTAATGTCAGCATCTTTAGGCTGAATGTTTTCTTCCGCAGCCTCTTCAAACAGTGTGAAGTCGGCAATGCTGAATAATGGCAATGAAGCTTTTTTGGATTTCTCATTGACAAAATCACCCATACGATCCGAGCCATTAGCCATCCTATGCAATATTGTTGTAATAGCCTCCTGGCTACGATCAACACCAATCCATTTTCGCCCAAGCTCTGATGCCACCACTAATGTGGTTCCAGACCCTGCATAGCAATCTAGGACAAGATCACCGGGATTTGATGATGCTTCAATAATTCTAGAAAGAAGTGCAGGATTCTTTTCCGTTGGATAGCCGGTTATATGAATGTTTTGATTATGCGCATCACGAAAGTCCATCCAAATGTCTTGCACTGGAATTCCAGCGCTATTTTCAAGATAGATTTTTCGGCGCGGGTTTCCCGTTGGCGACCAATAAATCTCTCCACGGGCATCCATCTCATCTAGGGTTGACGGTTTATATTGCCAATGCTTTCCGGGTGGCGGCAGCTTGCCTTTCCACTCCCCACCTGTTTCCCCGTTACGGACACCGGGAGCATGGACGGGTACTTTTTTGTATCTGCGCCCATCGGGATCAAGGCATGGATACTCCTTTACTGATTTAACTTCATCCCATGGTTCAATTGGTCGGTTCCATACATAGTTATCGCTCTTTGTGTAGAAAAGAATGTAGTCGGCTACATTTCCGTATGTCTTTCTCGTGTAGTTCTTAGGATTGCACTTCTTGCGCGTTATGCAATTTCGGAAATTTTTCTCTCCGAAAATTTCATCTAAGACGACGCGAAAATGAAAAATCATTCTTTCATCAAGGTGAAGGTATAGCGAACCATCATCGGCCAACAAACGGTGAATTAAAATTAGGCGTTCGCGTAACGTTTCAACAAAATCAGGTCCAACAAGATGATCGTCATAAGCATGGTTTTGTTTTCTTGACTCAAAGGATGATGCAGTTGCAAATGGAGGATCGATGTAAACAAGTTTCACTTTTCCGCTTACGGCTTCATCCTTCGCTAAAGCCGCAAGTACAGCCAAGTTGTCCCCGTGGTAAAGCCTATTATCGCCGCCTGAATATGCCGAATTTGGCGAGTAGTGTCCTGCGGGAAGCGCAAGAATATCTTCTTGTGCCTTTTTTCCGGGGTACTCTAGGCGAAAACCATTAGTGTCCACAGGCGACACCCTTTCTCCTTTTGTACGATTTCCCATGCCTGGAATTGGAACCGCCATACTTAAGACCTCAACCATTCAGATGTGATGCGATCTGGAACCATGCGCAGCGTGACAACCTTTACTCGGTCTGGCCATTGATCTTCGATGTATGCGTAATCATTCCACATAGAACCAAGTAAGAGGCCTGGGCCGTCATTTACATAGACCACTTTGATATGCGGCAATCCATGACTCTCTGCATAGTCAAGAATCTCTTGGGCAACTTCACGATATTGACCTGTGCGATCGTCCTCCTGTGCACCGCCGCGATCTGAGTCGTAGCGAGCCAAACCAATAGCAAGCACTTTCTTGCCTTCATAGATAACGAAGTCTACTGGACGATCTGGCTTCGGATAATCCTTAAAAACATTTCCTAGCAGCACATCTTTACCTGCTCTTTGAGGGCCTGTAACAACAAACCCGATATGCTGGCTGCGCAGAACATCGAATAACCTTTCAGTTAAGTCATAGCCTTTTTTGCCGCGGTCCTTGTATTCCCAAAGCACTGCGCATAAAGCTTCGTCGGGCATGGGGCGACTGTCAAATTTTTGTTGGACTTCGACAATATTCCTGAAAGCATCACCAAACTGAGCGCATATTTTATCTGCGTCTGTTTTTCTTTTTAACATTTCAACTGGTGTTTGTGGGCTAACGTACTTCTTAAATACACGGCAAAGCTGCGTACGCATCCACTGATTCCTCGTGTCCATAATAGCGGTGAAAAAGTTAGTGGAAGAATGCGATGCCTTTAGCAATAGCCCAAACTCGACTAGAACTGGCTCATATAATCGGCAAGCGTCAGGGAGAATATCTGGGTAATACTCACCCGTGGCGAGTGTGATCCACGCCTCAGCTTCGGATTTGTAGTCGGAAAATTTTCGTTCTTTTTTCATTGAGCTTGCAGACCCACTATTTAAGAGGTTCTAACTACATATTATAGGTCAACTTTCTGTATAACACTCTCCAGAATAACGATATGGGTCAACTTTCAGCATATCAATCTATTTAGGCGCAATCGCCAGAACTTTTCCCTATATCACGCCCAAAAGCGTGTTTAGCCAGATTAGTATATTGCCAAAAACCTTGTTTAACCAAATTCCTGACAATAGGCTAATTCTACCGATGATTATTCGATCTGACCGCACCTCTTGACAAAAATTTATCATTATTCGATTCGTTTAATTGTCGGGGGCTTCTGTAAAGATTTTTGGTTCTTCGGTTTGTCTTATGCAATGGACTGGGGTTATAAGGGATGGAACCCTTATATAGAAAGGTATTTGGCGATTTTTGTCAATTGTTTTTGATCTAGAGCGAACTAATCAAGTATCCACCCCACACCCACCAACAAACTTTTTGCTGCAAACCCTAATTCAACCTTTTGGTCCTGTACTTTTAGCAGCACAGGACCAAAGTTGAAAATAAAAATTAATAACTGTCCTCATCGGTGATAACTTCCACGGGAATCACTTCTTCTAACACTTTTTCCTGCATTTCTTGGCGACGAATCGGTATTTTGGTTTTTTCCAATTCCGGTAAAGCGACTAATTCCCGTTGTTTTTCCCGGACGGTATTGGGTAACAACATCGGTAAAGGTTCGGGGGTTTCTAACCAGTAGCTGGCTACCGGTAGGGTATGTTCTAAATCTTCCAATAAACGGGGAATAATCATCACCGCGTGCAGTTCACCAATTTTCTCCGCTTCCCGCATTCCCGCATCAATGGCCACGGCCACATTAGCGACGGAACCCCGGATAATGGCCGTACACAAACCATCCCCAATCGTTTCGTAGGAAGCTAACTGCACATCGGCCGATTTCAACATTGCATCGGCTGCCCCCACCATAGCGGGAAAACCGCGGGTTTCCAAGAGACCGATCGACATATTGCTCAGTTTGCTGAAACCCCGTTGACTTTGGGCAATTTCGGCTAAACGGCTACCAATTGGGAAAATTACCTCTAAATTGGGCATCGGTCGGGGAATAACCGATTTAGATACCAATTGTCCGAACTGTGCGGCGGTTTTTGCCCCTTCTTCCACTGCTAACCGCACATCGGCAATATTACCACGCACGATCGCTGTACAGTGACCACCGCCAATTTTTTCGTAACCCACGAGGGTAACTTCTGCTGATTTTAGCATCATATCCGCCGTCCCGACGATCGCCGGAAAGCTGAGGGTAGAGACTAAACCCAAGGCGCTATCTTTGGGGTGACGCTTGGTTTTCATCGTCCTTTGACCGGGGTTAGTTGGGGACGAGGGGGGAATGCTTCCATTAACTCTTAATCTAGACATTGAAGATAAACTTGCCCTAACAGGTACGAAGGGGGTGATTGTCAGCTATCCTGTTACTATCTAGTCTATCCTGTTAACCTTAATTGCTCTTGAAGATTTTTGAGGGATTAGATAAATTTTAGTTATTGTAGCTTGATCAAGTTGTCTATGACAGAACAGCCTCGCAGTACAGATGATCGAATCAGCGAAACGGAAGCGACCGAATTAATGCGCTCGCTGCTTCATAAGGAAGGAAATTGGGTGAATTGGGGGCAAAAATGTCAAAAACTGCAAAAAGCTGGCTACGATTCCCAGTTAATCTTTGAACAAACGGGTTTTCAAAATGCCCAACAAAATTTAATTATTGTCGCTGCCCAAGTTTTTGAGAGTTTAATCAAAGCGGGAGCAGCTGAAGATTTATTAAGTTACTACATCGGTCCGCGCAGTGATGTGCTATACGAATTGCGGATTCTCAACCAAGAACAAAGACTAGGGGCAGCGAAGTTAGCGGCAGAAAAAAGGATTGAGGTGGGTGAAGCACACGATATCGCCAAAGCTATCCAAGATTTTTCCCGTTTATCCCAGATTCCCAGTGAATTTACTCGTCATCCTGGAGATGCGATCGCTTATCAGTGTTGGAAACGGGGCAAACAAAAGCGAGATTTAGCCGAAAGAGCGAAATTAATCGCTAAAGGGTTGAAATTTGCCCATTCTGACTCGGCCAGACAGGCGATCGAGTCTTTACTACAAGATTTTACCGTTACTCCCTCCCGTAGCGCTCCCCTGCTACCCGTCCATCGTTTACAGGATGAGGACGAATTAGCCAGAATTATTCCTTTGGTAGGAAGATTTCCAGTGACGGTAACTGATATAAAACACACAGAAAGTTTGAGCGTCGAGGAACCTTTTCGACTGGTAACGGTGGGGGATAAACAAACGATTGTGCCTCTCCCCGGTTGGCAAGCAATTCTCAAAGCGATCGATCCTATAGCTATTTTATGGCCTAGCGATCAATTACCTCGATCGATTGCCACCAGATCCGAAGAAGTTTTATTAGTGATCGATCGAGTTTTGGCCGAATGGGACGTGAACAATTATTATCTGGTAGAGAGAGATAATTCCGTCTCTTTACAATGGTTTGATAGTCCCCCCGATGTCACCATCTTAGGTCAATTAGTCTTGATTTTAAGAGCCAAAAATATCCTCGATGAAAAAAACATCACCGAACCCTGGCAAATGGACGACTAAATCAGTGATCAGTTATCAGTAAACAGTGATCAGGTTTAAGCTATTAGTTATGAGTGGGAATAAGAAAATAGATAAACTGATCACTGAATCGAATAAAACTGGTCACTGCTAACTTGTAGCTGACAGCATAACTTAAGAAACTAAGAGACATTTTTAAAGTAAAAAGTAAAAAGGGAAAACCTACTTTCAAGAAAACACTGGAACAGACAACAGGCAAATGTTGACTGACAACTGATAACTGACAACTGATAACTGATAACTGAATATATGCGTGCAGTAATTTGTGGATATTATGGGAGAGGAAACGGAGGAGATGAGGCATTATTAGTGTCTCTATTGCAGATGTTGCCCTCAGCAATTAAACCTATTGTTTTGTCAAATAATCCCAGAGAAACCAGTCAACGTTATGGAGTGGAAACCTGTCCTAGTAGGGATTGGTGGCAAGTTTTTCAAACTATGAAAAAAGCGGATATATTTATCTGGGGTGGCGGCAGTTTAATGCAGGATGTCACCAGTTTTGCCAGTCCAATTTATTACGGTGGTTTAATGGCTCTTGCTCAATTATTGGGCTTAAAAACTATTGCTTGGGGCCAGGGAATTGGACCATTAAATAGACCTTTTACCCGTTGGTTAACCAAAAAAGTTTTACAAAAATGTAGTTTAGTTACTGTGCGCGATGATACTTCGGCTCATTTAGTCGCCAATTGGGGTATTCATCCCATTGTTGCCCCCGATCCAGTATGGGCTTTAGACGCTCAATCAGTCAAGGGATTATCGGATTTACCCGCCCCAAGAATCGCCGTCAATTTACGTCCCCATCCCCTATTAACCCCGGCAAAATTAGATAAATTAACCCGAGCTTTAATTGATTTACAAACCAGCACGGGGGCGTTTATTCTCTTAGTCCCTTTTCAAAAGTCGCGGGATTTGCCCCTCTGTGAAGCTGTAGCCCGTCAATTAAGGGAAAATTATCAAATCATTAGTTTAGAGGATCCAAGACAGTTAAAAGGCTTATTTCGTGGGGTAGAAATGGTGATCGGAATGCGCTTTCATAGTTTAATTATGGCCGCGGCAGAAGATTGTCGTTGTTTTGCCCTTAGTTATGATCCGAAAGTGTCGCGATTAATTGCCGAAGTACCGATGCCGGGTTGGGAATTAGATCAGTTACCAGAGGCAGTTAATGATATTAGTACCACTTGGATTAATTTTTATGCCAATGGAGAGGGATTAACCAGCGATCGCAAACATTTTTTAATCGATCGAGCTTTAATTCATCGAGAAATTTTATCTAGATTGGTGAGCTAATTTTTATTTCGAGTGCTATTACCGATGCCAGGGCTATTTCATTCTAAAAAGTCTCAAAATATGCTTAAGTCTAACCACAATGTCTCTGTGCTTTGGCCATGTTAGTAAATCCGGCTTCTCGGTAAAGATTGATGGCTAAATTCCTCTTTTAATAGTGTGATTAACTCTCAAGTTATGAATTGTTTCTCCCTGCTCCCCACTCCCTGCTCCGGCACTCCCTTCTCCCCACACCCACGAAAAACTGTTTGCCGCAAACCCTACATAGCCACAGGGTAAAACCGAGGTCTTGACCTGACAACGCCTAAACATTGTGGCATAGGTTTTAATCAAGGGGAAAGGAGGCACTCGGCACATCCCCATCCCGCTTCGCTCTCGTGTGGGGACTTCCCGTGCCATATTTTCGTTAAGGGCAGTAAAGGGATCGTTAAATCAATCATAAATTGTTATAGTCCATTTCCTCAAGAGCCTAGCATAGAGGGGAAACCTCCTTTATCCCTAGGTAATTGCTTGACATCCTCACCGCCGTAAAACGGACGGTGATTCCCAAACCTCACGATTTGGGTTTCTGCTTCTTTCCCTTGCGGGGTTCCGCACCTGCCTTAACAGAGTAAATCTGTTCTG
>VYME01000633.1_pt1 | contig 10397 bp, 7 predicted proteins | sample 5115281 | NCBI WGS metagenome assembly VYME01 (sample SAMN12291780, study PRJNA351875) | freshwater metagenome | isolation source: freshwater lake | place: USA: Michigan, Wintergreen Lake | collected 2013-08-08
GGCGGGCGGCGGCGGGGCGACGACCGGTGCCGGCGGTGCCGGTGGCGCGGGCGGTGCCGGAGCGACAACGACCGGTGCGGGCTCGGTGGGCTTCGGCGGTGGTTCCGGTGGCGCCGGCGGAAGCGTGATCGACGTGGGCGGCGGAGGGGTGTCCACCGGCTTGATCGTCGCTGTCGGGGGCGGTGGCGGGGGCGGCGGCGCGACGACCATCTTCGGCGGCGGAGGCGGAGGTGGCGGTTCGGGCGGTGGCGCCTCGGGGGTGATGAGCCTCGCGACGACCTCCTGCTCGATCACCCGGCCGGCCTCGCGCAGCAGTCCGGCCTGCATCGCATAGAAAAAGCCGATGTGCAGGAGGACGATGAGCGAGAAGATGGTGGCGTGACGGCCTGCAGGCATTTCGGTCGGGCTTCCTCTGGTCTCATCGGGCGCCGGTCGGTCGCCACAATGCTGATCGGCCCGGCATACCCGTACCGGCGTCGTGACCGGAGCAGACCCGAGACTCTATCGGATGGTCGTTCCAGATGCAAAGCGTTCTCATTTGGAAAAGCGCCATCGGGAAAAACTCCCGGTATGTCGGGTCAGACTCCCGGCACGACCAGCCTGGAGAGCGCTCTGCGGAGGGCGTCCGGTAACGTGGTGGGGCGACGTTCCTCGCGGTCCACGTACACGTGGACGAAGTGGCCCTGCGCCGCCGCGTCCTGGTCATCGTTGCGGAAGATGCCGATCTCGTAGCGCACGCTGGACGACCCCAGGCGGGCCACGCGCAGGCCGACGTGCACGACGTCCGGGAAGGTGATCGGGGCGAAGTAGTTGCACTGGGTCTCGACCACCAGGCCGATGACGGTGCTCCGCTCGATGTCGAGCGCGCCCTGTTCGATCAGGTACTGATTCACCACCGTGTCGAAGTACTCGTAGTACACGACGTTGTTCACGTGGCCGTAGACGTCGTTGTCGATCCAGCGCGTCGGGATCACCTGGAAGTGCGGATAGTCGGCGCGGCGGCCGGCGGTCGGACGGGTCATCGGAACTCTCACTCCTGGGATGGGGGGCGCTCTGCCGGGCGTGGTGGGGCAACGGCCCCGGCACGCAGCTGCTGCCAGTTCACGGCGAGCAGCCCGGCCGAGACGATCACGGCCATGCCGGTCAGCGTGCCGTGGTCGGGAAAGTCGCCGAACACGATCCACGCGAGCCCGGTGGACCAGATCAGCTGCACGTACACGAACGGGGACAGCGCCATCGGGGACGCATGCTCCACCGCCCGGATCAGCAGGAAGTGGCCGAAGCCGCCGAGGCAGCCGATGCCCACCATGAGCGCCCCCTGGGTCGGCGTCGGCGTCTGCCAGGTGACCGGCAGCATGAGCGTCGTGACGACAGCCCCGGCGAGCGCGCCGAAGAACAGCGTCGTGAGCGGGTGCTCCAGCCCGGCCACCTTGCGGGTCGCGATCTGGTACAGGCTGAACAGCACCGCCGTCGCGAGCGGCATGGCGACGGCCAGCGTGAAGACCGAGCCGCCCGGGCGGATGATGATGAGCACGCCGACGAACCCGAGGCACACGGCGGCCCACTGCCTGCGGGACACGCGTTCTCGGAGGAAGTGGCCCGAGAACGCCGTCACCAGCACCGGCGCGACGAAGCTGATCGCCGCTGCTTCGGCCAGCGGCAGGAACTTGAGCGACAGGTAGAAGCAGGCGGTCGAGCCCACTAGCAGGATGCCGCGCAGCATCTGCAGCCCGAGGAACTTCGTGCGGGCGAGCCCGAGGCCCATCCGCGGCGCGAAGAGCGCGACCATGATCACCAGCTGCAGCGTGTAGCGCGCCCAGATGAGCGGGGCGATCGGATACGACTTCAGCGCGAGCTTCGCCATGGTGTCCATGGCCGAGAACATGAACACCGCGACCATGATGAGACCGACCCCGCGCGCCAGATGGTGGCGGTCCTTGTGATGCTTCTCCACGCGGGGCGTCAGCCGAGGGGTCGACCGGCGCCGGGCGGCAGCACGGTCCGGCCGGCGAAGCGGGTGGTGTCTCCGAGGGCTTCCTCGACGCGCAGTGCCTCGTTCCACTTGGCCATGCGTTCGGAGCGCGTGAACGAGCCCACCTTCAGCTGCCCCGCGTTCCAGCCGGTCGACAGGTGGACGATCGTGACGTCCTCCGACTCGCCCGACCGCGCCGAGACGATGGTCCCGAAGCGCGCGTCCTGCCCCGCGAGGCAGGCGGCGCGGGTCTCGGTGATGGTCCCCGCCTGGTTCGGCTTGATCAGCACGGCGTTGCACGCGCCGTCGGCCGCGGCGGCGCGGACGCGGTCCGCGTTCGTCACGAGATAGTCGTCGCCGATCACCTGGATGCGATGCCCGACCGCCTTCGTGAAGGCACGCATCCCTTCGCGATCGTCCTCGGCGAGGGGATCCTCGATGGACGCGATCGGATACCGCCGGCACCAGTCGAGGAGCATCCCGATCATCCCGTCGCGGTCCAGTTCGCGCGCTTCCAGTCCGAGGCGATAGCGGCCGTTGCGACCGAATTCGGACGCCGCGATGTCGAGCGAGATCGCGACCTCGTCGCCGGGCACGTAGCCCGCGCGTTCGATGGCGCGCACCAGCATCCCGAGGGCCTCCTCGTTCGAGTCGAAGAGCGGCCAGAAGCCGCCTTCGTCCGCCACGCCAGCGAGCTTCCCGGCCTCCTGCATCAGCGCCCCCGCGGCGCGATAGACCTCGGCGGTCATCACGAGCGCCTCCGCGAAGCTGCGCGCCGACAGCGCCATCACCATGAAGTCCTGGATGTCGACGCGGCGCCCGGCGTGGGCACCGCCGCCGAAGATCTGGATCTCCGGCAACGGCAGCCGCATCGGACCGCCGGCCGCCAGGTGCTCGTACAGCGGCACGCGGGCCGAGGCTGCCGCGGCATGCAGCACCGCCATCGACACTGCGATCGTCGCGTTGCCGCCGAGGCGTGCCTTGTTGGGTGTCCCGTCGAGCGCGATGAGTGCGGCGTCCACGCCGGCCTGGTCACGCGCGTCGAGGCCTGCGATGCAGTGCGCGATCTCGCCGTTCACGTTCGCGACGGCGTGAAGCACGTCGAGACCGCCGAGCGCCGGGCCGCCGTCGCGGAGGTCGATCGCCTCGTTCGTCCCGCGCGACGCGCCGGCGGGGGCGATGGCGCGTCCGAAGGTGCCGTCGGCGAGATGGACCTCGGCCTCGACGGTCGGGCGGCCCCGGGAATCCCACACGCGTCGACCGACGACGCGGCGGATGATGGAATCGTTCATGGTGCTCCAGTGACTAGGGCCTGTTCATACTACAGACGCCCGCGCGTTGCCGCCGTGAAGGTCGCGGGCACGGCGCGGACGGTCATCAGACGGTCCTGCCGGTGCGCAGCAGTTCCTGGCTCCACGTCTGGCTGACGTGGGTCAGCGTATCGACGGGGGTCAGCAGCAGTTGGCGTGCGACGCGGCGGACCTGCTCGCGCTGCGCGTCCTCCGTGATGTACTCCACCGGCGACTTCCCGTCCACGCGAGCGAGGAAAAGACCGACGACAAGTCGCGCGACGCGGGCCTCCAGCACCTCCCGCGGTTCCCAGGTGACGCGCGAGAGGTACGTGCCGCAGAGCGCCGAGAAGCAGTCGAGGTAGCGGGCCCACCACTGCGGCCGCCACACGCATTTCAGCATGAGGTGATTCAGGCAGAACGCGAGGTCGAACGCGGGATCGCCGTACCACGCGCATTCGGCGTCGAGGAACACGGGCCCGCCCGGCCCCACGAGGATGTTCTTCGGGCTCACGTCGCCGTGCACGAGGGCGCGTTTCGTCGAACCGGTGATCTCCACCAGCTCGAGCAACTGGGATGCGAGATCCGGGTGCGCCCGGGCCGTCGCGGTCAGGTAGGGTTCGAGCCGGATCGGGAAGAAGATGTGATCGGTCGCGAAGCGCTCCGCCACGGAGGCGTCGCCCGCGGTGGCGGCATGGATGCGCGCGAGTCGCCGACCGACCTCGCGGGCGACCCCGGGGTCGATGAGACCATCGCGAAGCTGGGTCTTCCACACCGGATGGTCCGCCGGGTCGAGGTAGGCCATCGCGAAGAAGCCGCCCGCGCGATCCTCGCCCAGCACCTTCGGCACACCCTCCGGCACGACCGCGCCCGCCACCCGCATCCACTCGACCTCCCAGCGATTGCGCTCGACCGGGGCCTGCCAGTCGGCCTTCACCTTGAGCTTCGGCAATGCGCGCTTCACGCAGGCATCGCCGCCGGTCCACCGCGCATGGAAGATGTCCGACGACACGCCGCCGGTCAGAGGCTCCAGAGAGAGCGCGTCACCGGGACGGACGAGCCCCATTCGCTCGAGGGCAGGGCGGAAGGCGTCGGTGTCGGAGTCCAAGGGGGAGCAGGTTGGTCAGGGCGGTGGCGGCGGTGTCGTGTTCGGGTGCAGGGACGAGAGCGCCTCACGACGATCCCGCGAAGAGATATATCACAACGACTCCCCCGGCGGAGCGATCTCCGCGACGCATCGTCTTCGGATCGCCGGACCTCCGCGCGATACCGGCATCCACCAGGGATGACCCCTCAAGGCGCAGGCGCATTGGCCGTAGTCCGCACAGTCTCCGGCCATCGGACGGCAAGGTCTCATCGGGCAGGCCTTCCCCATCGTCCAGCCCTGCCGCACGCAGCATGGGTGTGATCGGCAGCCGGAATTGTTTCGCAACGGATGGCAGCACTCCGAAAAGAGAACCCCATGCACGTCAGCGTCTTCAGTCATCTCGCCACCACCGGCTGGTCCGCACCGCTGGATCCCGCCCTCGATTCGGAACACACCCTCGTCGTCGCCTTCGGCGCGTCCGGACTGCTCGATGCCCCCGGCCCCGTGCACGACGTGTTCGCGGCCTATCCGAAGGCCAGGGTCCTCGGTTGCTCCACCTCTGGCGAAGTCCACGGGACCCGCATCCACGACGACAGTCTGGTGGTGGCCGTGACCCGCTTCGACAGTGTCGGACTGCGGGAGGCCAGCGCTCCCGTGGCGTCCGCCGCCGATTCGTTCGCTGCCGGCGAGAGCATCGCCCGCCAACTACAGAGCGACGATCTGCGTGCGGTGCTCGTCTTCTCGGACGGCCTCCTCATGAATGGCAGCGAACTCGTCCGCGGGCTGAACGGCGTCCTGCCCCCGGAAGTGGTGGTGTCGGGCGGGCTGGCGGGCGATGGCGACCGATTCCAGCGCACGTGGGTCCTCGATCAGCGGGCGCTTCGCGCGGGCTGCGTGGCGGCCGTCGGCCTGTATGGCCCGGCCCTGCGTGTCGGTCATGGATCGAAGGGTGGATGGGATACCTTCGGCGTGGAGCGCCGCGTGACGCGCTCCGTCGGCAACGTGCTCTACGAACTCGATGGCCGACCGGCCCTGGCGCTCTACAAGGAGTACCTGGGAGAGCGCGCGAGCGGCCTCCCCGCCACGGCGCTGCTCTTCCCGCTCACGCTCCGCCCGGACACCGCCGGCGACCGGCGCCTGGTGCGCACGATCCTCGCGGTCGACGAGGCGAAGCAGTCGATGACCTTCGCGGGCGACATCCCCGAAGGCTGGTACGCCCAGCTGATGTACGCCAACTTCGATCGACTGGTGGACGGCGCGGGCGATGCCGCGATCGCTGCCGTGGCGGGTCGCGATGACAACGTGCTGGCGATCGCCGTGAGCTGCGTCGGGCGCCGGCTGGTGCTCGGTGATCGCGCCGAGGAGGAGATCGAGGCCACGGCCGACGTCCTGCCGAAGACCGCTGCCCAGGTGGGCTTCTACTCCTACGGAGAGCTATCGCCACTGGCCGGCGGCCAGTGCGAGCTGCACAACCAGACCATGACCTTGACGACCTTCGCCGAAGCCTGAGATGCATCCCCTCCTCGCGAGGCAACTCGATCGACTCGGGCTCGGGCCCGACACGCCACCCGATGCGGCGGCGTGGGCGCGTCTGATCGGTCGCATCGACGGTGCCTACACCCAGGCGGACCAGGCCCGTGAGATGGTCGAGCGATCGATGGAGATCTCGTCCCGCGAAATGCAGGGGCTTCACGATCGACTGCGGCGCGTGAACGATGCGCTGGAGGAGAAGGTGCGCCTGCGCACCGCGGAGCTGCAGCGCCTCAACGCGAGCCTGAAGGCGGAGGTCGAGGAACGGACCCGCACCGAGGCCGCCCTGGCCGAGAGCGAGGGATGGATCCGACTGGTCAACGATTCCCTGCCGGTCCTCATCGCGTACGTCGATTCGAGCGAGACGTACCGGTACCACAACCGTGCCTACCGCGAGCGCTTCGGGGACGTGGAGAGCGGCATCTCCGGGCGGACCGTCCGCGATGTTCTCGGCGCCGAGATGTACGGCCAGGTCCGTCCGCACATCGCAGTGGTGCTGGGGGGGCGGCGGACGCGGTTCGAGCGCACGTACAGCGGCAAGTCCGGTGCCGTATCCCAATTCAGTTGCGAGTACCTGCCCGACATCAGCGACAGCGGCCTGGTGCTCGGCTACTACGCGATGCTCGTGGACGTGACCGCCCAGAAGCAGGCCGAGATCATCGCGCGCCAGAACGAGATGCGGTTCCGCAGTTTCACCGAGCTGTCCTCCGACTGGTACTGGGAGCTGGATGCCGACTATCGGTTCACCGACGCCACCGGCATGGCGGACACGCGCGGCGGTGCGATGCCCGAGGACCATCAAGGCCGACGTCCTTGGGAACTGCCCGGCAGCGCGCCGCTGGACGATACGTGGGATGTCCAGAAGGCCCGCCTGCTCGCCCGCGAGGCCTTCCGCGACATCATCGTGAAGCGCGTTCTTCCGAGCGGCGAGGCGCGGTACGTGTCCGTCTCGGGCGCGCCGATCTACGACGAGTCGGGCGTCTTCACCGGCTACCGCGGCGTCACGCGGGACATCAGTCGCATCAAGATGGCCGAGGAGCAGGCGCTGCATGCCCGCGAGGTGCTGGCGAAGCTCGTCGATGCGGTGCCGGACCCGATCTTTGTGAAGGACGACGCGCACCGCTACATCCTCGTGAACGACGCCGCCTGCGCGTTCTTCGGCCACGCCCGGGAGGCTCTCCTCGGGAAGTCGGACTACGACTTCTTTCCCAAGGAGGAGGCCGATATCTTCTGGGTCAAGGACGACGAGGCGTTCGCAGCCGGTGTCGATGTCGTCAACGAGGAATCCCTGTCGAACGACGGCATCACGCGGACGGTCTCGACGAAGAAGCGGACGATCCGCCTTCCCGACGGGCGCAAGGTGCTCGTCGGCGTCATCCGTGACATCACGGATCTGAAGCAGCAGCAGCGCGAACTGTCCGCGGCCAAGGAGGCTGCCGAAGCGGGCAGCCGTGCGAAGTCGGAGTTCCTCGCGCGCATGAGCCACGAGATCCGGACACCGATGAACGGCGTGCTCGGGATGACCGAGATGCTGCGTGCGACCACGCTCACCCAGGAGCAGCGCGGCTTCCTGGACACCGTGCACGGGTCCGGCGTGGCGCTTCTGCGGATCATCAACGACATCCTCGATTTCTCGAAGGTGGAGGCGGGGCGGCTCGAGCTGGAGCAGGTCGATTTCGCGCTGACGCAATGCGTCGGCGACACCGTCGAACTGCTCCGCGGCCGGGCGGCGGCCAAGGCACTGGAGATCGCCGTCCGGATCGGCGAGCGCGTGCCGCCCGCCGTCCTCGGCGATCCCGCGCGTCTGCGTCAGGTCCTCACGAACCTCCTGGGCAACGCGGTGAAGTTCACGGACCACGGCACCATCGAAGTGCGGGTGGATGTCGCGGGGCAGGATGCCGATCACGTGACGCTGCGCTTCGAGGTCGCCGACGAGGGCATCGGCATCGACGCCGCGGCGCAGGTCCACATCTTCGACGCGTTCGCGCAGGCGGACGGCAGCACCAGCAGGCGCTACGGTGGCACCGGACTCGGACTCGCGATCTGCCGGCAGCTCGTGCAACTCATGGGCGGCGACATCGGCGTCGACAGCGTGCCCGGCAGGGGGTCGACCTTCTGGTTCGAAGTGAGGCTGGCCGTGTCGCACGGCGCGGACGTGTCGGCAAGGCGTCCGATCGACGCCGTGGAGACGGCCACCCAGGTGGTTGCGGGCGCTGTACCGGCAGTGTCCGGCGCGCGCGTGCTTCTCGCGGAGGACAATCCGGTGAACCGTCAGGTGGCCCTGGTGATGCTCCGCAGCCTCGGCTTCACGGCCGACACCGTGACGAACGGCGTCGACGCATTCGAGGCGACGGCGACCCATGACTACGATCTCGTCCTGATGGACTGCCAGATGCCCGAGATGGACGGCTTCGCCGCGACGGCTGCCATCCGCGCTCGTGAAGCGACGATCGGCACGGCGCGCATGCCGATCATCGCCCTCACCGCGAACGCGATGACCGGCGACCGCGAGGCGTGCCTTGCCGGCGGCATGGATGACTATCTCTCGAAGCCCTTCACGCGGGCGCAGCTGCTGGCGGTGCTGGAGAAGTGGGCGGAGAGCACGGTCAAGACCGGCGATGCCGCGATCCACGCTGATCGATAGGGGCGCACGGTTTCCGGCGAGGCCCGACCGACCCCGTGCTCGAGGCGGGTCGGGTCTCGTCATCGACGAATGGTTCCCGCCGCACAAGACGTTCGCGAACTCTCGTGTCGGGACACTAGAATGCCTGCCACCATGCCCGTGGACGCACGGGTCACCCGGCGCCCAAGGCGGCATCCTCGACCAGACCCCTCCATGCCTGTCCTGCAGATTCAGATCGAGCCCGATCGCTCACCCGATCTCGACCTCGCCGCGGTGCTCGACCTCTTCACGAGTGCGGCGGAAGTCGCGGATGCCGAACTGGCAGTTCTCGGTGACGGGGAGGACGGGCATGAAGAATGTGAAGAGGATGATGTGGTCCTCCGATTCGATTTCCGTACCCGCGATGTCGCGCGCCTGTGGAATGTCCTTCAGGGGCAGGTGTTCTGGGACGATGCGGTCGGACCCGCGCTCGCCCTGGCGGCGATCGTCACCTGCGGCGAGCGCCATGGCGGGGACGACGCCGTGCTCCTGCTGCACCACCACGACCGTTCCATCGTGCCGGACACGCTCGATGATCTCGTCTAGCCCGATGGCGCGGCGACGCGGCAGCGATGCGTTCGCTCTGCGCTCTGCGCTCGTGAGCAACGCGTGAGCTTCGTACTCACAGTCTGGCGGCAGCCCGCGGGCGTGCCGCTGCCGACGAGTCTCGCTGAGGCGCAAGCCCAGCTCGACGTCGTCCAGGCCCGTGCCGCCACGCAAACGGAGCCCGCGTTCCTCGCGCTTGCCCGTGCGCTGGAAGCACGCTTCCCCGACAACGATGACGACGAGTCGACCTACGATACGGGGCTCGCGCTGCTCGCCCAGGCCGCCGACCACGACGCGTACTACAACTTCGGTCTGTCGACCCACACCCCGCATTGGAATGCGGCCTACGCGCACGCGGTGGTCCAGGCGAACGATCTGGAGCTCCACCTGTTCGACATGCAGGCCGGCGCCGTCTACCTGGCGAACGGCGACGTGTTCGCGCTCGACGAACCCGATGTGTGCGTGCGGGCCGTCGATGCCTGGCTGAGGCGCGACTACCCCGCTGCGTGGGCCGAGTACCGACGCCTCGCGCCGCGCCGCGATCCCAAGGCCCTGCAGGGCTGGGGGCAACTGCTCAGCGCTGGATTGGCAGGGCCCCGCCATCACGCACTCGGCGCGGCACTGATGCAGCTGGGCGGCGCAGACGCGGAAACGGATCCGAAGGGCTACGGCGTCGTCCTGAAACGCGTCCCGCCGGCGCTTCAGGCCGAACAGGCGGCGTGGCTGGCACGGCTGCGCGATGCGCCCGACCTCGTCGCCGTGGTCGACGCCGAGCTCGCTGCCCAGCCTGCCCGCCTCGCGCAGGTCGAGGCCGCCATCGTGGTGCCCGAGCACCGGGCGAAGGCAGTGGAGATCCTGAAGCGGCTCGCCTTCAACGGCCATGCGGCTGCGGCCTGGCGGCTGTCGCTGGAACTGACCCTGGGCAAGGCCATCCGTGGCACGCCGGCCGATGCCGAGCGCTGGCACCGGAACGCTGCGCAGTGGGGTCACCCGCGCGCGCAGGCGACGCTGGGGGCACGTCTTGCCGACGGACCTCCCGAGCAGCTCGACGAGGCGGAACGATGGCTCCTCCGCGCGAAGGCGGCGGGCGAGCCGGACATCGATCCCGTGCTGGCCCGGCTCCGTGCGCGGCGGGCGGGCGGTCCGCAAGGTGTCGGTGGCGGCGGGGCCGGCGACAGCCTCGAAGCGCGCGCGGAACGGGGGGACCCCGCCGCGATGCTCCTACTCGCCCGCAAGATCCTCCAGTCGAAGCCTCCCCCCGGTCCGGCGGAGGCGACACGGGCGGCCGGCTGGCTGGAACGTGCGGCGCGT
>VYME01000635.1_pt1 | contig 10389 bp, 8 predicted proteins | sample 5115281 | NCBI WGS metagenome assembly VYME01 (sample SAMN12291780, study PRJNA351875) | freshwater metagenome | isolation source: freshwater lake | place: USA: Michigan, Wintergreen Lake | collected 2013-08-08
GTCTACGGCTGCGCCGACGCGCCGCAGGTGTTTTGGTACGGCATCCACGAGCGCGCCACGAACAAGCGCCAGACCATCTCGCTCTACGGCGTCGGCCACGGCGACCTGCACGACGGCGGCGGCAGCTCGGTGGCCGCAGGCCCGAGCCTGATCGGCCGCACGACGACGCACAACCTGATGCGCGGCTACCTGCTGGCGCTGATCAGCCACCACATCAAGGGCGACGTGCCGTCGCGCGACTACCTGTGGCGCCAGTTCGAGGCGTTCCGGCCGGTTGGCGCGCCGACCGGCACGGGTGTCGTGGTCAACATGACGTTCACCGACGACCCGAGCGCGAAGTACGTCATCGACAACTTCCAGAGCCAGTCGGCGGCGGCGCCGAACGTGGCGACCTCGGGGGCGACGGTGACGATCGGCGTGCAGTCGTTCGTCGAGGGTCGCTGCGACGACGCCAACACCGACTTCAGCAACAACGTCAACGATCCGTTCAACGGGTTCACCTACGACGAAGCGGGCGCGCAGCGCAGCGAGGCGTCGGCGTGCGTGTTTGGCTACGACGGCAGCGGCAACTTCGCGCTGACCTACGACCTGGCCACGGCGCCGGGTCGGCCGAACTTCCGCGACTACGCCTTCCTCTCGTTCCGCGCGGCGCAGGCCACGCGCCACCCGCTGACGACGGCGGTGCTCGGCGACCTGACGTTCTCGGTGTCGATCGAGGACGACGCTGGCAACCGCGGCACCGTGAACTTCGGCGCCTACGGCGGCGGCATCGAAGAGCCGTACCAGCGCACCACGTGCGGCACCGGTGCTGGCTGGAACAGCGAGTACGAGACCATCAAGATCCGTCTGACGGACTTCCTCAACAACGGCAGCACGCTCGACCTCGCGCGTGCGCGCAAGGTGATCTTCAACTTCGGTCCGGCCCACGGTTCGGCGCAGGGGCGCCTCGGCATGGACGACATCGAACTGACCCGCAAGTGAACGGTGCTCCCATGAACAACCCTTCTCCGTCCACTCGTTCGGCGTCCGTCGGTCGCAAGCTCGGCCTCGGCGTCGCCCTCGTCGCCGCGGCCGTCGTCGTCGCCGTCACCGTGATGAATCGGCAGCCTGCGGCGTCGACCGCCGCAGAGCCGGTCGCCACCCTGAAGGCCGTGGCCCAGCAGCCGAAGCCGCGCGCGCGCGTGCAGCTGGCGCTGCACCACGCCGAGCGCTTCACGCTCGAGACGCCCTACCAGCACCGGTATCGCGTCGACGAGCCGTGGGTGACCAACGGCTGGCTGCTGGTGCTGTCGACCGACCCGTCGCTGCTGAAGCCGCGCCAGGTCAAGGAGCCGGTGCTCTACGTCGGCGCGCAGACGGCCGAGCGCGTCAACGCCGGCCTGTCCGGCAAGATCGTCGTGCTGGTGCCCGGCGACTTCGCGCTCGGTGCGGCGCCGATCTTCCTCGGCGACGCGGCGCTGCCGGAGGAACTGCGGCAGGCGGACATCGATGCGCAGCTGGCGGCGGCGGTGGCCGCGGGCGCCATCGCGACGCCGGCGGACACCATCACCAAGGTGACGGCGCCGGCGCGCACGTTCGAGACCGACTTCGAACTGCGTCAGCGCGCCATCGACCTGGTCGAGATCCACTCGCCGCAAGAGAAGGACCTGATCGCCGGCTGGCGCCTGCCGCGCGTGCGCTGATCGACGTCGCCCTCGGTCGGCAGCCGCGCGCTGCCGACGATCTCGCGCTGCCGCGCTCCAGGCCTCCGTCGCTCAACGCGGCAGGTCGCCGCGGCACGCGTGTCCGAGCCCGGCCAACGCCGCGCGCGCCGCGTCGAAGTTCGCAGCGCTGACCAGCAGGTAGTCGGTGTCGTAGGTCGACACCACGAACACCGGCACGCGCACCTTGGCGAGCGCGCCGCACAGCGACGCCAGCACGCCGATCGTCGTCATCGGCACGACACCGGCGATGCCGAACGCGACCTTGTCGCGCTCCTGCTGCACGCTCGCTGGCACGTGGCGTTGGTCGCAGACGATCGACAGCTCGGCGGCCGTGCGCGAGACGGTCACGAAACCGCCGCGCGCCCAGTCGGGGATCGCCGCGTCGGCGGGCAACCGGCAGATGGCGAGCCGTTCGGGATGGACGACGAAGGAGAAGCTGTCCGCCATGGCGGCGATGGAAGCAGGTCGGCGGCTTCGTTGCGACGGCATGATGCTGCACACGGGAACCTGTCGATGGGGGCTGCCATGCGCACCCTGCTGCTCGCGGCGTTGTCGCTCGGCCTGCCGCGGACGCGCAGATCGACTTCGTGGTGACGACCGACCACCAGACCGACGCGTCGATCCGCGACGGTGTGCGCGGCATGGTCGGCGCCCATGCCTCGCCGGCGCCGAGATCGTCAACCGGAACGCCGGCGCCGTAGCCGCGGTGCCCTGCGCGCGGGCTCAGAACGTCCAGCCGAAGCCGAACCACAAGCGCGCTTCGTTCTGGCTCGGGTTGCGCGGGCTGTCGTGACCGAGCGCGTTCGAGATGTGGTGGTAGTCGACGCCGAACAAGGCGCTGGTGCCGGCGGCGATCGGAACGTCGAGGCCGGCGCCGAAGCCGAACGAGAAGTTCCACAGCGTGCCGCCGGGCGGGATCTGGTCGTTGGCGAGCTGGTAGCCGCAGTTGCCGCCGACGAACAGCGGCCAGTCCTGCTTCGGGTAGATGCGGAGCGTGCCTTCGAGTTCGACACTCTGCACGTCGCGGCCGCCGGTCCACCAGTTGGCCAGGTTGGTGCCGAGGCCGAGGGCCGTGTGGTCGCGGACGAAGCGGCCCCAGTGCAGGCCGATGCCGCTGGTGTCGACTTCGCCGTTGCCGTCCCAGAAGAACGACTTCTGCAGCATCGGGATGCCGTAGAAGGCGCGCGCCGACACGAACTCGGCGCCTTGCCGGCGGTCGATGCCGGCGCGCATCGGCGTCGTCGTGGGCGGCGGTGGCGAGGCACAGCTGCCGAGCAGCACGGCGGCGGTGCTGGCGGCGACGGAGGGTGCGAAGCCGAGTCGGGTCACGGTGCGGGGCGAGAGAGCGGCACACGACTGCGCAGCTTCGGCACCAGCAGCAGCGCTTCGCGGGCGACCTGGCCGTCCAGCTTCGACTTGCCGACGCGGCGGTCGACGAAGTGGATCGGGATCTCGCGCACCTTGCAGCCGGCGCGCACCATGCGGAACGCCATCTCGATCTGGAACGCGTAGCCCTGCGCCAGCACGGCCGACAGGTCGAGCCTGGCCAGCGCCGCTGTGTGGAAGCAGCGGAAGCCGGCGGTGTTGTCCTTGATGCTGCTGCCGAGCACGGTGCGCGTGTAGAGGTTGGCGCCGCGCGACAGCAGGCGGCGCTGCAGTCCCCAGCCGACGGTGCAGCCGCCTTCGACATAGCGGCTGCCGATGACCAAGGGCGCGTCGATCGAGGCGAAGACGAGGCGCGGCAGGTCCCACGGTGCGTGGCTGAAGTCGGCGTCCATCTCGCAGACGCGCTGGTAGTCGCGTTCGATGGCGAAGCGGAAGCCCTTGATGTAGGCGGTGCCGAGGCCCTGCTTGCCGGTGCGGTGCAGCACGTGCAAGCGTCGATCGGCGGCGGCGAGCCGATCGGCGATCTGGCCGGTGCCGTCGGGCGAGCCGTCGTCGACGACCAGGATGTCGGTGTCGAGGTACCGCCAGATGGCGGTGACGATCGGCTCGAGGTTGTCCGCCTCGTTGTAGGTCGGGATCACGACCAGCGTGCGCCACGTCGGTACGTGCGGGCGCTTCGGCGTCGGGCCGAAGCCGGCAGCGTGGCCACGTTCGGCAGCGGCGCGCGCCTGCACTTCGTCCTGGCCCTGCAGCACGCAGATGTGCTGGCTGTCGATGCCCGAACGCACCAGTGGCTCGGCGGCGGCGAAGTTGCGCGCGACCACCAGCGGTGCGGCGCGTGGGCGCGGGCTCGAAGTCACCGCGGTTGGCATCGCCCGCGTTGCCGACGACGGGTGGCTCATGGCTTGCCCTCGGGTCCCTTGTAGTCGCGGCAGACGTAGATGTCGGCTTCGACCAGATCGATGCCCAGGCACGTGATCTGCACGTGCTCGGCGAGCTCGATGCGGTCGAAGCGCGCAGCGGCCTTTTGCACCATCTCCTCGCGGCCCTTCGGCCGCGGCAGCACGAACACCGCGTCCTGGCCGATGCGAGCGCCGGGCGGCGACCAGTGGTCGAACTGCAGGGCGCGCTGGCCGAGCACGTTCTGCGCCAGCGTCGGTTCGCCGGGATCGTCGGCGTCGCAGCGGTGGTGGCCGTCGGCGGCCCACAGCAGGCGCAGGCTGCGCCCGAGCTGCGCGGCGTCGCGGTAGTCGGCGGCGAAGAAGAACACGTTGCTCGCGACGTCGTCCTGCTGGTCGAGCCGTTCCTCCCACTTCTCGGCGCGTTCGGCCAGTTCGTCCCAGCCGGCCCACGACGAGCCGCGGCCCGGTGGCACGAGCCGCAGCGCCGGTGCGAACGGCGCCGCCAGTGGCACCAACAGCAGCGAAGCGAGGATCCAGCGCCACGCGGGGTGCTGCAGCGAGGCTTCGCCGCGCTCGCGCCACCACAGCACGACGCCGAGCAGCAGGGCGACGTAGGCCGGTGCCAGCCAGTTGATCTTGATCTGGATCCACAACGACTGGAACAGCAGGTAGCCGAGCATCGGCGCGCCGAACGCCAGCAGGTGCATCGCTCGCGCATCGCCGGGGGCACGCCGCACCAGGTACCAGAGGCTGATCGGCAGCACGCACGCGAGCACCGGGTGCAGCACGCCGATCTGGCCACCGACGAACTTCACGAACCACATGAGCCCGAACTCGCCCTTGCCGAGCCGTTCCGTGGTCTGGAAACGGAAGGATTCGAAGTCGTTTTGTACATTCCACAAAACGACTGGCAGGAAGACCAAGGCCGCGACCAGCACGGCGAGCCACGGTCCCGGCCGCCGCAGCTGGCGGCGCAACGGTGCGTCGGCGAGCAGCAGGGCCACGCCGCCGAGCCCGAGGAACGCGCCCGAGTACTTGCTGGTCATGGCCAGGCCGGCGCCGAGGCCGGCGAGCAACCACCAGCGCATCGCTCCGCCCCGCGCGCGCCACAGCGCCCACATGGCCAGCGTCCAGGCGGCGACCAGCGGCGCGTCGGGGTTCGCCAGGAAGTGCGTCATGAGGACGATCGGCGACACCATCGCCAGCACGATCCACGTCGACTGGCCGCGGCGGTCGACGCCGAAGTCGCGCAGCAGCAGCACGCCGAGCCACGTCGCCGCGAGGCCGCACAGCCAGGTGCCGACGCGCATGCCCAGGGTGCCGTCGCCGAACACGTGCGTGCCGAGCCAGATCAGCCACGCGACCATCGGCGGGTGGTCGAAGTACGAGAAGTCCGGGTGCTGCGCGTAGGTCCAGTAGTACGCCTCCTGCGCGAACACCGGGAAGGCGAGGCACAGCCAGGCACTGACGACCGCGAGGACGGCGAACAGGGTCGCCGGACGGGAGAGGGGCGTCGGGGTCACGGGGCCTGCATTGGCAAGGCCCGGGCCGAAGTGCGGGATCTTGGCGCGAACTCGAGCCGTTGGGCTGCCGTGCGGGCGTGGCGTCGTCTCGGATGCCTCTGGCCACGGCGGTCGTCGGTGGGGCGTGTCGGCAAGTCGTTCCTCCAGCGGGCAGGAACTACCGGGTCGGCGTCGCCGGCGGGCCGCTGGGCGCCGCGCGTGTTCGCTCGTGCAGCGCATGCCCCGCCGGCATGATCCGCGCATGCTGCAGTTCGCGCGCGTGATCCAGGCCGTCGATTCCCACACCGCCGGCGAACCGACCCGCATCGTCACCGGCGGCCTGCCGCCGATCGCGGGAACGACGATGGCCGAGAAGCGCGCGCTGCTGCAGCGCGATCACGACGAGCTGCGGCGGGCGCTGGTGCTGGAGCCGCGCGGCCACGATGCGATCGTGCTCGCCTACCTGCTGCCGCCGTGCACGCCCGGCGCGCACCTCGGCGTCGTGTTCGCGAACGACGCCGGCTACCTCGGCATGTGCGGCCACGGCGCCATCGGCGTCGCCACGGTGGCGGTCGCGACCGGCATGGTGAAGGCGCAGGAGCCCGAGACCGAGGTCGTGCTCGACACGCCGGCCGGTGCGGTCACGTGCCGCGTCGCGGTGCAGGGCGGCAAGGTGCGCGCGGTCACCATCACCAACGTGCCGTCGTTCCTGTTCGCGCAGCGCGTGATCGTGCCGGTGCACGGCTTCGGCAAGGTCGCCGCGGACATCGCCTACGGCGGCAACTGGTTCGCGTTCGTCGAAGCCGACCAGATGGGCCTCGCGGTCGAGAAGACGCACTTGCCGGTGCTGATGCAGGCGGCGATCGCGGTGCGCGAGGCGCTGGTGCGCGAAGGGGTGCGCGGTCGCCATCCGGAGCGAGGCGACGACGAGATCGTCGACCACGTGAAGCTGTTCGTGCCGCTCGACGGCGAGCCGGCGGGCGCGCGCGCGCTGACGTTGTGTCCGGGTGCGGCCTACGACCGGTCGCCGTGCGGCACCGGCACCTCGGCGAAGCTGGCGGTGCTGCACGCCAAGGGCGAGCTCGCCGTCGGCGAAGTGTTCCGTTCGCAGAGCGTGCTGGCGACCGAGTTCACCGGGCGCGTGCTGCGCGAGACCAAGGTCGGCAAGTTCCCGGCGATCGTGCCGGAGATCACCGGCTCGGCGTGGATCACCGGCTTCCCGACGTTCGTGATCGATCCCGACGATCCCTGCCGCTTCGGCATCTGACCGGCAGCGTGCTGGACGAATGGGCCGGAAACGACGCGGGCCAGCGGCTCGTCGCCACTGGCCCGCAGGTCGCTCGCGAACTTTGTCAGCGAATCAGAACAGGCGCACCGCGACCGGTTCGGTCACGAACGTGCTGTTCAGGCTGAAGTCCAGCGCCACCACTGCGTGGTGCAGGTTGATGCCGGCGAACGTCGGCAGCGCCGGGAAGTTGAAGCTCGCCGTGCCGCGGCCGTTGGCGTCGAGCAGCGACAGCGTGTTCGTGTAGATCGACGTGTTCGCCAGGTCGAGCGACAGCTGCAGCCACGGATCGATGTTCAGCGGCACGATCTGCGGGCCGAACGGCGACGCGAAGCCGGGGCGCGAGCCCGCGCTGGTGCCGAGCAGCGCGTAGATGTTGAACGCGCGCGCCGCACCGCAGTCGAAGGCGAAGTTCTGGCTGCCGCCGGTGGTGGTGTTGATCGAAGCCGGTTCCGCGAACAGCGAGCCGATGTGGGTGCGGATCACGGCGCCGACCAGCGCACCGTTCAGGTTCGGACGCACGGCGAGGTCGCCAGCGTTGTTGAAGTGCGGCTGGCTGCCGTCGCCACTGTTGAAGCCAGCCGAGGAGCTGATGACGCCCCAGGTGTCGGTGCCGATGCCGGTGGTGAAGGTGTCGCCGGCGTCGAGCAGCAGGCGCAGGCCGAACAGCGGGCTCCAGGCGAACATCACGTTCTTGAAGCTCGCGGCGACCGGATCGATCACCGTCGCCTGGAAGAACACGTCGCCGCGGCCGTTCAGGCGCGGCGTGTTGGTGCCGTTGCTGATCTGGTCCATGACCCACGGACCGTTGACGGTCGGCGCCAGCACGCTGGTCGGGATGGCGTCGCCTTCGCGCGCGATCAGCTGCAGCGCGCCGCCGTGGCCGAACCACGCGCTCGAGTCACTGGCGGCGGTGACGCCGGCGCCGGCGAGCGAGCTGATGAAGACGACGTCGGTCTCGTTGCACGAGATGCTGCCGCCCGAGATCACGTCGAACGTGACGCCGGCGATGCCGGGGCACGCGTCGCCGCGGCGGACGACCAGGTTCAGGCCGTTGAAGTCGCCGTGGTAGATCGCGCGGTCGTTGCTGCCGACCACCGTGTCGCCGCCCTGCAGCGCGCCGCTGAACGCGGTCTTGCCACCGTTGGTCAACGTGCAGTTGCCGGTGTCCGGGGTCCAGCTGTTCGCGGCGTTGCCGAAGACCACGCCGGCAGCGAGGCCGGGGGCGGCGTCGCCTTCGCGGACGACGATCAGTTCGTTGCCGGCGATCCAGGTCGACAAGGCGCGGTCGTTCGCCACGGTGGCGTTGCCGAGCGTCGTCGAGAAGCGCACGTCGCGCAGCACGTAGCCCTGCGAGTTGATCTGCGTGATGAACGACATCTGGGTGGCGCCGGAGATCGGCATCACCACGGCGCCGTTCGGCCACACGTCGCCTTCGCGCGAGACGATCGTCAGGTTGTTCGGCACGCCCATGACGACGACGCCGTCGTTGGCGGTCGTCACTGTGCCGCCGATCAGCGTCGTCGAGAACAGCGCCTGGCCAGCGGCGTTGATGCCCGTGCTCTGCAGCGACGCGGCCATCGCACCCCAGGTCGTGCCCGGCAGCGAGGGGAACGGCACCGGGTCGCCTTCGCGCACGAGCAACGTGATGCCGCCGGGCGGGCCCCAGAAGAACGCCGAGTCGGCGGTCGTCGGCGTGTTGGTCGGCGTCACCGGGTCGTGGAGCGCGCTCTGGAACAGCACGATCTCGCCGAACGGGCTGATGCGCGGCGAGCCGCTGATGCCGGTCAAGGTGGCGGTGCGCAGCAGGATGCCGGTGGGCAGGCCCGGGGCCTGGTCGCCAGCGCGCACGAGCATCTGCACGTCGCCCTTGCCGCGGCCGAGGAAGTAGGCGCGATCGTCGGTGGCGGACACGGCCCCGAGCAGGCGGGCGCGGAACAGCAGCGTGCCGTTCTGGTCGATCACCGGGGAGTCGATGCCCGAGGCGCCGCTGATCGTGAGGCCGGGCGCGTTGGCGACGGTGTCACCGACCGCCAGCACGACTTCGTGGTGCTGGCTCATGATGCTCTGGGCGGCGGCTGCCGAGCAGGCGGCAGCGAGGACGAGGAGGGAGCGGAGCTGGATCGCGGAGGTCATGTTCTTGGCGGGAGGTCGCCGCGGCGGGAGGGCCACGGACGGAGATGGGATCTGGCAGGGCGGAGGCGCTGTTCCCGTCGATCTGGCCAACGAAAACCGCAGAAATGCAGGCCGAGACCGGCTGCTGGGGCCGGCACCGGCTCGCGCCCATGCCATGGCGACGGCGCGCACGTTCGCTATGGTCGTTCGCCATGTGGCGGTCGTTCTCGTTGCTGTTCCTGCTCGGTGCCTGCGTGAACTTCCATCCGCTGGAGCAGAAGCGCCGCAGCGAGCCACAGCCGGCGGACGCGACGGCGCCGCGCTGGCGGGCCGAGTGGCAGGCCATCGGCAGCAGCGTCGAAGGGCGGCCGCTGCGGCTGACGCGCATCGGCCACGGGCCGCGGCGCGTGCTGTGGATCGGCGGCATCCATGGCGACGAGCGCGAGGGCAAGATCGCGACCCAGGAGCTGCCGTACGCGTTCCTCGACCTGCCCGGCGCCACCAGCGAGGTGACGTTGACGATCCTCGAGGACGTCAATCCCGACGGTGCCGTCGCCGACACGCGCGGCAATGCGCGCGGCGTCGACCTCAACCGCAACTATCCGGCGAAGAACTTCCTCGCCGGGCCGAACTTCGGCCGCACGCCGCTCGACCAACCCGAGGCGAAGGCGCTGCACGACCTGATCCTCGACGAGCGGCCGCACCTGGTGATCGTCGCGCACGCGTGGCGCGGCGACCACTTCATCAACTTCGACGGGCCGGCCCTCGACGAGGCGGAACTGTTCGCGCAGCGCTCGGGCTACCGCGTGAAGGACTCGCGCCACATCCCGCCGACACCGGGCTCGCTCGGTTCGTGGGTCGGCAACACCCTCGGGCTGCCGATCCTGACGCTCGAGTACGAGCGCGGCAGCGACCCGCTCGTCTGCTGGATGGACACGCGCGCGGCGATCCTCGCGGTGATCCTGGGGCGCTGAACCATGCGGCGCTGGCTGCTGATCCGTCTGCTGTGGGTGCTGGTGACGCTGGTGGGCATCACCTTCGTCACCTTCGCCGTGCTGGATCAGGCGCCGGTCGATCGCGCCGACGTCGAACTCGAACGCTCCGTCGCCACCGAGGCCTACGGCGATCGCGCGTCGCGCGAAGCAGCGCTGCTGCGGCTGCGCGTCCACTACGGCATGGTCGATCCGGTCACGCACCAGAGCCTGCCGCTGCTCGATCGCTACCTCGCGTGGCTCGGCAACGCCGCGACGCTGCGCTTCGCCGGCCCGGGCGGCGACGATGCCGCCTTGTGGCAACGGCTCGGCAAGGCCTTGCCGGTGACGCTCTGGCTCGGTGCCTTGTCGCTGCTGGTCGCGGTCCTCGGCGGCACGGCGCTCGGCGCGTGGCTCGGCATGCGCGCGGGCGGCCGCCGCGATCGCATCGGCTCGGCCCTGCTGCTGGTCGGCGCCGGCGTGCCGGAGTTCCTGCTGGCGACGCTGCTGACGCTGGCCTTCAGC
>VYME01000636.1_pt1 | contig 10361 bp, 7 predicted proteins | sample 5115281 | NCBI WGS metagenome assembly VYME01 (sample SAMN12291780, study PRJNA351875) | freshwater metagenome | isolation source: freshwater lake | place: USA: Michigan, Wintergreen Lake | collected 2013-08-08
AACTGGTGGAATCCCTGCGGCTGGAACTCGTGGGGTTGGGGCGGTGGCTGGGGAGGAGGCTGGGGCGGCGGCTGGGGCGGCTTCGGCGTCTGGCCGAACCACTGCTCGAGCTTCGCCTTCGGCTTCGGCCCGGGCGTCGGCTTCGTCGGCGGCTGGTCGTGGTGGCACTCGCCGTGGTGGGCTTGGCGCGGCTCCTACTGGAACGACTGCTACACCACCGCCTGGTACTACTCGGCCTGCAACCCGTGGTGCGCGCCGACCTCGTTCTGGTGGTACCCGAGCACGGTCTACTGCCCGACCTACCTCTACGTGCCGAGCACGGTGACCGTCGTCAACGTGCCGGCCTCGAGCACGGTGACGATCACCGACGACACCACCAGCCCCAGCAGCGGCCCGATGGTGGAAACGCAGGTCGCCGGCAGCGAGGTGCAGGGCTCCGCTCGCATGGTCGAAGTGCCGGCGAACGCGGCCGATGAGCAGACGGCGAACGATCTGGCTGCGAAGTACAGCGAGCTCGGCGACTTCTACTTCCGCGCCAACCGCTTCACCGACGCCAGCGCGGCCTACGGCAAGGCGCGCGCCTACGCGCCGAGCGACGCCCAGCTGCACTTCGTGCTCGCCGACGCGGCCTTCGCCAGCGGCGACTACCCCTACGCCGCGTTCCTGATCGGGGAAGGCCTGCGGCTCGATCCGGCGCTGGCCACTGCCAGCACCGACAAGCGGACCTTCTACGGCGATGGAAAGACGTTCGCCGAGCAGCAGGCGACGCTCGAGGCCTACGTGGCCAAGAAGCCCTACGACGCCCTTGCCCACCTGGTGCGCGGCTACAACTTGCGGTTCAGCGGCGACGCGGCCGGCGCCAAGGCGGCGTTCGAGCGCGTGCTGCAGATCGATCCGGAGAACCGCCCGGCGAGGACCTTCCTGGCCGGGATGGCGCCGAACGAGCGCGCCGACGGCACGCGCTGATCGCCATCGCCTGCGGCGAGGTCGCACGCTACGCTCCGCCGCCGAATGGCACGCCGCATCGACAGTTACCTCAAGGACCTGATCCCCGAAGAGAAGTTCGCGTTCTACGAGATGGTGCGCGACTTCGGCGACGCGGAGATCGCGCCGCACCTGCTCCACTGGGAGCGGGAACACTGCCTCGTCCCCGACGAGGCGATCCGCAAGATGGGCGAGATCGGCCTGTTCGGCCTGCCCATCGCCGAGCAGTACGGCGGCCAAGGCGGCGACCACACCGACCTGGTGCTGATGGGCCTCGCCCTCGCCTACCACAGCCAGGCCGTGGCGATCACGCCGGGCGCCGCGATCTCGCTCGGCGCCAAACCGCTGCAGCTGTGCGGCACCGAGGCGCAGAAGAAGGCGCACCTGCCGGCGCTGGCGAAGGGCGAGCGCATGTTCGTCTTCGGCCTGTCGGAGCCCGGCCGCGGCAGCGACGCCGCCAACCCGCAGGTCACCGCGGTCAAGAAGGGCGATCGCTGGGTGCTGAGCGGCGAGAAGTGCTGGTCGACGAACGCCCGCTGGGCGAGCCACGTCGTCGTGCACGCGCTGACCAACCCGACCGGCCCCAACGGCAAGCGCTCGACCTGCTTCATCGTGCCGATGCAGCAGAAGGGCGTCTTCTACCAGGAGATGCAGGGCAAGAAGGTCTGGGAGCAGTCCTCGACCGGCTCGATCATGCTCGAGAACGTCGAGGTCGGGCACGACGCGATCCTGGGCAACGAGAACGACGGCTTCAAGGTGATGGTGACGACGCTGAACGGCGGCCGCCTGTTCATCGCCTCGCTGGCGCTGGGCTCGCTGGCGTTCGCGCTCGACAAGACGCGCGTCTACGCCGAGGAACGCATCCAGTTCGACGACAAGCCGATCGGCCGCTTCCAGCGCGTGCAGGACGTGATCGTCGACATGGACATCGCGCTCGAGCGCGGCCTCACCTGGCTGATGCACTGCTGCAAGCTCTACGAAGCCGACAAGCTGTCGCGCGAGCAGGCGGCGAAGGTCAAGGTCGACTGCAGCCGCACCGCGAGCGACCTGCTGTCGCTGGCGATGGAAGTCTGCGGCGGCGTCGCGTGCTTCGACGAGTTCGGCCTGATCCGCCACCACAACGACCTGTTCGTCACGCGCGTCGGCGAAGGCAGCAACTTCGCGCTGAAGGACCTGATCGTGCGGCCGCTGCGCCAGGCCTGACGCGAGGTCCGGCGGCGCGCTCCCCCAGTCCGCCCGAACGACCAGTCCTCCCGAACGACCAGTCCGCCCGAGCCGACGGTCAGCGCAGGCGAACGGTGCCGAGCAGGTGCCCGGGGTCGCAGAAGTCGCCGAGCAGCCCGCACAGCTGCTTCACCACCGGGTCGGTGTAGAGGTCGTAGTAGCGCTGGTTGTGCGGGCCGACGCCGTGCTCGGCCGAGTAACTGCCGCCGTAGCCGTGCACCGCGAGCTCGTAGATGCGCGGCTGCAGCGCCGCGACCACGTCGGCCGCCGGCTTGCCGACCGCCGCTTCGCTCCACACGAGGTTCAGGTGCGTGCCGCCGTCGCCCCAGTGGCCGTAGTCGCACAAGCGCACGTGCGGCCATTCGGCGGCGAGCAGGCGCTCGACCTCGCCGGTGAACGCCGGCAGCATCGAGCGCGGTACGCTGATGTCGAACGCCAGCATCTTGCCGGCGCTGCGCAGGCTCTCGCTGATGTGGTGGCGCATCTGCCAGAACTCGTCACCGTTTCCGACCAGCACGTCCTGCACGCCATCGCCGGCCTGCTCGACGAACCACTCGAGCCGCGCCTGCAGCGCCGCCTCCAGCGAGAACGACGAAGCCGACAGCGTCGACGACAGCTCGACCAGCACGGCGTAGCGCGGCAGCACGGCGAACGGCTTGCGCAGGTTCGGCTGGTGCGCGAACACTGCCTCGAGCGCGTTGGCGCTCATCACCTCGAACGCGCTCAGCACTTCGCCGAGTTCGCCTTCCAGCGCCGTCAGCAGCTCGAGCACGGTGTCGCCGTCCTGGCAGGCGACCAGCGCCACCGCGCGCTGCTGCGGCAGCGGCGCGATCTGCAGCACGGCGCGCGTCACCACGCCGAACACGCCGGTGGTGCCGACGAACAGGTGCTTGGGGTCGAGCCCGGTGTTGTTCTTGCGCAGGCGGTTGAGCTGCGTCACCACGCGGCCGTCGCCGAGCACGACCTCGAGCCCGAGCAGGTTGTGGCGCACGTCGCCGTAGCGCAGCAGGCGTGTGCCGCCGGTGTTGGTCGCCACCATGCCGCCGATCTGCGGATCGGCGCCGAGGTCGACCGGGAACCAGAAGCCGTCCTTGGCGAGCGCTTCGTTGAGCTGGCTCAGCAGCACGCCGCCGTCGACGACGACCGTGCGGCCGTGCACGTCGACCTCGATGCGCCGGTTGAGGCGTTCGAGGCTCAGCACGACCATCGCCCCGCTGGCATCCGGCGTCGACGCGGCGACGAGGCCGGTGTTGGCACCCTGCGGCACGACGCGCACGCGCTGCTCGCCGCACAGGCGCAGCACCGCCGCGACCTCGGCCGTCGACGACGGGCGCACGATGCAGCGCGCGGTGCCGGCACCGTAGCGCCAGCCCTTCTCGAACCGCGCGCGGTCTTCGGGGCTGGTCAACACACCGCCCGGCCCGAGCAGGCGGGCGAAGGCGTCGACGAGGGGGTCGGTCATCGGCAGAGTTCTTACCCGACGGGTCTCGCCCGACGGAACGCGCGCTCAGGACTTCGTCGTCATCTTGAAGATGGCGGTGGCGTTGCTGCTGTCGAACCGCAGGTCGAGCACGCCCGGGGTCTCTTCGTCGCGGGTGATGAACTCGTGGAACGAGCCCGGCACCTTGTGCGCGACCAGGCTGCCGTGGTCGTCCAGGAACAGCCGTTCGACCGTCGTCGCCTGGAACGCGGTCTGCCGCACCCGCCCGCTCTTCGACACCTCCACCTCGGCCTTGACCGGCCGCCCCAGCTCGCGCTGGCGGTCGGCGACGGCGCCGACGTCGGCGACGCGATCGGTGGCGTGGTTGAAGGCGTTGCCCTCGGTGGCGATCCACGCCATCTCCTTCGACTCGACGAGCAGCGCCTGGTAGTCGCTCCAGCGCGGCTCCTGGTGCTGGCGGTCGAAGCAGCAGACGAGGTTCGGCAGCAGCTGCGTCGCGTCCTCGAAGCCGAGTTCGCCGGTGTGCGCGAGCTCGCCGAGCATGTCCTTGGCGAACAGCGGCAGCGGATCGCGCGAGTTGCCGACCACACGCTGCACGGCCGCCTGGAACTCCGGGCTGAAGCGCTCGGGGTGCAGTTCGCTGACGAAGAACTGGGCGATGCTCTCGGGCAGGTCGCAGTGCGTGTAGGCGCGGCCGGTCATGCCGAGCCGGTCCAGCGGGTAGACGCCGCGGCACTCGAAGCCGAGCGGCTCGAGCAGGCGCCGGAACGCCTCCTGCCCGCGCGGCAGCGCCCCGTTGTCGGTCGCGACCGTGCGCAAGGCCCCGTGGTCGAACACCAGCTTGCGACCCTGCCGCACCGCGTCGCCGACGTAGGCGGCGGCCATCGGCACGCGCCGCGTCACGTCCTCGAACAGCAGCATGTTCAGCGCCTGCGCCAGCTCCGCCCGGTTGAGCCGATCCGAACGCGGCCGCAGCAGGCTGGCGTGGATCTGCAGGGCCTCGAAGAGCCGCACGGTGCGGACGGTGCCGACCACGCGGTCGAGCAGAGCCCACAGGGTCGATTCATGAAGGTTCTGCATGGATGGCAGCATGGTCGTCTCGGGCTTCGGCCGGGCGCACCGGGCGGCGAGATCGCGACGATCCGCACAGCTCGCGGCAGAAGTTCGCCAAAGGTAGCACATGCCGGGCCTCGCCTGCCGCTGCCGCGCCACGACTTCTCGGCATGAGATCATGCGGTAGCCTCATGACATGCCGCGCACCCTGCCCAGCACCGCCGCCTTGCAGGCGTTCGAGTCGGCCGCCGCCCACGGCAGCATCACCGCCGCCGCCCGCGAACTGCACCTGACGCAGGGCGCCGTCAGCCGCCAGATCCAGGCGCTGGAGGAACACCTCGGCGCCGACCTGTTCCACCGCGAACGCCAACGCATCCGCCTGACCGCCGCCGGCGAGCACTACCTGCAGCACCTGCGGGCGGCGTTCGACCGACTGGAGACCGCGGCGCTCGAGCTGCGCACGCTGCGCCGCGGCGGCGGCGTGCTGCAGCTGGCGATCCTGCCCACCTACGGCACGCGCTGGCTGATCCCGCGGTTCCCGTCGTTCGCCGAAGCGAACCCCGACGTGCAGGTGCACTTCACCACCCGGCTGCAGGCGTTCGACTTCGCCGCCGAGGACCTCGACGCAGCGATCCACCACGGCGTCGAGCACTGGCCCGGCGCCCGCCTCGACAAGCTGATGGACGAAGACGTCGTGCTGGTCTGCAGCCCGAGCTACCGCCGTCGCCTCAGCCTCGAGACGCCGGCGGACCTGCGGCGCGCGACGCTGCTGCAGATGGCGACGCGGCCGATGGCGTTCCCCGAATGGCTGGCGAAGAAGGGCGTGACCGGCGTCGACGGCCGCCGCGGCCCGCGCTTCGAACACCACCAGATGGTGCTGCAGGCGGCGATCGCGGGGCTCGGCGTGGCGGTGCTGCCGACGTTCGCCTGTGACGAAGAGCTCGCCGCCGGCCGCGTCGTCGAAGCGTTCGCGGCGACGCGCGAACCGACCGGCAAGGCCTACTGGCTCGCCTATCCGGAGGCGCGGGCCGAGCTGCCGGCGCTGCAGGCGTTCCGCCGCTGGCTGCTGGCCCAGCACGGGCGCGGCGAGGGAAGCTGACGCGGACGCGGCCAGTTGGGACCCGGCGGTTGAGACGATCGCGCGGCGGCGCTCAGATTCGCTGCGCATGAGGCACGAGGTGCGCAACATCCCGCCGGCACCCCGCCGGCTGCGGCTCCGGCCGCTGTTGGCACACCGCTGGCCATTGTGGGCGCTGGGCGCGATTCCGACCGTGATCGGCGTGCTGGTGGCGTGGGCGATGTTCCTGCAGTCGGGGGGCAAGTTCTCGCTCGGCCCGACGCTCGACCGCGGCCCCGTCGACACCGCCACCGCCGTCGTCCGCCGGGTGGGCCCGCCGGTGGAGATCGACGGTCGCCGCCGCGAAGAAGTGGTCTACGAACTGCGTTGGGGTCCGCAGCAGATCCGGCTCGGCGGCAGCTGCTTCATGCCCGCCGGCTCCTGCCGCGTCGGCGACGAACGAACGGCCGAAGTGCTCGCGGCCGACGTCAACCTGCACCGCCTCGTCGGCAGCGTGCTGCACATCGACCGCGATTGGCTGCGCGCGAAGTTCTGGCTGCTGGTGCTGGTCCTGCCCGGCGGCCTGCTGCTGCTGGCGTGGCTGACCTCGATGCTGCAGCTGCGGCGCGTGCTGGTGCACGGCGACGTGTCGCCGGGCCTCGTGCACCGCGTCACCGAGGTGCCGCACGTGCTGCCGGAGATGCTGCGCGTCGACTACACCTTCCGCGACCACCACGCGACGCTGCGTCACAACCGGCACTGGGTGCGTCGCCACGGCGAACTCGGCGCGCGCCTGCTGGAGCAGATGGCCGCCGGGCGCTACGAGGAGATGCCCGTGCTCTACGATCGCCGCCAACCGAACTGGAATCGCATGCTGCTGCCGCAGGACTTCCTGCGCACGGCGCCGATCGAGCTCGCCGCCCCGGGCGCCGCCCCCGGCAGTGACACTGGCAGTGACACTGGCAGTGGCCCGTGAGCGACGACCTCTCCGTGCAGCAGCTGCTCGGCCCGACGGGGCCGATCGCGCGCCGCCTCGCCGATTTCGAGCCGCGCCCGCAGCAGCTCGAGATGGCGACCGCGGTCGAACGCGCGCTGAAGGAGCGACGGCACCTGATCGCCGAGGCCGGCACCGGCACCGGCAAGTCGTTCGCCTACCTGCTGCCCGCCGCTGTCTACGCCGACACGCACCAGGGCGAAGGCCCGGTCGTGGTGTCGACGCGCACGATCGCGCTGCAGGAGCAGCTCGAGCACAAGGACCTGCCGTTCCTGCACGCGGTGCTGCCGTTCGAGTGGTCGTCGGTGACCGCGATCGGCCGCAACAACTACGTCTGCTTGCGCCGCATGGAGCTGGCCGAACGCGAGCGCCACCTGTTCGACGATCCCGAGCGCGGCGACCAGCTGCGCAAGATCGTCGGCTGGTCGATGACGACCGGCGAGGGCACGAAGCAGGACCTGCCGTTCCCGCCGCTGCCCGAGGTGTGGGAGGAAGTGCAGGCCGAACACGGCAACTGCCTGAACCGCGCCTGCAAGCACTACGACCGCTGCCACTGGCAACGCGCGCGCCGCCGCATGCAGTCGGCGCAGGTGCTGGTCGTCAACCACGCGCTCTACTTCGCCGACCTGGCGCTGCGCATCGCCGGTGCGAGCTACCTGCCGCCGCACCGCGTGGTGATCTTCGACGAGGCGCACCACCTCGAACGCACCGCCACCGAGAGCCTCGGCCTGCGCGTCGGCCGCACCACCGTCGGCTGGCACCTGCGCCGCCTGCACGGCCGCCGCAGCGAACGCAGCCTGCTGGCGCGCCACGGCTCGGCGACCGCGAAGATCCTGTGGGAGGAGGCGCAGCAGCACAACGAAGCGTTCTTCGCGATGCTCGAGGAGAAGCTGCAGGCCGCCGGCCAGGGCGAAGGCCAGGCCCTGCGCGACGAACTGCTCGAGGAACCGCTGACGCCGGTGCTGCGCGCGCTGTCGACCGAGCTCGGCACCGCCGCCGTGCGCACCGAGGAGGTCGACGCGCGCATGGAGCTGCAGGCGCGCGCCAACGGCCTCGACTCGCTGTGTTCGGTGCTGCGCGCGCTGTGCGTGCCGAACCCCGAGTCGCCGACGCCGCTGGTGCGCTGGCTCGAACCGGGGCGCCACGGCCCGCAGTTGTGCGGCGCACCACTCGACGTCAGCCAGACGCTGCGGCAGCACCTGTTCTCCGGCGGCGTCACCGCGGTGCTGACGTCGGCGACGCTCGGCACCGGCAACGACGCCGAGTTCGGCTGGCTGCGCCGCCAGCTCGGCCTCGACCACACCGACACGCTGCGCGTCGGCTCGCCGTTCGACTACGACCGCGCGGTGCGCCTCGTGATCCCCGAAGCGCTGCCCGATCCGACCACCGAAGCGAACGCGTTCCGCCGCGAAGTGGTCGAGCACACGCTGCACCACGTGCTGCAGAACGGCGGCCGCGCGCTGGTGCTGTGCACGTCGTGGGAGTTCGTGCGCAGCACCGCCGCGTCGCTGCGTCCGCATCTGCAGCAAGCGGGCATCGACCTGCTGGTGCAAGGCGAAGCGCCGCTGGCGCGCCTGCTCGAACAGAAGCGCAGCAACCCGACCTCGGTGCTGATCGGCACCGACAGCCTGTGGGAAGGCATCGACCTGCGCGGCGATGCGCTGACGTTGCTGGTGATCACGCGGCTGCCGTTCCAGAGCCCGGGCCACCCGCTGACGCAGGCGCGCATGCAGCTGCTGAAGTCGCAAGGGCGCGAGCCGTTCGGCGACCACTCGCTGCCGGAGGCGATCCTGAAGTTCCGCCAGGGCTTCGGCCGCTTGATCCGCAGCAGCCAGGACCGCGGCACCGTCGTGCTGCTCGATCCGCGCGTGCGCACGAAGGCCTACGGGCGACGCTTCCTGCAGGCGCTGCCGTTCTCGCCCGACCACGATCCGACGACGTGAGCCGAGCCGGCCACTCGCTCCGCCCATGCGCGGGTCGCCGCGGCGTCATCCGCCGGTGCCGACCGACAGGAACGGCCCGACTCCGTGCGCGGTGCTGGCCTGCAGGTTGAACAACCACGTCAGCAGGAAGAAGGTCGACTTCGACTCGAGATCGGCGTCGTCGACGTACCACCAGTGGTCGCGGTAGCGGATCGCCACGTAGGCGTTCTCCGGCTCCGTCACGGAGCACCGCACGCGCAGGAGGTCGCCGACCAGCGACCGCCAGTCGAACGGCGCCCCGCTGCGATCGCGCGTGTTGGTGACGAGGCCGATCGCCAGGTCCTGTTCCGGCACTTCGACGCCGAGCGACAGGTAGAACATCACGCCGAGCAACGAACGCGTCTGCAGCACGACCGAGCAGCCGTCGCCGGTGCCGAGCCCCGTCTCGACGGGGAACACCCGGCACGTGGGGCCGAGGCCGAGCATCGTGCGCAGGCCCGCGAGGCGCGGATCGTCGGACTGCTCGAGCACGAGGCGCGGCGACTCGGTCTTGGTGTTGGCCACGGTGTCGTCGGCACCGTCGACCATGCTGGTCAGGCGTCCCTCGATCTGCAGCGCCCGCAGCAGACTCGCCAGCTCGGCGAACTGCCGCGCGTCCGGGGCCAGCGCCGGCGTCGGTCCAGCGCAGCTCGGCGCGTTCGGGATGCCGTTGATCTGCTGGACGCAGCAGCGCAGCAGGCGCTCGATGCTCCAGCCCGAACGCGCCAGCAAGAACAGCGGCTGGGTGCCGATCGGCCGCAGCAGGTGGCGCGTGAACTCCTCTCCCTGCAGCGGCACGTAGGTGATCGTCGGCACTTCCTCGAACGCCATGTCGATGCCGGCGGTGGTCGCCGTGCGGCGCGTGCCGAGCACGCCGAACTCGGCCTCGGCCTTGGCCCCCTGCGCGCGCGAGTAGCGCGCCAGCACCGAGCCGATCTGCAGGAACTGCGGCGTGTCGCGGTAGCGCAAGCGCACGAGGTTCAGCAGCAGCTGCTGGTCCCACGACTGGGCGATCGCCTGGTTGTAGTCGAAGCGGGCAGCGGGAATGGTGCCGGGCCCGAACGGGCTGCAGGCGGGGACCAGGGCGGCGAGCAGGACGGACGCGACGAGCCGGCGCATGCGCGGACAGCTACCGGAAGCCTGCAGCGGAGTCACCAAGTTCACGCAGCGGCGCGGCCGCAGCGTCACCGCGCGGCGCCGGGGAAGTACCGCTTCAGCTGCAGGAACCACTTCTCGAACAGGTGCCAGCTGGCCACTCCGACGACGAGGCTGGCGACGATGCTGGCCGCGGTCAACGCGAGCACCCAGGTGAGCGGCCACTCGCGAGCCCACCCACCGGCGGTCTCCAGCCACCACCGACCGACGACCTCGATCACCAGCACGTGCGTCAGGTAGATGCAGTAGCTGTAGCGACCGAACACGCCGAGCCAGCGCCAACGCAGGACCCGCGCCACCAGGCCCTCGCCTCGCCCCAGCACGAGCAGACCGACGGCGAGCAGCAGCGACGCCACGAGGCCGAATCCCTGCATGCTCGGCGACCGTTCGGTCAGCGGCGATCCGGCGTAGGCGGCGACCCCCGCGAGGCCCGCGGCGCCGACCAGCGTGGCCAGCTGGCCGAAGCGCGGCGTCGGCAGCGGCACCACGGCG
>VYME01000637.1_pt1 | contig 10359 bp, 13 predicted proteins | sample 5115281 | NCBI WGS metagenome assembly VYME01 (sample SAMN12291780, study PRJNA351875) | freshwater metagenome | isolation source: freshwater lake | place: USA: Michigan, Wintergreen Lake | collected 2013-08-08
CGGTGTGAAGTCGGTCGACGCGAGTTGTCGATCCGGACTCTGCTACTTTTCGTCTGACGGCGTAGTCCCGCTCCGTCGGACGACAAAGTGGGTTAATGGACAGCTTGGTTAGGCATCAGAGGAATGACCTGTGGTGCTCCAGCAGGAAGTGCGCCTGTCGGCGTGAATGAAGCAGCCACGGCGCGGCCAAGCCGCGAATCGCTGCTCACGGCCAGTTCCGGTCGCTCATGACCGGCTGGTTCGCGGGCAGGCATTGAAGTCGGCGTCTAGGTGCTCCGTATCCCGGAGCCTTGATTCCGCTGCTTGGCGCGGAAGGCGCCTGGGGTCGACCCGGCCTCGCGTCGAAAGAACTTCACGAAGTTGGTGGCCTCGGCAAAGCCGAGTTGGTCGCCGATCACCGCCACCGGCAGCAGCGTGTGCGCCAGCAGGCGCTTGGCCTCGAGGACCAGGCGGTCGGTGATCACGGCCTTGGCAGTGCGGTCGGTGACCTCGAGCGCCGCGCGCGCCAGGCTCTTCTCCGAGCACCCCAGGCGATCCGCATAGGCGGCCACCCCGTGCCAGCGCATGAAGTCGCGCTCGACGGCGGCGCGGAATCGCCTGTAACGCCGCAGCACCACGGGCTCGATGCGGTCGTCGGCCTCGAAGGCGGCAGCGTCGAGCCACAGCCGCATCAGCAGTGACTGCATTTGGCTGCGCAGCAGCAGGTTCAAGGTCCGGGAGGCCGGGCGCCGGGCGTCGTCGGCCATGCGTTCGAGCGCTTCGGTCACCGCACGCCTTGTCGCGGCTGCGAGCCGCAGATGGCTGCGCGGCAGGTCGCCCAGTTGTCCCATTTCTAGTTCATCCACCGACTTGTCGGCACCTGGGTGCGCCAGCGACTCGGCGCGAGTGGGCAGCAGTTCGGCCTTGAACACCAGCAGCCAGCCATCGCAGCCCGAGAGGTCGCCGAAGCGGTGCACCTGCCCGGGTTGCAGGAACAGCAGCGACCCGGGCGTCATCGCCTCGGTCTCGAAATCGACCACGTGCGCATAGCGCCCCGCGGTGAGATAGATCAGGCAGTGGAAGTCGATGCGCTCCAGCCCACGCGCGTCGGCATCGCCCACCCGGCGCCGCAGTTCCACCACGGGGTAAAGCTCCACGTCCAGCGCGTAGTCGGAGGGCGCCTGGTAAGCAACCGGTGTCACCGGTCGTCGTGGCGAACGCGATTTGTGCAGAGAACCGGGTTCTTTCATCGTGTCCGAAAAGGATCATTTCTCGCCAGTAATGTACCTCGCGCCGAAGTCATGCGAAGCCGAACATTCGTTCCGTGCATCGCACCACTGCAAATCGATGCAGCCCCACCTCAACTCTCGGAGACTGAAATGAGCGAAGAATGCGTCACACAACTGGGCACTCTCGGATTCGAGGTCAGCAACCTGGCCGGCTGGGAGAAGTTCGCCACGGGCATCCTGGGCCTCGAGTGCGGCGACCGCGATCCCGACGGGACCGTGTTCCTGCGCATGGACGAGCACCATCATCGCTTCGCACTGCGGCAGGGGCCGCGCGACGACATCGCCTACGCTGGCTGGCTGGCTCCCGACGAAGCCGCGCTGCGTGCCATCGCCGAGCGCGTGGGTGCGCAGGGGGTCGTCGTGAGCTGGGGCACTGCGGCCGAGGCCCGGCAGCGGCGCCTTGCCGCCTTCATCCACATGCGCGATCCCAGCGGTGTCATCACCGAGGTGGGCTGCGGGCCGTTGATCCCCTCTGACCGGCTATTCACTTCGCCGCGCGACATCGCAGGCTTCGAGGCCTCGGAGCTCGGCCTGGGCCACATCGTGCTCGCGGTGGACGACTACGACGCGAGCCTGCGCTTCTACCGCGACGGCCTCGGCCTGCGGATCAGCGACTACATCGACCTCGACATGGGCGGGTCGCGCACTGCGCGTGCGGCCTTCTTCCACTGCGGCCCGCGCCACCACTCGCTGGCCATCGTGCAGGTGGCGGCGCCCAAGCGGATGCACCACTTCATGCTGCAGGTGCGCAACCTGCGCGACGTGGGCACGACCTTCGACCGCTGCCGAGATGCCGCGGTGCCGATCACGATGGAGCTGGGCTGCCACACCAACGACCGCATGGTCTCCTTCTACGCCCAGACACCTTCCGGCTTCCACGTCGAGTACGGGCACGGCGGCGTGGAGATCGACGACGCCGTCTGGCTGGTGCAGACCTACCAGGAAGCCAGCACCTGGGGCCACCGCCCGCCCGCAGTCCCGTCCGCGCAACCCGCTGAGGTTGCCTGAGTCCACGTTCAACCCCAACCCAAGGAGAAGATGATGTCCATCGAGAATGAAGTCCGTGCCACCTCTGCCAGCTTCTATGCGGCGCTGAACCGCATGGCCAAGGGCGAGGCCGGCGCGATGGAAGGCGTCTGGTCGCACAGTGCCGAGGTCACCGCGCTGCACCCGATTGGCGGCCGCGACATCGGATGGCAGGCAGTCGGCAGCAGCTTCGACGGTGTGGCCGGCATCGCATCCGCCGGCGACATCCGGCTGACGCAGCAGCACATCCAGGCGGCCGGCGACATGGCCTACGAGGTCGGCGTCGAGACCGGCACGCTCACGCTGGCCGGCCTGACGGCGACGATCGAGCACCGTGTGACCAACATCTACCGCCGCGAGGCCGGAGGCTGGCGGGTGGTGCACCACCACACCGACGTCTCGCCGGCGATGCTGGACGTGTTGGCGCGGCTGAAGGCTGCCGCCTGACTTCGGGCCGCGAAGCTGTGTCGCGCGGCTTCGCATTGTTTGGGTGTGGCATCTTGGCGGGGGCGGCGTGCGTCACAGCGCGCCACCTGCTCGCGTGAGCAGCGCCCTCGGTCGGGCGCTCGGCCGCGCTCTGGTTGGGCCTGGAGATCTCAACTACCCTCGGCGAACCCGGAGACGGGGAGACCGGGCTGGGGACCTGCAGCGCGAGTAAGGGCGCAATGATCTTGCGCCAGTCGCAGCAGCAGTGCGGGCAGTGCTGCGCGCCGAAGCGTCGCCTTCAACGGGACCCTGTGCAGGGGCGCGACTGGCCGCTTTGGGGCGGCGAAGTCAGGGCCGTGAGTGTCTCTTCAGGGTCGTGAAGAGACATTCGACTTGCCAGCGGGAGCATGCACCGGAAAGCGCCGACCTAGGCGTCAAAGCAGAACCTCTCAGCAGCGGGCACACTTAGAGTGGCGCGGAGCGTCGAGCAGAATCCTTGGCATCCAAAATCGGATTGCATCCCGTTCGCCAGTCGCACTGATGCCTAACCCCTCGCTCAAGCGGAGCGCCAACGGCAGGCCGCCTGGCCCGGGCTGGCGGTACGCGGTACATTTTCGCCAGCCCGGGCCTGGCGTCCTGCCGTCGTCGCCCGCTTAGCGCGAACGTTGAGGCTGTCCAAAAAATCCTCCATCGCGAGAATGATCCGATTTCAGGATCGAACTGATCAATCGGGAGGACGCGATTCCCTGCTACAAACCGTAAGAGAGGAATGGATTGCTGGTCCCAGTGATTCTGAGTGAGCAATTGGTAGCGGGGAGCTTTGCATTTGCGCTTGAGTATCTGGTGGACACCGAGTTGGACCTGACAGTGCTGGATGCACGGTATCGCAACAAGTTGATCGGGGCGAGTGCTCATGACCCGCGGGTGTTGCTGAAGATCGTGTTGCTCGCGTACAACCACGGCATCGTGTTCAGCCGTACCATCGAGCGGGTAAACACGCAGTGGCACCTGTACTGCCTGCTGCACAAGATCGAGAAGCTGGCCAAGGCCGGCATCGGGGCCGGGGAGAATCGGTAGACGATGGCGAAGATGAGCCCAGAAACGACCACAGCGGACTGCGATACCGCGCTGGCCGCCATAGGCGGTGTGAACTCGGTCGACGCGTGTTGTCGATCCGGACTCAGCCGCTCTTCGGCTGACGCAAGAGTCCCGTTCCGACAGACGAAAGAGCGGGTGAATGGACGGCTTGGTGAGGCGTCATCAAAGAACATTGGGGGATCACATGGCAGACACCACCGTCGACAACGCTGAGGTTCAGAAACTCCTGGACTGGCGCAACGAACTCAAAAAAATCGTTGCCGAGCAGGAAGCGCGATTTCAGGTTGGAAAGAGTCGCTGGAACTTCTGGTACTACTGCAGCATGTACGGAGCCGTTTTGTTCAGCGCTTCATCAGCACTAGTACTTAAGTTCGACATGGCCTTATTGAAAGGCGATTGGCAAACCGACGCAGCAGCACTATTGGCAACCCTCGCGGCCATTCTTGGCACTGTCAGCTCAACTGGCAATTTCGAGCGACGCTGGAGGACATCTCGTCAAGCGCGTACCACCATGCAGAAGCTGACAGTGGATCTTCAATTCCCGGACGCAGATTTGCGGCTAATCTCAAACGAGTACAAGCGAGCAATTGACGAGTACCAAGTCGGCGTCGTTGGGAATGACGCCTAACCCCGCGCTCAAGCGGGGAGCCAACGGCGTGCCGCCTGGCCGGCGAGGCTGCGCTTTTTTTCGTCGGCCTCGCGGGCCAGTCATCACACCCTCGTACCCCGCTTAGCTCTTCCGTTGGGCATCCTGCGCCTCGAGAGTTACGCGCCCAGACTCGCAGAAACCTCGGCGAAAACTTCGTTATCCGCATAGCTGGAGCACCTCCGTGTCTGCCCTGCTCGACGAGCTTTCGAAGATGGCCAGATCCCTCAGCGTCGAGGAGCGGGCCCAACTGGCGCAGGAGTTGATGGAGTCTGTTGAGCGTGATGATGACCCTGACGTGCTAGCCGCTTGGGAAGCTGAGATCGCCGGTCGAATCGCCAAGTACGAGCAGTGGGAAGCCAAGCTCATCCCTGCCGAAGAGGTCTTTTCCGCGGCGCGCCACCTCACGCAGTGATGTCGGTTCTCTTTCTCGAGGAAGCGCGTGACGCGTTTCTCGAGCAGATTTCCCAATACGATGAGCAACAGAAGGGGTCGGAGATCACAGAAGGGGTCGGAGATCAATTTCGCGAGTCTGTGGTGGCCGCGACCGCCCTCGCTTCGGCGCACCCGAACTGTGGCTCACCGTGAAAGCTGCGCACGCGGCGTATCTTTCCGAAGGGGTTTCCATTCGCTGTGGTGTACCGAGTGGAAGCCTCGGAATGGGTTGTCTTTGCTGTCAGCCATTTCAAGCGTCGGCCAACATGCTGGCGTCGCCGAACTTGACGCCCAACCCGCGTTTCGAACTGACCGCCGAAAAGCGTCGCTCCTCGGTGCCCCTGGGCTAAGCCGCCGAGCGGCCTCTCAAGCTTCACGTAAGCCGCACATAGGAACCTCCGCATGTTCGCCGTCCGATGCACTCGAAAGCTGCTGAACCGCGGTGCTCCGAAGGTCCTCGCCGCGCCGGTGGCGCCGACAACGGTCCTCGGGGACTGGTACGCGAACATTGTTTTCGCTCGGCCCGAGCAGCTTGTCGTATGCATCTCTTCGACGACTCTTCTCCCGGTCGTAGTGACAGCCAAGGACATCAAGCGTCTGCCTGTACGGGTGGCCGAGGCCGCCGCGACTATTCTCACCTCCATCGGCGTCCCGCTCGAGGATGTGGCGTCCGAACGCTCAGAGATGGTTGAGGGCTATTTGGCGACGACGGCGGATCGGCGGGTCCTGGGTTCACTGAACGAATTTGTCTTTCACTTCGAGCGCGGTGCCGCAAGCGACTCAGCGATGGGCATCCATGAGCGAACGCTGCGTCTCGCTCAGATGCCGTGCAGTGCGCTCGAGTACGTGTTTCCCAGCGAGGCGGCGCTTGCCGCATTTGCCGCAAAGCGCGCCCTCAGGGTCAGCGGCAGTGCGGCCTGACCGCCGACCAGCATTGCTGATGGATGTCCTTCACGCTTCGCGCTCCTTCGGCAGGCTGCGCGGAACGTCGTCCCATAAGTTTCTCGAGACGCCGTCGCGTCCCCGGATGCCGCTGATCTCCCGGTTCGCGTTACCCTTCGTCGACGTGCTTCCTCCCCGGACCTCATCACCATGAAACTCATCGGCTCGGTCAACAGCCCCTTCGCCCGCAAGGTCCGCATTCTTCTCGCCGAGAAGAGCCTCCCGTACGAATGGATCGCCGACATGCCGTTCGCGCCGGACACGCGGGTCCCCGAGTTCAACCCGCTGGGCAAGGTTCCCGCTCTGCTGACGGATGCGGGGAGGACGCTCTTCGACTCGCGCGTGATCGTGGAGTACCTCGAGATGCTGTCGCCGCGCGATGCCTTCATCCCGACCGATGACGCCGGCCGCATCGAGGTGAAGCGGTGGGAGGCTCTGGCCGACGGGTGCAGCGACGCGCAGGCTGTGATCGTCTTCGAGCGCCGCCGCACGGACCCCGCGACGATCAGCCAGAGCTGGATCGCGTGGCAGTCCACGAAGATCGATCGCGCGCTGGCCGAGATGGCCCGCGAACTGGGTGATGCCCGCTGGTGCTACGGCGACCGCCTCACGCTCGCGGACATCGCCCTGGTGTCGACGCTGGGCCACCTCGCGCTGCGTCTGAAGGAATTCCCGTGGCGGGACCGCCATCCGAACCTCGCCGCGCACTTCGACCGCATGCACGAGCGGGCGTCCGTCGCAGAGACGATTCCACCGGGGCCGTGAGCGAAACGTCCCGACTCTTGCAGGAAGTTCTCGCTGTGCGGCAGGTTGCAGGCGAGGGCAGGCGGCGCTGGTTCACCTCGGAAGTGGCCGACCTCTTCGTCTGGTACGACGGCAAAGGCGACCTGGCCGGGTTCCAGTTCTGCTACGACAAACCAATGGCCGAGCATGCACTGACGTGGCGAAAGGACTCGGGCTTCACGCATCAGCGCGTGGACCCGGGCGACTGGACCGGTGGCATGAAGGGGACGTCCGTCCTGGCTGCTTCCAGCCGATGGGCGGCAACGACATTGCTTGCGCGCTTCCGTCGCGTCTCGGATGCGCTGCCGGAGGATGTCCGGCAGTTGGTCGACACGACCGTGGCCAGCGCCGTCCGCCGGCCGAGATCGATGCGGGGGCCCAAGCCACCACCTGATTAGCGACCAAACTCAGCAGGCTCATCCAGTGAGCCAGTGAGGGCGGAACATGGGGTCACCGAAACAGGAGGTGAGCCATGACGATGAACCGCGTGCAGTTTCAGCCCGGTCTTTCGATGACCGAGTTCATGCAACGCTATGGCAGTGACGCCCAGTGCGAAGCGGCGCTCGTGGCGTCGCGCTGGCCGGACGGGTTCACCTGTCCGAAATGCGGTTGCGACCAGAGCAACGCGTTTCGCCGCGGCGGGCTCTTGTACTTTCAGTGCGTGCTGTGCCGGCATCAATGCAGCGTGATCAGCGGCACGATCTTCGAGGCCAGCAAGCTGCCCCTGTCGCGCTGGTTCCTGGCCATGCACCTGCTCACGCAGTCCAAGAACAACGTCGCCGCCCTGGAGCTCAAGCGCCATCTCGGGGTTTGCTACAAGACGGCCTGGCTCATGAAGCACAAGCTCATGGAGGTCATGCGACTGCGCGAGGAGCCCCGCCAACTCTAGGGCCGCGTCGAGATCGACGATGCCTATCTCGGCGGAGAGCGCTCCGGGGGCAGGGCCGGGCGAGGTTCCGAGAACGAGGTTCCGTTCGTGGCCGCGGTGCAGACCACGCTCGAGGGCCATCCCATGTACGTGTGCCCGCGCCCGCAACCGTTCACCAGCGAGGCCGTGGCAGAGTTCGCCGCGCGCAGCCTGGCGCCTTCGGCCTGTGGGATCAGCGACGGTCTGTGGTGCTTCGGGGCGGTGCAGATGATCGGCGCCGATCACCAGCGCGTGTTCACCGGTGGGGGCAGAGGGAGCGTGAAATTGCCGCAGTTCCGTGCGATCAATACCTTCCTGGGGAACCTCAAACGCTCCCTCGGAAGTAATTAGCACGCTTTCGACTTCGCCAAGTACGCGCATCGCTACCTCGCAGAGGCCCAATATCGATTCAACCGTCGGTTCGACCTGAGCTCGATCCTCCAGCGCTTGCTGCGTGCCGCTGTTCTCACACCGCCAACCCCGGACCACGCCATTCGGCGGGCTGAGGTTCGTCGCTAATCAGGACAGCATTTGCTGAACCGGACACTACTGATAGCACCTGTCCGAATGGCATATCGCGTACGACGATTGCCATACACATTCCCTTGACATCCTTGCCTTACCCGTAAGCAAACGTTACTGCATCCGCTAGCGCGCGCGCTGAGGGACTCGTTGAGGAGAGCTACCATGTTTATCCGTCCATTCGCTGCGGCATCTCTACTGTTGTTCAGTTCTTCCGGTCTGCATGCTGAAAAGTTCACGGTCGCCGTGATACCTGACACACAGTCATACGTTGACCAGTTTGTGCGTCAGCCGCAATCGGGCCAGATATTCAACGACCAGATGGCATGGCTGGCCAGTCAAAAGGCAGCCAAGAACATTGTGTTCACTGTGGGCGTCGGTGATATTGCCCAGCGCGGCGATGACTATGACGACGAATGGGTTCGTGCTGCCCAAGCCTATGGGCGACTCGCCGATGCTGGTATGGCCTTTGGGGTTGTCCCGGGCAATCACGACTATGACGACATGACTGCCCGGAATTACAACGGTCTGACGAAATACAACCAATATTTTGGTGCCAATTCGCAGCTTTTTGCCGGCAAGTCTTGGTATGGCGGCTCTTACACTGATCCAGGCTCCAGCCCTGCCAGTGCAGCAAATGCCGGTGGCAGCAGCTATCAGATCTTCAGTGGTGGAGGGCGCCAGTACCTGCATATCGGCTTGGACATGGAGTCCAACGACGCCAACCTGGCATGGGCGCAAAGTGTCTTGGACAGACACCCCAACATGCCGGCGATCGTGACCACCCATATCTACCTTCGATGGTACAACGACTCCGTCACCGAGCCGTTGGGGCCGCGTCGGCGTGACGACAATTTCCGAACGACGATCGATCCTACCCGAAACAATGCCCAGGCGGTCTGGAACGAGTTCCTCAGTGTGAACGACGACCAAGTGTTCATGGTGCTCAGTGGACACAACTTCTATCAGCAGTGGAATACCCAGACGCGCCGGATCGATCCAGGTGTGAATGGCAACAGTATCCTTCAACTCCAAGCCGACTTTCAGGCCGTGCCGTCTTTCAACTCAGACGGTGTGATCATCCCGGACCTCGGCAAGGGTGGTGGCTGGGTTCGTTTGATGGAGTTCGACACCGATGCCAACCAACTGCATGTCCGCACGTATTCCACGGCGTTGGGCATGTACTCGACGGATCCGGCCTTGACCGATGGCAGCACGTTCGCCAGGACTTGGGCTCCGTTCAACTACAAGTCGGAGTGGCACGATGTCCCGAGTAGTGCTCCGAACATGGCTTTCGCGGGAGCAAAGGGGCCGTTGGTTCTGGCAGAGAGCAACTATTCCGCCGATTTCACTCTGCCCTTGCCGGTTCAAGCGGTACCCGAGCCCGAGACCTACGCGATGCTGCTCGCGGGTCTCGGCGCACTCGGTCTTGTGGCGCGTCGCAGAAAACAACAAGCCGCCTGATCGCCCGCTAACGTTCGCGCGCGCCCGCTCCGGCGGGGATTGTCTCTTGTCGGGTCCCGGGGAGCGTCTTGGCTCCCCGGGACCCGGCGTAGCGGCCGATGCCCGACCCACCCGTTTCGCACAATCAACCCGAAGCGGCCCGGACTATCGGACACTGCCAGAATCGATAGGTGGCCAGCCCCAAGGCGCGCCATGGCGCACCCCCGTTTCGCCCTCCGCCCCAGGCGCGCTGCTGTGCAAATGTCCCGAAGTGTTGATCGGCAAGCACCGCCGCCATGCGTTCGTGGCCCACACTACTCCAGTGGACGCGGTCGTTCGCGAAGCTCCGATTGAGTTGTCCTCCAGCGAAGGCTGTACGCGCCTCGAGGATCGGCGCCGCCCACGAGCGCGTGGTCACCGGTAGCGGCAGAGCGGCCGCGAGCCTGCCGCAGGTCCGAGCGATCAATACCTTCCTCGGGAACCTCAAACGCTCCCTCGGAGGTACCTATCACGCTTTCGACTTCGCCAAGTACGCGCATCGCTACCTCGCAGAGGCTCAATATCGATTCAACCGTCGGTTCGACCTGAGCTCAGTCCTCCAGCGCTTGCTGCGTGCCGCTGTTCTCACACCGCCAACCCCGGACCACGCCATTCGGCGGGCTGAGGTTCGTCGCTAATCAGGAGCCACCATGACGTGTCGCTCTCTTGTACGCCCCACCAGATAGAATCCAGCCTCCCCCGCCCTACCAGCCTCCCCGTTGTCCAAGCCCGACTCCCCCGCCGCCGTCCCCGCCCAGCGCATCACCGCCCTGTTCCGCCGTCTCGACGAGTGCATGCTCGCCGACCGCGGGCGCATCGGCGGG